>Ga0255338_1000591_pt1 | contig 103168 bp, 107 predicted proteins | sample MeOH1_35cm_T4_19_FD_203715 | JGI IMG/M metagenome (GOLD analysis project Ga0255338, IMG submission 203715) | Sandy soil microbial communities from University of British Columbia, Vancouver, Canada - MeOH1_35cm_T4_195 | ecosystem: Engineered > Artificial ecosystem > Sand microcosm >...
AGCCAACACAGGCACATTTCCTCGGCTCACACCCCAAAGAGGCTCCGTTCACCCACCACCGTCCGCCGGTCCATGCCATCCGAGCAACCCGCGCCGGGTTTCGTCAATTGATCAGCGCTTCCCTAAGGGCCAAAAGTCCGCATAAACACTAGCTTTCCGGCGAGTTCCGGTTCGCTGGCGCCCGCTTGCGTCCATAGACATCCGGTAATCCTGACGGTAGCTTCAGCGGCAACCTGCCGCCACGCAGCGTTACCGTCCTGCGCGAGCTGTACGCGCCGACCAGCCATGGCTTCGGTGCCGTGGCGCCACCATCCGCCAAGAACGAGCGGGTCAACCTGAGCAACGCGCTGGCCGGTCTCGTGGACGTGTTGCAAACGGCCTGGATCAAAAGGAGCAAACCATGAGTGAGGCATTCGAAAGCATCCGGCAGGGCCTGCAAGAAGCCATTGCCCACGCCAAGGGCGAGCCGGTGGCGGCACGTGTCCATACCCCGCGCTCGATCGACATCAAGGCGCTGCGGCAAAGCCTGGGACTCACGCAAGCGCAGTTCGCGGCGCGCCTTGGCTTTTCCGTGGCGACACTGCGGCATTGGGAACGCGGCGACCGCACGCCAAAAGGGCCGGCGCTGGTATTGCTCAATGTCGTACAGCGGGAACCGAAGGCGGTATTGCGGGCGCTGGCGGCCTGATCGTTTGCCGCGCCTGGGCCGATGGGGCGAAAGCCGGACACCCTGCCGGCTTGGCGCGGCGCTTTTATGAAGGCGCGTACGAAGGAGCGCGAAGTGGCGCGAAAACGCAAGGGCGCTGATTCAGGCCAGACGGTAGAGACAGCGGCGCAATTGCGGAAAACAGCAACACGATCAGCACCGCCCAAGGGGCGTTGCGAACGCCCGCGAAGGCGTCGGTACGAACAAGCAGCACGGCCATGACAACGGCCGCCAGCACGAACACGAGTGACGCCGCGCGCAGAAAAACGAAACTCTCCCGAGTCTCCAGTCTGCCATCTGCAAGCCGTGCGATTTTCATGCGTTACGCTCCTGGGCTGGCGGTACCGGGCCGGCGTGGCTGCCTCTGAATTACGCGATCACGCGCTTACCTGGAGCCGGCGTGGGGTTCCCACCGTGACGCGTCGCGCATGGCCGACCTGCCGCGCCTACCCAGGCCCCGCGTCGTCCAGCGCCCGCGCGCCAAGCTGCGTGAGGTCGCCCGCAAAGCGCACGCTGCGCAGGCATTCGCCGCTGCGGTACAGCGCCCAGTCGTTGCCGTCGGTGTAGACCAGGTTCGGCAGGTGCGCGAAGCGCTGCCACTGCTGGCGGTTGTGGCCGGTGTAGCGGCGCACGTCCGTGCCGGTGCCGGGCGCCTTCAGTTCCACGTAGCCGCACAGCAGGCCGCCCACGGTGACGGCAAAGTCGGGCCGGCCGGGCTGGTCCGGCAGCGGGCTTTCGTCCTTGGCCACCACGACAAGGCCCTGCATCGTGCCGATGGCGCCCAGCAGGCGTTCGGTCGGGCCGCGCAGCTGGTCTTCCGGCTGGCCGGCGGCGTGGGCTGCGAATTTGGCCGCCACCTCGGCCGCGAAGGTTTGCACAGGCTGCGGGTGCTGGGCGGGGGTTGTCATGGGCGCAAAAGCGTACACCGTTTGGGTGTTGCTCCGGTTTGCGGATGGCGCGAGGCGGAGGCGCGTCGCCGGCTGTTTTGTGCCTGTGCGGATTCACGCGCGGCGGCGGTGTTAGACTTGGTTTTCGTTTTAGGCCTCGGGGTGTTCGCCTTGTCGAGTGCGTTGCGCGAGATTCGGCTTTTTGTGTGCGGCGGGTCTTGTCGGTGTTTCGCAAGGGAATGCGGATTCATTCAGTCATGCCAGTCCGGTGCAGGCCGGAATCTGTTGAGAGTGGCGGCCTGATCCGGGCAAAAGCCAGGCTGTTGGATAGAATCGCTCATTCATGAATTCCCCATTTCTAGTCATTATCCATACATGGCATATCTGATCGTAAAGCAGACCAAGAAAACCCTTTCCAAAGGCAAGTTCCTCGATCGCGAAAGCGGCGAGATATTCGAACGCGAGCGGCTGACCACGGACCGGGAGGCCTATCTGAACAGTGTGGATCCGGTGTGCTGGGTGCCGTGGATCGACATGGCAATGACCTTCTCCACCCGCGCCAAGGCCGAGCAGGTACGGCGCGTTTTGCCGATCGAGAACGTGTCGATCGAAGCCGTGTAGCGGCACATCCGGTTCGCCCGGATCAGGCGGACGGATACGGCACAAGTCCACTCTTGCGGCGCCCGGACGGGATTGCCGGCGCCGGCCATTACCCGCTATCGGGGAAAAGACGCCAGTCACCGCTCGCCGCTGTCCGCGGATGGCGGTTTTTTTATGGCCGCGAAGCGCGCGGCACAGTCCGCGAGGCCCGTCCGCGATGTACGAACGCCTGCTGCCGATGATCCTGATCCTGGCGTCCGGTCTGGCCTGGCGGCAGCTGCTGCCGGGCGGCATTCCGATGCAGCAGGTGCGTCAGGTGCTCAACACGCTGGTCATCAACCTGTTGGTGCCGGCGCTGATTTTTGGCGTGTTCCTGAATGCCCACCCGGAGCCGGCGCTGTACCGCGTGCCGCTGGTGGCGCTGGTCACGATCAGCGTGTGTCTGGGCGCCGGGCTGCTGGTGTTCGGCGCCATGCTGCGGGCGGGCCGGCTGACGCGCGCCGAAGCCGGCGCGGCGGTGCTGGCGGTCGGTTTTGGCAATGGCCTGGGCGCCGCGCTGGCGGTGGTGGAGGGTCTGTTTGGCGGCACCGCCACGCGCGTGCCGCTGATGTACGAGATGTTCGCCACGGTGCCGGTGCACTGGTCGCTGGGTGTGGCGCTGGCGGCCTGGTTCGGCGGTGCCGCGGTCGGCTGGAAAAGCGCGCTGGTGGTGCTGCGCATGCCGCCGTTCTGGGCCACGCTGCTGGCGCTGGCCATCAATGCGTCCGGTGTCGTGGTGCCGGACAGTCTGGTGCATGCGTTTGGCGTGCTGGGCCAGGCGGCGGTGCCGCTGCTGCTGTTCGTGGTCGGCAGCACGTTCACACTCAAGGGTTTGTCGCGCCTGTCGGTGCTGGTGCCGGTGGTGCTGCTGCGCCCGGTGCTGGGTGTGGCGGTGTGCCTGCTGGCGGCCCGCGCGCTGCATCTGGACGGGACGCTGCTGACGGCCACCACCATCGTGGCGGCGGCGCCGTCGGTGGCGGTGGGCATCGCAATCTGCGAGCGCTTCAAGCTCGATTCGGCCCTGTTTACCGCGGCGCTTACGGTCACGACGGTGCTGTATGTGCTGCTGGCGCCGGTGCTGGCGGGGCTGCTGGGGACGTGATTGGGCCGCCATGCGCATAGCGCCGGGGGTGACGCAAGATTACCCCGCCGGCCATAAGCACACCCTGGGCGACGTGCGGGCGGCGGGGTTTCAGGCCTTGCTGATCGCTGACTAGGGAAGCGCTGAATAAATTCATCCTGGATTTTTCAGCGCCCGCTTCCGGAAAAACCTTGTGGGAGCGCAGCTTTGCTGCGCGATGATCGCCCGGCACAGCCGGGCTCCCACAGTTTTCCGGTGGCTCACAAAATCAATGGTTTGCCGCCATCGATTTTGGCAGTGCGTCCCTGCACTGAGGCAGCCGCTGAATAAATCAGCGGTTCCCTAGGCCGGCGTTGCGTGAGTAGGTGCTGTCGCGAGCGGGTTCACAGCGCACGTCGGCGCACGCCGCGCAGCCGCACTACCGGCGGTGCCGCAAGCGGGCTGATTGCCCAGGGTGTCGCCCGCCTCGATTGCGTTCGTGCCCGCTGCCGCGACGGAGGTGAAAAAGCCGGCGCCGAGCAGGGCGAAGGTCGACAGCAGTTGCAGGGCCAGTAACTGCATGTTCGGGTAGTGGAGGTTGCCGGCAAACGTCACAGGCGCCAGCAGGACGACGACGGCGGCAGTGGTCAAGATCACGTTGAGCAGCTTCAGGGCGCTGTTGGGAGCGATGTGCTTTTGCATGTGTAAGTACCTCGGTAGCGTGTAACGGCATCTGTCTGGAATGGCCGTACGGGCACCACTATGATTTTTGTATAAATGAAAGTAAATTCCATAAATTCACAAATTTAATTTGCAATTTTGCAAGGTCTGGCGTGAACTGGGACGACCTGCGGATTTTTCTCGCCATCGCCGATCAGGGCAGCCTGGCCGGCGCCGCCCGCCAGCTGCGGGTGAACCACTCGACCGTGTTTCGGCGCCTGAACGCGATCGAGGACGACCTGAAGGTCCGCCTGTTCGAGCGTTTGCCGCGCGGTTATGTGCTGACCGCGGCCGGTGAGGAGATGACGGTGGCAGCCCGGCGTGTGGAAGCCGACGTGGCTGACATCGAGCGGCAGATCGTCGGGCGCGAGGTGCAGCTGCGCGGCAGCCTGCGGGTCACCACCACCGAGGCGCTGGCGGAGGCGTATCTGACCCGCTGCGTGGTGGATTTTTGCGAGCGCTACCCGGAAATCGCGGTGGAGCTGGTGGTGGGTTATCAGGTCTACGACCTGAGCAAGCGCGAGGCGGACGTTGCCATCCGCCCCGGTTTGCGCCCCCCGGACCACCTGATTGCGCGCAAGCTGGCCCGCTTGCGCTGGGGGGTGTACGCGGCGCGGGGATACACGAGCCGCTTTGGAGCGCCCGGATCGGTGGCGCAGTTGGCGGGTCACCGTTTCGTGGCGTTCTCCGACCAGGTGGTCGAAGGCCTGTCTTTTGGCTGGGCGCGGGACCTGGCGCGCGATGGCGAGGTCGTGTTTTCCAGCAACAACCTGCTGGTGCAACGGGAGGCTGCCCGCACCGGGCTTGGTCTGGCCGCCCTGCCGACCTATGTCGGCGACCAGAGCCCCGAACTACGGCGGCTGTTCACCCTGGGCGACGACATGGCGCTGGACCTGTGGCTGCTGACGCACCCGGATTTGCGCGACACGGCCCGCATCAAGGCCTTCAACGAGTTCATCCTGCAGGCCGTCACGCGCGACAGGCCGGTGCTCGAAGGCGTCGGGTGAGCATTCCGGCGGGCGGTTCGTGCCGGCCGACGGCGCGGATCGCACGGCGGTCGGTAACCATGACGATGTGAACGCCCCGGACCGTCGGGCCATTGCCGCGGTCCCCTGCCGCTTGAGCCCCGGTTTGACGCCCTGCTTACGCCGGCTGCGGCTGGTCGTCGTCATCCTCGTCACCGTCCCCGGCCGGCTCCGGCAGGTACAGTGCCTGGTCGTCGTTTTCGTCCTCGGCCAGCGCCGGGACGTAGGCGCCCTCGATCGGGTGCAGGATGTAGCCGCCGGATTTGGCGTCCCGTTCCAGGCTGATCCAGCCGCGCTCGGCGGCCTCTTCCAGCATGGCGTTGAAGCTGCGAAAGCCGTAGAAGCGCTCGTTGAAGCCAGGCCGGCGCCGACGCAGGGTCTGCTTGACCATCGAGCCCCAGATTTTCTGCTCCTCGCCGCGGTCCTCGACCAGCGCCGCCATGGTTTCCATGATCAGGCCCAGGCCCTTGGTGGAGCGGTCAACGTCCGGGGCATCGTCCGCATCCTGGTCCTGGTCCTGGTCCTGTTCCGGTGCCGTACGCGGCTCCCAGTCGGGCGGCTGCTCGTCGCCAGCGGCGTGCGACGAGGTTTCCACCAGGTTGCCGATGGCGTCGGCATCGACGGCCTTGCCGCTTTTGCGCCGTCCGCCGCGCGAGCGGGGTTTGCGCTTGGGCTCTTCCGGCGCGCCCTGGACCGGCGCTGCATCGACCACGGCCGGCAGGGTGATCGCCACTGCCGGCTCCACCTTGGCCTTGCTGGTGCGCCTGCGGGCAGCCGGCTTCTTGGGCGCATCCGAGCGCACCAGGTCGTCGTAGTAAATGAACTCGTCGCAGTTGGCGATCAGCAGGTCCGACGTGGAACTGGCCACGCCAACGCCGATCACTTCCTTGTTGTTCTCGCGCAGCTTCGAGACCAGCGGCGAGAAATCGGAATCGCCGGAGATGATCACGAAGGTGTTGACGTGGCCCTTGGTGTAGCAAAGGTCGAGCGCGTCCACCACCAGGCGGATGTCGGCCGAGTTCTTGCCGGACTGGCGCAGGTGCGGGATTTCGATCATCTCGAACGCCGCCTCGTGCATGGCGGGCTTGAATTTCTTGTAGCGGTCCCAGTCGCAGTAGGCCTTCTTGACCACGATCGGGCCCTTCAGGAGCAGCCGCTCCAGAACCTTGCGGATGTCGAACTGGTCATACTTGGCGTCGCGCACGCCCAGCGCCACGTTCTCGAAGTCACAAAACACGGCCAGAATTGGCGTACGGTGGCTGGTCGGGGTGCTCACGGGGTTTCCTGGCGGGCGAAGGGCGGCGGCCATTATAGGCACCCTGACGAGGACCCCCATGACGCACCGCGTCGCAATCACCTACTGCACGCAATGCCGCTGGCTGCTGCGCGCCGCCTGGATGGCGCAGGAACTGCTGAGCAGCTTCGAGGATGAACTGGCCGAAGTGGCCCTGCGTCCGGGCCGTGGCGGTGTGTTCGAGGTGCATGTGGACGACGTATTGATCTGGTCGCGCGCCGCCGAGGGGCGCTTTCCTGACATCAAGGAACTCAAGCAACGGGTGCGCGATTGCGTCGCCCCCGGTCGCGATCTTGGCCATGTGGACCGCTGAGTTGCGCCGCCGGGCGTGCGGGCTGCTGCTGGCGCTGTTGCCGGGCGCGGCGGTGCAGGCCGAGGCGCCGCATGCCAGCGTTGAGCTGTTGGCTGACGTGCGCGGCGTGCTGCCGGGCCAGCCGTTTGCGCTCGGCGTGCAGTTCAAGCTGGACCGCGGCTGGCATATCTACTGGCAAAACCCCGGCGATTCCGGCCAGGCGCCGCGCATCGACTGGCAGCTGCCGGCCGGATTCACCGCCGGAGCCATCGAGTGGCCCTATCCGCAGCAGGTCTCGAAGCCGCCCGTGGTGACCTACGGCTACGAGGATGAGGTGTTGCTTCCGGTAGCCGTCACGACGCCGGCCAGCATCGCCGGGCCGGGTCCGGCCACGCTGCGCGCTACCGTGCACTACCTGGTCTGCAAGGACTTGTGCCTGCCCGAACAGGCTGCGCTTCGCCTGGACTTGCCAGTGGTGGAGCAGGCCGCCCCCGATCCGGCTGGCCAGCGGGCGATCGCCGCCGCGCGCGCCAGGCTGCCGCGCCAGTTGCCGGAAATCACCGTCGGGGCCAGCCGTTTTGGAGACCGGGTGTATCTGGACTGGCCGGCCGCGGTGGCATCGGGCGGGGTGCGGTTCTTCCCGGACCGCGAGGGACAGATCAGACATGCCGCGCCGCAAGTGCTGGAACGGGTGGGCGACCGGGCGCGGCTGACGCTGATGGCGACCGGCGTGGCGGATGCCGTGACCGGTGTGCTGGTGAACGACCGTGGCTGGGATGCGGCCGGGCAGGTTCGCGCCTTGCAGGTGAACGCGCCGCTGACGTCGCTGGCCAGCGCGCCGCCAGCCGGACAGCCCATGGTTGCCGACAGCGGTGCCGGTGGCATGAGTCTGGCGCTGGCCGCGGCCTTCGCGCTGCTGGGCGGGCTGATCCTGAACCTCATGCCGTGCGTGTTTCCGGTGCTGTCGGTGAAGGTGCTGAGCTTCATCCAGCTGGCGCATGGCGATCCGGGCCGGGTACGCCGCCACGGCCTGATGTTTCTGGCCGGCGTGCTGGCCAGTTTCTGGCTGCTGGCCGGTTTGCTGCTGGCGCTGCGCGCGGCCGGAGGCGGCGTCGGCTGGGGCTTTCAGTTGCAGTCGCCCGGTTTCGTGGCGGCCATGGCCCTGCTGCTGACGGCGGTGGGGCTCAACCTGATGGGCGCTTTCGAGGTCGGCCTTGGCCTGTCGCGCCTGGCCGGCAGCGCGCCGCAGCCGGCCGGCTATCCGGGCTCCTTCCTGACCGGCACGCTGGCGGTGCTGGTGGCCACGCCGTGCACGGCGCCGTTCATGGGCGCGGCGCTGGGCTTTGCGCTGGCGCGCCCGGCCTGGGAGGCGCTGGTCATCTTCACGGCGCTGGGTTTTGGCATGGCGCTGCCGTATCTGCTGCTGGCGGAGGCGCCGGGACTTCTGGCGCGCCTGCCGCGGCCGGGCCAGTGGATGGTCACGCTGCGTCAGGGACTGGCGTTTCCGCTGTTCGCGACGGCGGTGTGGCTGGTGTGGGTGCTCGGCCGCCAGTCCGGGGTGGACGCAGTCGGCTTGCTGCTGCTGGCGGCGCTGGGGGTTGGTTTCGCGGCCTGGGGTCTTGGTCATGTGCAGCGTGGCGGGCGGCGCTGGCTGCCGGGTGCCGTGGTGGTGATCGGGCTGGGTTTGGCGGCTGTGCTGGGCTTTGGCGCGGCGATGCGGCCGGCGGCGCAGGCGGCTGCGTCACTGCAGCCCGCGGCAGGCATCGACTGGCAGCCCTGGTCATCCGCCGCGGTCGACGCACAGCGGGCCGCCGGGCGGCCGGTGTTCGTCGATTTCACCGCCGCCTGGTGCATCAGCTGCCAGGTGAACAAGCGCGTGGCGCTGGATACGGCAGCCGTGTCCGCCCGCTTTGCGCAGCTTGGCGTGGTGCCGCTCAAGGCCGACTGGACACGCTATGACCCGGCGATCACGCAGGCGCTGGCCGGCTTTGGCCGCAGCGGCGTGCCGCTGTACGTCTACTACCCGCCCGGCGCGCCGCCGCAGCTGCTGCCGGCGGTGCTGACGCCGGGGGCCGTGTTGCAGGCGCTGGGCGACTGAGGGCCAGCCGGGCAGGCGCGCTGCCAGGCAAGCGCGAGCGTCGCCGGCACTTTCCGGCTCAGGCGCGGATGGAATCGAGCGGCGCCGGCAAGAATTCCTCGATACCTGCGTGACGGCACACGCTCATGGACCTGGCGCCGACCGGGTTTGGTGTGTTCTGGCTTCAGACATTGCGGGGCCCGAGCATGATGATGGCCATGCCCAGCAAGGCAAGGCCCACGCCAAGCCAGTCGGTCAGGGAGGGCCGAACCGAATCCACGGCCCACAACCAAAGCAGGGCCATGCTGACGTACACGCCGCCGTATGCGGCATACACGCGGCCGGCTGCCTGCGGGTGCAAGGTCAGCAGCCAAACGAAGGCCGCCAGGCTGGCCGCGGCCGGCACCAGCAGCCACGCGGAGTGGCCCTGCTTGAGCCACAGCCACGGCAGGTAGCAGCCCAGGATTTCCGCCAGCGCGGTCAGCGCAAACAGGGCGAAGGTCTTGATCACCAGCACCTGCTCACGCGCCCCGGAGCCATGTCATGTGTGTGCCTCCTGAACCGTACCGTCGGCGGGCACCTCGCTGCGGGACCGCCACACCATCCGGTACAGCCCCGGCAGCACCAGCAGCGTGAGCACGGTGCACGACACGATGCCGCCGATCACCACGGTGGCCAGCGGGCGCTGCACCTCGCTGCCGATGCCGGTGTTGAACGCCATCGGCACGAAGCCCAGGCCCGCCACCAGCGCCGTCATCAGCACCGGGCGCAGGCGGGTCAGGGCCCCTTCGGTGATGGCGGCATCCAGGTCGCGGCCCTCGTGCCGCAAGGACTTGATGAAGCTGACCATCACCAGCCCGTTGAGTACTGCCACCCCGGACAGCGCAATGAAGCCAACGCCGGCCGAGATGGACAGCGGAATGCCGCGCAGCCACAGCGCCAGCACGCCGCCGGTGAGTGCCAGCGGCACGCCGCTGAAGATCACCAGCGCATCGCGCACCGAGCCGAACGCCAGCCACAGCAGACCCAGGATCAGCGCCAGCGTGACCGGCACCACGATGGCCAGGCGCTGCGAGGCGGACTGCAACTGCTCGAAGGTGCCGCCGTAATCCAGCCAGTAGCCGGGCGGCACCTGCACCTGCGTGCGCATCCTGTCCTGCACCTGGGCGATGAAGGAGCCCAGATCCCGCCCGCGCACGTTGGCGGTGACCACCACGCGGCGCTTGCCCTGTTCGCGGTTGATGGCGTTGGGGCCCAGGCCCAGCGCTAGCTGCGCCACCTCGCCCAGAGGAATGTAGCCGCCGCCCGGCAGCATGACCGGCAGGCGCGCCATGGCGTCCGGGTTGCTGCGAAGCGGCTCTGGCAGGCGCACCACGATGTCGCTGCGGCGGTCGCCCTCGTACAGCAGGCCGGCGGTTTCGCCGCCGTAGGCGGCCGCCACCAGGTCCTGAAGATCGGCAACGTTCAGGCCGTGGCGGGCCAGCACCTCGCGCCGCGGCGTGACGGTGAGAATCGGCAGGCCGGTGGTCTGCTCGGTCTTCACGTCCGCCGCGCCGGGCACGCTGCCGAGCACCTGTTCGATCTGCTCGGCCACCTGGGCCAGGGTGTCCAGATCGTCGCCGTAGACCTTCACCGCCACGTCCGAGCGCACGCCGGATATCAGCTCGTTGAAGCGCATCTGGATCGGCTGCGTGAACTCGTAGTTGTTGCCGGGCACGCTGGCGGCCAGGCGCTCCAGGTCCTTTACGACCGCGGTTTTGGGCTTGCCCGGATCGGGCCAGTGCTGGCGATCCTTGAGCATGACGAAGGTGTCCGCGACGTTGGGCGGCATGGGGTCGGTGGCAATTTCTGCCGTGCCGATCTTGGCGTAGGCGCGTTCGACTTCCGGCGCGGTCTTGAGCGTGGCTTCCAGCTGCTGCTGCATGTGCACCGCCTGCGTCAGGCTGGTGCCGGGAATGCGCAGCGCGTGCAGGGCGATGTCGCCCTCGTCGAGACTGGGGATGAATTCCGAGCCCATGCGCGTGGCCAGCCCGCCGCAAACCACAACAAAGCCCAGCGTGAGCGCCAGCAGCGGCACGCGCAGGCGCAGGGCGAGCCGCAGCAGCGGCGCATAGGCACCGCGCGCACCGCGCATCAGCGCGTTCTCGTGCTCCGCCACCGGGCCGCGGAATAACAGCGCCACCGCCGCCGGCACGAAGGTGAGCGACAACACCAGCGCGGCGGTGAGCGCGGTGACCACGGTGATCGCCATCGGGTGGAACATTTTTCCTTCCACACCGGTCAGGGCGAAGATCGGGATGTAGACGGCGGTGATGATGCCGACGCCGAACAGCGACGGCCGGATCACCTCGTTGGTGGCTTCGAACACCACGTTCAGGCGCTCGCGCTCGCTCAAGGTCCGGTTGCCGGCCGTCGCCATTCCCAGCCGGCGCAGGCAGTTCTCGACGATGATCACCGCGCCGTCCACGATCAGCCCGAAATCGAGCGCGCCCAGGCTCATCAGGTTGGCGGAGGTCCGGGACTGCACCATGCCGGTGAAGGTCATCAGCATGGCCAGCGGAATCACCGCGGCGGTCAGCAGCGCGGCGCGGATGTTGCCCAGCAGCAGGAACAGCACCACGATGACCAGCAGCGCGCCTTCGAGCAGGTTTTTCTCCACCGTGGCGAGCGTCTTGTCGACCAGCGTGGTGCGGTCGTAGACCACGCTCACGGTGATGCCCGGCGGCAGGCTGCGCTGTGCCTCGTCGAGCTTCGCCGCGACGGCCTTCGCTACCGTGCGGCTGTTCTCGCCGACCAGCATGAACACCGTGCCCAGCACCACTTCCTGGCCGTTTTGCGTGGCCGCGCCGGTGCGCAGTTCGGAACCGATCGCCAGCTGCGCCACGTCGCCCACGCGCACCGGCACGCCACCGCGCGTGGCCACGACGATGCGTGACAAGTCGTCCAGCGTCGCCGCCTGGCCGGGTACGCGGATCAGTTGCTGCTGGCCGTTGCGCTCGATGTAACCGGCGCCGCGGTTGGCGTTGTTGGCGCCCACCGCGCGTACCAGGTCCGCGAAGCTCACGCCGTAGGCGAGCAGGCGGCCGGGGTCGGGGCGAATCTGGAACTGCCGGGCGTGGCCGCCGATGCTGTTGACCTCGACCACGCCCGGCACGCGCAGCAACTGCGGGCGCAGGATCCAGTCCTGGGCCTGGCGCAGGTCGGTGGGCGTGACCGGCGAGCCGTCGGCATTGCGGGCGCCGGGCACGGCGTCCACCGTCCACATGAAGATCTCGCCAAGACCGGTGGCGATGGGTCCGAGCTGCGGTTCCAGCCCTGCCGGCAGCTGTGACTTGAGCGCCTGCAGGCGCTCCGAGACCAGCTGGCGCGCGAAGTAGATGTCGGTACCGTCGGCGAACACCACCGTCACCTGCGACAGGCCGTAGCGCGACACCGAGCGCGTGTGCTCCAGCCGCGGCAATCCGGCCATGGCGGTTTCCACGGCAAAGGTCACGCGCTGCTCGGCTTCCAGCGGCGTGTAGCCCGGTGCCTCGGTGTTGATCTGCACCTGCACGTTGGTGATGTCCGGCACCGCGTCGATCGGCAGGTGCTGGAAACTCCACACGCCAAGTCCGGCGAGCGCGAGCACCAGCACCAGCATCAGGCCGCGGCGGTGGATGGCAAAGCGCAGCAGGGACTCAATGATCATGGCTGGCTCCGGACTTCTCGATGTCGGCCTTGATCAGGTAGCTGTTTTCGGCCACGTACTGGGTGCCGGGCTTCAGGCCGCCGAGCACTTCCACGTACTCACCATCGCTGCGGCCCAGCTCCAGCATGCGCACCTCGTAGGTCTCGCCCACGCGGGCGAACACCACGGTGAAATCGCGAAACGCCTGCAGGCCCGAGGACTTGACCGCCAACGGCACCTGCGCACCGCCCACCAGCACCTCGGCGTTCACGTACAGGCCGGGCGTCCAGCCGCCCTCAGCGGCATCAAAACTGGCCCAGACCTTGAGCGCACCGCCGGCATCGCCGCCGGCAGGGGCCATGCGCACGATCCTGCCGCTGGCGCTGCGATCGCCGTCCACCGCATTCAGGCGGACTGCCTGGCCAACGCGAATCCGCGCCAGATCGCGCGGAAACACCGACAGCTCGGCCCACACCTGCGACAGGTCGCTGACCGTGAACAGCGCCGCCGCACCGGCCTGCTCGCCGGGATTGGCCATGCGCGCGGTGAGCGTGCCGCCGATCGGCGCCGTGACGGCATACATCTGCAGCGAGTCGTTGGACTCCACGCGCGCCAGCACCTCGCCGGCCTTGACGGTGTCGCCCACCGACTTGCTCACGCTCCTGATCACGCCGGGGAAGCGCGCGCCCACCTCGCGCACCGCGTCCGGGTTGGCTTTGAGCTGCCCATACAGCGGCAGCACGTCGCGGATCAACTGCGGCCCGGCGGTCTGCACGCGGATACCGGCAACGTCGGCGCTGGCGGCCGGGATGGTGGTGCGGCCCTCGTAGCTGTCGTAGGTCCAGCGGTGCGTGGCGCCCGCATGCTCGGCGACCACCGCCACGTCGAAGGAATGCGGCTCGGCCACCACGCCGTCACCGCGCAGGAAGTCGTCCTGCGGCGTGAAACGGAACAGGTTTTTCTCGCCATCGAGACGGCTCAGTTCCACGCTCAGCTGCACCGCGTCTGGCGGCACAGGCGCGCTTTTTTGCGTCACCCAGGCGCGGTACTCGGGCGGCACGCCGGTCTCGAAGATCGCCAGTTCGACGACGAAATCGCCGTCCGCCAGCAGGCGGCCATTGTTTGGCCCTTTCCGGGGCTCCTGCGCGCCAGCCTGCGCAGGGGAGTCGCCGGGCGATGCCGATTCAGGGGAGGTTCCGCCGCAGGCGGCGAGCGTCAGGCCGAGCAACGCGGCCAGGGTCCAGGGGGGCAGGATTTTTTTCATGGCTGGCTCGATTCGGTGACGGCGGGGCCCGGCGCGGGCGCGCCGGTGAGGCGCTGGATTTCGATCAAATGGCCGTGGTATTCGGCCGCGGCCTCGATCAGGCGGCGGCGCTGCGTGGCCCACTCGGCCTGCGCGTCACGCAGTTCCAGCAGCGAGTAACGACCGCGCTCGTAGGCGTAGCGGGTTTGTTCGAGTGCCTGCTCGACTGCCGGCACCACCCGCTCGCGCTGTGCCTCGACCTCGACCCGGGCGTGGTTCAGCTCCTGCCAGATTTCGTACAGCTGGGCCTGCGCCCGCAGCATGGCCTGCTCGCGCTCGGGTCCGACCTGCGCCAGGTGGGCTTCGCTTTCCAGCACGTTGCCGCGCTCGCGCGAGGCCCCAAACAGCGGCATGGAGGCCGAAAACATCAGCCCCACGTCGTCGGTCGCTTCCAGCCGGCGGATGCCGGCGCCCAGCGTCAGGCCCGGCGTGCGCCGGGCCTGGGCCAGTCGCAGTTCCGATTCGCGCAGGCGCGCGTCGCTGGCAAAGCGCAGCAGGTCCGGCGTGGCCTGCATCTGCGCCAATAGCGCGGCGAAGTTCGCCACTGGCGGCAGGCGCAGCAGATCGCCCTCGGCCTGACCGAAATCGGCCTGCATGCTGCCGGTGGCGGCGGCCAGGTGTCGGCGCGAGGACAGCAGTTCGTGCTCGGCGTGCTCCTCGGCCAGGCGCGCGCGTTCCAGCGAAATCTGCGCCCGCGAACGCTCCGCCAGTGGCGCGCGTGCAGCGGCGACCCGCCGCTCGACCTCCGCCAGCGTGCTCCTGGCAAGCTCGGTCGCCTCGCGCGTGATGCCCAGCTGCGCCTGATCCGACAGCACGTGCACGAAGCGCCTGGCGACCTCGGCGCGCAGGTCCAGACGCGCGATTTGGGCATCGGTGGACAGGCGTTCGCGGCCGGCGTTGGCGGCTGCGATGCGCCGGTCGCGCAGGCCGCCGCGCTCGATCAGCTGGCTGAAGCCGAGCGTGGTCTCGGCGGCCGAATAGCCGCTGACCTCGCCGGTCCCCAACGCGTTTTCGACCGTGAGGTTCAGCGTCGGCGCCGGGCGGATACCGGCCTGGACGGCGCGCGCGTCGGCCGCCTGCAGCTGCGCCCGGTAGGACGCGAACAGCGGGTGACGCGCCTGCGCCCGCGCCAGCGCCTCGGCCAGCGTGAAATGCGGTCCGGAATGCTCGGCGTGGTGTGCGCCGGCCGTCTCGGCCGCCGCAGCGAAAGGCGCGCTGAGCGCACCGACCACGGTCGCGCACAGCCGTGCGCGCCGGATTGAAGAAGAAAACATGCAGCCTCCCGTCAGGGAATCGAACAGGCGTCCGCGGTATGCGGACAGCGCGGGTTCAGGAGGCGTGCAGGGGCGGCCCGCGCAGGGGCGGGCGACAGAAACGGGGTGGAGAAAGGGCGACCCGCGGTGGGTCGGCGGGAACCAGCCGCGGCCGGGTGAACAAAAGAATCACCAGCCAGAACGCGGTCAGCAGCAGCGGCTGGTCCATGCCCAGCTTGCCGGACTGGGTCAGCGCATCGCCGATCGGCCAGACATCCCGATCATCGTGCGCTTCGCGGTCGTGATGATCCGCGTGATGCCCGGAATCCGTGACATGCAGACTGGCCGGCGGTCCGCTACCGTCGAAACACAGGTGCATGTGCGCACCGCCCAGCCGCGCGAACAGCAGCACAGCGCAGACCAGCGTCAGCAACCAGATGCTGGATGGGGTACGACCGAACATGCCCCTAGTGTAGTGGCATCGCGTGAAGTTCCCCCGGATGCGTGCGAAATCCGGAACGCGTGATTTTTGGATGCCCTAGCGCGCGCCTTGCACACGCCGAAACGTGAGGTTGATGCGCGGCCCGACCGGCTGGCGGGTCTTGGGCACGGCATGGTGCCAGTGGCGCTGCGTGTCGGCGGCCATGATCAGCAGTGCGCCGTGCTCAAGCGGTAAGCTCAGGGTCTGCAATTCCCGGCGGTAGCGGTGACGCAGCACGAAGCGGCGCGTGGCACCCAGACTCAGCGAGGCGATGACCGGCTGCGGACCCAGGCTGGCCTCGTCGTCGCTGTGCCAGCCCATGCTGTCGGCGCCGTCGCGGTAGAGGTTGGCCAGCACGCTGTTGAAGGCGCAGCCACAAGCCGCCTCCAGACGCTGACGCAAATCGGCAAGCGGCGCTGTCCACGGCAAGGGTTCCAGCGTTTGGCCGCTGTAGCCGTAGCGCGCGTAGGCATCGCCATACCAGGCACACAGCCGCGGTGTCAGGCGCTCGCGCCCGAACAGCCGCAGGCGATGCTGCTCCCAGGCAAGCCCCGCCACGAGGGCGCCCAGCATGTCCGTGGCTTCGTTCGCGGGCAGGAACTGCGGCAGGTGGTAGAGCAGGCCGTCCGGCAGCGGCACGGGCGCCGCCCCCATCGGCACGGTGCGCGGCGCGGTCAGCGGTAGAAAACGTGGCCGCCGATGCGGGCAATTTGCGTCAGGTGCCTGGTCCAGCCAGGCCGGCTGGCACGGGCCGGGGCGAAATACAGCGCGCCCCCGGTGGGATCATCCACCCGTCCGGCCAACACCTCGCGCGCCACTTCCTGTGCCGACTGCCACATGCGGGAAGAGGTCGGCTGGTCGCTGCGACCGTCGCAATACCAGCCGAACTGGCAAGGCCGCTGCTCGCCGCCCTGTTGCACGACCCCGCACACCCCACCCGGAAAGCCGGCATGCTGGGCACGGTTCAGGACCACGTGGGCGACCGCCGCCTTGCCCGCCTGCGGCTCGCTGCCGGCCTCGAAGTACACGGCCAGCGCCAGACAACGCAGGGCGTCGGGCGGAACCTCGCGCCCGGCAGCGCGGGCCGCGGGTGGTGCAAACAGCCCCGCCAGCAATCCACCAAACAGCGCGATCGTCGCAAAAAACGTCTTGATTTTCATATTCATCCCGTTCCTCACGGGTGATGCCTGGCGGCCTTTATAACCCGTATGGCGCAGCAGGCCAAGTCCGGCAAGGCCGATTGAAGGGCTTGTCCAAGACCGGCCAGACACGTCGTGAACGGGGCTGTGGGCGACTCCTGACGGGCTGCTGGGACTGGATGAAACGGGGCGACCGGCCGTTTCTCCCCCCTCGCTGCGGACGGCCTTACGCCACCGGCCGCCAACCCCCGCCGCGCGGCAGCTCCCGAAACGGCAGGTCGCGCGGCACGTGGCTTTCCTGCGGCAGGCCCAGCAGGCGCTCGGCGATGATGGTGCGCTGGATTTCGTCGGTACCGCCGGCGATGCGCATGCACGGGTTCTCCAGCAGCGCCGCCTGGAACACGCCGGCAAGCGGCGCGTCGGTGCCGGCCAGCATGGCGGCCGGTCCCATCAGCTCCAGGCCGAAATTGGTCATCTCCTGCGACAGGCGGGCGAATTCCATCTTGACGATGGACCCTTCCGGGCCCGGGATGCCGCCCTTCGAGACCGTGGTCAGCACGCGGTAACTCAGGTGCTCGATGGCCCGCGCGCGCACCGTGAACGCCGCCAGACGCTGGCGCACGGCGCCATCCTGCAGCGCTGGCCGGCCAGCGACCTCACACTGGCGGGCCAGGTCGATCAAATGCCGCAACTGCGGTCCGCCAAAGGCCCCCGACGAGCCCCACGCGCCGACGAAAAAGCGCTCATACATCAGCGTGGTCAGCGCCACCCGCCAGCCGTCGTCGACGGCGCCGACGCGGTCGGTGTCCGGCACGCGCAGGTCGTCGAACTGAACGTGGCTGAAGTGCGAGCCGCCGTTCGGGTGGCGCACGTCGCGCACCGTGACGCCCGGCGCGCGCATGTCGACCACAAAACACGTCAGGCCCTTGTGCTTGGGGCCATCCGGATCGGTGCGGGTGACCAGAAAGCCGATATCCGCATAGGCGCCGTCCGAGATCCAGATTTTCTCGCCGCGGATGCGCCAGTGATCGCCGTCGCGCGTGGCCGCGCAGGCCAGGGCAGCGAAGTCCGAGCCGGCTCCCGGCTCGCTGAACAGCTGACACCAGGCGTACTCGCCGCGCAGGGTCGGCGGCAGCCAGCGCTGTTTCTGGTCGTCCGTGCCATGTGCCAGCAGCGTGTAGCCGACGTGACCCTGGCCCATCAGCAGCACCGCCGGTGGCGTCACCACGCGGCGCTCCTCCTGGTTCCAGATGATCTGCTGCATGATCGTGCCGCCGCGCCCACCGTATTCCGGGGGCCAGAACACGCCGGCCCAGCCGGCGTCGTGCTTGCGCCGCTGCCAGGCACGGGCGGCCTGCATCTGCGCGGCGTCCGGCCAGTTCTCGAACACGCCGGGCTCGACCTGGTCCGGGTCGCGCCGCGGGGCGTTGGCCTCCAGCCAGGCGCGGGCATCGACGCGAAAGGCGGCTTCCTCGGGGCTGTCGCGAAAATCCATTGTCGTCTGCCTCCTACGCCGTCGCCGGTACGGCGGTTTGGTCGAGCAATCGCGCGCGCCACAGCGCCGCGCTGCCGAGCGCCGCCTCCAGCGCGCGGGCCCGGCGCAGGTGCAGATGCGCCTCGCAGGCCCAGGTAAAACCCACCCCGCCGTGCACGTGAATACACTCCTGGGCCGCCAGCAGGTAGGTATCCGTGGCGCTGGCCCGGGCCAGGGCGGCGGCCTCGGCAAGCGTGGCCGGGTCGTTGCCGGCCAGGGCAAAAGCGCCGTAATACGCATTGGCCCGGGCCAGCTCGATTTCCACGTGTAGCGCGGCGAGCTTGTGTTTGACCGCCTGGAAGGCGCCGATCGGCTGGCCGAAGGCGTAGCGCTCCTTGGCATAGGCCACGGCAATATCCAGGCAGCGCTGCGCACCGCCCAGCTGCTCGAAGGCGGTCAGGATGGCCGCCCGGTCGCGCCACGGCCCGGCGCTGCCCAGCGCCAGCGCCGGGGCACCGGCAAGGGTGAGTTCGGCGGCGGTATGGGCCAGATCGAGCGTTTCGAGCTGACGGCGACGCACCACCTCGCCGCGCAGATCCACCAGCCACGCGCCACCGGCGGCGTCGGCACACAGCGCGGCATCCGCCAGCAGACCATCCGCCACCGGCGCCAGCATGCCGCTGCCCCGCCCGTCGATCGCCGTAATGGTCGGCGCCATCTGCCCGGGCGGTGGCAGGCACACCGCCACGCGCAGTTCGCCGCCTGCCAGGGCGCCCAGCTCCTGCGGCCGCAAGGTTGCCTTGAACGCCTCGCCGGCCAGCAGCGTGGCCACCAGCGGCACCGGCGCCAGCGCCCGCCCGGCCTCACAGGCGGCGAGCGTCAGTTCGTCCGTGCCCAGGCCGCGTCCGCCATCTGCGGGCGTGAGCGTCAGCCCCAGCCAGCGCTGATCGGCCAGCGCCTGCCACAGCTCGCCGTCGAAGGCGGCGATGCCGGCGTCGGCCCAGGCGCGCAGCCTGGGCGGCGCTGGAAAACGCCCGAACAGGGCGGCGAGTTCCCCGGCCAGGGCCGTCTGGGCGGCTGTGTAGGCAAAATCCATGGCTGCTTCTCCTCCTCTGGCTGCGGCGCGGCGCTGGTTGTGCCGGCGCCGACGGGCGCCTCAGCGCCGCGCCACGCCGTCCTGGCGCGCGGCTTGTTTTACTGCCTCGGCCACTGCCGGTGCCACCGCCGGATCGAATACGCTCGGGATGATGTAGTCGGCGCTGAGCGCCTCGGCCGGGATGACGCTCGCGATGGCGTGCGCGGCGGCCAGCTTCATGCCGCCGGTGATGCGCCGGGCCTGGCAATCGAGGGCACCGCGAAACAGCCCCGGGAAACACAGCACGTTGTTGATCTGGTTAGGGTAGTCACTGCGCCCGGTGGCCATGATGGCAACCCGCGGCAACGCCAGCGCGGGGTCGATTTCGGGATCCGGGTTGGACATGGCGAACACCACCGGATCGCGCGCCATGGACGTGAGCTCAGCGACGCCGATCAGGTTCGGCCCGGATACGCCGATGAAGAAATCCGCCCCGCGCAGCACCTCACGCAGGCTGCCGGCCTCGTCGTCGGGGTTGGTTCTGGCCAGATACTCGCGCTTGGCGGAATTCAGGTCCGTGCGCGTGCGCGACAGGGCGCCGCCGCGGTCGCAGCCGATGATGTTGCGCACGCCAAGCTCCAGCAGGATTTCGGTGCAGGCAGTCCCGGCGGCGCCCACGCCGGCCACCACCACTTTCAGGTCCGCTGCGCGCTTGCCGGTGACCTTGAGGGCGTTCAGGAACGCCGCCGCCAGCACCACGGCGGTGCCGTGCTGGTCATCGTGGAATACCGGGATGTCGAGCATCTCCTGCAGGCGGCGCTCGATCTCGAAGCACCGCGGCGCGGCGATGTCCTCCAGGTTGATGCCGCCAAAGCCGGGCGCCAGCGCCGCCACGGCGGCAATCACGGCCTCGGTGTCCTGCGTGGCAAGACAAATCGGAAACGCGTCCACACCAGCGAATTCCTTGAACAGCTGCGCCTTGCCTTCCATCACCGGCATGGCGGCGTAGGGACCGATGTTGCCCAGGCCCAGCACCGCCGAGCCGTCGCTGACCACTGCCACGGTGTTGCGCTTGATGGTCAGGTTCCAGGCCGCGGCAGGGTCGGCGGCAATGGCCAGGCACACGCGCGCCACGCCGGGCGTGTAGACCATCGACAACTGGTCGCGCGTGCGCACCGGGGTCTTGCTGTTGACCTCGATCTTGCCGCCCAGGTGCAGTAGAAAAATGCGATCGGACCAGCTTTGCACCTCCACGCCCGGCACCGTGCGCAGCGCCGCCACGATGCGCTCGGCGTGTTGCTCGTCACGCGTATCGACGGTGACGTCGCGCACCGTGTGCTGGGCATCGGCGCGCACGATGTCGATGGCGCCGACGTCGCCGCCCTGGTCGCCGACGGCTTTCAGGGCATCGGCCAGCAGGCCGGGGCGGCTTTCCAAGCGCAGGCGCACGGTAATGGAATTGCTGGTGCTCATGGCGGGTCTCGCTTGAACGGGGCGTCAGATCATGGCCGCCGGGGCGGTGGTGGCGAGCAGGGCGGCAATGGCCCGAGGCTCGCGCAGGTTGCGGGCTTCTTCAACCACGTCGCGTGTCAGGTGCGGCGCCAGCAGGGCGATGAAATCGTAGACGTAGCCGCGCAGGAAGCGGCCGGGCGCGAACGCCACGTGCACCGTGCCGCGCGGTAGCAGGGTGCCGGTGTCGCGCGCCACCAGGTCGGCATCCTGCGCCGGATCGAAGGCATCGGCCGCCATCAGGCCGATGCCCAGGCCTTCCCGCACGTAGCGCTTGAGCACCGACGTGTCGACTGCCGTCAGTGCCAGCTGCGGCGCGAGGCCGGCGGACGCGAAGCACTCCTCCAGCGCGGAGTGGCCGTTGAAGGCAAAGCTGTAGGTCACCAGCGGACAGGCAGCAATATCCGCCAGGGTCGGCGAGGCGACCTGCGCCAGTGGATGCCCGGCCGGGCAGAACACGGCGTAGCGCCAGCTGGCGACCGGCAGCAGCACCAGATGCGGGTAGAGGGCGGCCTCGTCGGTGGTGATGACCAGGTCCACGTCGTCCTGCCCCGCCATGTCCGCCAGCTGCTGCGGCGTGCCCTGGAACAGGTTCAGGCGCACCCGCGGGTAGCGGCGGTGAAAGGCGCCCAGCACCGGCGGCAGCACGAAACCGGCCTGCGTGTGGGTGGTGGCAATGCCAAGCTCGCCGTGGTCGGGACTGGCCAGATCGCGCGTCAGGCGCCGGATGTTCTCGCTGCGGCCGAGAATTTCCTCCGCCTCCCGCAACACGGCCCGGCCGGCCGGCGTCAGGCTCACGAACTGCTTGCCGCGCCGCTGGAACAAATCGACACCCAGTTCCTGCTCCAGCAGACGAATCTGTTTGCTGACGCCCGGCTGCGAGGTGAACATCCGCGTCGCGGCCGCCGAGACGTTCAGGTCCCGGCGCACGATCTCGACCAGATAACGCAGCTGCTGAAGTTTCACGGCCGGGGGCCTCGCGGGCGATGCGCCGCTGACTGACGGCGGCGCGTCCTGTCATTGTCGTGCAAGCGCCGCCGGGCCGGCGATTGCCCCCGTGGGTTTTCGAGGTTCCCAAAAAACCTGGCGATCATCGCGCAGCGAAGCTGCGCTCCTACTCCACAGTGACAGACTTGGCGAGGTTGCGCGGCTGGTCGACGTCGGTGCCGCGGATCAGCGCCACGTGGTAGGCCAGCAGTTGCAGCGGCACGGTGAACAGCACCGGCGCCAGATGCACGATGGCGTCGGTCGGCACCCGCACCAGCACGATGCCAGTGCCGTCGAAATCGGCCCGTGCGTCGGCAAACACCAGCAGCCGGCCGCCGCGGGCGCGGACCTCTTCCATGTTGGACTTGAGCTTTTCGAGCAGCGGGTCGCTGGGCGCCACCGCCACCACCGGCATGTCGGCATCCACCAGCGCCAGCGGGCCGTGCTTCAGTTCGCCAGCGGCGTAGGCCTCGGCGTGGATGTAGGAGATTTCCTTCAGCTTCAGGGCGCCTTCCTGCGCCACCGGGTAATGCACGCCGCGGCCCAGGAACAGCGCGTGCTGCTTGTCGGCAAAGTCCGGCGCCAGGGCGGCGATGGCGTCGTCGAGGGCCAGCACGCCCTGCACGGCCGACGGCAGGCGCCGCAGTTCCTCGACCAGCGCTGCTTCACCGGCCGCATCCAGCCGATGCCGCCGGCCCAGCGCCAGCACCAGCAGCATCAGCGCCGTGAGCTGGGTGGTGAAGGCCTTGGTGGAGGCGACTCCGATCTCCGGCCCGGCGTGGGTCATCAGTTTCAGGTCGGCCTCGCGCGTGAGCGAGCTCTCCGGCACGTTGCAGATGGCCAGCGTGTGGGCATAGCCGCGGCGGCGCGCCTCGCGCAGCGCCTCCAGCGTGTCGGCCGTCTCGCCGGACTGCGAAATGGCCACCAGCAGGGCTGCGGCCGGCACCGCGCTGTCGCGGTAGCGGAACTCGGACGCGATTTCCACCTGGCACGGCACGCCGGCCAGTGCCTCGAACCAGTAACGGGCGACGCAGCCGGCGTGGTAGCTGGTGCCGCAGGCCACGATGCGCACCTCGCGCACGCGATCCAGGATGGTCCCGGCATCGATGCCGAAGGCTGCTTCCAGCACCCGCGTTTCGCCCAGGCGGCCGTCCAGCGTGTCGGCGATGGCTTGCGGCTGCTCGAAGATTTCCTTCTGCATGTAGTGGCGATACGCGCCGCGCTCGGTGGCGGCGGCAGTCAGGCTGCTGCGTTGCCAGGGGCGTTCGACCGCCTTGCCGGCCGCATCGACGATCCGCACCGAACCGATTCGCAGTTCCGCCACGTCGCCGTCGTGCAGGAACAGCATGTCCTGCGTGAACGGCACCAGCGCGGCGGCATCCGAGGCAAGGTAAACGGCATCGGCGGCCATGCCGATCACCAGCGGGCTGCCGCGGCGGGCGCCGATCAGGCGGTCCGGTTCGGCGCCGGCCAGGACGCCGATGGCATAGGCGCCGCGCAGGTCGCCCGCCGCTGCGCGTACCGCTTCGAACAGGTCGAAGCCCCGCTCCAGATGCAGGCGAATCTGATGGCCGATGACCTCGGTGTCGGTCTGCGAGCTGAATTCGAAACCGTCGCTGCGCTGCGCCTCGCGCAGCGCATGGTGGTTCTCGATGATGCCGTTGTGCACCACCGCCAGTTCGCCGCGCGAGATGTGCGGGTGGGCGTTGGCCTCGCTGGGCGCGCCGTGGGTGGCCCAGCGGGTGTGGCCGATGCCGGCGTGGCCGCTGAGCGGCTCGGCCGCCAGGCGGCGGGTGAGTTCGATGACCTTGCCCAGCGCTCGCACCCGGTGCAGGCGGCCGTCGTCCAGGCGAACGGCGATGCCGGCCGAGTCGTAACCGCGGTACTCCAGCCGGCGCAGGCCTTCCAGCAGTTCGGGCACGATGTCGTGCCCGGCGAGACCGCAGACGATGCCGCACATGGTGCTTACTCCGGCGACTGCTTGCGCGGCCGTCGCCAGCCGGGCAGGGATTTTTGTGGCGCCCGGGTCACGGTCAGGCCGCCGGCCGGGGCATCGCGACTGATGACCGAGCCGGCGCCGATGGTGGCGCCCTCGCCGATGCTGACCGGGGCCACCAGCGCGCTGTTGGAGCCGATGAAGGCGTCATCGCCGATCACGGTGCGGTGCTTGTTGGCGCCGTCGTAGTTGCAGGTGATGGTGCCGGCGCCCACGTTGACACGCGCGCCGACGTCCGCGTCGCCCACGTAGCTCAAGTGATTGGCTTTGGCGCCCCGCGCGAGACGGCTGTTTTTGACTTCCACGAAATTGCCGACGTGTACGTCAGCGGCCAGTTCGGTGCCCGGCCGCAGACGCGCATAGGGGCCGACCACGGCGCCCGGTCCGACCCGCGCGCCGTCGATCAGGCTGAACGGTTCGATGCGCGCGCCGGCCTCGATGACTGCGTCGCGCACGATGCAGTGGGCGCCCAGGCGCACGCCGTCGCCCAGCTCCACGCGCCCTTCGAGAATGACGTTGACGTCAATCTCGACATCCCAACCCACGATAACGTCACCGCGCACGTCCAGACGCGCCGGATCGCGCAGGGTGACGCCTTCGACCAGCAGGCGCTCGGCCTGCCGGCGCTGGAATTCCCGCTCGCAGCGCGCCAACTGTTCGCGATCGTTGATGCCCATGATCTCGGCCTCGCCGGCGGCCGGCACGCCCACGACCGGCACACCATCGGCCACTGCCAGGGCCACGATGTCGGTCAGATACAGCTCGCCCTGGGCATTGTCGGCCGTGAGCCGGTCCAGCCAGCCGGCCAGCCGCGCGGCCGGAATCAGCAGCGTGCCGGTGTTGACCTCCGTCACGGTGAGCTGCTCGGGCGTCGCGTCGCGCTGTTCGACGATGGCCCGCACGTTCCCTGGCGCGTCGCGCAGCACACGGCCGTAACCGGTGGGGTAGTCGAGGATCGCGGTGAGAATGGCCAGGGCATCTTGCGGCGCCTGCAGCAGCGTGCGCAGCGTCTCGATACGCAGCAGCGGCACGTCGCCGCACAGCACCAGGACGCGGCCTTCAGGCGTGAGATTCGGCAGGGCGCTCGCCAGCGCGTCGCCGGTGCCGTGCTGGCTGGCCTGATGGCTCCAGCGGCAATTGGCGTCCGACAGAGCGGCTCGCAGTTGATCGCCGCCGTGCCCGTAGACCAGCACCGGCCGGGCGACGCTGCCGGCGTGCTGCAGCAAGGTTTGGGCGGTCGCCAGTACATGCCGGACCAGCGGCTGGCCGCCGACGACTTGCAAGGCCTTGGGCAGGGACGAGCGCATGCGCTTGCCCTGGCCGGCGGCGAGGATGACGATTTGTAGCGGTGTGCTGCTCATGGTGTTGACCCTGAGTCAGAGCACCTGCAGCGAGGCGCTTCAGCCGCCGGCGCGGCGGCGCAGGCGCTGGATGGTTTGCAGCTGCGCCATCGCCTCGGCCAGTTCGGCGCTGGCGGTGGCGTATTCGAAATCGCCCTGGCGATTTTCCATCAGCGCCTGGGCGCGCTGTTTCGCTTCCTGCGCGGCGGCTTCGTCCAGATCATGGGCGCGCACGGCGGTATCGGCCAGCACGGTCACCGAACCGGGCTGCACCTCCAGGATGCCGCCGGCCACGAACACCAGTTCCTCGCTGCCGTCGGCAAGCTCGATGCGCACCGCGCCCGGCCGGATGCGGGTGATCAGCGGCGTGTGGCGCGGCAGGATGCCCAGTTCGCCGGCCTCGCCGGGCAAGGCGACGAACTTTGCCTCGCCGGAGTAGATCGACGCCTCGGCGGATACCACATCGACATGCAGCGTAGCGGTACTGGTTGCCATCGGACGCCTCGCTTACTGGATCTTCTTGGCCTTCTCGAAGGCCTCGTCGATGGTGCCGACCATGTAGAAGGCCTGCTCGGGCAGGTGATCGCACTCGCCGGCCACGATCATCTTGAAGCCGCGGATGGTCTCCGACAGCGGCACGTACTTGCCCGGCGAGCCGGTGAACACCTCGGCCACGTGGAATGGCTGGCTCAGGAAGCGCTGGATCTTGCGCGCGCGGGACACCGCCAGCTTGTCCTCCGGCGACAGCTCGTCCATGCCCAGGATGGCGATGATGTCGCGCAGTTCCTTGTAGCGCTGCAGCGTTTGCTGCACCGCGCGGGTGGTCTCGTAGTGATCCTGGCCGACCACGTTCGGGTCGACCTGGCGGGAGGTGCTGTCCAGCGGGTCCACGGCCGGATAGATGCCCAGCGACGCGATGTCGCGCGACAGCACCACCGTGGCGTCCAGATGCGCGAAGGTGGTTGCCGGCGACGGATCGGTCAGGTCGTCCGCCGGCACGTACACGGCCTGGATGGAGGTGATCGAGCCGACCTTGGTGGAGGTGATGCGCTCCTGCAGGCGGCCCATTTCCTCGGCCAGCGTCGGCTGGTAGCCCACGGCCGACGGCATGCGACCCAGCAGCGCCGACACTTCGGTGCCGGCCAGGGTGTAGCGGTAGATGTTGTCGACGAAGAACAGCACGTCCTTGCCCTCGTCGCGGAACGACTCGGCGATGGTCAGCCCGGTCAGCGCCACGCGCAGGCGGTTGCCCGGCGGCTCGTTCATCTGGCCGTACACCATCGACACCTTGGACTCGCCCAGGTGCTCCAGGTTGACCACGCCCGACTCGGCCATCTCGTGGTAGAAGTCGTTGCCCTCGCGGGTGCGCTCGCCCACGCCGGCAAACACCGACAGGCCCGAGTGCGCCTTGGCGATGTTGTTGATCAGTTCCATCATGTTGACGGTCTTGCCCACGCCGGCGCCGCCGAACAGGCCGACCTTGCCACCCTTGGCGAACGGGCAGATGAGGTCGATGACCTTGATGCCGGTTTCCAGCAGTTCCTGTGACGGCGACAGCTCGTCGTAGGACGGTGCCTTGCGGTGGATGGGGGCGGTCTGGGCCTGGTCCACCGGGCCGCGCTCGTCGATCGGCCGGCCCAGCACGTCCATGATGCGCCCCAGCGTGGCCGCACCCACCGGTACGGTGATCGGCTTGCCGGTGTCGGTCACGGTCATGCCGCGGCGCAGGCCGTCGGACGAACCCAGCGCGATGGTGCGCACGATGCCGTCGCCCAGCTGCTGCTGCACTTCCAGGGTCAGCGCGGAGCCTTCCATGACCAGCGCGTCATAGACCTTGGGCATCTGCCCGCGCGGGAATTCGACGTCCACCACGGCGCCGATGCACTGAACGATGTTGCCTTGCGTCATTGTCAGGTCCTTGAATTCCGTATCCGTCACACCGCGGCCGCGCCGCTGACGATTTCCGACAGTTCCTTGGTAATCGCGGCCTGCCGGGTCTTGTTGTAGATCAGCTTCAGTTCTTCGATCAGGTTGCCCGCGTTGTCGCTGGCCGCCTTCATGGCCACCATGCGCGCCGACTGCTCGGACGCCATGTTGTCCGCCACCGCCTGGAACACCAGCGCCTCGATGTAGCGCGTGAGCAGGTCGTCGATCACCACCGCGGCGCTGGGCTCGTACAGGTAGTCCCAGCTGTGCGCCTGCTTCTCGGTCTCGGTCTGCGCCAGGCGATCGGCCGACAGCGGCAGCAGCTGCTCGACCAGCGGCTCCTGCTTCATGGTGTTGATGAAGCGGGTGTAGCACACGTACACCGCGTCCAGCTCGCCGGCCACGAACGCATCCAGCATCACCTTCACCGGCCCGATCAGCGTTTCGAGCTGCGGCGCATCGCCCAGCTGCACCGCCTGGCTGATGATCTTCGCCCCGGCGCGGGTCATGAAACTCTGTCCCTTGCCGCCCAGGGCAGTCACGCGGATGGCCTGGCCGGCCGCCTGAGCATCGCGCATGCGCAGGCTGACCGCGCGCAGCAAATTGGTGTTCATGCCGCCGCACAGACCCTTGTCGGTGCTGACCACGATGAAACCGACCGCCTTCACCTCACTCACCGGGCGCATGTACGGCGACCGGTATTCGGGGTTTGCGCGCGCCAGATTGGCGGTGATGTTGCGCACCTTGTCGCTGTAGGGCCGGGCCGCGCGCATGCGCGCCTGCGCCTTGCGCATCTTGGAGGCGGCCACCATCTGCATCGCCTTGGTGATCTTGCGCGTGTTCTCGATGCTCTTGATCTTGCCGCGGATTTCCTTGCCGACTGCCATCCGGGTGCTCCGTCAGTTCCGGTGGATCAGGCGAAGGATTTCTGGAAGGCGGTGACGGCGGCCGTCAGCTCTTCCTCGGCCGCCTTGTCGAGCGCCTTTTCGGTTTCCAGTTTCTGCAGCAGGGCCGCGTGGCTGGACTTCAGGTGCTGGTGCAGGCCGTGCTCGAAGGCCAGCACACGGCCGACATCGACGTTGTCCAGGAAGCCCTTGTTCACCGCGAACAGCGTGGCCGCCATCAGCGAGATCGGCAGCGGCGAGTACTGCGCCTGCTTGAGCAGCTCCGTGACGCGGGCGCCGCGGTCGAGCTGCTTGCGCGTGGCCTCGTCGAGGTCACTCGCGAACTGGGCAAACGCCGCCAGCTCGCGGTACTGCGCAAGGTCGGTACGGATGCCGCCGGACAGGCCCTTGATCAACTTGGTCTGCGCTGCGCCGCCGACGCGCGACACCGAGATGCCGGCGTTGATGGCCGGCCGGATGCCGGCGTTGAACAGGTTGGTTTCCAGGAAGATCTGGCCGTCGGTGATGGAAATCACGTTGGTCGGCACGAAGGCGGACACGTCACCGGCCTGCGTCTCGATGATCGGCAGGGCGGTCAGCGAACCGGTCTTGCCCTTGACCTCGCCCTTGGTGAAGGCCTCGACGTAGTCGGCGTTCACGCGCGCGGCGCGTTCCAGCAACCGGCTGTGCAGGTAGAACACGTCGCCCGGGTAGGCCTCGCGGCCGGGCGGTCGGCGCAGCAGCAGCGATACCTGGCGATAGGCCACGGCCTGCTTGGACAGATCGTCGTAAATGATCAGCGCGTCCTGGCCACGATCACGGAAATACTCGCCCATGGTGCAGCCCGAATAGGCCGACACGTACTGCATGGCGGCCGATTCGGAGGCCGAGGCGGCAACCACGATGGTGTAGTCCATGGCGCCGTTGGCTTCCAGCGCGCGCACCACGTTCTTGATCGACGACGCCTTCTGGCCGATGGCGACGTACACGCAGGTCATGTCCTGACCTTTCTGGTTGATGATGGTGTCGATCGCCACCGCGGTTTTGCCGGTCTGGCGATCGCCGATGATCAACTCGCGCTGGCCGCGGCCGATCGGCACCATCGAGTCGATGGACTTGAGGCCCGTCTGTACCGGCTGGCTGACCGACTGGCGCGCGATCACGCCTGGCGCCACCTTCTCGATCACGTCCGTCATCTTGGCGTTGATCGGACCCTTGCCGTCGATGGGCTGACCCAGCGCGTTCACCACGCGGCCGACCAGTTCCGGGCCGACCGGCACTTCCAGGATGCGGCCGGTGCACTTGACCGTGTCGCCCTCGGTGATGTGCTCGTACTCGCCCAGGATCACGGCGCCGACCGAGTCGCGCTCCAGGTTCAGCGCCAGACCGTAGGTGGCCTGCCCACTGGCGGTGGCCGGGAACTCCAGCATTTCGCCGGCCATCGCCTCCGACAGGCCGTGCACGCGCACGATGCCGTCGGTCACGGACACCACGGTGCCCTGGTTCTTGATGTCGGCCGATGCGCCAAGACCCTCGATGCGGCTCTTGATCAGTTCGGAAATTTCAGCAGGATTCAGTTGCATTGCATGCTCCAGGGATGCCGCGCGAGCGGCTGTGCCGGCGGGCGGGCGTCGGTAACGCTCAGGCCGCCAGCGCTGTCCTCATCTGTTCAAGTCTGGCCAGCACCGAGGTGTCGAGCACCTCGTCGCCGACCACCACGCGCACGCCGCCGATCAGCTCCGGGTCGATCACCACACGGGTGTCGAGTGTGCGGCCGAAGCGCCGCGCCAGGGCTGCGGTGATGTCGGCCAGCTGCGGCGCGGAAATTTCGAACGCGCTGTGGATGATGGCCTGCGACACGCCGGCCCGGGCATCGACCAGCGCCTGGTACTGCGCGGCGATCTCGCCAAACGCGCCCAGGCGCCCGTTTTCGATCACCACCTGCAGCAGATTGCGCAGCGCCGCGGGCGGCGCCGTCGGCAACACGCCCAGGATCAGGCCGCTCACCTGCTGCGCCACCGCCTTGGGATTGTCGGCGAACTCGCGCAGTCGCGGCTCGCTGGCGACCTGCGCCAGTTGCCGCAGCGGCGCGACCAGGGACGGCGCCTCGGCCGCGTTGGTGGCCCGAAACAGGGCTTCCGCGTACGGACGGGCAATGGTGGCAAGCTCGGCCATGTCTTACAGCTCGGTCTGCAGGCGCGCCAGCAGGTCGGCGTGCACGCTGCTGTCCACTTCGCGGCGCAGGATCTGCTCGGCGCCCCGCACCGCCAGCTCGGCCACCTGGCCGCGCAGCACTTCGCGCGCCTTGACCACTTCCTGCTGTGCCTCGGCCCGGGCGGCGGCCACGATCTTGGCGCCTTCCTCGGCGGCGCGCGCCTTGGCATCCTCGATCATGGACTGCGCCAGACGCTCGGCATCGGCCAGGCGTTTTGCCGCATCGTCACGCGCCGCCGCCAGCTGCTCGTCCACGCGCCGGTTGGCGTTGGACAGCTCCACTCGCGCCCGCTCGGCCGCCGACAGGCCGTCGGCGATCTTCTGCGTGCGCTCGTCGATGGCCTTGGTGATCGGCGGCCACACGAAACGCATGGTGAACCACACCAGGATGGCGAACACCACCAACTGGACGAACAGCGTTGAGTTGATGCTCACGACGGCACCTTGAGGCTGGTTGGAACGAAGGCCGGCGCTTACTGCAGGACGAACGGATTGGCGAAGGCGAACATCATGGCGATACCCACGCCAATCAGGAACGCCGCGTCGATCAGGCCGGCCAGCAGGAACATCTTGGTCTGCAGCTCGTTCATCAGCTCCGGCTGACGGGCGGCCGCTTCCAGGTACTTGCTGCCCATGATGCCGATGCCGATACAGGCGCCGATGGCACCCAGACCGATGATCAGGCCAGCGGCCAGCGCGACAAAACCAAGGACGTGCTCCATTTGCTACTCCACGGGGTTAAAAAAAGGGTTGAAAAACAGGGGGAAGGCGGAGTCAGTGCGCGTCGTGCGCCTGACCGACATAGACCAGCGTCAGCATCATGAAGATGAACGCCTGCAGGGTGATGATCAGGATGTGGAAGATGGCCCACATCGTGCCGGCGATGATGTGCCCGATCGGCAGCAGCACGCCCGGTAGCGACAGGGCGGCGGCACCGCCCATCAGCGCGATCAGCATGAAGATCAGCTCGCCCGCGTACATGTTGCCGAACAGCCGCATGCCGTGCGAGACGGTCTTGGCGGCGAACTCGATCAGCTGCATCAGGAAATTGACCGGATACAGCAACGGGTGGCTGCCGAACGGCGCCGTGAACAGCTCGTGCACCCAGCCGCCCATGCCCTTGATCCTGATGTTGTAGAACACGCAGATCAGCAGCACCGAGGTCGACAGGCCCAGCGTGGTCGACAGGTCGGCGGTCGGTACCACGCGCAGGTAGGCGTGGTGCGGGTCATGGCCAGCGGCGCCGTACAGGTGCGACCACAGCCAGGGCAGCAGATCCACCGGCAGCAGGTCCATGGCGTTCATCAGGAAAATCCACACGAACACGGTCAGCGCCAGGGGCGCCACCAGCTTGCGGCTTTGCGCGTTGTGGATGATGCCCTTGGCCTGGCTGTCGACCATCTCGACCAGCATCTCGACGGCGGCCTGGAAGCGGCCCGGAACACCCGCCGTGGCGTTGCGTGCCGCGCGCCACAGCAGCCAGCAGGTGAGCACCCCCAGCAGGACCGCCCAAGCCACCGAGTCGAGGTTGACCACGGAGAAATCGATGATCGACGCCTGATGACCACTGCGCAGGTGCTGCAGGTGGTGGGAGATGTACTCGCCGGCGGTAGGCGCGTGGCCTTCGGCTGCCATGTGTCGGACGATCCCTGTTGCTGACTTCTAATAAATATCTTCAACGGCCACGCCACAGCAGCGCCAGCCAGTAAACCTTCAGGCAAATCACCATGCCGACCAGCAGCGCCGGCCAGCTGAGCCCGATCACCATGCGCGGCGCCAGCGCCAGCATGGTCACCGTCAGCATCAGCTTGGCAGCCTCCCACACCATCAACCTGACCGCGCCCAGCGCGGGCACCCCTTGCGGCAGCGGGCGCACCAGCGCGCGGGCCATCAGTGCCGCCGGAACGATCACTGCGGCAGCCCCGTAGAGCGCGGACCACATCACGGTTGCCCGGCCAGTGACGGCGAGGGCCAGCAGCGCCGTCACCGTGCCTGCCAGGGCCTGCGCCAGCACCACGCGCCACGGCGCCAGCATCGGCAGGGCCGTTCGCAGCGCCTGCGCCTCGGCGGCGCTCAGCGGTCGCCCGGCCTGGGCGTCCGGCGTGTCGGCATCCGCCCACGCCGCATTTCGGTCGGTCTTTCCGGACATGGCTTCACGGTAAAACAGCCCCTCGCGAGGGCCGTATCAGGGTGCTGGCGTGTCCGGGCCCGGGCTCCGCCAGCATGATCCGACGGACACCCGCTTGGCGGGCTAAAAAGCGGCGGGCATTATAGGCACGGCGCCTGCATCCGGCAAGGCGCCGCATGCCCTGCGGGTTCATTCCGCGGTGCATGACCATCCACTTCGGGAGGGGGACATCGCATGACCATATCGGTCTGGCACATCGTGATCGGCTTCTTTTTCAGCAACGGCATGCCGCATTTCATCGCCGGCGCGGCGGGCAAGCGGTTCCGTTCGCCGCTGGGGCCCAACTCGACGGCGCGCGTCAATCTGGTCTGGGGCCTGACCAACTTTGTGCTCGGCACGGCGCTGGTGCTGTGGAAGTCGCCGACACCGGACTGGCAGAATTTTCTGGTCGCCTACTGGGTCGTGGTGGCGATGTTCGGCTTTGGCATGAGCCACTTCAAGGGCGAGGACTTCTAGCCTTCCGACGGGGCCGCGCCTCTGCACAAGGCCGCGAGCACTCGACCCAGTTGCTCGCAGTGCCTACATGCCCGGCGGACGCATGCCGGGCATCATTCCTGGCATGCCCGGCCCGGGCGGTCCCGACGGGTTTGACTCGGCCGGCGGCGCCAGGGGTTCGAGCAGGTCGTCCAGCTTTGGCGTGAAGGTTGCCGCGGTATGCGGCGGGATGACGAACACCCAGTCGGCAAGCTGCTGGTTGAGCTGTTGCGCCTTGCCGGCCGCCGTGGCGCGCTGTTCGTCGCCCGCCTCGGTCGACACCGCAGCGGCCAGGCGCACGTAAGGCACGCCGTTGAGCGACAGCACGGCGGCGGTGACCGTCAGACCGTCGAAAGTGTCGAACACGCTGCGCGTCGCCTGCGCCCAGTCACCGGCCACCTCGTCGGGCTTGAACACGTTTTGCAGCGGCAGGTGCTGCAGGCCATAGGCAACCGCGCCCACGCCGGATGCCCGCGCGCTGCGCCCGGCCGGCACCTGCGCCAGGGCGAAGGCGTCCTCGGGCTTGCTGCGTTCCACCACCAGCGGTGCCTGGCCGGCGTGCGTCACGCTTACGCGCCGCACGCTCGCCTGCGGCAGGTCCAGCGCCTCGCCGCGCAGCCACAGCGGCGGCGTGCGTTGCACGTCGACCTGTCCCTCGGCCAGCCAGGTCTGATCCTCGGCCGGGCGGCGCAGGAACAGCTGGCGCGGTCCCTGGCCGGCGGCGGCGCGCGGTTTGCCCAGCAGGACCGTTGCCAGCACGCGGTCGCCTTCACCCAGCACACGCACCAGCACGCCGCGCGCATCGACCGCGTCCGGTGGCGTCAGGTCCAGCGCCGCGTGCCGGGCCGGATCGGCCGTGCGTGGCTCGATCAGGGTCAGGCCGGACAGGCCCTCCAGCAGCGCCCTTACCTTGGCCGGGTCGGCCGGAAAATCATGCTTGTCGGCGACTTTCCAGTCGCTGCCGCTGCCTTGCAGGGTCACCTGCTGGCCGGCCGAGCGAATCTCGATACGCCGCGCGCTGGCCGCCTGGGCGGGCAGGTCCGGAAACAGCTTTTCCGCGTGGGCGACATAGCCGGTGCGCTGGCCGGTGTCGCGCACTGCCCACAGGGTGAGCAGCACCAGCCCCAGCGTGAAGCCGGCCAGAATCCACTTAGCCCGCGACATGGCGCGCTCCTCGGGTCCGCCGGCCGCGGGTGAGTCCCACCAGTGCTGCGGCAAAGCCGATCAGCAGCGGGATCAGGCCGATGTTGACGAACTTCAGCCGCGTCTCCAGGCGGTCGATGCCCTGGCGCAGGTTGTGCTGTACCTCGCGCAGCTCGCGCCGCAGGCGCACCCGCTCGGTCTGGAAGCGCGTGATTTCCTGTTGCTGCTCGGTGCTGAGCAGCGGGCCGGCCTGCTCGCCGCGACTGGATTGCAGCTTGGACAGTTTCTGTTCGGTCTGTTGCAGCTCGGCCTGCAGGCGCTGCTCGGCGGCGCGGAATTCCTCCTGCGCCGCGCGATTCATGGCCTGCACCACCGTGAATGGCCGCGCGTAGGTGCCCTGCGAGCGCACGCTGATCAGCTCACCGCTGCCGGTCAGGTTGTCCACGGCGTTGATGAAGAAGCTGCCGTTGTCGGCGAACGGCTCCACCATGCGGCTGCCCTGATACTCGCCGACCTGCGCCCAGAAGCGGTCGTAAATGAAATCGGCATCCGCCACCAGGATCAGGTTGGCCGGCACCGCCGACGCCTTGAGCACTTCTTTTGGAACCTCCGCGCCCTGCGGCGGACCGTCCGGAAACGCGGTCCTGAGCGTGCCCTGCACGCGGGCCGCGAACGCGAAGCTCCGGTCGGCCGACTTGAACTCGCGCAGCAGGCGTTCCGGGTCCGGCTTGTCCAGGCCCTCCGGATTGATCAGCATCGCCTGCTTGCTCGACCAGATCAGCGGCGTGAACTGGGTCGTCGCGTCGGCAGTTTTGCTCAGCGCGCCGACGGTGTTCATGTACATCTGCGTCAGGCGGGCCGTCACTACGTCCTTGCGGTCGAAGTGGTCGGATTTCAGGTCCAGCCACACCAGGTAATCCTGCGGCGGCATGTTCTCGCCAAACGACACCTGGCGCGCCGCCGCCCGATCACCCACCACGCCGGGCTGTATCTGCACGCCCCACGCGGCCAGCAGCGGGCCCAGGTCAGACGGCGTCTTGGGCAAGGTCATGGTCGGCATGATCGGATCGCGCGGCGGAGATTCCACGTCGCTGTACGGATCGAGCAGGGCGAGCACGCGGCCACGGCGCAGCGCGTACTGGTCGATGGCGAACTGCGTGGCGGGCGGCAAATCCTTCGGGTGAACCAGGATCAGCAGGTCCACCTGTTCGGGAATCTGCTTCTCGAAGGTCGACAGCACGCGCACGTCGAACAGCTCGCGCAGCTGGCTGATCACTGCCCACGGCGGCGCCTGCTGCTGGGTCATCGGCACCATCGAGCCATTGACCGGGAGCGAGCTGATCACCGCCACCACCGGCCGTTTTGGCTGGCTGAGTTTGTAGATCAACCGCGTCAGGTCGTATTCGAGCGTGTCCTCGCTGCCCGGCGACAGGAACGGGATGACCTCCTCGCCATCGGTGCTGTTGGTGCCAGCCAGACCAAAATAGGCGTTCTCGCCGCCCGGGCCGCCCAGCGGCATGCCGCGCAGGCCGAACTGCACCGCCCGGTCCTCGGCGTCCGAGAACGGCTCCGGGTCGATCACCTTCAGTTGCAGCTTGCCGTGCGAGCGCTCGGCGTACTCCTTGAGCAGCGCCTGCACGCGGGCCGCGTAGGCCTGAATCTGCGGCACGTCGCGCAGGCCCTTGCGCGAGAAAAACAGTTGCAGCGTGATCGGCTCGTTCAGCTTTTCGACAATGGCCTTCGAACCGCCACTGAGCGTGTACAGGCGGTTCTGCGTCAGGTCCAGGCGCCAGCCGCCCAGCACCGTGGCGGCCAGGATGTTGATCGCCAGCAGTAACACCACGGCCAGCACCAGGCTGCCGGTGGAAAGAACTCCGCGTCGCATGGAAATACTCCCGCTGCCCGGCTCAGCCGGCGGCTTTCTTGGCTTCGACCAGCACCGTGTTGGCGTACAGCCACACGCCGATCATGCTGGCGAAATAAACAATGTCCGGCAGCTCGATGACACCGGTCTGGATGGCTTCGAAATGCCGCAGGAAGCTGAGCGAAGCCACCGCCTGCGTCAGCCAGGCCGGCGCCCAGGCGCCAAAGAAGTCGAGCACGATCGGCAGCCCGCTGACGATGAACAGAAAGCTCACCACCACCGACAGCACGAAGGCGATCACCTGGCTTTTGGTCAGCACCGAGATGCAGGCGCCGATCGCCAGGTACGCGCCGGCCATCAGCAGGCTGCCGAAATAACCGGCAATGATCGCCCCGTGGTCCGGATTGCCGAGATAACTCACGGTGATCCAGATCGGAAAGGTCAGTGCCAGCGCGACCGCCGTGAACAACCAGGCGGCCAGGAACTTGCCGACCACCGCCTGGCCGGTGGTGATCGGCAGCGTCATCAGCAGTTCCAGCGTGCCGGTCTTGCGCTCCTCCGCCCACAGGCGCATCGCGACCGGCGGAATCAGCACCAGGTACAGGTACGGGTGGAACTGGAAGAACGCCACCAGGTCGGCCTGCCCGCGGGTGAAGAACTGGCCCAGGTAAAACGTGAAGATCCCGTTCAGGAACAGAAAGATCACGATGAACACATAGGCCAGCGGGGTGTAGAAGTAAGCCGCCAGTTCGCGCCGCAGCACGGTCAGCATGGCATTCATGAACGCGTCCCCCGGCCGGCTACCTCGTGCGTCAGCTGCCGGAACACATCGTCCAGGCGGCCCTGCTCCACGTACAGCTCGTCGGCCTGCCAGCCGGCGCCGTGCAGCCTGGCGCTGACGGCCTCCAGAATGCTGCGACCGTGGCTGGCCAGCAGGCGCAGGCGGACCCGCCCCGCGGATTCTTCCAGCACCTCCACGCGCTCCACGCCCGGCACAGCGGCCAGTTGCTCGCGCAGGTCGGGCGGCCCGTCAGTCAGCACCAGCACCACCGCGTTGTGAAACTGCGAACGGCTGGCCAGTTCTGCCGGCCGGTCGTCGGCCAGCAGGCGCCCGCCGGCAATGATCACCGCTCGGCTGCAGATGGCTTCGACTTCTTCCAGGATGTGGGTCGAGATGATGATCACCTTGTCGGCGGCGATGTCGCGGATCAGCTCGCGCACTTCATGTTTCTGGTTCGGGTCCAGGCCGTCGGTCGGCTCGTCCAGGATCAACACCGGCGGGTCATGCAGGATGGCCTGTGCCAGGCCGACGCGGCGCTTGAAGCCCTTCGACAGCGTCTCGATGGACTGGTCCAGCACGCCGCGCAGCGCCATGCGGTCCACCACCGCGTCGATGCGCTGGCGCCGCACGGCCGGCTCCATGCCGCGCACGCTGGCCACGAAATCCAGAAACCGCCGCGGCGTCATGTCGCCGTACAGCGGTGCGCCCTCCGGCAAGTACCCGATAGCCGCCTTGATGGCCAGCGGCTGCTGGGCGAGGTCCATGCCGCACACCTCGACCTCGCCGGCCGAGGGCACCAGGTAACCGGTAATCATCTTCATGGTCGTGGACTTGCCGGCGCCGTTTGGCCCCAGAAACCCCACCACCTCGCCACTGCCAACGCTGAACGACAAATCGTCCACCGCCCGCAGGGCCCCGAAATCCTTGGTCAGATGCCTGACCGCGACCCCTGGCTGCATGTTCCCCCTCGCTTTCCATATCCCTGCCCACCGCGTCGGCAGGGCAAAAGGCCCGGCATTCTAGCCACATGCTGAAAGCGGCGCCTTGCAGTGGCACCGCCGCCCAACAAACGGCCGGACAGGCCGGCTAACATCGGGGTCGTTCGACCACAGCGACAGGGGCGAGTTCATGACACAGGCGTTCACTGCGGCCGTGGTGCAGATGGTGTCCGGCAGCGACGTGGCGGCCAATCTGGCCAGTGCCGGCCGGCTGATCGAACGCGCCGTGCAAGCCGGCGCCCGCCTGGTGGCGCTGCCGGAGAACTTCGCCCTGCTCGGCCGGCGCGAGCAGGACAAACTGGCCGTGGCCGAACCCGACGGCGCAGGCCCGATCCAGGACTTCCTGGCCGACAGCGCGCGCCGGCACGGCATTTACTTGGTCGGCGGCACCATCCCCCTGTGCAGCGCCGATCCGCAGCGCGTGCGCGCCGCCTGCCTACTGCACGGCCCGAACGGTCAGCGCCTGGCGCGTTACGACAAGATTCACCTGTTCGACGTAGAAGTCGGCGAGTCAGCCAGCGGCGGCGAGCGCTACCGCGAATCGGCCAGCATCGAGCCGGGCGACGCGGTGGTGACGGTGGACACGGAACTGGGCTGTATCGGCCTTGCCGTGTGCTACGACCTGCGTTTTCCGGAGCTGCTCCGCGCCTTGTTGGCCCGGGGCGCGCAAATCCTGGTCCTGCCGTCCGCCTTCACCGAAACCACCGGCGCCGCGCACTGGCATCTGCTGTGCCGCGCCCGGGCGGTGGAGAACCTGTGCTACCTGCTGGCGCCCGGCCAGGGCGGCCTGCACGACAATGGGCGGCGCACTTACGGCCACAGCCTGATTGCCGGTCCGTGGGGTGAGGTGCTGGCAGAATGCACCGACACGGGCGAGGGCGTTGCCTGCGCCCAGATCGACCTGGCCGCAATGGACCGCCTGCGGGCACGCTTTCCGGCGTTGCAGCATCGGCGGTTATGACACATAGCTCGGCTGGGAGAGCGTCGCGCTCACAATGCGAAGGTCGACAGTTCGATCCCACTCGCCCGCCTTTGCGCTGGCCGACTCGCTCGCGTGGCTCAATCATCAAAGGCACTTTAACCAATGAGCATTCTTGTTACCGGGGGCGCCGGTTTTATCGGCGCGAATTTCGTTCTGGACTGGCTTGCCCAATCCGATGAAACGGTCATCAACCTCGACCTGCTCACCTACGCCGGCAATCGTGAGAATCTGTCCTCGCTGATCAGCGATGGACGGCATGTCTTTGTGCAAGGCGACATCGGCGATTCCAGCCTGGTGGCCCAACTGCTCGCCAAGCATCAACCCCGCGCCATCATCAACTTTGCCGCCGAAAGCCACGTGGACCGCTCCATCCACGGCCCGGAAGACTTCGTCCAGACCAACATCGTGGGCACCTTTCGCCTGCTGGAATCCGCGCGCAGCTACTGGAACAGCCTGCAGGGCGACGCCAAGCAAGACTTCCGCTTCCTGCACGTCTCCACCGATGAGGTCTATGGCTCACTCGGCAAGGACGACACCGCCTTTACCGAAACGCATCGCTACGAACCCAATAGCCCGTATTCGGCAAGCAAGGCCGCCAGCGATCATCTGGTACGCGCTTACCATCACACCTACGGCCTGCCGGTTTTCACCACCAACTGCTCCAACAACTACGGACCGTACCAATTCCCGGAAAAGCTCATCCCGCTGATGATCGTCAATGCACTCGCGGGCAAGCCCCTGCCTGTGTATGGCGATGGCCAGCAGATCCGCGACTGGCTCTACGTAAAAGACCATTGCAGCGCGATTCGCCGCGTACTGGAAGCCGGCAAGGTCGGGGAAACCTACAACATCGGCGGCTGGAACGAAAAACCCAACATCGAGATCGTCCAAGTGGTGTGCTCGCTACTCGAAGAATTCCGGCCCCGCGCAGATGGCCAACGCTATAGCGAGCAAATCACCTACGTCACCGACCGTCCCGGCCATGATCGCCGCTACGCCATCGACGCCAGCAAGATTGCGGCCGAACTCGGCTGGAAGCCGGCCGAGACCTTCGACACCGGCATCCGAAAAACCCTTGAGTGGTACCTGGAAAACCAGGATTGGGTCGCCCATGTCCAATCCGGCTCCTATCGTGAATGGGTTGAAAAGAACTACGCTGGGCGCGCTGCATGAAAATCCTGCTGTTCGGAAAGAACGGGCAAGTCGGCTGGGAGCTTCAACGCAGCCTGGCCCCCTTGGGGGAAGTGGTCGCGCTGGCCTCCGGCAGCCGGGAACTATGCGGCGACTTCACCAATCTGGAAGGCATCGCCCAGACGGTTCGCGCAGTCGCCCCGGACATCATCGTCAATGCCGCTGCGCACACCGCCGTCGACCAGGCCGAGAGCGAGCCCGAGCTGGCCCGCACCCTCAACGCGCTAGCCCCGGGCGTGCTGGCGCATGAAGCCCAGCGCAGCGGTGCATGGCTGGTGCACTACTCCACCGATTATGTGTTCGACGGCAGCGGCAATACGCCGTGGTTGGAAACCGACCCGACCGGCCCGCTCAACGTCTACGGACAAACCAAGCTCGAAGGCGAGACTGCCATCCGTTGCAGTGGCTGCAAGCACCTCATCTTCCGCACCAGTTGGGTGTACGCAGCACGCGGCGGCAATTTCGCCCAAACCATGCTGCGACTGGCCCGGGAGCGCGACCGCCTCAGCGTCATTCACGACCAGATCGGCGCCCCCACCGGAGCCGACCTGCTGGCGGACGTCACCGCCCACGCCCTGCGCACCGCAAGGCAACGCCCCGAGCTTGGCGGCCTGTATCACCTGGTGGCGAGCGGCGAGACCTCCTGGTATGACTACGCCCGGTTCGTGATCGACCAGGCTCGCCAGGCCGGCGTCGACATCAAGGTCGCACCCGAGTCCATCCAACCCGTTCCCACCAGCGCATTTCCCACTGCCGCCAGGCGCCCGCTCAACTCGCGCCTGGAATCCCGCAAACTGCAAACCACCTTCGGCCTGCACCTGCCCCACTGGCAAGACGGCATCACCCGCATGCTGACCGAAGTACTCGAGAAACAATCATGACCCAGCGCAAAGGTATCATCCTCGCCGGCGGCTCCGGCACCCGGCTCTATCCCGTGACGCAAGCGGTTTCCAAGCAACTCATGCCGGTTTACGACAAGCCCATGATCTACTACCCGCTCAGCACGCTGATGCTGGCGGGTATTCGCGATGTGCTGGTGATTTCCACCCCGCACGACACCCCGCGTTTTGCGGAGTTGTTAGGCGATGGCCGCCAATGGGGGCTGAATGTGCAATACGCGGTACAGCCGTCGCCCGACGGCCTGGCGCAAGCCTTCCTCATCGGTGAGTCGTTCATCGGCAATCACCCATCAGCCTTGGTGCTGGGCGACAACATTTTCTATGGCCATGAATTAAACCAATTATTGGTCAGCGCGACGGCCCGCACACACGGCGCAAGCGTCTTCGTCTACCACGTGCGTGACCCCGAGCGTTATGGCGTGGTCGAATTCGACGCACGCGGTAAAGTGCTATCGTTGGAAGAAAAGCCAACCCAGCCCAAATCCAGCTATGCCGTGACTGGCCTGTATTTCTACGACCAACAGGTGATTGGGTTGGCCAAAAGCCTGAAGCCCTCCCCACGTGGCGAACTGGAAATCACCGACATCAACCGCCTGTACTTGGAACGGGGCGCGCTCAATGTAGAAATCATGGGCCGTGGCTACGCCTGGTTGGATACCGGAACCCACGAATCGTTGCTTGACGCCAGCCAGTTCATCGCCACCCTCGAAAACCGCCAGGGCCTCAAGGTGGCCTGCCCGGAGGAGATTGCCTACCGGCAGCACTGGATCGACGCCGCCCAGCTTGAAAAACTGGCGCAGCCCCTCAGCAAAAATGGCTATGGCCAGTACCTGATGCGCATCCTCAAGGAAAAGGTCTTCTGATGAAAGCCACGCCGCTTGCCATCCCAGACGTGATTCTTATGGAACCCAAGATATTCGGTGACGAACGGGGATTCTTTTTCGAAAGCTTCAATCAGGCTCAGTTTGAGTCGATCATCGGCAGGCACGTTACCTTCGTACAGGACAACCATTCCTGCTCAGCCCACAACGTGCTACGCGGCTTACACTATCAAATCCGCCAACCTCAGGGCAAGCTGGTACGCGTCGTCCAGGGTAAAGTGTTTGATGTGGCTGTCGATATACGAAAATCCTCACCCACTTTTGGGCAATGGGTAGGTGAAATTCTGTCGGCCGACAGCAAGTGGCAGTTGTGGGTACCGGAAGGCTTCGCGCATGGCTTCGTCGTGCTATCGGATACAGCGGAGTTTCTCTACAAAACCACCGATTACTATGCGCCGGAACACGAACGCTGCATCGCCTGGGACGACCCCGCCGTCGGCATCAGGTGGCCCCTCGACGGCAAGCCCGTGTTATCCGTCAAAGACCAGCAAGGCAAGCCCCTTGCCGAAGCGGAGTGCTTTGCATGACCCCCACTCTCCGCTCCCCAGGCAGACACCAACCCCCACGCCGCCCAACCCACGTCCCTCGTCGCCCTGGGCAAACACCTGTGGCGCAACCGTCAGCTCATCACACAGGAAGTTGATGTACGTCAGCAGACCAAACGGCCTAAACTGGCGGGCGGGCACGGGGCTGAAAGCAGGACCGGCCGACGCCTATGCCGATTCCTTGCGGGTGAGTTGCGGGTGAGTTTGACGTCGCGCAAGGCGCTCGCAAGAAATTCGCTGATCAACCTCGCGGGCTTTGCTCTCCCGCTATTGGTCGGGCTGATCGCCATCCCGCCAATTTTGCGCGGTCTCGGCATCGAACGCTTTGGGGTGCTGACGCTGGCCTGGGCGTTGATTGGCTATTTCAGTCTGTTCGACCTGGGCATCGGCCGGGCGATTACCCAGTCGATGGCTGCGCGGCTGGGGGTTGCGTCCGCGCGGGAGGTCTCCAGACTAACGTGGACGGGCTTGCAACTGATGCTCGTCTTTTCCCTAATCGGGGCGGCGATCGTGGCCAGTCTGTCGCCTTGGTTCGTCTCCGCTGTATTGAACATGCCACCGGCGCTTAGGGACGAAACCGTCGATGCGTTCATTCTGCTGGCGGCGGCCATCCCGGCCGTCGTCTCGAGCGCAGGCCTGGCCGGCGTACTTGCGGCCTTGCAGCGCTTCGACCTGATCAACGCTCTGCGCATCCCGATGGGGATGGCGGTCTTCCTGGTCCCCCTGGCCGTCCTGCCTTATTCCGACAACATGGCGCACATCTGCGCCGGATTGTTGATAGTCCGGGTGCTCTTTTTGGTCTTGCACGCAGCTGCCTGTTTCCACGCCTATCCACCGTTGCGACGGCACATAGGGATTGAGCGATCTGAAATCAAGGGCTTGTTGAGTTTCGGCGGCTGGTTGACCGTGACCAATGTCATCGGGCCGCTGATGGTATATGTGGATCGTTTTGTGATCAGCGCGGCGCTGGGCATTTCGGCAGTGGCGTACTACGTAACGCCGTATGAAATGGTCACGCGCCTGTGGGCTATCCCCGCCGCGGTAGTGACAGTGTTGTTTCCGGCTTTTTCCGCTGCGCGCGGCGGTAGCGCCGGCCATGCGGCGATTCTTTATTCGATGGGCGGGCGCGGCATTCTGTGTATCCTGTCCCCCATCGTATTGGTGCTGACGGTTTTCGCGGAAGAGGGGCTGACCATCTGGCTGGGGAGTGACTTTTCACAACAGAGCGCCGCCGTCTTGCAATGGCTAGCCATAGGGGTCTACCTGAACAGTTATGCTCAGATACCATTTGCTTTCATTCAAGGACTCGGACGCGCAGACATCACCGCCAAGCTGCATATACTGGAACTGCCGGTTTATATCGCCCTGATGTTCTGGTTGTTGAATGTCTATGGTATCATCGGCGTGGCCATCGCTTGGCTGCTGCGAATTGCCATTGATGCAGCGCTGTTGACCGTGGTGGCTCATTGGCTGAGCAAGGATACGGCCCTTGCCAGCAGGCAGATTGCCCCGTTTCTCGCCATACCGCTGGCGCTGTTCGCCATCGGACTCACGCTGGATGGCACAGCTGTGAAAGTGGTTTTTACTGGTTTAGCGTTTCTAGCGATCTTTGCCGTCGCCTATTATTCCGCCTCTCCTGGAGAGAAAAGCGCGATCCGAAAAGCATCCAGGCGCTTTTCCACGAACCGATTGCCATAACCATGCGCAACAACGATATCAGAACCCGCCCACGCCCGGCTTGCCCTGCTTGCGGTTCACCTGGCCGCTCCCTCTATCGCGGTTTGACAGACCATGTTTTCAATGCACCGGGCGCCTGGGATATGGTAACGTGCGGGAATCCGGATTGCGATACCATGTGGCTTGACCCCACTCCGGAAGAATCCGACCTGCCCACGCTCTACAGCGGCTATTACACTCACCAGCCCACCACCCCGTCGGCGCGCCCCGATAAACCGTTGCGCACCCTGCTCGGCCGGGTGCGGGCTGCGTATCTCCATGCCACTTATGGGTACAGGCCCCACCGGTCATTCTGGGTGGACAAACTGCTGGGCTTGGCCCCCTGTCTGCTTCCTGCCTGGAAAGATAGTTTGCAAGCAAGCATTTTTTACCTTCACGCGCAGCCTGGCGGATGCCTGCTGGAGGTCGGTTGCGGCAGCGGAGCCGCGCTGCAATCAATGCAACAAAAAGGCTGGCAGGTGACCGGCCTGGATTTCGACGAGGGCGCTGTCAACAACGCTAGGAGCAAAGGGTTGGATGTATACCAGGGGCAATTGTCCGCGCAAGGGTTCGCCGACGAGAGCTTCGACGCGGTGGTGATGAGCAATGTGATCGAGCATGTCCCATCGCCAGCCGACTTGCTATCTGAGTGTCGCAGGGTTCTAAAAATGGGCGGGGTGCTGGTTGCGCTTACCCCAAACGCGCGTTGCTATTTACATAAGCACTATGGGCGGAACTGGCGCGGGTTGGAAGCGCCACGTCATTTGCAGATATTTACCCGGCAGTCACTGGCCAATATTGCGGGCCTTGCAGGTTATTCTTATGTCGAAACATTCACTACCATGAATGGCTTTGTGTACCAAGATCTGGCCTCTTCTGAATTAGCTGCGGGGAAAAAACATGTCATGGGCGGGCCTGTTTCCTCGGTCCGTCGCACTCTCAGCCATATCAAGGCACTTGGTTTGGGGTGGCGGCGTGCTGCTTTTGCATCCGGAAACACCGGGGAGGAGCTGGTCCTTGTCTGCCGCAAGTAGTCCATCATGCGCCGGCTCGGGGGGCGATCGCAATGGCATGGCGGGGGAGAGACCAACCGTTTTGGCCGTTCTTGTTTTATATCAGGTGGAAGCATCCCGCAGTCCGGCCTTGACATCCTTTGTACAGGCGCTCGAGGAGACGGGCTTGGCACGCGAGTTTAGGCTTTTGATTTATGACAATAGCCCGTCTCGTTCATCCTTGCCGGATGCCAAGCCGCTGCCGTTGTCGTATACCCACGATCCGGCCAATAGCGGTTTGACCGGCGCATACAATACAGCGCTGGGACTTGCCGAAAAAGAAGGACATGAATGGTTGCTGCTGCTGGATCAGGACACCGTGGTCAACGCAAGCTACCTGAAAGAGCTCTGGCGACGCTTGTTCGAGTTGGCGCGCAATCGGCAGTGCGCAGCCTTGGCGCCAAGGCTGCTGGCGGAAAATGAAATCATTTCTCCGGCGCGGGTTTTATGGGGGGGGCGGTTGTTGCCCGTCAATAACACACTGAGCGGCATTGCGCCGTGGGAAATTGTGGCTTTGAATTCCGGCGCCTTATTGCGAGTGTCCGCGCTTCGCGCGCTGGGCGGATTCAATTCCGAATTCTGGCTGGATTATCTGGATCACTGGCTTTTCAATCGGCTGCACCGTGCGGGTTATGTCGTTTATGTGCTGGATGCGGAGTTGCGGCATTCGCTATCGGTCAGGAACATGTCCAAAATGCCGCTGGATCGATACAACAACATCCTGTTGGCCGAAGGCCGATTTTATCGATGTTGCAAGTCGCCGCTTGAAAACCTGATTTACGGTTTAAGGCTCCTTGCGCGCGGCTTCAAGATGCTGGTTCTACCAGGCAGGTGCCGGTTTTTATTGCCCGTTTTAGCGCACTTGGCAAGGCATTCGCATTTGAAGCGGGAAGCGATTGCGGAAAACTCGGGGGAATAATGTTTCTTACGGCGCTTGGAAGAGTATTGCTGATTGTCGTCGTACTCGAAGTGAGCCTGGGAGGCGGCGGCAGATTATTTGATACCGGGCCGGCGTCACCGCGCATGGTGTTGTTCGGTGTTGGCTTGGCTTATACGGCAGCGGCTTTACTGTATGGAAGAAAAATTTCGCGCGAGTTTGTTTTCATGACGGCTTTTTTTGTTGTCTTGAGCGGTGTTTCAACGCTCATTCCCGTTCTGCAAGGCCAGTCTGCCGTGGTGGCGCTCGGCGATTTTAAGCCGTTTGCCTACTTTTTCATGCTGCCATTTTTCGCCATCGCCATTCGCGACATGGATGATGTAGTGCTCGTCGGCAGGCTGCTGAAGTTTTCGGCGCTGATCCTTGCGGCCGTGTATCTGGGAGTGATGGCGTTCTGGAAGTCGGGCGGGATGACTGTCATGCAAATGTACGAATGGCTGAATCCCGCCCATAGCGCGGAGGCGGAATTCCTGTTTCGGGGAGACAAGACGTTTTTCTTCAAGGCCTTGTTGTATGTTGGCGTCGGCGTGTTTTTTTTTGTCATCGAGAGAAGCCGCTGTTGGCATGGCGTGGTGGCAACGCTGTTGCTGGCGATCGCGCTGACCATGACGCGAGGCATGTGGCTGGCCATGTTTATGGTTTTGGCGACCGGGGCGTTTTTTCTCTCTAGCAGTCAGCGCAAAGGCGCGGCGCTTGCGAGTGGACTCCTGCTTGTAGGCGTCGTCGGGGTTGCAGTCATCAACGAGACCTTGCCATCCGTGGCGCAATCGAATACGATGCGCTTGAACGATCTGAACAATCTGAAAAAGGCAGCGGAAGCATCGCTATCATCGGAGGCATCGCTATCATCGGAGGCATCGCTATCATCGGAGGCATTGACACTGCTTTTCGGAGGAGGCTTCGGGACTCAAGTCCTTGGCCGGAAAAATATTGAGATTACATATGTCAATCTGTGGTTCAAGCAGGGGCTGTGCGGACTTGTCTTCTGGTTCCTGCCGGCCGTTTATTTGGCTTGGCAAATGCGCGCTATCCGCGATGCTGCTTTGCGGGCCATGGCCATACCCTATGTCATGGCCGCTGCTTTTGTCTATACGGTCAGTTTCACCAATCCATTCCTGACCAACCCGATTGGTATGGCTGTCGTTTTGATCGCAATGGTTGCCGTTCGGGTCGCTCGCGGGGGGGCAATCGCTCCATGAAGATTTCCGTATGTCTAGCGATGTACAATGGCGCCCGCTATCTGGTGCCGCAAATGCGCTCAATTCTCGATCAGCTTGGTCGGTGCGACGAAATCGTCGTCGTGGATGATTGTTCGCGGGACGAATCGGCGCAAATAGTCAACGCGTTTGGCGATTCGCGGATACGGTTGATCCGGAACGACGCCAACCTCGGCATTCTGGCGACCTTCGAGCGCGCGCTCAACGAGGCGGCCGGCGATATCCTGTTCCTGAGCGACCAAGACGACATTTGGCGTCCGGACAAGGTCGAGCGGGTGGTTTCTGTCTTTGCATCCGATCCTACGATCACCCTGGTCGTCAGCGACGCCCAGGTGATCGACGCGGCGGGGAACGTCACTGCCCAGTCTTTCTTCAGACAACGCGGCGCTTTTTCGGCGGGCGTGCTTCACAACCTTGCCAGGAACAAGTATCTGGGTTGCGCCATGGCGTTTCGCCGATCCATGCTCGCGTATTTTCTGCCGGTCCCGCCTGATGTGCCGATGCACGACATGTGGTTCGGGCTCCTGAACAGCGTCCATGGCCGCACGTCATTCATCGACCAGCCGCTCATTGCTTATCGCCGCCATGAAAGCAATGCAAGTTCCTGCGAGAGTGCGCCCATTGTTCGAAAACTTGCCTGGCGCTGGCGGCTGGTCAAGAATCTTCTCGCGCGTCTTTACCGTGGTCGGAGCGGCCGGGTCTGATGAAGGCTACGGTCATCACCGTGGCGTTCAACGCCGCTTCAACCATTGCAGATACCCTTAATTCGGTTGCGGCGCAAACCTACCCGCAGGTTGAGCACATCGTGGTGGACGGGGCATCGACGGACGCCACGCTGGATGTCGTCGAACGTCACGGAAAACATGTGGCCCGCCTGATTTCGGAACCTGACCAGGGGATCTACGATGCGATGAACAAGGGCCTGGAGTTGGCCACGGGGGAGATCATCGGATTTCTCAATGCCGACGATGCATATGCAGACGAAGGGGTGCTGCGGCGAGTGTCCGCGATCATGGTTAGAGATGATCTTGATGCGTTGTTCGGCGACACCGAATTCGTGAATTCGGCGTCGCCGGCACGACCAGTGCGCCGCTACCGTTCGGAGCGCTTCAGCCCGGAGCGGATTGCCTGGGGCTGGATGCCAGCGCATCCGTCACTTTTTCTACGGCGCAGGGTATACGCTCAGTTCGGTAATTTCAAATCTGATTACCGTATTGCCGGTGACTTTGAGCTAGTGGCGCGTATATTTCATGGTAGGACGCTTAGATATCGACATGTGCCCGAAGTGTGGGTGCGGATGCGTACCGGAGGCATCAGCACCGGTGGTTGGCGCAATACCTGGTTGCTGAATCAGGAAGTGTTACGCGCCTGTCGGGAGAATGGTATTTCGACCAGTCTCCCAAGGATTCTTTTGAAGTATCCTGTCAAACTGCTTGAATTTTTTCATCGATGAAAGTCTTAATATCCGGTGCAACTGGTTGTGTTGGTACGGTGCTGTGTGAGTTCCTCGCGACGCATGGATATGATGTCGTGCCTGTTGTGCGGCGCGCTTCAGGCCGACAGAACGAAGTGGTCGTCGGCGAGATTGGCGCGCTGACTGACTGGAGCGCGGCGCTCAGGAATGTTGCGTGTATTGTCCATTTGGCTGCGCGCGTGCATGTGATGCGCGATCACGTCGCCGACCCGCTTGCCGAGTTTCGGGCGGTGAATGTTGCCGGGACACTGAACCTCGTTCGGCAAGCGGCCGAGGCGGGAGTGAAGCGGTTTGTTTTTATAAGCTCGGTCAAGGTTAACGGTGAGGAAACACTGCCGGGGCAGCCTTTTGATGCAGACGGCCCAGCTGCACCCGAGGATCCCTATGGCGTTTCAAAGATGGAGGCCGAGCTGGGTTTGCGCGAAGTCTCGGCGCAGACCGGTATGGAAGTCGTGATCATCCGCTCGCCGCTGGTCTATGGCCCCGGGGTGAGGGGAAATTTCCTGACCCTGATGCAGTGGCTGAGTCGTGGCATCCCTCTACCCCTGGGGGCAATTCATAATCAACGCAGTCTCATCGCGCTAGACAACCTGGTGGATCTGATCGTGACCTGCGTGAGTCATCCGGCCGCCGCCGGTCAGGTGTTCCTGGTCAGCGATGGCGAGGATCTGTCCACGACCGAACTGCTGCGCCGCATGGGGGCCGCTCTTGGCAGGCCGGCGCGTTTGCTGCCGGTGCCGGCGGCCTGGCTTGACGGCGCTGCGCGCCTGCTCGGCAAGGGCGCGGTCGCGCAGCGGCTGTGTGGCTCGTTGCAGGTGGATATCGAAAAGACCCGCCGCCTGCTCGACTGGACCCCGCCCGTGACGGTCGATGAGGCGTTGCGCGACACGGCCCGGCATTTTTTGGCGCAGCGTTGAAATGACGTATTGGTTGCTATTGCCGGTCGTGGCCGGCTTGTCCCTGGTTCTGACCGGCGGTTTGCGTCGTTATGCGCTGGCGCGCAGCCTCGTGGACATTCCCAATGCGCGCAGCTCGCACAGCGTGCCGACTCCGCGTGGTGGGGGTGTGGCGATCGTGGCGAGTTTTCTGCTCGCGCTGCCGTGGCTGGCGGTTGCCGGTCTTGCGAGTTGGCGCCTGGTCTGGGCGCTGCTGGGCGCGGGGACGGGCAGCGCGCTGCTCGGCTTTCTGGACGATCACGGGCATGTCGCGGCCCGTTGGCGCTTGCTCGGACATTTCGCCGCCGCCGGGTGGGCGCTGTTCTGGCTGGGCGGCTTGCCGCCGGTGATGGTGCTCGGCCATACGCTCGACCTGGGCTGGGTTGGGCATGGGCTGGCGGTGGTGTACCTGGTTTGGCTGCTGAACCTCTACAACTTCATGGACGGCATCGATGGCATCGCCAGTGTCGAGGCCATCTGCGTGTGCCTGGGCGCGGCGGCGCTGTACGCGTTGCCGGGAACGGCCGGCGGCGGCCAGGCCGTCGATCTCTGGCTACCGCTGTTGCTGGCCTGCGCCGTGGCGGGGTTTCTGGCTTGGAACTTTCCGCCGGCGCGCATCTTCATGGGCGATGCCGGTAGCGGCTTTTTGGGGGTCACGCTGGGTATCCTGTCGTTGCAGGCGGCCTGGACCGCGCCGCAGTTGCTGTGGAGCTGGGTGATTCTGCTCGGTGTGTTCGTCATGGATGCCACGTTCACCTTGCTGCACCGCCTGTTGCGGGGGGACAAGGTTTATCAGGCACATCGGAGCCATGCTTACCAGCATGCCACCCGTCAGTTCGGGCGGCATTTGCCGGTTACCCTGACGGTAGCGGCGATCAATCTGTGTTGGTTGCTGCCGATCGCGCTTTGGGTGGCCAGCGGCCGCGTGGACGGTGTTGTCGGCTTGTCGGTGGCCTATGCGCCGTTGCTGGCACTGGCGGTCAAGTTGCGGGCGGGACAGCCTGAATCCCGGGGTTCGGACCGCTAGCAACGCAGGGACGTGCTGCCAAAATCAGCGGCTACACAATGAGCCATCGGAAAAAACTGTAGGAGCTCGGCTGTGCCGGGCGATCATCGCGCTGTAGGAGCGCAGCTACGCTGCGCGATGGCCTTTTATCGCGACCTATTCGGTTCAACGACAACCCATCGTTGGCCGCGTTGCAGGGCCGTTCATCGCCCGGCACAGCCGGGCTCCTACAGGGAGGGCATGAAACGTCCGTGTAGGCTCGGCTCCGCCGGGCGATCATCGCGCAGCGAAGCTGCGCTACCTGGGTTTTTCGCGGTGGCGGGCGCCGGGAAATCCAATCAGGAAACTACCCGCAAAACCGGTTGAATGTTCAAATGAAATCATTGCTCAGCCCGGGACGCAGGTAACGGCATGAGACTCAACAAAAATACCGCGCTGGTGCTGTTGCACGACGCGCTGGCTGCGGTGCTTGCGTGGCTGGGGGCGTATGCGATCCGCTTCAACCTGACGTTGCCCACCGCCTACGTAGATGACGCGCTGTCCACCCTGGCCTGGGTGGTGCCACTGCAGGTGCTGATTTTCTGGCGCTTCGGTTTGTATCGGGGGCTGTGGCGGTTCGCGAGTCTGCCGGATCTGAAACGCCTCCTGCGGGCAATCGGACTGGCAGCGGCGCTGGTGCCGGCGATTCTGATCCTGGCCCGGATCGGGGCGCTGGTTCCGCGCTCAGTGCTATTGCTCGACCCACTGCTGCTGCTGACTCTGATGGGCGGCAGCCGGCTTTTGTACCGGTTATGGAAAGAGCACCGGCTGTCCCTGTCAGGCGGTGACGCAGTGCCCGTACTGGTAACGGGCGCCGGCACTGCCGCCGACATGTTGTTGCGCGAATTGCGTCGCATCGGCGCATCCTGGCGTGTGGTCGGTCTGCTTGACGACAATCCGAGCCTGAAAGGGAGGCACTTACAGGGCGTGCCGGTGTTGGGCGCCCTGGACGATCTAGTGGCGTGGGCCGACAAACTGGGCGTGCGCAACGTGATCCTGGCCTTGCCTGCGGCACCGCATGCTGTGCGCCGTCGGCTCGGCGAGGCGTGCGTCAATGCCGGGCTTGCCGTGCAGACGGTGCCGGGGCTGGACGACCTGATGCAGGGACGGGTGGCGGTGGGCGCGCTGCGCGCGCTCGAACTCGACGATCTGCTGGGCCGTGACCCCGTGAAATTGGACGATTCCGGGCTGGCGGCCTGGCTGGGTCCACGCTGCGTGCTGGTGACCGGCGCCGGTGGATCCATCGGCTCGGAACTGGCGCGGCAGATCGCGCGCTTTCGGCCGCGGCGTCTGGTGTTGCTGGAACAGTCCGAATACGCGCTGTACCAACTGCGCCAGGAATTCGAGGCGCGTTTTGACGGCATCGAGATGGCCTGGGTGATCGGCGACGTCAAGGACGGCGTGCTGATGGAGCGGGTGTTCCAGCAGCATCGTCCGGCGCTGGTGTTCCACGCAGCGGCTTACAAGCACGTGCCGCTGATGGAGGAGAACCCGCTCGAAGCGCTGCGCAACAATGTCCTTGGCACCTGGACGCTGGGCCGCGCGGCGGTGGCGGCCGGCGTGGAGAAATTCGTGCTGATTTCCACCGACAAGGCGGTCGAGCCGACCTCGGTGATGGGCGCGTCCAAGCGCCTGGCGGAGCTGGTCGGGCAATCGCTGCAGCGGCCGGGCGGCACGCGCTTCGTGGCGGTGCGGTTCGGCAACGTGCTGGGTTCGTCGGGCAGCGTCGTGCCCCTGTTCAGGGCCCAGATCGAGGCGGGTGGTCCGATCACGGTGACGCATCCGGATGTCACCCGTTACTTCATGTCGATTCCGGAGGCCGCGCAGCTGGTGCTGCAGGCGGGGTTGATGGGCGAGGGCGGCGAGATTTTCCTGCTCGACATGGGCGAGCCGGTGAAGATCGTCGATCTGGCGCGCCTCATGCGGCGTCTGGCCGGCCGCAACGAGGCAGAAATCCCGATCGTGTATACCGGCCTGCGCCCTGGCGAGAAACTGTTCGAGGATCTGCACTCGCCGCGGGCAGGGGTGAGCGGCACGCTGCATCCGAAACTGTGGCGGGTGTCCGAGCCGACCCTGGATGCCGAGCAGGTGGCGCGTCTGCTGCTTGAAATCAAAGCCAGGATTCAGGCCGGCGATGCCGCCGCCGTGCGCGACTGGGTGCTGGACGCGGTACGCGGCTCCTCGCAGGCGGCGACCGGACCGACGCCGCCTGCATGGCACAGCGTTTCACCCAAGCGGTGATATGAGTAGGCGCGCAGTGTGAGTGGGGTTGTATTGAGTGCTGCCAGCTGCTAGATTGTCTTACTAAAATCTTACTTAATCAGGATGTATCTCAATGGAGACCACGCGGTTGTCTAGCAAGGGACAGGTCATTCTGCCCAAATCCATCAGGTCGGCCCATCATTGGGAGCCCGGCGTCGAGTTCATGGTCGAGGATATGGCCAACGGCGTGTTGCTACGCCCCGTCAAACCCTTCCAACAGACCCGTTTGGAGGATGTCATCGGCTGCACCGGCTACAAGGGACCTGCCAGGACCGTTGAAGACATGGATGCCGCCATCGCCGCAGCCGTCAGGGCCCAGCGTTGATCGCCAGGCATGATCGCTGTCGACACCAATGTTCTGGTGCGGTTGCTGACCGGCGACGATCCGGCCCAGACGAAGCGCGCCGCCGAATTTTTCGCGCGGGAAAGCGTTTTCATCCCCAAAACCGTTCTTCTGGAAACCGAATGGGTGCTGCGATACAGCTATGAGCTGCCCCCACCCGTTATCCTCGCGGCTTTTCACAATACCCTCGGCCTGCCGCAGGTGACGGCGGAAGACAGTGCCGCTCTGGTTGAGGCACTGGCCCGGTATGAGGGCGGCATGGATTTCGCCGATGCCCTGCATTTGGCCTCTGTTCGCGACGCGGATGCGTTTGCCACCTTCGACACCCGTCTGAAAAAACGTGCGGGTAGGCAGGCCAAGGTGATCTTGCTATGAATTCGGGTTTCGAGTGTTTAGTCGCGGACCATTCATCGGCGAGGTAAGAGTGACTTTCGTCGCGAATTCCCACGTCTGGGTTGTCCTGATCGAGCTGATGACGCTCCTATAGGATGTGCCTGCGGCTAACACTATCTACGTGGAGCCACGCTGGTTCAAAGGCTCTTGGCTGCCCTCAAAAACCTCCTGAAAGCATAGAAATTTGTCCAAATGATCATCCCCGTCATCCTGTCCGGCGGTGCCGGCACCCGGCTGTGGCCGCTGTCGCGCGAGCTGTACCCGAAGCAGTTCCTGCCGCTCACCGGCGAGCGCAGCCTGCTGCAGCAGACCGTGCTGCGCCTGCACGGCCTGCCCGATCTGGCGCCGCCGCTGGTGGTGTGCAACGAGGAGCATCGCTTTCTGGTGGCCGAGCAGCTGCGCGCGGTGGGCGCGGGCGATGGCGAGATTCTGCTGGAGCCGGCCGGGCGCAACACCGCGCCGGCGGTGGCGCTGGCGGCGCTGCGGGTCAAGGCCCGTGGCGACGATGACGCGCTGCTGCTGGTGCTGCCGTCGGACCATGTGATTGCCGATCCGCAGGCGCTGCGGCTGGCCGTGATGGCGGGCGTGCCGGCCGCGCGGGCCGGCGGGCTGGTGACCTTCGGCGTGTTGCCGACGCGCCCGGAAACTGGTTTTGGTTACATCCGCACCGGCGCCCGGCCCGGCGGGCCCCTGTCGGCGCAGCCGGTGCTGGCCTTCGTCGAAAAGCCGGATGCCGAGCGCGCCGCGGCCTATGTGGCCAGTGGCGAGTATCTGTGGAATGGCGGCATGTTCCTGTTCGGCGCCGATGCGTATCTGGCCGAACTGGATCGTCATGCGCCGGCCATTGCCGCGGCCTGCCGGGCGGCCAGCCAGGGTGCGCGGGTCGACATGGATTTCGTGCGCGTGCAGCGCGAGCCATTCCTGGCCGCGCCCAGCGACTCCATCGACTACGCCGTCATGGAGCGCACCGACCGCGCCATGGTGGTGCCGCTGGATGCCGGCTGGAGCGATGTCGGCTCCTGGGATGCGCTGCTCGACGTGCAACCGGCCGACGCCCACGGCAACGTGATTTCGGGCGACGTGCTGATCGAGGACGTATCCGGCAGCCTGATCCGCAGTGAAGGCCGGCTGGTGGCGGCGCTGGGGGTGACCAATCACATCATCGTCGAGACGGCGGATGCGGTGCTGGTGGCCGACCGCGCCCGCGCGCAGGACGTCAAGCGCCTGGTCGAGCGGCTCAAGGCCGAGCGACGCGACGAGCCGCTGGTGCACCGGCAGGTGTTTCGGCCCTGGGGGTCGTACGAGGGCCTGGTGCAGACCGAGCGTTTTCAGGTCAAGCGCATCATCGTCAAGCCCGGCGCCAGCCTGTCGCTGCAGATGCACCACCACCGCGCCGAGCACTGGGTGGTGGTCAAGGGCACTGCCAGCGTGACCTGTGGCGACGAGGTGCGGCTGCTGACCGAGGACCAGTCCACGTACATCCCGCTGGGCACCGCCCATCGCCTGCAAAACCCCGGTCGCATCGATCTGGAAATCATCGAGGTGCAGTCCGGCAGTTACCTGGGCGAGGACGACATCGTCCGTTTCGAGGACCACTACGGGCGCAGCGGCACGTGACGGTGGCGGCCCAACCGCCGCTGCGGGTGCTGCATCTGTGCCCGGACACCCGGTACCTGACGGACCTGTTCACGCTGTATCGGGATGCCGTGGACCAGCCGCCGTTCGAGAGTACGGTCGTGTTCCTGCGCGGCAAACCCGATGCGGCCCTGGCGCAGCGCATGGGCGTGCGGGTGCAGTTTCTGGACCTGTCCCGCGGGGCACTGGAGGGGTTGCGCCTGCCGGCCCTGTGGCGGCTGTGGCGTGCGTGCCGGGGCCAGCGTTTCGACCTGGTGGTGGCGCACCGCTTCAAGGCGCTCACGCTGGGCCTGGCGTTGCGCCGACTCGGCGTGGTGCGGCACGTGTTCGGCGTGGTGCACGAGATGGGCCAGTTCGACGGCCATCGCCGCCGTGTGATCGAGCGCGCCCGCACGGCGCCGCTGACCCTGGTCGGCGTGTCGGATGCGGTGGTTGCCGATCTTGCTGCGCGTTTTCCGGCCTTTCCGGCGGAGCGCCTGAAGGCCTTGCCCAACACGGTGGCGGATCACGCGTTGCTGACGCGTGCCCAGGCCTGCGCCGTGCTGCGCCTCGCGCCGGATCGATTCTGGTTCGGGGCCATCGGCCGGCTGGTGTCGGTCAAGGGCTACGACGTTTTGCTGCGCGCCTTTGCGCCGCTGGCACACGCACTGCCCGGAGTCGGTCTGGCTCTGGTGGGGGCAGGGTGTGAGGAAGCCGCCCTGCGGGCGCTCAGCCACGAACTTGGCGTCACCGAACAGGTTGCGTTTTGCGGTTGGCGGGCGGATGTGCGCAACCTGCTGGCGGCGTTCGAGGTGTGCGTATTTCCCTCGCGTGCGGAAGGCTTCGGCCTGGCGATTGCCGAGGCCATGGTGGCCCGGCGGCCGGTGATCGCCAGCGCGGTCGGCGGTGTGCCGGCGCTGCTGGGCGGCGAGGCGCTGCAGGTGCCGCCGGATGATGAGACAGCCCTGACAGTCGCCATGCGCCAGCTATATGACGACCCTGCCCGGCGCGCGGCCATGGGCGAGGCGCTGCGCAGCCGCTGGCAGGCGCAGTTCTCGCCGCCACAGTTCGCGGCCCGCCTGCAGGCGATGGCTCGTGAGGCGATTGGAGCTGTTACATGAGCACCACCGGCCGCCGGGCTGCCTGGCGTGCTCGCGCGCCGGAATGGCTCACCGTGACGCTGTGCATCTTCCTGGCCGGCTTTTTTCTGTTGCCGTCGGGCAAGGCGCTCAACAACGTCTATTACGCGCTGGTGCTGGCACCGGCGCCGTTTCTGTTGCGCGCCGCCGACTGGCGCTGGCTGGCCGGCAGCCGCCTGTGGCAGCTGGCGATGGCGCTGCTGTTCTACCTGACCCTGAGCGGCCTGTGGAGCCGCCCGTTCACGATCCACGACTGGCTGGGCGAGGCCAAGGCCCTGCTGTATCTGGGCGTCTATCTGGCAGTGCTGGCCTGCGTTTGCGCGCGTCGCCCGGTCGCCTGGGCGTGGGTGGTCAGGGTGGTGGTGCTGGCCGCCGCAGCCGGCACGCTGATCTCGACCGTGCTGTTGTATCGCACGGCGCCGTGGGCGGCGCGACTGGACTACTACGGCGCTGTGTACAACGCCAACGAGGCGGCGACCCTGGTCGGTGGCTGCCTGATGCTGGTGCTGTTTCAGCTGCTGCCGGCAGCGCGTGGGCGATGGCGGCAGGCGGCGTGGCTGCTGGTGGCCCTGACGCTGGCAGCCGGCATCGGACTCACGGGCAGTCGCACGCCCCAGGCGGCGGTTGCCGTGTGCGCCGCGCTCGGCCTTGCGCTGTCCCGGCAATGGCGTCTGTTGGGGTTGGCCACGGTCGCGCTCGTGTTGATGATCGGTGCATTGCTGGCGGCTGGCTATGACTATCAGGCTGCCGTGGCACGGGGCGATTCCTACCGTGCCGCCATCTGGCAGCAATTTGCCGCGCGGGTGGCGAAAAGTCCCTGGCTGGGCGAAGGCGTCCTTACCGACGATTCGACGCAGGTTGCGTCCAGGTCCGTGGGCGCGCCGCCGCTGACGATGAATCATCCGCACAACGTGTACCTGGCCACGACGCTCTACGGCGGTCTGCCTGCACTGGCCATGTTGTTGGGGCTGGTCTGGCTGGCGCTTGGGCAGGGGGCGCGGTTGGCGCGCCGCGGCGAGCCGGCGTGGATGATGATGTTGCTGGTCGGCCTGCTGTGCATGCTGACGGACGGTGATCGCCTGTTGCACGCGCCCCGGGGCATCTGGTTTTATTTCTGGCTGCCGGTCGGGGTGCTGCTGGCCCGCGAGGCGGCTGCCCGCAGCGGGCGTGTACTTGCCGCTGGACCTGCCGGCTGAACTGCCGACGGCAATCCCTTGGCTGGCAGCGGGCGATCACTCAGAATGATTGCGCGGTTCCGGTTCCGGCACGGGCCAACGGCGCGGCGGGTGATCGGACTCTCGCGTTTGCAGGTTTTCACAAGCACAAGACATCAGGATGACGAGGTACAGATGCGGAAAAGAATCAGGATCGCGATCGTTGGCGTCGGCAACTGCGCCAGCTCCCTGGTGCAGGGCATTCACTACTACCGCGACCGGGATTCCAGCGACGCCATCGGCCTCATGCACTGGAACATCGGCGGTTACACGCCAGGCGACATAGAGGTCGTCGCCGCTTTCGACATCGACCGGCGCAAGGTCGGCCGCGACGTTGCCGAAGCCATCTTCGCGCCGCCCAACTGCACGGCGGTGTTCTGCGCCGACGTACCGCCAAGCGGCACGGTCGTGCGCATGGGCCGCGTGCTCGATGGCTACTCCGAACACATGGCCGACTACCCCGACGCGCGCACCTTCCTGGTGGCCGACGCGTCGCAGCCGGACCAGGCCGAGGTGGTCCGCGCCCTGCGCGAGGCGGGCGCCGACATGGTGCTCAACTACCTGCCGGTGGGTTCCGAGGACGCCACGCGTTTTTATGCCGAGTGCGCGCTGCAGGCCGGCTGCGGCTTCGTGAACAACATGCCGGTGTTCATCGCCAGCGACCCGGCCTGGGCCAGGCGCTTCGAGGCCGCCGGCCTGCCGATCATCGGCGACGACATCAAGGCGCAGTTCGGCGCCACCATCACGCACCGCGCGCTGACGGATCTGTGCCGCAAGCGCGGCGTGACGGTGGACCGCACCTACCAGCTGAACACCGGTGGCAATACCGATTTCCTGAACATGCTCAACGTGGCGCGCCTGAAGTCCAAGAAGCGCTCCAAGACCGAGGCCGTGCAGTCGGTGGCGGCCAGCCGCATCGCCGACGAGAACATCCACATCGGCCCCTCTGACTACGTGCCCTGGCAGAACGACAACAAGGTGTGCTTTCTGCGCATCGAGGGACGCATGTTCGGCGACGTGCCGTTCAACCTGGAGCTGCGCCTGTCGGTGGAAGACTCGCCCAACTCGGCCGGTGTAGCCATCGACACCATCCGTTGCTGCAAGCTGGCGCTGGATCGCGGCGAGGGTGGCGTGCTGCATCCGCCGTCGGCGTTCTTCTGCAAGCACCCGCCGGTGCAGTACACCGACGACGACGCCTACCGCCTGACCGAGGCCTTCATCGACGGCACGTGGAAGGAAAAGCTGGCCGAAGTGGCGGCCCAGCGGGCGGCTGCCCTGGCCAGGTGATGGCGGACCCGGTTGGCGTCGGGACCGGCTCCAACCGGGTGGCGGATAGCATTCGGCCCGAGGGCGGGCCTCCCACCGTCGATGTCTCGTGGGAGCGGCGCCCGCGCCGCGAATTGCGTTGCCGACGCCACGCCGTTCAGGTCGCGGCCATGCGCCGCTCCTGCGCAGCCGTAGCTAGCCTTCGGGGACGATCGCGTCGGCCTCGATCTCGACCAGGATGTCCGGCTCGAACAGGGCGTTGACGCCGATCAGGCTGCTGGCTGGCGGGTGCTGCGCAAACGCCTCGCAATGGGCGCGGGCAATGGCTTCCCATTCGGTCATGTCGACCAGGAACACGCGCGTGCGGATCACGTCGGCCAGGCTGCCGCCGACCGCCGCCAGCGCCGTTTGTAGGTTTTCGATCGCCTGGCGCGCCTGGGCGTAGGCGCCGCCCGGCACGATACGGCCGTCGACGTCGCGCCCGGTGCTGCCGGATACGGCCACATGCGGGCCGCGGCGTACCGCCTGGCAGAATCCGAATGCCTCTTCGCCAACGCTGCCGACGGCATAGCGGCTCAGTTGCATGGTGTCACTCCGGCGGGTTCGGGTCCGCCGGATGATAGCGCCGCCGGCACAGCCGGCCCAGGTGCGTCAGCAGCTCGTAGCCGATGGTGCCGGCCGCCGCGGCCAGGGCGTCGACGTCGTAGTCCGCGCCCAGCAGCTCCACTTCATCGCCAGGGCGCGGTGTGCCGGGCGGCAAGGCGCTCACGTCCAGCATCAGCAGGTCCATCGACAGGCGGCCAATCTGCGGCACGCGGCGGCCGTCGATCAGTGCCTGGCTGCGGCCACTCGCGGCGCGCGGGTAGCCGTCGGCATAGCCGCAGGCGACGGTGGCAATGCGGCCGGGCGCCCGCATGCGGTAGCTGGCGCCGTAGCCGACGCTGGTGTCCTCGCGCACGTCGCGCACCTGCAGCACGGGCGCGTGCAGGCGCACCACCGGGCGCAGCGGATTTGGCTGGTCCGGCTGCGGGTTCAGGCCATACAGGCCGGCGCCCGGTCGCACCAGGTCGAAATGCCAGTTTGCACCCAGCAGCACGCCGGACGAGTTGGCCAGGCTGGCCCGCGGCCGGCCGAGCGCCTGCCAGGCGGTGGTGAAGCGCTCCAGCTGCTGGCGGTTCAGCGGGTGGTCCGGCTGTTCGGCGCAGGCCAGGTGCGACAGCAGCAGTGCCACGGCCCCCGGTTTCTGCCAGCGTGCTCCGACTGCGGGCAGGTCGCCGGTATCCAGACCCAGCCGCGTCATGCCGCTGTCGATCTGCAGCGCCGCCGGCGTGCCGGCCGGAAAATCGACCTCGAAGGCCGCTACTTGCGGCAGGTCGTTCAGTACCGGCAGCAGGCGGGCGGCGCGCAGGGCGGGCAGTTCCGCTGGCAGGTAGCCGTTCAGGACGTAGATCAGCGCATCGGCCAGCAGCGCCCGCAGGGCCGCGCCTTCCCCGACACTGGCCACGAAAAACTCGCGGCAGCCGGCCTGCCACAGGGTGTGCGCCACCGGTGCCAGCCCCAGGCCATAGGCGTCGGCCTTGACGCAGGCGGCGCAGGCCGCAGACCCGGCGCGCTGCGCGAACCAGCGGTAGTTGCCTGCAATGGCCGCCAGGTCGACGTCGAGCGTGGCGGCGCGCAGGAGCGGCTCGGCGGGAAAGCTAGAATTCATGGCGCATGGCCGGTTGGGCGGTGAGGCATTTTGCCATCGCCACCACGTGGCCCGACGCCCGGTCACGCAACATGAACGCGCCTGTCGACTCCACTTTCAGCATCGACTGGCTGGTTGCCAGTGACGGCGCGCGCCTGCGCCGTGGCCAGTGGCGACCGGCCGCGCCGCGCGGACGGGTGTTGCTGCTGCAGGGCTTGTCCGAGTTCCTGGAAAAATACGCCGACGTGGCCGCCGGCCTGACGGCGCGCGGTTTCGAGGTATGGAGCTTCGACTGGCGCGGGCAGGGCCACTCGCCAGCAGGCAACGGCGCGCAGGGGGATGTGTTCGAGCGCCACCTGGCCGACCTGGACGGCATGTTCGAGGCCCTGCCGGCCGGCGAACCACCGCTGCTGCTGGCCCATTCGATGGGCGCGCACCTGGCGTTGCGCTACCTGGCCCGACGCCCGCAAGCCGTGGCGCGGGCGCTGCTGTGCGCGCCGATGGTTGGTATCCGCACCGGCCGCTGGCCGCAGCGCCTGGCGCGCCGGCTGGCGCGGCTGATGATCCGCCTGGGGCTGGGCGAGCGCTGGTTGCCGGGGCGGCGCGACTACACGCCGCTGAGCATCCCGTTTGCCGTCAATCCGTTGACGTCCGACTGCGCCAGTTATGAGCGCCTGCGGCAACGCATCCTCAACGATCCGGACCTGGCCTTCGGCCGGGTGGACTGGTACTGGCTGGCGGCGGCGTTCGATTCGTTGCACCGCCTGCATGCCCCGGGCGTGGCATCGTCGATCACCACGCCGGTGACCATGCTGCTGGCGGGGCGTGATCTGGTGGTGGACAGCCAGGCCGCGGCGGACTTCGCCGCGACCCTGCCGCACGCGCGGGTGCTGTGGGTCGCCAGCGCCCGCCACGAACTGCTGCAGGAGGCGCCCGCCATCCAGGCCACGGTGTGGGCGGCGCTGGACCGTGTCCTTGCGGATTTGGGTTGACCGGCCGCCCGAAATGTTTTTCAACGGCCTGCCAGGGCAAGCCCCGCTGCGGCGCCCGGCGCTTGCCAGCCGCAGCGCTCAGCCCGTGGCGCCGACGGCCTTGATGCCCGCGGTGTCGGTGGCGGGAAACAGGGCCCGCCACGCGACCACGGCCCAGGCGATCCAGACCGCATGGATGACCAGCGTGATGGCGCCCATCCAGGCCACCTCGTGGCTCCAGGTGATGCTGTAGATGTCCCAGGCGCCGTCGACGATTTCGGTGACGATGACCACCGGGATCACGGCCGCGAAGCGCAGCGGGTTGCGCGCACCCCACAGCGCCACCAGACCGATGGCGCCCAGCTGGATGCCGACGATGATCCAGGCGTCCTGCAGCAGGCGGAACACCGGTTCGTCCGCGTGCAGGTCGATGCCCGGATACATGGTGCCCAGGTAACCGGCGGTGGCAAACGGCAAGGTGCCCAGGAAATTGAACACGGCATAGAAGATGCCGATGCCGATGAAGAAGGCGCGGGCGGTTTTCATGGCACTGCTCCGTGTGAGGTGGATCAGGGCGCCGCACGTGGCGGCGGCTGCCGGGGACCGGCAGTCCCGGGCCAGTGGCAGTATGGCAAACGGGTTCATGCTGCGCACGCGCATCGCGGGCCGACAATGTTGTTCGGCTGCGAGCCTTGCATTGGGCGCCCGCTGCCCCAATCAAAAGGCGGTCACACGAGGGCAGCTGCCCTGACCCCTGTAAAACGTGATCGCACCATTGCACGAGGCCGCCATGTCCGCTACCGAAACCCTGAGCTTCGCCACCGAAACGAGTCAGCTGCTCAAGCTGATGATCCACAGCCTGTACAGCAACCGCGAGATCTTCCTGCGCGAGCTGGTCTCGAACGCGTCCGACGCGCTCGACAAGCTGCGCTTCGAGGGTTACAGCGACGCCGCACTGATGGACGGCGGCGGCGAGCTGGGCATCGAAATCGAGTGCGATCCCGAGGCGCACACCGTCACCGTGCGCGACAACGGCATCGGCATGAGCCGCGAGGAGGTCATCGCCAACATCGGCACCATTGCCCACTCCGGCACCGCCGATTTTCTGAAAACCCTGCAGGCGGGCCAGACGCAGGACGCGCGCCTGATCGGCCAGTTCGGCGTGGGTTTCTATTCCGCCTTCATCGTCGCCGACCGCGTCACGCTGACCACCCGCCGCGCCGGCCGGCCGGACGGGGAGGGCGTGCGTTGGCAGTCCGCCGGCGAGGGCGAATACACCATCGAGACCGTCACCGCCCCGCGCGGAACGCAAATCGTGCTGCACCTGCGCGAAGACGCGCACGAGTTCGCAGATGCCTGGCGCCTGAAATCCATCATCCGTACCTATTCAGACCACATCACCTTTCCGGTGCGCATGCCGGCCGCCAAACCCGTTGCCCAGGAGGGCGAACCGGAGGTGACCGACGCCGACACCGCGCCCGCCTGGGACACCGTCAACCAGGCCACCGCCCTGTGGACCCGGCCGCGCACGGAAATCACCCAGGACGAATACGACGCCTTCTACAAGCAGCTCAGCTACGACATGCAGGCGCCGCTGGCGCAGCTGCACAGCCGCATCGAGGGTAGCCACGAATACACCGCGCTGCTGTTCGTGCCGTCTGCCGAGCCGTTCGACCTGTGGGACCGCGACCGCCGCCACGGCGTGCGCCTGTACGTGAAGCGCGTGTTCATCATGGACGACGCCGCGCACTTGCTGCCGACCTATCTGCGCTTCGTGCGCGGCGTGATCGACGCCGACGACCTGCCGCTGAACGTGTCGCGCGAGATACTGCAGGGCAGCAAGGTGGTGGACAGCATCCGCGCCGGCAGCACGCGGCGGGTACTGGGCTTGCTGGAGGACATGGCCCGCGACGATGCCGACAAGTACCAGCGTTTCTGGGGCCTGTTCGGGCGCGTGCTCAAGGAAGGCGTGGTCGAGGACCACGGCAACCGCGACCGCATCGCCAGCCTGCTGCGTTTTGCTACCACCGCCGAGTCGACGCCCACGGTGTCCCTGGCCGACTACGTGGCGCGCATGAAGGACGGCCAGAAGGCCATCTACTACATCACGGCGGATTCGGTGGCCGCCGCCGCCGCCTCGCCGCACCTGGAAGCCCTGCGCGCCCGCGGCGTGGAAGTGCTGCTGCTGGGTGACCGCATCGACGAGTGGCTGGTCGGCAGCCTGCCCGAGTTCGACGGCAAGCCGCTGCAATCGGCCGCGCAGGCGGATTTGAACCTCGACGAACTTGGCCCGGCCCAGACCGAGCTGCCGCCGGTCGCCGACGCCGACTGGCAACCGACCCTGAGTGCACTGCAAACGGCGCTCAAAGACGTCGTGGAGTCGGTGCGCCTGTCGGAGCGCCTGACCGAATCGCCGGTGTGCCTGGTGGCCGGCAAGGAGGGCCTGTCCGGCAACCTCGAACGCCTGCTCAAGTCCGCCGGCCAGACGGTGCCGGACAACAAGCGCGTGCTGGAGATCAATCCCCGCCACCCGCTGCTGGCGCGCGTGAAAGCCGGCGCCGACGCCGAGCACATCGACGACTGGGCGCGCCTGCTCTATGAACAGGCCCTGCTGGCCGAAGGCGGCCAGCTGCAGGCGCCGGCGCAGTTCGTGCAGCGCCTGAACCGTCTGCTTCTTGGCGGGTGACGGGCGAAGGTTCAAGGCACGAGGCACAAGGCACAAGGCACAAGGTTCAAGGTTCAAGGGGCAAGAGGATGGTTTGGACGATGCATGGTGAGGCGGGTTTTTGCACTGACCGGCAAAACGACAGGCCGCGTTCGGGCTTTCGGTACCTCGGTCGGCGACTGATCAGGCAAGGCGCATTGTCATGACTGCCGCGGAAACGAACGCGACGCCGCCGGCCTGGGTCAGCGAAGCCCTCCAGGCGCCGGTCACCGAGGCCGAAGTCCTGCACGACGGCGCCCTCGTGCGCTATCGGTCCTGGGGCACGCCCGGCCGGCCCGGGCTGGTGCTGATCCACGGCGCCATGGCGCACGCCAACTGGTGGGACTTCATCGCGCCGCGGTTTGCCGAGCGTTTTCACGTGGTGGCGCCGCACCTGTCGGGGATGGGTGACAGCGGACACCGGGAGGCGTATTCGACCGCCCTGTTCAGCGACGACGTGGTCGCCGTCATGGACCACGCCGGGCTCGACAGGGATACGGTCGTGGTCGGCCACAGTCTGGGCGGGGCGGTGGCGCTCACGCTGGGCGTGCGCCATGCGGGCCGCGTGCGCGGCATCGTGATGCTGGACTCGGCCGTGTTTCCGCCGGACCAGCCGTCGCCGTTCGACCCGACCAAGGCGCCGTACCGGCCAAAAACCATCTGTGCGGACTACGAGACCGCCGTCGGGCGGTTCTTCCTGCTGCCGCAGCAACCCTGCCAGCACCCGTATCTGCTGCAGCACATCGCCCACCATTCGGTGGCGCCGATGCAGGGCGGCTGGAGCTGGAAGTTCGACGACGCGCTGTTCAGGAACCTGCAGATGCACGAACCCTGGCGCGAGCTGGAAGCCCTCGAAACGCCGCTGGCGGTGATCCACGGCGATCACAGCGCCGTCTTCACGCCGCCGGTCAAGGCTTACATCGAGCGCCTGGCGCGCCAGCGCGGCTGGCCCATGTTCGCCATCCCGGGCGCCCACCACCACCTCATGCTCGACTCGCCGCGGGCGCTGTGCGGCGCCTTGCACGGCTTGCTGGCGGGTTGGCCTGCGGCAGTTTGACGGCAGCGGTCGGGCCGGCCGCCGCGTTCACTCCAGCGTGTCGGCCAGGCTCAATCGATAGCCACCGGCCACCTCGATGTTGGCGCCGGTGATGTAACCGCCGGCCGGCGACAGCAGAAACAGCAGCGCGCCGGCAATGTCATCGATCTGCGCCGGGCGGCCCAGCGGCACGTGGCTCTGGATGTCCGCCGGCAGGTCCACCGAGTTGTCGATGTGGCCGGGCGAGACCATGTTCACCCGCACGCCCTGCGGCCCCAGTGCCTGCGCCAGGCTGCGCGTGAGCACCAGCAGCCCGGCCTTGGAAATCTGGTAGGCCATGGCGCGGGTGTTGGCCACCAGGTGCTCGACGCCGGCATAGCCAAGGTTGATGACGTGACCCGCGCCGGATGTTGCCAGGGCCGGCAGGGCGGCGCGGACCAGGGCATAGGGCGCCGTGAGGTTGGTCTCCAGCGTGGTGCGAAACTCGTCCGGCGACAGACCCAGTGGATCGCCCAGCGGATAGTTGCCGATGTTGTTGATCAGCACGTCCAGGCGCCCGGCCTGCGCCAGGGCCGCCTCGATCAGCGCTTCGGCCTGTCCGGGCTGACTCAGATTGGCGCCGATCGCCCAGCCACGCCGGCCAAGCGCGGCGATTTCGGCCACCGCGCTTTCGGCATCCTGCCGCGACTGGCCGTAATGCACCACCACGTCCGCGCCGGCCCGCGCCAGCGCCAGTGCCAGGCCGCGGCCGGTGCGCCGGGCGGCGCCGGTCACCAGTGCCACGCGGCCGGTCAGATCGGCGGTCGGTGCGGCCGTCATCGGTGCCGTTCGAGGCTGACGCCGACGCTGCGCGCGGCCGGCAGGATGTCCGGCTTGCGCACCGTCACCCGCACCCGGCTGACCTGCGGGTAGCGCTCCAGCAGCAGCTGCGTGGCGTGGCTGACGTAGGCTTCCACCAGATAGAAGCGGCCTTCCACGGCCAGCCGGGTCAGGTGCTCGGCCACCACCGCATAGTTGATGGTGTCGGTGATGCTGTCGCTGGCGGCGGCGGCGGCGAAATCGGCATCCAGCTCCGCATCGATCAGGATGCGCTGGTCGCGCAGGCGCTCGGTCTCGATGATGCCGATGACGCAGTGAACCGTCAGTTCCTCGATGCGGATGGTGCCGGTACTCATGGGCGAAGCTGCTCCTGAATCAGGCCACGGCCGCGTAGCGACCGGTTTTGACGAACGCGATGTACTCGCGCAGGCCCCGCAGCAGGTCGTACTCGGGCAGATAGCCGAAGTCGGCCTGCGCGCGGGGGTCGGGCGCAATCGGCCCGGCCTTGAACGGGCCGGCCTCGGTCGGCGCCTCGGGCACCTCGATGTCGGCGCCCGGGATCAGGGTTTTGATGGCCTGCACCACCTGATACAGCGTGCTGGCGATGGGCGCGTTGATGTCGTAGACCTCGTGCGGCAGGTCGGCGGCCAGCGTCGCCGCCATGCAGCCGCGCCCGGCGTCCGCGCCATACAGCATGGGGATGATCGGCGCGGAGTAGGCCAGCAGCGGGTTGTCGTAGCGCACCGGCTCGCCCCGGAGCGGCTTTTCGATGAACGGCTGCAGGCCCTGGCCGACGGCGCCGGCAAAGGCGTATCCGGGCCCGTACACCTGCCCGCCCAGGCGCAGGATGCGCACGTCGAGGTCATAGAGCTGGCGGTAGTCGTTGGCCAGCAGCTCGGCGCCGACCTTGGCACTGGCGTAGGGATCGGCCTGGATGTCGAACTTGCCGGTATTGAGCGTCTTCGAGAACGCCGCGCCGGTCCAGCCGGTCTTGCCGGTGGACACGTAGCTGACGCGCTTGATGCCCATGGCGCGGGCGCATTCGAGGACGTTCAGCGTGCCCATGATGGTCAGCTCGGCGTTGGCGTAAGGCCGCGCGTAGGCGCCAGGGGTGAGGAAACTTGCCGTGTGCAGGATGCGCGTCACGTCGAGTTCCCGCACCGCCCGGTACAGGTCCGGCGCGTGCAGCACGTTGCCCTGTAGCAGCGTGACCTTGTCGCGCACGTCGGCCAGCAGTTCGGTTTTCAGGGCCAGGTCGAAGGCCGCCACCGGCACGCCGCGGGCCACTGCCTCGCGCACTGCAAACGAGCCCACCAGGCCGCAGCCGCCGGTTACCAGGATAGTCATGGGGTTCTCCTCTTGATGATGCTAGTGGTCTTGATTCTTGTTGCGCCGGCTCAGGACGCGTTCAGCGCCAGCTCGCTCGGTCCGGACGGCGGCAGCGGGGCGCCTTCGGGCGGCAGCGTGATGGCCAGCCGGGTGATCGACACGCCATTTTCCATCAGCGCCGCGCGGATTGCCTCACCGCGTGCCTGGGCCAGCGCCCGTAGCGCGGCGGCATCGGGCGCCATGCTGGCCAGCAGCCGTTCGCGGCCGGCGCGCGCGGCGGCCGCGCGCTGCTCGGCGGCGCTCGGCTCGGTGCCGGCCGGTGGGGGTACTGCCGGCAGCGTGCTGCCGAAGCGTTTCTGGTAGAGCGCGGTCAGGCGCTCGGTCAGGTCGGTGTCGTCGTCGCTCGCGTCGTCTTCGTCGCCTGACGCCCGGCCAAGCGCTCTGGCCAGCACCTGCTGCGCCAGAGCGCGGCTGTCGTCCTGGTCGGCCTGCGGGCGAATGTCCAGCGCAAGCTGTGGCCGGGCGATCAGGGCCGTCGCCAGCTTCTGCAAACTTTCGCGTTGCACGGGCGCCAGTTGTGCGCTGCCGGGGCCGAAGGCAACGGTCCGCAAATCCTTGGCCTTGCCGCCCACCAGGCGCGACAGCAGCGTGAACGGCGCCTTGATCGCCTTGGTCAGCATGGATTTGAGGGCGATGCCAAACAGGGCGCCATAGTCGAACTTCGGGTCCGACAGGTCGCCACGCAGCGGTAGCGCGACGTCGATCACCCCGCGCGAGTCCTTGAGTATGGCCAGGGCCAGCGTCAGCGGCAGGTCGAGCGCGTCCGGGCTGTCCACCCGCTCGCCCAGCACCAGGCGGTCGAGCACGATCTTGTTCGTGCCCACGATGCGCGGGCCGCTGACCGTGTAGTCGAGGTCCACGTCGAGCGTGCCCCGCTCGATGCGGTAGCCGGCGAACTTGCCCACGTAGGGCGCGAAGGTGGCCATTTCGACACCCCGAAACGACAGCTGGAACGCCGCCTCGCGCGGCACCGCCGTGGTGAAGCGGCCCTTGACCGACGCTGGCGCGTACTGGTCGATGCGGCCGGTCAGGGCCAGGCGCGCTGGCTGGCGGGTGTCGCTGGACAGGCCATCGATGTCGCCGTGCAGCTGCTGCAGGCTGACCGCGAAATGCGGCGTCAGGCTGTGGTCTTCGATGTTGAGCGTGCCGCGGCTGACGCGCACCGTGTCGACCTCGAAGCGCATGGGCGCCGTTTTGGGGCCGTCAGTCGCCACTGGCGCGCTGGTCACCGGCGCCACGCTGCGCGGGCCAAAACGCGACAGGTTGCTGCCGCGGTTCTCGGTGATGATGGCCTTCAGGACCGGCCGGTTGAGCCATATCTTGCGGGAGGTAACGCCCTGCGCACTGGCCTGCAGATCATCCACGCGCAGCGTGCGCAGCCCGAGCACTGTTTCCTTGCGCTCGGTATCCCACAGTTCGAGGCGGGATAGCGTCACCTGCCCCTTGTACTGCGGACCGGCGTCGCCCAGCGTCAGGTGGCCGCTGGTCGCGGCGCTGCCGCCGCGCAGCGCGAGCGGGCCGACGTCGGGCAGGTACGGCGCCAGCGGCGGCAGTGGCAGGCCCCTGGCGGTGATGTCCAGTTCGGCCGGTCCGGCCGGCAGCACCGCCTGGCCGGCCAGCGTGAGCGTGCCACCGTCAGCCACGCGGGCGGTCAGATTCACCGGCACCTTGTCCGGCGAGCCCAGCGCGCCGATGTCGACCTGCTCAAGCGTGATGTCCTGGCGCAGCGCAGGCTGGACGGTCTGGTCGCTGACGCTCAGGCGCTGGCCGCTGAGCGCCAGGGCGCCCAGCGTGACCTGCCAGGCCGGGCTGTCGGGCGCGGGTTTGCCACTGCCCGCCGCGCCGGTGAGGTTCTGGATGTTGAGCCGCCCGTCGGGCGCCCGCGTGAGTGCCAGCCAGTTGTCGCGCCCGCTGATCCGGCCTACCGACACGCGCCGGGCGGCCAGATCCAGCGCCAGGTCATCCACCGCAAGTTCGGTAACTTGCGCGAGCGGGACGTCGCTGGCATCGGAAAGGGCCGTCTGCCGGACACTGGCGTGGCCGTCGCTGATCCGTACCGCGCCCCCGACGGCCAGTGACAGTGCACCGCTGGCGTCGATTTGCCCGCCCTGCGCTTTCACGGGCAGGGCGCGTTCGGCATAGGCCAGTGCCGGTCCGGCGGCCAGTCCCTGCAGCCAGAACCGGCCCTCGAAGGCCAGCGGCGCCGCGGCGAGCCTGCCTTCCAGGCGCAGCGTGCCGGCGCCAAGGCGCCCGGTCAGCAGCACCGGAATCGGCGCCGCGGCCTGGCTGTCGAAGCCGGCCATCGAGAGCGCAAGATCGGTCAGGGTCACTGCCGCGGCCGGCTGCGCACTGGCGTCGCGCACGGCAACGGCGCTGCCGGCGACCGTCAGCCGGTCGATGCGGATGCGTGGCGGCGGGGCGCCTTTCGGGCCGGCGGGCGGCAGTCGGGGGCTGATCGCGCCGCCCTCCAGCAGGCCAAGTTGTCCGCGCACGCCGCTGATGGAAAGCGCTTTCAGATGCACGCTGCGCGTCCACAGGGAGTCGAGTGCCAGGTCGGCGGCGGCACTGTCCACGCCCAGCAGCAGGGCGCCCGTGGTGTCGGTCAGGTGCACGCCACTGACCCGCAGGGCGAGTCGCAGCGGTTCAAGCTCGAGCCGCGCCACCTGGGCCGTGCCGCCGGTCGAGCGGGCCAGTGCCTGTTCGGCGTAACGCCGGGCGCGCTCGGGTACGGTCGTTGCGGCTGCCGCCAGCGCGGCCAGCACCAGCAAGACGAACAGGCAACGCCCGCCGCAGCGATTTCGAAGATTCGCCATTGTCAGATAGCGAGGCATGGCCGCGATCTTAAGCCGTGCCGCGGCGTCGAGCGACTTTTCGTCCGGCGGCCTGGGCCGGCAGCCGGCGTGCCTGGAGCCCATAATGCAGCGCCCGACAGCGTGCTGCCTGCTTGAAAGGAGGAACGGCCATGACCTTGCGTGATGCAGCCACGGTGGTACTGGTGCGCGCGGCGCACGATCGTGCGCCCGGCTTCGAGGTGTTCATGCTGCTGCGCGCGGTCAGGAGCGATTTCAACGCCGGTGCTTACGTGTTCCCGGGCGGCGGGGTTGACCGCGCCGACGCCGCGGCCGGGGTGCATACCATTTGCAGCGGGCTCGATGCGGCGGCGGCCAGCGCGCGCCTGGGTCTTGCCGATGGTGGTCTGGCCTTTTACCTGGCGGCGATCCGCGAGTGCTTCGAGGAAGCCGGCGTGCTGCTGGCGGTGGACGCCGCCGGGCGCGCGCTGAGTCTGCACGAGCCGGCCGTGAAGCAGCGCTTCGCGGCGCACCGGGCGGCGCTCAATGCCGGCCAGACCACGCTGCCGGCCATCTGCGAGCGGGAGCACCTGCGCCTGCCGCTGGACGAGGTCCACTACTACAGCCACTGGATCACGCCCGAGGGCATGCCGCGCCGCTACGACACGCGGTTTTTCCTGTGCCGGGCGCCGGCCGGCCAGGAGCCGTTGCACGACGGCCAGGAGACCGTCGACCACTGCTGGGTGCGGCCGACCGACGCCCTGGCGCGTCACGCAGCCGGCAGCTTCAACCTGGTGCCGGCGACGCGCAAACAGCTCGAATTCCTGGCCCTGCACCCGACCGTGGATGCCGTGCTGGCGGCGGTACGCGCCATCGCGCACGTGCCGGCCATTCAGCCGCAGCTGATCCTGGGCGCGGATGGCAGGCCCGAGCGGGTGCGTCTGCCGCTGCCAGCCGGCGTGGAGGAAATCGACCTGCGCGGGGTGGCGCTGTGAACGGCGCCGGCAACCCCTTCGACACGCCGCAGATCCGCGCCGAGTTCCCGTTTGCGCAGGCGGTGGACGTGTGGCCCGGCGTGCGGCGCATCACGGCGCCCAATCCGGGCCTGATGACCGGCCCCGGCACCAACACTTATCTGGTCGGTACCCGCGAGGTGCTGGTCATCGACCCGGCCTGCGACGCGCCGGCGCATCTGGATGCCATCAAGCGCGCCGCGGGGGGTGCCATCACCGCCGTGCTGGTCACCCATGCCCATCCGGACCACGCCCCCGGCGCGCGGGAACTGGCCCGCGATTGCGGCGTGCCGGTGTACGGCAGCGGCGTCGCGCTGGCCGGCGTCAACACACCGGGCTTTGCGCCCGACCGCGTGCTGGCCGATGGCGATGCCTTGCCGACCGATGCCGGTCCGCTGCGCGCGCTGCACACGCCCGGTCACGCCGCGGACCACATCTGCTATCTGCTGGAACCGCAGTGCCTGATGTTTGCCGGCGATCATCTGATGGACGGCACCACGGTGGTGATCGCGCCACCGGACGGCGACATGGCGGCGTATCTGGCCTCGCTGCGGCGCCTGCAGCAGGAACCGATCGAGCGCATTGCCCCCGGCCACGGCCGGCTCATGGAAGGCGCACAGGCTACCTTGCAACACGTGATCGACCACCGCCTGGCGCGCGAGGCAGCGATTCTGGCGGCGCTGCGCGACGAGGCCGGGCGCAGCATTCCGGATCTGGTGGCCGAACTCTACGTTGCCGTCCCCAAGGCCTTGCACGGCCTGGCCGAGCTGTCGGTGTACGCCCATCTGATCAAGCTGGCGGCAGAAGGGCGAGCACAGGGGGAGGGCCGCGCCGCCCTGTGGCGGCGGATCGTCTAAGGAACGGCTGCACAGTCGCGGGTTCCGCAATGCAGGGACGCACGGCTGCCACGAAGCGGTCTGGCGGCTGCTGGCTACTCGTGCAGCTTCTGCGAACCGACTGCCGACTTGAGCCAGGTTTCAAGATCGACCGGGTCGGCCTTGCCTTCGAGGCGCGCGCGCAGCTTGCCATCGGCACCAATCAGCACGGTATACGGCAATACGCCGGCGGTGTTGCCCAGGCTCCGGGCGATGTCCATGGCGTCCAGATCCCCGACCAGGCTCGGGTAGTTCAGCTTCAGGCGCAGGGCCAGTTCACGCGCCGCTGCGGCGTCGTCCACCGCCACGCCCAGGAATTGCACGCCGCGGTCGCGGTAGCGGGTTTGCAGCTCGATGAAGGCCGGCATTTCCTCAAGACACGGCCCGCACCAGCTGGCCCAGAAGTTCAGCACGATTGCTTTGCCGGCGAACTCGGAAAGTTTGCGCGGCTTACCGTCGAGGTCCGGCAGGGAAAAGTCGCCAACCACGGTGCCATCGGTGACGGCTTCCAGCGCCGGTCCCGGCAGCAGCCAGGCACGCAGTGTCATTCCAGCGGCCGCGGCCAGCAGCAGCACGGCGGCGATGCCCAGTCGGCGGCGCAGGATCATTGGGATTGCTCCGGCAGGCTCAGACGCAGGCCGACCGGCGCATAACACAGGCGGCCCTGCGCGCAGCCCTGGTAGCGCAGGCCGATGGTTGCCCCCGCCACGGCGGGGATGTCCAGGTGCAGGGTCTGTTCGCCGCGCAGCACGGCTACCGGGCCGAATTCGGGATCGTCGTAAACCTCGCCGGGCGGCAGTTGCGGGTGCAGCGGCGCGCCCTTGGCATCGGTCACCTGCAGGCGGTCGCGGTACAGGTAATGGCCGGGCGCAATGCGAAACTGCACCGCCAGGCGGCCGTCGGCACCGGCTGCCAGTTGCGGCGCAAAGGCCTGCTCCGGGCGCAGCACGGAGGGTGCTCCGCCCAGCAGGCCCGCCAGGTCCGCGTTGACCCCGCCCGACAGCAGGCAGGCGACCAGCAAAAGAAGGGGTCTACGCACCGCCCGCCTCCAGCCACGCCAGATAGGCCGGGTTGCCGGCCAGCACCGGCAGTGCCAGCAGCTCCGGCACCTCGTAAGGGTGCAGCTCCAGCAGCCGCCGTTCGAGCGCCGGGTAGGCATCGGCGCGGGCCTTGATGAGCAGCACGCATTCCTCAGCCCGTTCCAGCTGGCCCTGCCAGCGGTAGATCGACCGGGCGCCCGGCAGCAGCGTGACGCAGGCGGCCAGGCGCTCTTCGACCAGAGTGCTGGCGATCTGCTCGGCCGCAGCTACATCCGCGCAGGCCGACAGCAGCAGGCGAAACGGCAGGGTTTCAGTGCTCATGATGGCTCGCAGTGTGCTGGCGCCGGGCCTTGAAAACGTCCCCGGCAGCCCCATCTGACGTGGGTGATCGGCGTGCCCCCTTGACGCAAGGGGCGTTGCGCCTATCATTTGGCACTCTTGGCACGAGAGTGCTAATACACCCCCGGCAGCCCGTCCTTGAAACGCGCGGGTCCGGCTGGATTTTTTTCGCAGTTCATTACCGGAGGCATGAATGAACATTCGTCCCCTTCACGACCGTGTCGTGATCCGTCGTATGGAAGAGGAACGCAAGAGCGCGGGCGGCATTGTACTGCCCGACTCGGCGACCGAAAAACCGATCCAGGGCGAAGTGCTCGCGGTCGGCCCCGGCAAGGTGCTGGACAACGGCGAAGTGCGCCACCTGCAGGTCAAGGTCGGCGACCGGGTGTTGTTCGGAAAGTACTCGGGTACCGAGGTCAAGCTCAGCCTCGGCGACAAGGAAGTCCTTGTCATGCGCGAGGACGACCTGATGGGCATCATCGAAGACTGATGCCGCGGCTACACCCACTATTCACTGAGGAATCAAACAATGGCTGCTAAACAGGTGCATTTCGGGTCCGATGCCCGCACTGCCATGATGCGGGGCGTCAACGTCCTGGCCAACGCCGTGAAGGCCACCCTGGGGCCCAAGGGCCGCAATGCGGTGCTGGAGAAGTCCTTCGGCGCGCCGACCATCACCAAGGACGGCGTGTCTGTCGCCAAGGAAATCGAGCTGGCCGACAAGCTCGAAAACATGGGCGCGCAGATGGTGAAGGAGGTGGCCTCGCATACCTCCGACGAGGCCGGTGACGGTACCACCACCGCCACCGTGCTGGCCCAGTCGATCGCCGTCGAGGGCATGAAGGCGGTTGCCGCCGGCATGAACCCGATGGACCTCAAGCGCGGCCTGGACAAGGCCGTGACCGCGGCCGTCGCGGAAATCAAGAAGCTGTCCAAGCCCTGCACCGACCGCAAGTCGATTGCCCAGGTCGGCACCATTTCGGCCAACTCCGACACCTCGGTCGGCGACATCATCGCCGAGGCCATGGACAAGGTCGGCAAGGAAGGCGTGATCACGGTCGAGGAAGGCCAGAGCCTGGAGAACCAGCTGGAGCTGGTCGAGGGCATGCAGTTCGACCGCGGCTACCTGTCGCCGTACTTCATCAACAACCAGCAGTCCATGAACGTGGAGCTGGACAACCCGCTGATCCTGCTCTACGACAAAAAGATCTCCAACATCCGCGAGATGCTGCCGGTGCTCGAAGCGGTCGCCAAGTCCGGCCGTTCGCTGGTGGTGGTGGCCGAGGACGTCGAGGGCGAGGCCCTGGCCACGCTGGTGGTCAACAACATTCGCGGCATCGTGAAGGTGTGTGCGGTCAAGGCGCCGGGCTTCGGCGATCGTCGCAAGGCGATGCTCGAAGACATGGCCATCCTGACCGGCGGCACCGTGATTGCCGAGGAAACCGGCATGACGCTCGAGAAGGCCACCCTGGAAGACCTGGGCCAGGCCAAGAAGGTGCAGATCGACAAGGACAACACCACCATCATCGACGGTGCTGGCAAGGCCGAGGACATCCAGGCGCGCATCAAGCAGATCAACCGTCAGATCGAGGACACGTCCTCCGACTACGACAAGGAGAAGCTGCAGGAGCGTGCTGCCAAGCTGTCCGGCGGCGTGGCGGTGATCAAGGTCGGTGCCTCCACCGAAATCGAGATGAAGGAAAAGAAGGCGCGCGTCGAGGACGCCCTGCACGCGACCCGTGCGGCGGTGGAAGAAGGCGTGGTGCCCGGCGGCGGCGTGGCGCTGGTGCGCGCGGCGGCCAAGATCAAGGACATGAAGGGCGACAACGACGACCAGAACGTCGGCGTGCGCATTGCCCTGCGGGCCATGGACGAGCCGCTGCGCCAGATCGTGGCCAACGCCGGTGACGAGCCGTCGGTGATTCTGGACAAGGTGCGCTCGAGCGCTGACGCCAACTTCGGCTACAACGCCGGCAGCGGCGAGTACGGTGACATGGTTGCCATGGGCATCCTGGATCCGGCCAAGGTGACGCGCGTGGCGTTGCAGAACGCCGCCTCCATCGCCGGCCTGCTGATCACCACCGAGGTTGCGGTGGCGGAAGCGCCGGAGAAGAAGGAAGCCGGCGGCGGCATGCCAGGTGGCATGGGCGGCATGGGCGGAATGGGTGGCATGGGCGGCATGGACATGATGTAAGGTCTGCCGACCTGCACTGCGTTTGAAGAAAAACCCCGGGTGCCACACGGCGCCCGGGGTTTTTTGTTGTTCCCGCAGCGGGACAATGGGCAGGACGGACTGTCCGCCTGAATCCATGCATCAGAGGAGGCCACGACCATGAACAAACCCACGCTCGCCGTCACCATCGGCGACCCCTGCGGCGTCGGGCCGGAGATTCTCGCCAAGGCCATGGCGACCGGCCAGCCGCAGCGTCTGGCGCGGCTGCTGTTCATCGGCAGTGCCGAGGCGATGCGCCGCGGCGTGGCCGTGGCCGGCGCCGATCTGGTCGTGCAGCCGGTGGCCTCGGTGGACGCGGTGCAGGAAGACCCGCGTGTGATCAGCATCCTGGACGACGGCGAACTCGACCCGGCCGAGATCGTTTATGGCCAGGAACGCGCCGCCTGTGGCGCTGCCGTCGGCCGCTGGATCGGCCAGGCACAGGCGCTGGCGGACGCGGGCAAGGTCGCGGGTCTGGTCATGGGGCCGATCAATTCGGAAGCCATGGCCGCCGCCGGTGCGCTGGGTGCGCTGATGAACGCCAAGCCCGGCGAGCGCCTGCTGACGCTGTTTTCCGGGCCGCTGCGCATCACGCACATCTTCGATCACGTGTACCTGCGCGACGTGTGCGCCGGCCTGACGGCGGACCTGGTGGCCCGCTCGATCCGCCTGACGCGCGACACCCTGCGCGGCTGGGGCGTGGTCCATCCGCGCATCGGCGTGGCTGGCCTGAATCCGCACGCCCACGGCCCGGAGGAAGACGCCGCCATCACGCCCGGCGTGGCGCAGGCGCGCGGCGACGGCATCGACGTCAGCGGCCCGATCTCGCCCGACACGGTGTTCCGGCATTGCATCGATGGCCGCTACGATGTGGTGGTCGCCATGTGCCACGACCAGGGCCACATCGCCCTCAAGACCTGGGGGTTCGAGGGCAACTGCGGCGGCTTCATCGGCATGCCGTACCTGTTCATGACGGTCGGCCACGGCACCGCCTTCGACATTGCCGGCAAAGGCTTCGCCAGCCACGCCATGATCCTGGCGGCCCTGAACCAGTGCGCGCAGTTCGCCGCCGGTCAGGGTTTTGTGGCGGCCTGACGGATCGCCTGGCATTCACCGTACGCGAGACAAAAATGGCCAATCCGCTGAATCAGCTGCAAGCCCAGTTGCTCAAGGCAGGCCTGGTCAAGACCGACCAGATCCGCAAGGCGGCGCAGCAAAAACGCGATGTCGCCCGGCGCAGCCCGGCGCCGGATGCCGCGGCCGAGCAGCTGCGCCAGGCCCAGCAGCGCAAGGCGGACAGCGACCGGACGCACAACCGCCAGCAGCAGGAACAGCGCGAGCGCAAGGCGCAGGCGGCGCAAATCCGCCAGTTGATCGAAAGCCAGCGCCTGGATCGCAGCGGCGGCGAGGCGGCCTATCAGTTCGTCGAGTCCGGCAAGATCAGAAAGATTTACCTGCACGAGGCGCAGCGCGTGCAGGTGGTCAAGGGCCTGCTGGCGGTGGTCAGGCTGGGCCGCAATTTCGAGCTGGTGCCCCCGGCGACGGCCCGGAAAGTTGCCGAGCGTGATGCGACGCTCGTACTGGCCTTCAACGCGGAATCACAGCCGCAGGCGGAGCCCGATCCCTACGCCGACTACCCGGTTCCCGACGATCTGATGTGGTAGGCCGCCCGGGCGCCAGGCTTATCGCATGCCCAGCCGCCGCAGGCTGCGGTCGATCCACTGGGCGGTGAGTTTTTCCTGCACGCCGTTCTGACGCAGGCGCTGCCCCAGGCAGGCGAAATCCACCTCGTCCAGCGGCTGGTCCTGGTTGAAGCAGGTGAACACCGGCGCCAGCGGCCGGCCGCTGGCCGGATCGCGCCGGCCCTGCAGGCACTGCGCGCAGACCTCTTTCATCATGCATTGCATCGGCGAGTTGATGGAGCCGATGGCGACGTGCGCCTTCAGATACGGCGCCAGCACGCCGTGGCGGGCGGCGGTCACCGCCGCCATCATGCGGTCCGAGCCGATGGCGATGATGCGGTCGATGTCGGCCAGGGCAATCGGGACCTCGCCCAGTTCGCCCGCCGCACAGGCGCGCATGGCCTGCACGATGTTGCCGGTGAAGGCGCGATCCTGTGCCCGGCCGGGCGTGAAGCCGGGCGCCTGGTCGCAGGCCCACACCACTACATCGGCAGCGGCCTCGATGTCCGCCACGTGGTAGCGGTCCTGCGCGGTCTTGTAGCCGGCGAAGTAGACGACGCGCGAGCCTTTCTCGCGCAGCGCCTTGCCGATCGACAGCAGCACCGCGTTGCCCAGGCCGCCGCCGGCCAGCAGCACGGTCTCGCCAGCGGGGATATCGGTCGGCGCGCCGGTCGGGCCCATCAGCGCCACCGGCTCGCCGGGTAGCAGATGCGCGCACAGGTCCGACGAGCCGCCCATCTCCAGCACGATCAGCGCCACCAGGCCGCGCGCCTTGTCCACCCAGGCGCCGGTCAGGGCGAGCCCTTCCATGGCCAGCGTGGTGCCGTCGTCGCGGCGGGCCAGGGTCTCGAAATTCTGCAGGCGGTAGAACTGGCCCGGTTCGAAGTGTTGCGCAGCCAGCGGCGCATGCACGACGACTTCCACGATGGTCGACGTCAGGCGCTGCACACGCTCCACGCGCGCCCGCATCAGGCCGTGCAGGCGCCGCTGAAACGCGTCGGCGGTCTCGTTGCTGGCCGGTGCATACGCGGCGAGCAAGCGGCTGACCAGCGGGTAGCCACGCTTGGCGCTGGCCATGGCCTTGACCACGTTGCCGGCGAAGCTCGGGTGCAGGTCGCCGAAGAAGCTGACCGCCCGGCCGTCTGGCCGCATCTGGGTCAGCATCGGTACCTCGCCGGACTTGGCCAGGCGGGGCGCCGTTTGCGGTTCGCCGGTCTCGTCCAGGCTGCGGAAATACCCGCCATCCAGCGCCAGTCCGGTCGGCGCCTCGCGTTGCAGCACGGTGTTGGGCACCGTGCCGGCGGCGACCAGGACGGCGCGCGCGGGCATCAGCTGGCGCTGTCCGGTCGCCGCCAATTTGCCGGCCGCGTCCGGCACCTGAAGTTCGACTTCGAGCCCGCTCACGTGACCGTGGTCATCAACCTGCACCGCGATCGGCGCCAGGCATTCGGCGAATTCGACGCCTTCCTCAAGTGCCTTCAGGACTTCTTCGTGATTGAGCGTGTAGCAGGGCGCATCGACCAGCCGGCGGCGATACACCAGCGTTGCGCCACCCCAGCCTTTGAGTAATTCCAGGATGCGCGGGGCGCGGCCTTGGGCGGTCGCCGCCTCGCGCTCGGCGCGGATGGCATGTGCGTGGGCGATGAACTCGTCGGCAATGACTTGCTCCTCGCCATCCCAGGCGCCGAGCACGGCCTGTTCGCCACGCTCGGTGCACAGCGTCTCGTAGCGGGCAAGGAACTTCTCCACCTGCAGCGGGTAATAGGCCAGCGCCTCGGTGGCGGTGTCGATGGCGGTAAGACCCCCGCCGATCACCAGCACCGGCAGACGCAGTTGCAGGCTGGCGATGGAGTCGCGCCGCGCCGCGCCGGTCAGTTGCAGGCCCATCAGGAAATCGGACGCCTGACGCACGCCGCGGGCCAGGCCGTTGGGCACATCCACGTAGCGCGGCCGGCCGGCGCCCATGGCCAGCGCCACGTGATCGAAGCCCTGCGCGAAGGCGTCGTCCAGCGTCAGCGTGCCGCCCAGACGCACGCCGCCGTGCAGGCTGAAGCCGGCGCGCCGTTCCAGCAGCAGGCGGATCAGCTTCAGGTAGTTCTTGTTCCAGCGCACGGTGATGCCGTACTCGGCCACGCCGCCGAAGCCGGCCATGACCCGGGCGTCCAGCGGCTCGAACAGCTCTGCCACGTCCCGGATCAGGCGTGGCGGGCGGCGCGTGCCGTCGGCCTCGACGCCGGTCAGGTCCTCCGGCAGCGGCTCGATCTTCAGCCCATCGATGCCGACCACGGCGTGGCCGTCGTTGAGCAGGTGATGCGCCAGCGTGTAGCCGGCCGGGCCCATGCCGGCCACCAGTACCTTGCGGCCACTGGCCGGGCGCGGCAGCGAGCGTTTCAGGTCCAGTGGGTTCCAGCGCGTCAGCAGGCTGTAGATCTCGAAGCCCCACGGCAGGTCGAGCACCTCCCTGAGGGTGCGCGTCTCCACCTGCGGAATGTCGACCGGCTCCTGCTTCTGGTAGATGCAGGCCTTGGAGCAGTCGTTGCAGATGCGGTGCCCGGTGCCGGCCACCATGGGGTTGTCGACCGTCACCATCGCCAGCGCGCCGACGCTGTAGCCCTGCGCCTTGAGCAGGTTCATCTCGGAAATCCGCTCGTCGAGCGGGCAGCCCTGCAGCGGCACGCCCAGCGCGCTGCGTTTGAAGTCGCCCTGCTTTTCGCGCAGGCCGTGCGAGCACGAATCCTTGCCCTGGTTGTGGCACCAGATGCAGTAGTTGGCCTGGTCCTGGGCGTATTCGAGATCACCGCCGGGGTCGGTCAGCGCAAAGCCCTCGCGTCGGCGCTGATGCTGCGTGTCCAATCCGTGGCGCGTGATGATCTGCTCGGTGACGGTGCTGACCGGCACCAGGCGTAGTGGGTCCAGCTTGTGCGGCTCGCGAAACAGCACGCCGTGGCCGTGCTGGGCCTGCCCGGCTGGCGCATGCAGGGCCCAGGCGGCATAGCGCAGGGCAAGCCCGAGGGCGTCGATGTGCTGGTCGGCGGCGTCGGACCAGTCGTTCACGTGGCGGGCGAAGGCCAGCTCCGAGAACGGCTCGCCAAACAGCGTTTCGAGCTGCGCGGCCAGCGCCGGGCCGTCTTCACCGGCCGCCTGCTCGGCGCTGAGCTTGCGCGCCGCCTGGCGCTGCACGAACTGCCGCTTGCAGACGTACAGCGGGGCAAGTTCGTGGTGGCGGGCCTGCAGGGCGCGCACGTCGGCGCCGATGCCGAACAGCGCGCCGATGAAGTCTTCCAGATACGGCGCCAGGTCCAGCAGCAGTGCGGTGTGCGCCTTGTCGTCGAGCGCGTCCGGCGCGTCTCGACCGGCCAGCAGGCGCCCGGCAAGGACTTCGTCAGCCGCGCCCAGCCATTCGATGAAGGCGCCGTCCATGCGGGTCAGGCCGGCATCGTCGTAGAGGACTTCGACCGGCAGGTCGAAGGCGAGATGCAGCAGGGCAGGCGCAGGGCGTGACATGGCCAACGGGGTTTGGGCGGCGGGCCGCGTATTGTAGGGGACGGCTCCGGGCAGGCCGGGGCCGGTCAGGAAACGCTGGTTACAGTCTCGCGGCAGCGGTCAGCGTTTGCGGGGCAGGTCGAAACCGGCCAGCTCAGCTGTGCACGGGATGGCCGGCTTCGTGCCAGGCATTGAACCCACCGGCCAGGGAAAGCACGTTGCGGTACCCCATCCGCTGCAGGCTTTCCGCGGCCAGTGCCGAGCGCCCGCCGGAGGCGCAGTACAGCACGATGGGCTGGTCCACATCCGGCGCCAGTTGTTCGATCTTGCCTTCGAGGATTCCGCGCGGCACCGGTACAGCGCCCGCGATCTGGCCAGCGGCCCACTCGGCCGGCTCGCGGGTGTCGATCAGCAGCCCGAGTGCTGCGCCCTGTCGGCGCAGATCGTCGATGCTGGTCTCGCGGATGCGGGTTTTGGCGTCGTGCAGCAGGGTTTGGTAGCGCGTCATGGGACAGCTCCGGGCAGGACTGCCCCGAACGCTACACCATGCACGACAGCTGCGTCATTTCGTGATCGTTGTTGATCAGCATGACTTTCTTGAAGGCGAGCCTGAAATCGTCCCCATGCGGCCGCAGGCGGTGCTCGGTGCGGCCGATCCACTCCACCGGGTCGCGCCGGTTCGCGCGCAGCTCGGTCAGGTGAAAGTTGGAGAAGGTCTGGATCAGGCCGTCCGGTCCGTCGTAGATCTCGATGTTCGACACCAGCCGGCGCAGGCGCGAGCGCGGTTCCTGCGTCCAGGCCATGCCGGTCTTGGTGATGCGCGCCACCCGCAGGCGCAGGCGGGCATGGTCGTCGTAGATGATGGACAGCTGGTGGGCGGGGTCGACGTCGTCCTGGTTGCAGGGCACCCAGTACAGGGCATCCTCGGCCCACAGGGTGAGCCACTCGTCCAGCCGCTGTTCGTCGGCCAGGCGTGCCTCGCGGTACAGGAACTGCTCCACGGCGTAGCGATCGAAAGGCATCGACAGGCTCCTCCTCAGGGGCTGCTCATCAGTTCGAGGTAATGGCGCCACTGCGAGCGCATGGTCAGCTCGCTCAGGTCGCCCTGATAGGGGATGCCGTCCTCGTCCGGCTGCACCGGCAGGTGCATGCCGCGGTTCATCAGGATCCATTCCTGCGCGCGGGCCGCCAGACCCTGGTAGTTGCGGGCCCAGACCTCGATGTCGTCGGCCAGCTGGAAACCGGCCGGGCCGTAGGCGCCCTCGTCCCGGCGCAGGCGGGCAGTGTTGATTTCGTCTGGCGCGCCCTTGAACAGGCACGGCGCGTAGTAGATGTAGGTCTCGTTGACGCTGACCGGCACGCACCAGCGGATTTCCTGCAGCATGTTGAACAGGTTCGGAAAGATCACCGTGTGCGCCGGGCCTTCGCTGAGTATCTGCTGGGCCTTGTCCTTGCCGTGCAGGCGCTCCAGGCCGGCCAGATAGTCGCGCTGCGCCGATTCGGGAATGTCGTTCGACCACTCGCCGGTGTAGGTCATGCCGGTCACGCGCCGCTGCGGGCGCATGTCCAGGTCCGAGTGGCCGTTGCCAAGATCGCGCGCGTGGATGAGGCCGAAATAGCCCTTTCCGGGCGGCGGCGGCTTCTGGCCTTCCTTGGCCTCGAACATGTTGCCCAGGTACATGTTCGAGCCGTGCGTCTGGTAGACGTGGTACGAGTCGACCGAGTTCTCCATCCACATCTTCCAGTTGCACTCGATGCGCATCTGGTAGACGCCGTGGTTCATGGTGATCTCGCCGCTGGGCGACAGGTCGCAGAAGCGGTCGATGTTGGCGGCGGCCGGCCCCAGGTGCTCCTGCAGGCTTTTGCCGGTCTTGCCCATGCTGGCAAAGATGAAGCCACGGTAAAGCTCCACCCGCGGCACCCGGAACAGGCCGTTGTCCTCGCGCCTGAAGTCGGCAGGGTAGTCCTCGCGAAACAGGATGCCCTTGAGGTCGCCCTCGCAGCTGTAGGTCCAGCCGTGGTACGAACAGGTGAAGGTCTGCGCGTTGCCGCGCCGCGCCTGGCAGATGGTGTTGCCGCGGTGCGTGCAGCGGTTCAGCAGCACGCGCACCTGCATGTCCTTGCCGCGGGTGATGAGGATCGGTTGCTGGCCGAGCAGGCCGGTGCGGTAGTCGCCGATGTTGGGCACCTCGCTTTCGTGGCCCACGAACACCCACTCGCGGTACCAGATGCGGTTCAGCTCTTCCTCGAAGATGGCCGGGTCGGTGTACAGACTGCCGTGCACGCGGTCCGGCCGCACCAGGGCGGCGTAGTCGATCAGTGACGAGCGGGTGGCCATGTCCATGACGGTTCTCCTCGCGGTTATGGGCGGCCCTGCAATGCCGCCTTTGGCACAGTCTAGCCGTCGCGATGCCTGCCTGTCAGCGGCAACCGACCGTTCGGTCGGGCGGCGCGTTGCGCGCGGTCAAGCGGCAGCCTGTTGGGCCCCAGTGCTAGCCGCGCCCGGCCGGCGGCGTGCCGGGCGTTGCACCCTCGCGCTCCAGGCCGCAGCGGGCGCAGCGCCAGTGCGAGGGCGTGCGGCCCGGCGCCGCGTGCGGCCCAAGGTCCACCAGCAGCCAGTTGTGATATCCGTCTTCGCACTGGCGGCGGGCGCGCTCGCCGGACAATTGGCCACGATTGCGAAACGGGATGACCTGCGACACCTGCGGCTCCTTTGCTCAGGCTGACTCAAGGCCCGAAAGCTTACGCTCGCGGGCCGTCGGCTTGTCCGGGCCCGCCGCGCAGGCGGCGAGCTGCCGGTAACTGGCGATCAGTTGGTCCAGGCTGTAGCGGGCATTGGCCGGACTCGGATTCGGGCTGACGAAGATGCGCGCTCCGGCAAAAGCCTGTGGCTGCAGGCCGGGCGTGACCGTGTCCTGCTGCGTCAGCACATGCCGACAAAAGGCCCGGTAGGCGGTGGCGCCGTGAAACCACAGCAGCGGCGGCCGGCACTCGCCGATCACCTGAGCCAGGCGCTGCGCGCCGGTGCGGTAATCGGCCGCGCGCAAGTGATGCGCCATGGATGACGCGGTCTTGCACAGATCGGTAAAGCCGATGCGGTCGCGGGCCAGGATGAGGTCCATGGCCGCCGGGCCGGGCGTGACCGGCCGGGCCAGCAGGCCGCTGGCGTTGAGCGCTGGCCAGAAGCGGTTTTGCGGATTGGGAAAGTAAAAGCCCGCGCGCACCGCCCGCAGCGACGGATTGATGCCCACCGACAGCAGGCGCAGGCCGGGCGCCAGGTAATCGGGCAGGGTATCCATGGCGGTGCCGTGATTGGGGGGCGACATCGGGTCCAGGGGGTGCCGGCAGCGAGCGGCCGGTGGCCGGGAACTTTGTACCGGTGCGCGTATCCTAACCAAGGTGTCGGCGTCAGCCGGCGCCAGTGTCGAAAAGATTCGAAACACTCCTATTTCAAGCAGGCCGTCTCATGGATCAGAAAGCGAAAGCAGAAGCGAGTCCAGCGCCCGACGAACGGGTCACCGACCGCGCGGCGCGCGGCGCGCACGAAACCATCGACCGCGTTGCCGAGCACGCCCGCACGGCCGAGGACCGCCTGCGCGAGTCCGCCAGCCATGCTGGCGAGCAGGCACGCGCCACCGCCGAGCAGGTGCGCGAGCGCGGACGCGAGTACGGGGACGACATCCAGCGCTTCGTGACCGCCCGTCCGCTCACGGCGCTGGGTATCGCCTTTGCGGCGGGCTGGCTGATTTCGCGACTGGGCAGCCGCTGACCGGGCACGGCCGGTGGATGTTTCACCGCCGCCTGGCGCCGGTTCCGGGGCCGGTCTGGGCGAGAGCCTGGGCGAAACGCTGCGCGCCATCCGCGGCTACCTGGCGGAACTGGTCGAACTGGCGGTTGTGGAGGCGCGCCTGAGTATCACCATGGTGACCGTCGTGGGGATTCTTGCGGTCGCGATCGCCTTGCTGGCGGTCACCGCCTGGCTGGCGCTGGTGGCGGGGGCGGTGGTGCTGGCCGTGCGGGCCGGCATGGACTGGCCAGGGGCGCTGCTGGGTGCCGCCGCGCTCAACGGGCTGGCATGCGTGCCGCTGGTGATTTGTGTCCGGCGCCTGATTCGCGGCCTCGGGTTTTCCGCCACGCGCGAAAGCGTGGCGCTGCAAGCGCCGCAGGACCTGCGCACATGATGGGACTGACCAGCGCCCGGGCCCGCTGCGACCAACAGCGCCTGCGCGTCCAGCAGGCGCGGTCGCGGGTGCATTGGTGGCAGGCACAGACGCGCGCGGGCGCGGCGCGGGCCGCAACGTCTGCGTCGGCGCTGTTGGCGGCGGCGTTTGCCGGGTGGTGGGTCGGCCGGCGCAGGGCGACCGGTCAGGCGCGCGTCGGAGCGAACGCATGGATCACCTGGCAGTCCGTGCGCCACCTGTTCCTGCAGGCACTGCGCCTGTGGACCTTCTGGCGCGGCGTGCAGATGAGTCTGGGTATCGACCCATCGCGTCGCGGGCTGGTCGGTGCACCGCAGGGCCGGGCGCCATCAGCCACCCCGCATTCCGGTCCGCCGGGCGGGCCATGATTGCCAGCGATATGACCGATCGAAACACACACGCGGTTCTGGTGAGGCGAGCGGATCGTCCGCACGGCCAACATCCGTCGCGGCGCGCTTGGCGCCCACGTTTGCACAAGGCGCTGCGCGGATGAGCGCAGCGCGTTTCTTCCTGGTTGCAGGCGCGCTCAGCGCCGCCGTGGCCGTGATGCTGGGCGCGTTTGGCGCCCACGCGCTGCGCGGCCGGCTGCCGGCGGATTTGCTGGCCATCTACCAGACCGCCTGTCAGTACCACGTCTACCACGCGCTGGGCCTGCTGGCGGTCGGCCTGCTGGCCTTGCATCTGCCGACCAGCAGCGCGCTGCGCTGGAGCGGCTGGCTGATGCTATTGGGTACGGCGCTGTTCAGCGGCAGTCTCTACGCGCTGGCGATCACAGGCCAACGCTGGCTGGGGGCAATCACTCCACTCGGGGGAACCGCCTGGATTGCCGCCTGGTTGCTGCTGGCCTGGGCGGCCCGTGGCCTTGCCCGGTGATCGCTCACGAGCGATGCTCTGCGCAGGGCGCCGACGCCGCCAGCCAGCCGCACTGCGCACTGACGCCCGGCCCTCAGTGCAGCGGCCCGGCCCCCATGTTTTCCAGCAGGCGCCGCACCGCGGCACGGTCGTAACGGTAATGCTGGTTGCAGAACTCGCAGTCGACATCGATGCTGCCGCGTTCGGCCAGCAAGCTTTCGATTTCCGCCCGGCCCAGCCCCAGCAGTGTCGCTTCCACCCGCTCGCTGGAACACGAGCAGCCAAAGCGCAGTTCCTGCGCCGCCAGCAGGTGCAGATCCTGATCGCCAAACAGCCGGCCAAGCAGTTGCTCGGGTGCCAGGTGCAGCAGTTCCTGCGGCCGCGTGGTGCCAGCGAGCGCCACTATGTGATCCCACTGCGCGGCATCGTCGGGCCCGGCGCTGCCAGGCAGGCGTTGCAGCAACAAGCCGGCCGCCCGCGTGTCGTCCGCTGCCAGCACGATGCAGCCCGCAAGCTGGTCCGAACTGGCGAAATAGTGCTCCAGCGTCGGCGCCAGGCCAGCGGCCGCCAGCTCGACGATGCCCTGGTAACGGTGCCCGTCGCCACGGGCATCGAGCGTGATCAGCAGCCGTCCGTCGCCCAGCAGCGCCCGCCAGTCGGTGCCCTGCAGCGGTTCGCTCCAGCGCGCCAGGGCACGCACCGTGGTGCCGCCCCGGTTGTCCGCCACCAGCAGCCGCAGCGGGCCATCGCCGCGCAGCTCCACGATGACCTGGCCGGCCGTCTTCAGATTGCTGCCCAGCAGCGCTGCCCCGGCCAGCAACTGGCCCAGCAGATCGCGCACCGGTTGCGGGTAGTAGTGGCGCGCCTGCACGTCCTGCCAGGTCGTTTCGAGCTGCACCAGCAGGCCGCGCACCGGCGCCTGCGCAAACATGAACCGGTGCAGCGTATCGGGCGCCATGGCGGGGAATTCGGTCGGGAGGGCCGCCCAGTATAGCGGCCCGGTTCCGCCGGCTTCCCGCGCCGGGGTCGGCCAGGGTCAGGTCACAACGGCGAGGTGCAGTTGGGGCAGCGCGTTGCGGCGACCGGAATGGCCGTGCAGCAGTGCGGGCAGTCCTTGGTCGTCGGGGCGACTGGCGCCTCGGCCTTTTTGAGGCGGTTAAGGTTCTTGATCACCATGAACACGGCGAACGCCACGATCAGAAAGCTGATGATCGAATTCACGAACAGGCCGTAGTTGATGGTCACGGCGCCGGCCGCCCTGGCCGCGGCCAGCGACACGTACGGTCCGGCGGTCGCGCCCTCGCGCAGCACCGCGAACAGGTTGGAGAAGTCCACCTGGCCCAGCAGCAGTCCGATCGGCGGCATCAGAACGTCATCGACCAGGGATTTGACGATGCCGCCAAACGCGGCGCCGATGATGATGCCGACCGCCATGTCCACGACGCTGCCGCGCATGGCGAAATCCCGAAACTCCTTCAGCATGTGCTGCACCTCCCAGTGGCGTGACAACCCGACCCGTAAACGGTCCAGATAGTACGTTGCTGCCATCCAGACGCCAATGCGGATTCGCAGTCGAGCAAGGTGTCTGGTTTGCACCAACGTGGCGCGATCAGTGCTCATGGCGCTTCAATTCGAGGCGCCCCATGCACATTTGAGTGGAAAACGCCACCTTTCCATGCGGTTTGCCTGGCCCGACAGTTGCTTATACCATTCGCGGCCCTTTGCTCTGGCGTGGCTTGCCCGCCATTGCAAAGGAACTCGTGACGCAAGCAATTGCCTATAGCTATCGGAGACAAGCTCATCATGAAGCATGCAATTCTCACCTCGCTGGCCGCCGCCGGCCTGCTGGCCGCTGGCAGTGCCGCCGCCGATGTGACGGCGAATGTTGGTCTGACCACCGACTACGTATTCCGTGGCATCAGCCAGACCAATGACAAGCCGGCCATCCAGGGCGGTTTTGACTATGCACACAGCAGCGGCCTGTATGCCGGTGTGTGGGCCTCCAACGTCAATTTTCAGGACGGAAACGAGGCCAGCCTTGAGGTTGACCTGTACGCCGGCATGACTGGCAAGGTGGGCGATCTGGGCTGGAAATTCGGCGGCCTTTACTATGACTACCCTGGCGTCAAGGGCAGTTCCAACCTGAAGTACAACTACTGGGAGTTCGGCCCGACGCTGACCTATCCGGTCGGCCCCGCCACCGCCAGCCTGATGGTCATGTGGAGCCCGAATTTCTTCAACGAAACCGGCAAGGGCCTGTATACCGAACTGGGCCTGTCGGCGCCGGTCGGGCCGGCAGAGCCAGGTGGGCCGTTCGGCCAGTTCACGGTGGGCGGCACTGCCGGTCACCAGGATATTGGGCGCAACGCCAAGTTCGGCACGCCGGACTACAACAACTGGAGCCTGTACGCCTCCACCACCGTGGCCGGCATCGGCTTGAAGCTGGCCTATGTCGACACGGACCTGAGCAAGGGCGAGTGCTTCGGCGGCGTCAATCCCTACCAGGACTGGTGCAACAGCCGCGCGGTGTTCAGCATCAGCAAGGCGATGTAAGGCAAAACCCACACCGGGTCAGCACATGAAAAAAGCGGGTGGACGTCACCGTCCACCCGCTTTTTTTTGTACCTGAAACCTGCCCCAGGGCGGGCGCATGGCCGCGCCCCATGGCAGGCCGCACTCACATGTTGGCGATGATGGCCCGCCCGAACTCGCGGCTGCCAAGCTTGGTCGCGCCGTCCATCAGGCGCTCGAAGTCGTAGGTCACGGTCTTGGCCTGGATGGCGCCGCTGATGCCCTTGACGATCAGGTCGGCGGCCTCGGTCCAGCCCAGGTGGCGCAGCATCATCTCGCCGGACAGGATGATCGAACCGGGGTTCGACATGTTCTTGCCGGCGTACTTGGGCGCCGTGCCGTGCGTGGCCTCGAACAGCGCCACCGTGTCGGACATGTTGGCGCCCGGCGCGATGCCGATGCCGCCCACCTGCGCGGCGAGTGCATCCGAAACGTAGTCGCCGTTCAGGTTCAGCGTGGCGATCACGCTGTAGTCGCGCGGCCGGGTCAGAATCTGCTGCAGGAAGGCATCCGCAATCGCGTCCTTGACCACGATTTCCTTGCCGGTGCGCGGGTTCCTGAAGCTGCACCACGGCCCGCCGTCGATTTCCACCGCGCCGAACTCGGACTTGGCCAGCGCGTAGCCCCAGTCCCGGAAGCCGCCTTCCGTGAACTTCATGATGTTGCCCTTGTGCACCAGCGTTACCGACGGGCGGTCGTTGTCGATGGCGTACTGGATGGCCTTGCGCACCAGCCGCTGCGTGCCTTCCTCGGACACCGGCTTGATGCCGATGCCGGAGCTTTCCGGGAAGCGGATCTTCGTGACGCCCATTTCCTTGATCAGGAAATCGATCAGCTTGCGGGCCTCCGGCGAGCGCGCCGCCCACTCGATGCCGGCGTAGATGTCCTCGGAATTCTCGCGAAAGATCACCATGTCGGTGTCTTCCGGCCGCTTGATGGGGCTGGGCGTGCCGGCGTAATAGCGCACCGGGCGCAGGCACACGTACAGATCCAGCTCCTGACGCAGGGCCACGTTCAGCGAACGCATGCCACCGCCCACGGGCGTCGTCAGCGGGCCCTTGATGCCGACCAGAAACTCGCGCATGGCGGTCAGCGTCTCGGCCGGCAGCCAGGCATCGCCGCCGTAGGTGGCCACCGCCTTCTCGCCGGCGTAAATCTCCATCCAGGCAATCGAGCGCTTGCCGCCGTAAGCCTTGGCGACCGCCGCGTCGAGCACCTCGATCATCGGCGGGGTCACGTCGACACCGATACCGTCACCCTCGATGAACGGGATGATCGGCCGGTCCGGCACGCTCAGGGAGTTGTCGGCCTTGGCGGTAATGCGCGCGCCGTCGGTCGGTACAATGATTTTGTCGTAAGCCATGGCCTCGCCTGCCTGCTGAATGAAGCCGGCATTTTAATCGACAACCGGCCCGTTCCCGCCCATGCCGCAGCACATCATCCTGATCACCGACAGCGGCGAGACTTTTCCCTGTGCCGAAGACCAGTCCGTCCTGCACGGCATGAGCCGCCTGGGTCGCAAGGGCATCCCGCAGGGCTGCTACGGCGGCGGTTGCGGCGTGTGCAAGATTCAGGTGCTCAGCGGCCGCTATCACACGCGCAAGATGAGCCGCGACCAGGTCACGGCAGAGGAAGAACAGGCCGGCTACGCCCTGGCCTGCCGTACGTTTGCCGACGAAGACCTCACGCTGCGCGTGGTCGGCAAGCTGCACAAGGCGCTGACGCGCTGAGGGAGGCGGTCGGGCGTGTGGTGGCAAATGCCCGTGATCTCGCCGCCCCGGACGTTGAGACCGGGAACCCACAGACGGACCGAAACGTAAATGACCCGCGACGACCGTTGCCGAATCGGTTGTCGGCGCGCGCGGGGCATGCTCGGCCAGTCGCCGGGCAGGCAGGACACCACTGTTGATGGCCAGCGGGCGGGGCGACCGCAAGGTCGCGGCTCTCGTTGCGGATGACTGCCGCTCGATTCCTGCGCGACAGCGGTTCAGAAACCAAAAAGGCCAGCGCGATGGCTGGCCTTTCTGGTGATCGAAATGGTGGAGCGGAGGAGGATCGAACTCCCGACCTTCGCATTGCGAACGCGACGCTCTCCCAGCTGAGCTACCGCCCCACGTGATGCCTGACTCGTCGATTCCAGGACGCCGCCGGTGCGCCGGTCTGGCCGGCCCTGGGGCGCCTGTTTTTTGGGGCGCGCAGTGTACCATGCAGCCCGCGCCGGCCAACATCGGCGCCATGCCATCAGGAGGATGCCGCCGTGGGTATTTGTCGCCAGTTGTTGATGGTCGCCGCCGCCACCTGGTCGCTGGCCGTGTGTGCCGGTGATCTGGAGGACGGCATCGCCGCTTTCGAGAAACACGATTTCAACACCGCCGTGCGCCTGATCGAGCCGCTGGCGGAGCAGGGCAATATCGAGGCGGAATACTTCATGGGCACGTTCTACATGTACGGCCACGGCGTGGCCATGGACCCGCCGCAGGCCACCGTGTGGTTCAAGCGTGCCTACGGTCACTGGGAGACGCAGGCCCGCTCCGGCAGCCCCGGGGCCATGGTGGAACTGGCGGGCATGCTGACCACCGGTTTGGGTGTGCCGCGCGATGACAAGGCGGCGGTCGAGTGGCTGCGCAAGGCCGCCGACAAGGGCTACGCCGACGCCTGGGCGGAACTGGGCGAGCTCTACGTGGAGGGCGCCGGCGTGCCCAAGGATGTGAACGAAGGCGAGCGGCTGCTGAAAAAGGCTTCGGCCGCCGGCAGTGTACGCGCCGACGAGATGCTGGCCGCTCTGTCGAAGCGCGTGGAGCCAGCCTCGGCCAGCTTCTGAGTCAGCCCGCCGCCCGGCTCCGCATGGCGTGTGACCTGACGGCGTGATCCTGCTGGCGTATCTGGCGGTCGGCTTACTGGCCGGGCTGATTGCGGGCATGCTCGGCCTGGGCGGCGGCGTGGTCATCGTGCCGGCGCTGGCGCTGGTGTTTCCGCTGCTGGGCATTCCGGCCGACGTGTTGATGCATCTGGCGATCGGCACCTCGCTGGCGGTGATCGTGCCGACCTCGATGTCGTCCACTTATGCACACTACCGGCGCGGGGCCGTGGATGTGCCCCTGGTGCGCCTGCTCCTGCCCGGTCTGGTGGTGGGAGCCGTCCTCGGAGGCTGGCTGGCGGACAAGCTGCCCAGTGCCCTGCTCAGTCGCGTGTTCGGGGTATTCGTGGTCTGCGTGGCCACGCAGATTTTCTTCAATGCCACGGCGCCCGGCCGCCGGCCGCTGCCGGGCACCGCCGGCCTGCTGACCACCGGCACCGCGATCGGCACGGCGTCCACGCTGCTGGGCATCGGCGGCGGCAGCCTGACGGTACCGTTTCTGAACTACTGCCGGGTGGACATGCGCCGCGCGGTGGCGACGTCGTCTGCCTGCGGCCTGGTGCTGGGCGTGGTCGGCGCGGCAGTGTTTCTGTGGGCCGGGCGCAATCATCCCGGGCTGCCGCCGGGCGCAATCGGTTATCTGTACCTGCCGGCATTCATCGGCATTGCGGTGGCGTCGGTGCTGACCGCGCCGCTGGGCGCGCGCCTGGCGCACAGCCTGCCGGTGGTGACGCTAAAGCGTGTCTTCGCGGTGTTTCTGGCGACTGCGGGCCTGCGCATGCTGGGCGTGCTGCACTTCTGAGCGCGCTACGAATCCCAGGGGGAAATCCAGGATCGCTGAATAAATCCATCCTGGACTTCTTGAGCGAAGCTACTGAAAAACCTTGTGGGAGCGCAGCTTTGCTGCGCGATGATCGCCCGGCGCAGCCGGGCTCCCACAGTTCACACAAGCCATGGCTTACCGCCATTTGTTTTGGCAGTGCGTTCCTGCACTGCGGAACCCTTGCTTTAAGCGGGGGTTTCCTGCCGTCGACGGTAGGTGACGAAGCTGTACGGGTGGGCGTTGCGCGCGTCGGCCGGGTGGTCCTGACGCACCACCTCGTGCCAGTCGGCGCCCATTGGCGGGAAATGGGTGTCGCCGGCAAAGGCCGCGTGAACCTCGGTGAGTTCGACCGTGCCCGCGTCGGCCAGCGCCTGCGCATATACCTTGGCCCCGCCGATCACCATTGCCGGCCCGCTATGCGCGGCTGCCAGGCGGTAGGCCTCATCCAGGCTGTCAACGACCTCGACCCCCGGCGGCGCGAAGCCGGCCTGCCGGCTGAGCACGATGTTCAGGCGCTGCGGCAGCGGCTTGCCGATGGATTCGTAGGTTGCCCGGCCCATGATGACCGGCTTGCCCAGCGTCAGCTCCCGAAAGTGTTTCAGGTCCGCCGGCAGATGCCAGGGCAGCGCGCCATCGCGGCCAATCACGCCGCCCTGCGCCACCGCCACCACCAGCACCACCTCGACCGGCGCCGTCACACGGCGACCGGGGCGGCGATGCGCGGCAGCGGGTCGTAGTCCAGCAGTTCGAAGTCGTCGTAAGTCAGGTCGAAAATCGATTCCGTCGGCCGGCGAATCCGCATCTGTGGCAGCGCGCGTGGCGTGCGGGCCAGTTGCTCGCGCGCCTGATCGAGGTGGTTCAGGTACAGGTGCGCGTCGCCCAGGGTGTGGACGAACTCGCCGGGCATCAAACCGGTCACGTGCGCCACCATCTGCGTCAGCAGCGCGTAGGAGGCGATGTTGAACGGCACGCCCAGAAAAATGTCCGCGCTGCGCTGGTACAGCTGGCACGACAGCCGGTCGCCCGCCACGTAGAACTGGAACATCACGTGGCACGGCGGCAGGCGCATGGCGTCCACCTGCGCCGGGTTCCAGGCGCTGACCAGCAGGCGGCGGGAGTCCGGGTCGCGGCGGATGCGCGCGATGACGGCGCTGATCTGGTCGATGTGGCCGCCCGCGTAATCCGGCCAGGAGCGCCACTGGTAGCCGTAAACCGGGCCAAGGTCGCCATTGTCGTCCGCCCACTCGTCCCAGATGCTCACGCCATGCTGTTTCAGGTAGGCGATGTTGGTGTCGCCGCGCAGGAACCACAGCAGCTCGTGGATGATCGATTTGACGTGCAGCTTCTTGGTGGTCAGCAGCGGAAATCCCTGGCCGAGGTCGTAACGCGACTGGTGGCCGAACAGGCTCAAGGTGCCGGTGCCGGTGCGGTCGGATTTGCGCGTGCCCCGTTCCAGCACGGTGCGCATCAGATCGAGGTATTGCTGCATGAGGAGGCGGGGCGCGAGGGGGTTTGGGCTGGGCGCTAGAATACCGCCATGAACGCGCCTTTCGACCCCAACGATTCCACGCCGCATCACATCGCGGTGAACGTGCGCACCCAGTACCTGGCCGATCAGTCGGACCCGATGCGCGGTCGCTACGCGTTTGCCTACACGGTGACCATCACCAACCGCGGCACGCTGCCGGCGCGGCTGGTGGCGCGCCACTGGATCATCACCGACGCCCAGGACAACACGCAGGAGGTGCGCGGTCTGGGCGTGATCGGCCAGCATCCGCACCTGGCCCCCGGCGAGTCGTTCACGTACACCAGCGGCACCATGCTGGACACGCCGACCGGCCTCATGCACGGCAGCTACCAGATGGTGGGCGACGACGGCGCCGAGTTCGACGCGGCCATCCCGCCGTTTCACCTGGCGGCCCCGCACAGCCTGCACTGAGGTCCGGTCTGGATATTCTCGTGAACGGCCAGCCGCACGTGGCCGGCGACGGCCTGACGGTGGCGCAACTGGTGGCGCAGCTGGGCCTGGCCGGCAAACGCCTGGCGGTCGAAGTCAACCGCGACATCGTGCCGCGCGGCGAGCACGCCGGGCGCATGCTGCGCGACGGCGACCGCGTCGAGATCATCCACGCCATCGGCGGCGGCTGACGCCGCTGGACAGACGGCGGCTGAGCCGCTGGTACAGACGGCGGCCGAGCCGCTGGTACAGACGGCGGCCGAGCCGCCAGGACACACAACCATGACCGCACTCAACGACGACCCGCTGCGCATCGGTGCCCGCACCTTCAGCTCCCGCCTGCTGGTCGGCACCGGCAAGTACAAGGATATGGACGAGACCGCCCACGCCATCGAGATGAGCGGGGCGCAGATCGTTACCGTCGCCGTGCGGCGGGTGAACATCGGCCAGGATCCGAACCAGCCGAACCTGCTCGACGTGCTGCCGCCGGACCGCTACACCATCCTGCCCAACACCGCCGGCTGCCACACGGCCGACGAGGCCGTGCGCACCTGCCGCCTGGCGCGCGAGCTGCTGGACGGCCACAACCTGGTCAAGCTGGAAGTGCTGGCGGATCACAAGACGCTGTACCCGGACGTCACCGAGACGCTGGCCGCGGCCCGGACGCTGATCGCCGACGGTTTCGACGTGATGGTCTACACCTCGGACGACCCGATCCTGGCCCTGCGTTTCGAGGCCATGGGCTGCGTGGCGGTGATGCCACTGGCCGCGCCGATCGGCTCCGGGCTTGGCATCTGCAATCCCTACAACCTGCGCCTGATCCTGGAGCAGGCCACGGTGCCGATTCTGGTCGATGCGGGCGTGGGCACCGCCAGCGACGCGGCGCTGGCCATGGAACTCGGCTGCCAGGGCGTGCTGATGAACACGGCGATTGCCGGCGCCAAAAACCCGGTGCTGATGGCCAGCGCCATGCGCAAGGCCATCGAGGCCGGCCGCGAGGCGTTTCTGGCCGGGCGCATCCCGCGCAAGCTGTATGCGTCCGCCTCATCGCCGCTGGATGGCCTGTTTTTTGGCTGAAACCCCGACCACCGCGCCGCCTGAGGAAAGCCACCGGCGCGCCATCCGCAGCTTCGTGGTGCGCGCCGGGCGCATGACGCCCGGCCAGCGCCAGGCGCTCGAACGCCTGTGGCCGCGCTACGGGCTGGACCTGCCGGACGCTGCAATCGATCTGGACCAGGCCTTTGGCCGGCACGCGCCGCGCACGCTCGAAATCGGCTTTGGCATGGGCGATGCGCTGCTGGCGTTGGCATCGGAGCATCCGCAGCAGGACTTCATCGGCGTGGAGGTCTATCCGCCGGGCATCGGCAGTTTTCTGCTGCGCGTCGAGCAGGCGGGTCTTGGCAACGTGCGCGTCATCTGCGCCGATGCCATCGACGTGCTGGCCCGTTACCTGCCGGCGGCGAGCCTGGATCGCCTGCTGGTGCTGTTCCCGGATCCCTGGCCCAAGAAGCGCCACCACAAGCGCCGGCTGGTGAACGCGCCGTTTCTGGACCTGGCCGCGCGTGTTCTGAGGCCTGGTGGGCAGTTGCAGATTGCCACCGACTGGGCGGATTACGCCGAGGCGATCGGCGAGATCCTGCCCGGCTGCGCGGACTTTGGCCCGGTCGAGTCGGCGCCGGGCAACGCCGTCCGACCGGAAACCAAGTACGAGCGCCGTGGCCAGCGGCTGGGGCACGCGATTGCCGAGTTCGTGTGTCGGCGTCGATAGCGTCCGGAGTGGATCGTTCGCGCGTGGCGCAGCGTGCCGTCGAGCGTCTTACCGCCGGCTCACAAACCCGGCGGGGCGCGAGCGTTGCCAAGCCCGCCAGCCGCGGCCTACCATGCGGCCGGTCTGCCGCGCCGAAATATCGAGGAGGAACAGCCCATGGGCACCCTGGAACGCTTCAATTTCGACGCCAGTCACCGTAAATATTCGGAAGATGACGTGCGCCGCGGCGCGCGCAACATGCTGATCGACGGCTGCGACATGAAGCCGGGCGACGAGGTGCTGATCCTGAACGAGAACGGCATCACCGAACCGGCCGCCTCGGACATCATCGAGGACGAGGCGCGCAAGCTCGGCGGGCGCGTGCACGTGATGTGGACCGACACCGTCAAGGGGCCCGAGGACATGCCCCCGTCCGTGGTGCGGGCCTTCGAGTCACCGGACGTGACCGTCTTCAACCACATGATCGCCGGCGTGCTGCGCATGGTGCCGTTCAACGGCCGCGGCATGAAGATGCTGAACTTTTTGCAGACGTGGGATCAGCTGGGCTCGCCGTTCGGGCAGGTGCCGTACAAGGTGTGGCTGGAGGTGCTCCGGAACCTTGGCCCGCGCCTTGGGTCGGCCAAAAGCTGGCGCATCACCTGCCCGCTGGGCAGCGACCTGTCCGGCCCGATCCCGCAGCCGGGACAGTCGCCCAAACAGTCCAAAACCGACGCCAAGGCCACCGGCGATGGCTTCACCCTGCGCACCTTTCCACTCGGCGTGTGCCAGGTGTTCGACGCCATGCAGGCCAGCGGCCGCCTTGCGGTGCGCTGGCTGACGCCGTCCGGCATCCACGTGTTCGAGCCCAACGGCATTGCCCTGGCCAGCCCGGTGATGATCGAAATCGACCATGGCCGCATTACCGGCTTCGACGGCGACCCGCAGGCCGTGGCCCAGTTGCGTGCCTACATGGAAAAATGCGGCAGCCAGATGGGCAAGGAGCCCTACATCGTCAATTCCTGGCACGCCGGCATCAACCCGCGCTGCGCCGTCACGGCCGGGCCGGATCAGGGTCTGGACCAGTGGATGTACATGGTCCACGCCAACCCGCGCATCGTGCATTTCCACACCATCGGCCCGCTGCAGCCGGGCGAGATGTCGATTCCGGTGGTCGACCCGACCATCGAATTCGACGGCGAGAAGGTGTGGGACGCCGGCCGGCTGGTGTACCTGGACCGCCCGGACGTGCAGGACAAGGTGCGCGCCTTTGGCGATCCGCAGTTCGCCTTTCATCACGAACTCGAAATCGGCGTCTGAGCCGCCGCCTCACGCACCAACAAGGCACCTGCATGGCCCGCACGATCTGGTACACCCGCTGCCCGGTGCCGACCGCCTCCGGCATCGCCTATCAGCGCAAGTTGTTCGACAGCGAATTTGCCGGCACCGACTGCGAAGTGCGCAACATCAAGGAACTGGGCCGCGCCAACTCCGACACGCACTTTGCCCACACGCTGGAAGACTCGTTTCGCGAGGGCGGCGGCTCGCCACCGGTGTGGGCGCGCTCGCGCGGGGCGGATACCTCGCTGCTGGGCATCAGTTTTGTCGAGGAAACGCTGGGCCTGTTCGTGCGGGCAGACGATCCCATCCACTCCGTGCGCGATCTGGCCGGCAAGCGTCTGGCGCTGCCGGTGTGGCCCAGGCTGGTCATGAATTTTTTTCGCTTCGCGGCCAAGAAGGCGTTCGTGTCGGGGCTGGAACTGCACGGCCTGCACGAGGCGGATGCCGTGTTCACCGACGTGGTGGAAACCGGCGATCACTACCAGCTGCTCAATCCCGGCTTTGCGGACGCCGAGGCGCGGCAGATTCCGTCCTACTACAACTGCCAGATGCGAGCCCTGCTGGATGGCAAGGTGGATGCCTTCTTTGCCAAGGGTGGCGAGATCGCCGCCATGCAGCGCGAGTCCGGCGGCGGCATCCGCATGCTGTACAACCTGATGGAGGCCAAGCCGCTGTGGGCCAAGGTCAACAACGCCACCCCGCGTCTGCTCACGGTCAGCAATTCCCTGGTCCGCGAGCGGCCGGACATGGTGGTGCGTTACGCCCGCACGCTGCTCAAGGCCGCCACCTGGGCCGCGCAGTCCGAGAACAGGATCGCCGCCACGGCCGCCCTGGCCCTGGAAACCGGCGTCACGCCGGCCGACATCGATCTTTACTACACGCCGGACCTGCACCAGAAGCTCAAGCCGGAACTGAGCATGCGCCTGATCGAGACGCTGGAGATCATGAAAAGCTTCCTGCACGCGCACGGCTTCATCGAAAACAACTTCCCGTCCCGGGACTGGCTGGCCACCGACCTGCTGCGCGAGGCGTATGCGGCCGAAGGCATTGCCTGGCCGGACTGAACTGCCCAACCATCAACCGCCCAACCAGGAATGCTTGACCATGAATAGCCCGCTCGATCCCAAGGCCCTGCGCCACGTGTTCGGCCAGTTCTGCACCGGGGTCACCGTGGTGTGCGCCACCGACGCGCAAGGCCGCCGCTACGGCATCACCGTCAACTCGTTCAGTTCCCTGTCGCTGGACCCGCCGCTGGCGATGTTCGCGCTGGTCCGCGACTCCGAGACGCTCAAGATCATCGAGGCGGCCGGCGCCTTCAGCATCAACATCCTGGCCGACACCCAGCAGGACATCTCGAACCGCCTGGCCAAGAAGGGCGGGCCGGAGAAGATGGACGGCGTGGTCACCCACCCGGGTGTCACCGGCGCGCCGCTCGTGGACGGCTCGATCGGCCACATGGACTGCACGCTGCGCAACAGCTACGACGGCGGAGACCACCTGATCCTGGTCGGCGAGATCAAACAGGCCGCGGTCGGCGAGCCGCTGCCGCCGCTGCTGTATTTCCGCAGCAGCTACAAGACCGTGGCGGATTGACGGGGTTCACCCTGACCGCCGTTGCTGGTCGGCGCGGCGCTGGTTGTAGGAGCGCAGCTTCGCTGCGCGATTGATCGCCTTTGCTTTCAGGGGGCGACCGCGTATCCGGATACCGCAGACAACATTCAGAAACCAAGGCAGGAGGAGCACATGAGCAAAGCGACCGTGACCGAAACCATTGACGTGAACGCATCCCCGGACAAGGCCTGGGCCCTGGTCGGCGATTTCGGCGGCCTGGCCGGCTGGTTTCCGGTGGTGACCAAAAGTACGGTCGAGGGCAGCGGCGTGGGTGCGCTGCGCCACCTGACCATGCCCGACGGCAACCAGCTCACCGAACGCCAGCAGACGCGCGACGATGCCGCCCGCTTCTACGAATACGTGGTCGTCGCGGGTGCGCTGCCGTGCACCGACTACCTGTCGCGCCTGGCGGTGAGCCCGGCCGGCAGCGGGGCGCGGATCACCTGGACCGCCCAGTTCGTGCCGCTGAAGGATGCGCCGGTAGACGCGGTGGCCTTCATCACCAGCATCTATCAGGGCGGGCTGGCCGGCGCCAAGGCGGCGCTGGAAGCCTAGCGCGGTCGAACCGGGCGCCGGGCTTTCAGCCCGCTGGCGGCTGATGCCCCCAGGCGGTGAAGCGCGTCAGATGCCGCTGGCGCCAGTTGGGGCCAACGTCGTATCCGCCGGTGCCGACCTCCCACTCGAAGCCCGATGGCGTGCGGCCGTAGAACGAAAATACGTCGTCCGTGTGGCGGCCCGGCAGGTGGGTGATTTCCACCCCGGCGGCGCGGGCGCGATCCCAGGCAAGGCCCACCGCGTCGATGTCCGGCACGTGCATCTCGAAATGCGCGGTGCGCTTGACCGGTGGAATGCCGGCGCCCAGCGCGATCGAGTGATGGCGGCGGTTGCAGTGCAAAAACACCGCCTCGATGGTCAGGCCCGCCCACTCCTCGGCGCCGCGGTCCGAGACCGCCATGCCGATCACGTCGGTGTAGAAACGCAGCGTGGGCGCCAGCTCCTGCGTCACCAGCACGATGTGGCCCATGCCCATGTCGCCGGTCACAAAGCCGGTCGGTGCGACGGCGGAGGCAAAGGCCGTCGCCGCCACGCGCTGGCCCAGGCACAGTTCCAGCGGATTGCCGGACGGGTCGCTGAAGCTGACCAGTTCGGTCACATGGCGGGCGCGGCAGGCGGCTTCGTCGCCTGTGTGCACCGCCACTCCGGCGGCCTTGAGGCGGCCGACCGCGGCCTCGAATTCGCCGCGATTGAGCGCCGCCAGCCCCACCGCCGCCACATCGTCCTGGCTGCCTGGACGCAGGAACAGCCGCTGCTCGCACTCGTCCATGCGGTAGCCGCGCGACCCGTCGGCGTTGTCGCCGTTGCCGGTCAGGCCGATGACCTTGGTCAGCAAAGCCTCCCAGCCCGGCAAGTCAGAGACCTCGAAACCCAGATATGCAAGTTCCAGTGCGGCGGCCATACACCTGCTCCCCTCTGTTGGCGGCCAGCGCAGTGTTCGTGGCGGGCCAGGTTGCCGCCAGCGTTGCGCCGGGCAGCTTCTTGATGACCGGGCCATCGTATCCGAAACGCAAATCGGGAACGACCGGTCACCGGGCAGCCCGGGATGGCGCTAGTCGGCGCCCTGCCGAGCCGGCTGCGTGACGGCCTCCACGGCCCGCCCCTTTTCCGCCTTGGCGCGGCGCGCCGCCTGCCGCTGGGCAAGCGGGGTCGAGCGTGTGCTTGCCTTCATGCCCTCGACGAAAAACCGGTAATTGTTCCGACCTTCATTCTTGGCGTGGTACATCGCGGCGTCTGCGCAGCGGATCAAGGCCGTGGCAGTCGCCGCATGCCCGTCTTCCGGAAACAGGCTGATGCCGATACTGGCGCTGATCCGGATGTCGGCGCCGGCGATGGTGTGCGGTTCCGCCAGGGCGAGCAGCATCTTGTGGGCGCTCAGGCCGGCATCCCCGACGTGCCCGATTTCCGACAGCAGCACGACAAACTCGTCCCCGCCCTGCCGGCTCACCGTGTCCGATCCGCGCACGCAGGCCAGCAGGCGCCGGGCCACAGACCGGAGCAGTCTGTCACCCACCGCATGGCCCAGAGAGTCGTTGGTCTGTTTGAATCCGTCCAGGTCCAGAAACAGCACGGCGCCCTGCTTGCCGTGGCGGCGCGCCAGGGATATTGCGTTTTCGATCCGGTCGCCAAGCAATACCCGGTTCGGCAAACCGGTCAGAGCGTCGTGATGGGCCAGGTACGCCATGTGTTGCGCCTTGGCACGGGCCGCCGTCACATCGCGAAACACGATCACCGCGCCGGCCAACCGGCCGTTGGCATCACGGATCGGGGCGGCCGAATCTTCGATGGCATATTCGGTGCCGTCGCGCCGGACAAGGATGCAGTTCTCGGTCAGGCCGACCGGCCGGTCTTCCTGCACTGCCTGCTGCATGGGATTGGGCGCGGTTTGGCGCGTAACGCCATCGACAATCCGGAACACGTCGACAAAGGGGCGGCCTGTTCCCTGCTGGGCGGACCAGCCGGTCAGTGCTTCCGCCACCGGATTGAGGTAGGTCACATTGCCCGCCAGGTCGGTGCTCAGCACGGCGTCGCCCATGGAGTTCAGCGTCCTGCGGGCGTGCTCGGCGGTGACGATGGAAGCGGCATGCTCATCGGCATGACGCTTGATCGCGCTGCCAAGAATTCGCGGCAACCAGTAGGCGTCCAGATGACTCTTCAGGAGGTGATCCTGTGCGCCCAGCTGCATGGCCTGGCGGGCGACTGGCACATTTTCCGGCGTGGTCAGGATTAGTACCGGAGCCGGCGGTGCGGCCCTCGACAGGGTCTCGAAAGTCAGTAGTCCCTGACAGTCGGGCAGAAACAGGTCAAGCACCACCGCGACGATTCCGGGTTTCGATAAACGGTCAATGCCATCCGAAAGCCGGGTGACCCATTCCAGATGCCATCCGTTATCGCGCGTGTCAGCCAGTGCCTTGCGAATGAGCATCGCGTCAGCGGCTGAGTCCGAGATGAGGAGCGCAGTGGGCAGGGCGTCGTCCATGGCTTTGGATGTCGGGTGCGTTTCCGTGCGCCGCGAGGGAGTCGGTTCCGGTACGTGGCTGCCATTCTGGCGCGGGGCATCGCACATGTTCCGTGCGCTAGCCCACGTGTTGCCGACCGGAACGACCCGATGCGTCCAGCACGAATCACTTGCGATTGCCGTCGCCACGCGCCGGCCAGGTCCGGCTGCGAGCCGCGGCTGGCGAGCCGGCGCAACGCCGAACCGGTCAGCGTCGGTCCGGGCTAGCCTTTCCTGCCGACCACCAGCAGAAGGCCGCCGGCCACGATGGCGCCCACGCCCGCCCAGACCGGGACATTGACCCGCTTTTTCTCCGCCACCGACATGTGCAGCGGGCCCAGGTCCGCCTCGTGCGTTTCCTTGGTATAGCTGAACCCGCCATACGCGAGCCCCAGGGCGCCGGCCACGATCAACACGATCGCGGCGAGTCTTTGTGCATCCATCCTGTGGTCTCCCTCAAGAAACTGTGAACTTGCGCCATGGGTGACACGCCCGGCGGACCGCGCCGGGCACGCTCAGATCCGGCGTCCCTGAATCACCCGCACCAGGATCATGACGATGGCCACGACCAGCAGGATGTGGATCAGTCCACCCATGGAGTAGGACGATACCAGTCCCAGCGCCCACAGGATCAACAGGATAATTGCGATTGTTTCGAGCATGTCCGGGTTCCAGCGTTGCCTTGCCAAGGGTGCACAGGGTAGGGCACATGTCCGGAGCGGTCTGTACGCGGACACACACAAGCCACTTTTGCCGCATTCCGTACCCTGCCGCGCGGGGGCGACGGCTGATGCAGACCCACGGGCGTGTTCTGTACGATAGCGCACGGAGTGTGGACCAGATATCGGTACCCTGACGGGCCAACGTTGAGGTCACCGCCCAAGGGTCTCCAACACACACAGACCTGATTCGGAGGGCCCCATGCCCCAACAAAACCTTCTCCTGGCGGCCCTGCCACCCGACGTTCAAGGCCGGCTGTTTCCGCGCCTGGAACGGGTGACTCTGCCGCTGGGCAAGGTGCTGTACGAGTCCGGCGATACCCTGCGTCATGTCTATTTCCCGACCGACTCCATCGTGTCGCTGCTGTATGTGATGGAAAGTGGCGCCTCGGCAGAGATTTCCGTGGTTGGCAACGAGGGCCTGATCGGCATCTCCCTGTTCATGGGCGGCGAAAGCACGCCCAGTCGGGCGATCGTGCAGAGTGCCGGCAGCGCCTATCGGCTGCCTGGGCAACAGCTGAAGGACGAATTCAACCGCCACGGCGAGCTGCAGCATCTGCTCCTGCGCTACACGCAGGCACTGATCACGCAGATGGCCCAGACCGCCGTCTGCAACCGCCACCACACCATCGACCAGCAGCTGTGCCGCTGGCTGCTGCTTTCCCTGGACCGCCTGCCGAACAATCAGTTGACCATGACCCAGGAGCTGATTGCCAACATGCTGGGCGTGCGCCGTGAGGGCGTTACCGAGGCTGCAGGCAAGCTGCAGCGGGCGGGCGTGATCCTGTACAGCCGCGGTCACATCACGGTACTGGACCGGCCCAAACTGGAACAGTTGAGCTGCGAGTGCTACGCCGTGGTCAAGCGGGAAACCGATCGCTTGCTGCCATATCCCCCCCCCC
>Ga0255338_1000592_pt1 | contig 103121 bp, 79 predicted proteins | sample MeOH1_35cm_T4_19_FD_203715 | JGI IMG/M metagenome (GOLD analysis project Ga0255338, IMG submission 203715) | Sandy soil microbial communities from University of British Columbia, Vancouver, Canada - MeOH1_35cm_T4_195 | ecosystem: Engineered > Artificial ecosystem > Sand microcosm > Unclassified...
CCAGCATCCGACGGACCATCTGCTTCTTGAACTCCTCCGTGTACGGCACGGCTCCTCTGCTCTTCTCGCCCCCTGGGTGCTCACCCCGGCCTCGCGGTCGGGGCGACAACTACGCTGACACAGGGGGGGCGGGGCAGGCTCGCTGAGCACCTGGTAGGGCGTGTGGAAGCCGGGCGTCTTACAAGAGACGAATGCCAGCTTGGAGAGCGTCGCTCGAAAGCCCAATTTCAGGCGGCCTTCGTTCTCCGCTTGGACGATCGGCTCAAGCTCAGGCCACGCTCGCGTGAGCCTCTCCGCGAGTGCCTCCGTTGGCGCACGCACCACCAGTTCCAGCTTGCCGCTGGGACCATCTGCATCGGTCAGGGTCGGGGGCGCTGCACAAGCCGCGACCACACCCTTCTGGCCATCTTCAACGAGCAGGAGATCGGAGATAGGCGAGACCCCGAGGAAGTACAGAAACCCGTCCAGGTCGAGCCCGGGCACGCGCTCCGCCAAAGGCGCGAGCCAGGTGCGCTCCACACGGTCGGCACTCAGTTGACGCGCCGGCTCGTACATCCCTTCGGTGGTCCGTAGGAACAGAGTCGCCAGCGCACGCCCAGCTCGGCCGGACGTATCCGACGTGTGCTTCAGGTCGCCTCGCCAGCCCCAGCCGTAGTGGGCTCGTGACTCCTGAGGGGATTCGTTCCCGCGCAAGCGGATCGCATACAGCTGCGCTACGAAGGCAAGAACGTCGAGGTGCTTCTCCGGCGAGAGGAAAGTCGCAGGCGTCCATAAGCCCAGCGCCGACGGCAACTGACGCAGGTCCGCGAGGATCTCCCAGCGGCTGAACTCGGCGGCACCGAAGATCTTCGGGCTCATGCCGGCCAGGTCGGCGCCAAGGGGATACGAGGTGACGGCGCGGCCACGCTCGAGCACCGCTTGGGGAAGGTCCAGCGGGTGCCCTTGCGCCTCCTCCGACGGGCGGAAGAACAAGCGGTACTGAAGCCGCCCACCACCATCCCGCTCTTCACGGCGATCAGGAGCGGGAAAGGCCCGCCCTACGACTTCTTCCGCTGCGGTCGGGCCGTCGGTGACGAGGGGCACCACGCGGGCCCTGCTGTCACGCAGGGCCTGCACCAGGGCACCCACACACCGCTCCGCGTAGTGATGGCGATGGCCGAATTGCGTTGGCTTGTTGATCACAGCCCGCTCCAGCCATTTGCCAGTCGCCTGCCAGAACAGATCGTACGCGCGCCGGGCCACGCCTGGTCCCGGCTCCGTGCCGAAGAAACGAGCCGCCAGTTCGGCCCACCGCCGATAGCAGCGGGTGTCGTCCCACTCGTAGGCATCGCCAAAGAGCATCCGTTCAAGGTGGCTGATCAGAGGATGCGCCTTCTCTGCGGGCACAAGCGGCCGTAACAGCCAGAAGAGGTCCGAGCGCATGGCGCCAGTGGGTCCCTGCGTGCACTGGGACACCGCACCGATGTGGCAGAACCCGGGCTTCTTGCCGTCGCTCCAGGGGAATTGCTCGATGGCGGTGTCATCGAGACCGAACGCCCTCAGCGCCATGACGAGGTGCAGTTCCGCTGCCGCCTCCAGGAGAGCCGCATTGTATCCGCCGACCGGATCCATCCGATCGCTGTTGATGGCGGTGCGGTTCTCGTCCAACCGGAAGTCGGCATGGATGTCCACACCGAGCGGAGAGTCGATGCGCGTCGGGAGGTATCCATACACCAGAGGAGGCCGAGGGGGGCGCGCGCCGTCTCGCGACTCCTTCGGCCAAGCGACCGCTACTCCCGGTCTCGGCAGCTCGTGGCTCGCCAGCATGGCCTGCTTCACGAGGTTGTGCGGTTCCTTCTCTCGCACGCGCCAGCTGGCCACGAGCCCGACGTGCTCATCCGCTCCCGAGAAGTTCAGCGGAATGTGGTGGGAGGTCCCCGTCTCCGAATGCACCGTCACCTCGACGGACTCCTTGCCCTCCCGCAGACCCACGAAGTACAGGTGCGTCTTCGTCAACTCCTCGAGCGTTTGACGGGCCTCTCTGATCGCTGCTTCCCCACTCAACGGCACCAGCACCACCGTCTCCAAGGCGTCCACCCCGGGTAGGGTGGCTGGCAGACCCTTCGCGCGCAGCGGTAGCGGGAAGTAGAAGCTCGGTCTGGGCCGCTGATCCGTCGGCTCCGGAAGCTGGTCATCACCTAGCCACTTCCATCCCTCCTCGACGGCGGGCTCCTCGTAGCGCCGCCGCTCCGCCGCGTCGCGCGTCCAGCCCGACAGCATCTCCAGGCCCCAGCATCCCCCCTCTGGCTCCGCCAGTCGGCTCCAGACCTGCACGCGCTTGCCGAGCGAGAACACCGACCGGAACCCCACCCCTTTGTTCCCAATGCTCCTGGCCGCCGATTTGTTCGAGGTGTTGATCGAGCACAACGCGTGGAAATCCGACCGCTCGCGCGCGCTCGTGAAGTCCGGCGGATCGTAGTTAAAGTTTGGATCCACCCTCACGCCAGGGCCGTCATTTCCCACGAGCAGGAGCGGCTCTGGCCCAGGCGTGAGCGCTACCACCACTCGCCGTTCGGCAAGGTCCAGGGCGTTTTGCAGAAGCTCGAACACCGTTCTCCCTGCATAGGACAGCGTGGTGCTGTTCTCTTTGTTCAGATCCCGGAGAAAGGTCTCGCCGCTCTGCTCGAGCGAGTAGGTGTAGTGGCGGAGGAAGGTGGTTCGGACATCAGCGGCGGGAGGGCGCATAGATGACTGGAGAGGAGAGGAGCGCGAGAGGATCTTACATACTCCACCCGGTGAACGGCACCACCCGCATCCCCGAGCCGCACCTCGAGTCGTCTCGGTAGCTGGCTGAGTCGCACGCGCCTCAGGCCGCGGTCTTGTGGAAGCGCCGGGCGGCCACTGTCAGCACGGCCGCTCCGAAGAGGGCCAGCAGCAACACCTGGCGCCAGAGCTCCGCGAGGCTGGCGCCCTTGAGCAGCACGCCGCGCAGCACCTCCACGTAGTAGCGCACCGGGTTGAGCCAGGTGAGCCACGCCAGCCAGTCCGGCATGGCGCGCAGGGGCGTGAGCACGCCCGACAGCAAGATTGCCGGCAGCAGGAAGAGGAAGCCACCCACGAAGGCCTGCTGCTGCGTACGGCTCAGCGTGGCGATGAGCAGCCCCACGCCCAGCGTGGACATGACGTACAGCAGCGTGGCGCCCGCCACCAGCCACAGGCTCCCCCGCAGCGGCACGTCGAACACCCACGCCCCCACGGCCAGCGCCAACCCCACGTCCACGAGGCCGACGAGGACGAACGGCGTCACCTTGCCCACCATCAGCACTCCGGGCCGCAGCGGCGTCACCTGGAGCTGCTCCAGCGTGCCGCTCTCGCGCTCGCGGGCGAGGCCCATGGACATCGTCACCGTGGTGACGATGAGCAGCAGCATGGCCATGATGCCGGGCACCACATACACCGCCGTGGCCAGCGTCGGGTTGTAGAGCACCCGCGGCACCAGCTCCACCGGGAGCCTCGGCGGTGGCTCTCCGCGTGCCTGGGCCTGCTCCTGGAGGCGCTGGGCCGCCCGTGCCGCCGCGTGCAGGGCCACGGCGTTCGCCGCCGCCGCGGAGCGCACCGGATCCGAGCCGTCCACCAGGGCCTGTACCTGCGCCCCCTCTCCGCGCAGCAGGTCGCGCTGGAAGTCCGGGGGAAACACCAGCGCCACCGCGGCGTCACCGTGCTCCAGGAGGTGCTCGGCGGCCCGCTCGTTCGCCGGCTCTGCCTTGAGCTCCAGCGTGTCGCCAGCGAGCAGGCTGTTCGCGTGCGCCCGGCTCTCCTGGGAGCGGTCGCGATCCACCACGGCGGTGGGCACGTGGCGCACGTCGAAGTTGACGGCGAAGCCCAGGACGAAGAGCTGCACCAGGGGCGCGACGGTGAGCAGGGCCAGCACGCGCTTGTCGCGCATCGTCTGTCTCACCTCCTTCACCACCACCGCACGGTACTGCACGAGGAGCGGATGCATGGCCTCGGTCCTCCTCTCAGTCCAGCCGCCGCTGGAAGCGGCCCATGGCGGCCGCCAGCATCAGCGCCGCGAAGAGGGTCAGTGCCACGAGCTGCGGCCACAGCTCCGCGAAGCCGTTGCCGCGCAGCAGCACGCCCCGCAGTGTGCCCACGAAGTAGCGCGCGGGGATCAACGTGCTGAGCAGGCGCAGCGGCAGCGGCAGGTTCTCGATGGGAAAGATGAAGCCGGACAGCAGCATGGAGGGCAGCACGGAGGTCATCGTCGCCACCTGTGTGGCCACCACCTGGCTGCGCGTCACCACGGAGATCAACAACCCCTGGCCCAGCATGCCGATGAGGAACAGCAGCGCGGCCAGCCCCAGCGCCCCCAGGCTGCCACGCACCGGCACGTCGAACACCCACGCGCCCACCGTGATCACCATCAGCACCTGCAGCAGCCCGATGCCCAGGTACGGGAGCAGCTTGCCCACGACGATCTCCAACCGGCCCACGGGCGTGGCGAAGAGCTGCTCCATGGAGCCTCGCTCCCACTCGCGCGCCACGGTGAGCGCGGTGATGAGCACCGCGACGATGGCCAGCAGGTACGACGCCAGGCCCGGCACCAGGTACAGCGCCGAGCGCCCCGTCGGGTTGAACAGCGTGCGCACCCTCACCTCCAGCGGTGGGGCGGGCAGGGATACCCCCGGAGGCCCGAATTGCTGGGACGCGGCCTGCGCCAGGGCCTGCGCCTTCCCGAGTGCCTGGGTGGCCGTGTTGCCGTCCGCGCCGTCCACCAGGAATTGCACCTGAGCACTGCCGCGCGCCACGTCCTGGGAGAAGCCGCGCGGCACCACCAGCACCGCCACGGCGTGCCCGCTCCGCAGGGTCCGCATCGCCTCCTCGGGAGAGGTGACCTCTTGGACGACGCTGAACTCGTTCGCCGAGGTGAAGTGGCGGACCAGCTCGCGCGAGGCCTCGCTCCGATCCTGATCGACGACCGCCAGCTCCAGGTGATCCACGTCGAAGCTGATGCCGAAGCCGAACAGCACCAGCATCAACACCGGCATGGCCAGGGCCAGATACAGCGTGCGCACGTCCCGGCGGATGTGCTGCACCTCCTTGCCCGCCATGGCGAGGGTGCGGCCCAGGGTTCGGCGGAGGGTGGAGGTGGCCATGGCGCGTCACTCCTTCCTGCCCGCGGCTGACGTGAGGGCCAGGAAGACGTCATCGAGCGTGGGCGCGGCCTCCTCCATCTCCAGTGGATCCACCCCTCTCGCCCGCAGCAGCCGCTCGAGCGCCTCTGCGGGCATGCGCTCCGGATCCACGCGCACGGTGGCGCCGGCGCCGAAGCGGCTCACATCCAGCACTCCCGGCACGCTTCGCAGGCCGTCGAGCGCTTGCGACAGCCCCGGGCCTCTCACCTCCAGCACCCGCCCCGGCGCATGGGTCCGCTTGAGCCCCTCCGGCGTGTCCAGCGCCACCAGCCGCCCGTCCACCATGATGCCGATGCGCGCGCAGTACTCGGCCTCGTCCATGTAGTGGGTGGTGACGAAGACGGTGGTGCCTTGCGCGGAGAGCTCACGGATGAGCTGCCAGAAGCCGCGCCGCTGCAGGGGGTCCACCCCCGCGGTGGGCTCGTCCAGGAAGACGATGCGCGGACGGTGCAGCACGGCGCTCGCCAGCGCCACGCGCTGCTGGATGCCACCGGGCAGCCTCCCCGTCACCTCGTCCTGCACGGAGACAAGCTGCATGCGCTCCACCATCTCGTCGATGCGCGTGCGCAGGGCGGCACCCTGAGCCCCGTAGGCCGAGGCGAAGAACTCCAGGTTGTCGCGCACGCTCAGGTCCAGGTAGAGCGAGAAGCGCTGGGACATGTAGCCGATGCCACTCTTGACGCGCTCGGGCTCGCGCGCCACGTCGAAGCCCGCCACCCGCGCGTGGCCCTCCGAGGGACTCAGCAGCCCACACAGCATGCGGATGGTGGTGGACTTGCCGGCGCCGTTGGCCCCGAGGTAGCCGAAGATCTCCCCCTCCTCCACGGAGAAGCTCACGTCGTCCACCGCGGTGAAGCCGCCGAAGCGGCGCGTCAGGTGGGTGACTTCGATGGCGCTCATGCGGCCCTCCCGCGGATGAGCTCCAGGAACACCGCCTCGAAGTTGCCGGGCGCCAGGCCTCGCGCCCGGGCCAGCTCGCGCGGCGCGCCCTCGGCGATCACCTCGCCCGCGTACAGCAGGCCCACGCGGTGGCAGCGCGCCGCCTCGTCCATGTACGGCGTGGACACCACCAGCGTCATGCCCTCATGCACCAGCCCGTAGAGCAGCTCCCACAGCTCGCGGCGGCTCACCGGGTCCACGCCATTGGTGGGCTCGTCCATCAGCAGCACGCGCGGCCGGTGCAGCAGCGCGCACGCCAGCGCCAGCTTCTTGTACATGCCCCCCGAGAGCGCATCCGCCCGCCGGTCCGTGAAGCGCTCCAGCCGGGTGATGGAGAGCAGGCGCTCGCGCCGCGCCTGGAAGTCCGCCGAGGACAGGCCGAACAGGCGCGCGAAGAAGCGCAGGTTCTCGTCCACGCTCAGGTCGCCATAGAGGCTGTTGCGCTGCGGCACCAGCCCGAGCTGCTCGCGCACTGGACTGCGGGGGGGCGCGGGATCCTCCCCCAGGACGCGCACGCGGCCCTCGTCCGGGCGCATCAGCCCCGCGAGGATGCGGATGGCCGTCGTCTTCCCCGCGCCGTCCGGGCCCACCAGCCCGTAGACCTCGCCCCGAGGCACCGCCAGGGAGACTCCCCGCAGGGCCTGGGTGGCGCCGAAGGCTCGGCGCACGCCGGACAGCTCCAGCTCCACCTCGGGCGCGCTCATGGCCGCCGCTCCGCGACCGCCGGGGAGCGGTCCGAGAGGGTGATCTCCACGGGCATCCCGGGCAGCAGGAGCCCCTCCGGGTCTTCGATGCGGACCTCCACGGGGTAGACGAGCCGGTCCCGATCGGTGCGCGTCTGCACGTTGCGCGGTGTGAACTCTGCCTTGGGTGCCACGGTGAGGACGCGGGCAGGGAAGGTGCGCTCCGGGTACGCATCCGCGCGCACGGTGGCCGGCTCTCCCGGATGGACGGAGGCCAGCTCCGCGTTCGGCAGGTAGAAGGTGGCGCGCGGGTTGTGCGTATCCACCAGCCGCGCGAGGACTGCGCCGGGCATGGCCAGCTCACCCACGTCCAGCGCGAGGGTCTCCACGGTGCCTGCCAGTGGGGCGCGCAGCTCGCACTCGGCGACGGACAGGCGCGTGCGGCGCACGGAGGCCTCGGCGGCCTGGATGGCCTGGGAGGCGGCCACGGCCTGCTCGCGGCTGGCCCGCTCCTGCTCGGTGGCGGCACGAGCCTGGCGGCTGGCGGCGGAGCTCGAGTGCCGGGAGGCGGCCACTTGTTGGCTCAGGGCATCCGCCTGGGCACGGGCCTGGTCCCGGGCGGCAACGGTGACGGCATCGCCCATCTGCTCCATGCGCTCGGCCTGCCGGACGGCGAGCCCCTGCTGCGCAGCGAGCGATTCGATCTGGGCCTGGGTGCCATCGGCCTGCGCGGCGGCGGCCTCGCTCGTGCGGAGGGAGGCAAGCGCGGCGGCCTCGGCGGCGTGGGCCTGGGCCCGAGCCATCGCCAGCCGTGCCTCCGCCTCGGCGAGCAGGGCCTCCGGCTCCGTGCAGTCCAGGGTGGCGAGGAGCGCTCCCTTCTCCACCCGGGCGCCCTCCTCCACGCGGAGAGAGACGACGCGCGCGTTGAGCCGGGAGCGCACGTCCACCGTGGTGCCCTCCACCACGCCCGAGCCGCCCGGCGGGCCTTCCGCCGCCCGGCGGTCGCGCACCAGCCTCAGGCCCAGCAGGGTGCCCAGCAGGACCACCAGGGCGATGAACAGCACGACGGCGCGGCGCATGCTCCCTCCTCTGGCCAGGGCGAGCAGCGCCGCAGCCACACGGGGAGAGACAGCAAGGGACATGCCGTGGGCCTCCGAGGAAGGAGCACGGGGGCAGCCGCCGGGGGTCCACGCGGTACCCCTGCCGGAAATCCGGCACCTCTGTTCGGGATCCCGGCAGCCCTTCGCGCCTCTCTTCGAGGGAGAGCCCGTGGCACCGTCATTGCTCTACCGAGGTGCGGGCACATTCCGTGCCCACCTGCTGGCAGAGGCCCCATGTTCAGCCTGCTCCTGTACCTCTATTCGCCGCTCAGCCTCCCCCGCACGGGTAGCTCACGCCGGGTCCCCTCGATCCGGTCGCCTGCGGTGCTCCGCGGGGCCGAGCCCTCCAGGCCTCCCACCCCGGGCCCCCTCGAGACGGCGGCCAGAGACTCCCGGAAGCGTCGGGCAGCGAAGAAGCTGCGGCTGCGTGCCATTGAAGGAGGGCGCACGGGCGTGCCATGAAACGTTCCAGGCGGAGAGCGGAGGTTGCCGTGTACTCGCAGACGCTGCGCAACTTCGACGACATCCAGGTCAAGCACCTGGGGCGGACCTTTGGCCGCATGGTGCGCGTGCGGATGCGGATCGGGCTCGGCATCGCGGTGCTGGCGGTGGGGGCCACCCTGCTGGATCCCGTGCCCTGGAGGCTGGTGTGGGTGGGCCTGTTGGTGCTCTGCGCGGGCGGGTTCGCGACCTACGAGGCTCGCCGCTATGCCCGTGAGGGCTTCACCGCACGCAGCATCCCGCTCAACGTCTGGGTGGGCCTGCTCCTCCAGCAGAGCTTCGTCCTGGGGACGGGAGGCATCACCAGTCCGGTCCTGCCCACCATCCTTCCGGTGGCCTTCATGGGCAGCATGAGCTCCCGCGGCCCGCGGCAGCGGTGGTGGCTGCTGGTGGCGCAGCTGGGGGCGCTCGCAGCCATGGCGGTGGCCCAGCTCTCCGGGAGCTTGCCTGGGCTGCCGTTGCCTTACCTGGGCTCGGCCCCTCCGGCGCTGCTGGCGGTGGGAGTGACGGTGCTGGGGCTGCTGTGCGTGGGGGCTACGTTCATCGGTGCTGCGCTGCGCCGCACCTTCGACAACATGCTCGCCGAGGCGCTGGCCCACCGGGACGAGCTGCTGGTCGCGCACCGCGCCCACGCGCGGGAGCTGGAGGCCTTGTCTGCCGAGATCGCCCACGAGCTGAAGAACCCGCTGGCCACGGTGAAGGGGCTCACCCAGCTCATGGCGCGCGAGCCCGGGCGGCCTCAGTCTGCCGAGCGCCTGCAGGTCCTGACGGCGGAGGTGGCCCGCATGCAGGGCATCCTGGAGGAGTTCCTCAACTTCTCCCGGCCCCTGGTACCGCTGGCGGTGAGCTCGGTGGATCTGGTCGCGCTCAGCGACGAGGCACTGGTGCTGCACGAGGGCCTGGCGGCGGAGCACGGCGTGCGGCTGGAGCGGTTGGGCACAGGGCCCGTGAACGCGGCGTGTGATCCGCGCAAGGTGAAGCAGGTGCTGATGAACCTGCTGCACAACGCCCTCGAGGCGAGCCCGTCGGGCAGCCGGGTGACGGTGACCGTGGAGTCCACGCCCTCGGGAGATGCGCGGGTGTCCGTGCGGGACGAGGGGCTGGGGCTCGCGCCGGAGGTGGACGGGCGCGCCTTCGAGGCAGGCGTCACCACCAAGGAGCGGGGCTCCGGGCTGGGGTTGACCGTGGCGCGCGCGCTGGCCCGGCAGCACGGGGGCGAGGTGACGTTGGAGAACGGAGCGCGAGGCGGCTGCGTGGCGGCGGTGGTGCTGCCTCGGGAGCTGCCCGCGGGCCTCCTCGAGCCCGTGCGCGAGGTGGCTCATGCCTAGGGGCGCCACGGAGGGGACGCACCCGAGAGTCCTGGTCGTGGATGACGACGCAGGCGTGCGCTACACGCTGCGAGAGACGCTGGCGAGCGTCCCGGGTGTGGAGGTGGACGAGGCCGCGGACGGAGAGGTGGCCCTGGAGCGGCTGGCGGCGCACCCGTTTGATCTGGTGATCACCGATCTGCGGATGCCGCGGATGGACGGGCTGGAGCTGGTGCGGCGGCTGCAGAAGCTGCCCCGTTCGCCGCGGGTCATCGTCATTACCGCGCATGGCTCGGAGCGCTACGCGGTGGAGGCGATGAAGGCGGGGGCGTACGACTACTTCCGCAAGCCCTTCGACGTGGACGAGCTGCTGGCGGTGGTGGGCCGCGCGCTGGAGGCGGTGCGGCTGCGGCGCGACAACGAGCGGCTGGAGGGAGAGCTGAACCTGTCTCGCTCGCTGGTGTTCGCCTCGGAGGCGATGAGCCGGCTGGCGCAGCTCGTCCAGCGGGCGGGGCCGCGAGACGTCACGGTGCTCATCACCGGCGAGAGCGGCACGGGCAAGGAGCGCGTCGCCGAGGCGCTGGTGAGGGCGTCGCCTCGGGCAAGCCGGCCCTACCTGCGCTTCAACTGCGCCGCGCTCACCCAGGAGCTGGCGGAGGCGGAGCTGTTCGGTCACGCACGAGGAGCCTTCACTGGAGCGCACCGGGAGCGGCAGGGGCTGTTCCGCGAGGCGGACGGCGGCACGCTGCTGCTGGACGAGGTGGGGGAGCTGGCGCTGCCGCTGCAAGCGAAGCTGCTGCGCGTGCTCCAGGAGGGCGAGGTGCGGCCGGTGGGGGAGGATCGGGCGTTGAAGGTGGACGTGCGCATCATCGCCGCCACGCACCGGGATCTTCGGAAGCTGGCCTCGGAGGGGCGGTTCCGCGAGGACCTGTACTACCGGCTCAACGTGGTGCAGCTGCGCGTGCCATCCCTGCGCGAGCGCCCGGAGGACATCCCGGTGCTGGCGCGCATGTTCCTGGATCGCTTCAGTGGCCGGTTCCATACGGGTCCACTGAAGGTACCTCCGGGATTCTTCGAGCGGCTGCTCGCATGGCCCTGGCCGGGCAACGTGCGCGAGCTGGAGAACACGCTGGAGAGCCTCGTGGCGCTCTCCAATGAGGGGGAGCTGGACCTGGAGCTGCTGCCGGGCTCGGCGTCCTCTGCGCCAGCAGCGGCGAGGCCCACGGAGGCGGCGCCCGGTAGGGAGGAGCATGGCCGGGAGCAGGATGGCGCGGCGGGCGTGGGGCTCAAGGAACGTGTGGAAGCCTACGAGCGGGGGCTCATCCTGGATGCGCTGAGGCTGTCGGAGGGCAACCGCAGCGAGGCGGCGCGCCGGCTGGGCATTGGCCGCGCGACGCTCCACGACAAGCTGCGCAAGTACGGACTGGATGCGTCGCCGGCTTCTCCGGGGGAAGGCGCGCCGAGCGAGTAAGGTGCGGCAGGACCCGAGGCCTCAGCCCAGCACGGAGACGGTGATGCGGCGCCGGTGGGGTGAGGCCCGGTGCTCCCAGACGTAGAGGCCCTGCCACGTGCCCAGGTCCGCCGCGCCGTCCTGGATGGGGATGGACAGCGAGTTCTGTGTCAGCACCGTGCGCACGTGCGCGGGCATGTCGTCCGGGCCCTCGGCATCGTGCTGGAAGAGGGCGTCTCCATCCTTCACGAGCCGGGAGAAGAAGGCCTCGAGATCCCGGCGCACGTCCGGATCCGCGTTCTCGCAGAGGATGAGGGAGGCGCTGGTGTGGTGCAGGAACACCGTGCACAGGCCCTGGCGCACGCCGCTCTCCTTCACGGCGCGCTGCACCTCGGGGGTGATGTCGTGGAACCCTCGCCCCCGGGTGGACACTGTCAGCTCCCGTGCGTGGTACACGGCGCGCTCCTCCTCACCGGGCTTCCAGCCGCGTCATGAGGAAGTCCGCCATCCGCTTGAGCTCCTCGGGCGCGATGGTGTGGGGCCCATCGAAAGGGAGGAACTCCACCTGGAGGCCAGCCTCCGTCAGGAGATCGCGCAGGCGCTCGGCGGCCTGGAAAGGGAGGATATCATCGTACCGCCCGTGGCCCTGGAAGACGGGCAGGCCCTTGCGTGCCTCCGCCCGCGCCTTCCACTCCTCCTGAGCGATGAGCGTGCCCGAGAGGATGCACAGCCCCGCGGGCGGCTCCTCCAGGCGTAGGGAGACATCCGTCGTCACCATGCCGCCCTGGCTGAACCCGCCCAGCACGATGCGCCCGTAGGGCAGGTTCGTCGACGCCGCCACCGCGGAGACGGTGCTCATCACCGCCCGGCGCGCGGCCGCGAGCCCCTCGGGCACCCCGAGCGCGTACTCGTCCCAGTTCCGCTGCCGTCCCATGAGGATCTCCATGGGCAGGTGGAACCAGGCCCGGCTGGAGGGCATCCCCAGCTCCATCAGCGACAGCGGCGCCGCGGGGAAGACGAAGCGCGTGCGCTGCGCCAGCTCGGGGCGCAGCGTCGTCAGCTCGGGCGCCAGGGGCACCAGGTCCGTGGCAGGCGCCCCATAGCCGTGGCACAGGATGACGGCGAGCTCCGGGGGACTCCCCGGAGGCAGGGCCTCGACGACCTGGCAGTCCAGCTCGCCCAGCCGCGTGGAGACGCGTCGCATGGCGCGCCTACGGCTGCTTGTCGCTGATGGTGACCTTCTTGATCACCACGGGCGTCATCGGCTTGCTCGCGCCAGCGGTCGGCACCTTGGAGATCTTGTCCACGGTCTCATAGCCCTTCACCACCTCGCCGAAGATGGTGTGGCGCTTGTTCAGCCACTCGGTGGCGGCCACGGTGATGAAGAACTGGCTGCCGTTGGTGTTCGGGCCCCGGTTGGCCATGGCGAGGATGCCGGACTTGCTGAACACGTGGTCGCTCTGGAACTCGTCCTCGAAGTTGTAGCCGGGGCCGCCGATGCCCTGGCCCAGCGGATCTCCGCCCTGGATCATGAAGTTGGGGATGACGCGGTGGAAGATCGTCCCGTCGTACAGCGGCTTCTTCGTCATCTGCAGGGTGGCGGGGTCCTTCCACTCCTTCTCACCGGTGGCCAGGCCCACGAAGTTAGCCACCGTCTTCGGCGCGTCCTTCGAGAAGAGCTTCACGACGATGGTGCCCTCGCTCGTCTCGAGCGTGGCGTAGAGGTCCTTCCCCTCCATCGCAGCCTTCTGCCAGCCCGTCTGAGCCTCCGCGGCGGGGGGCGTGGCAGGCGGAGCGGCCTCGGGGGGCTTGGCGGCAGGAGGCTCCGAGGGCTTGGCGGCGGAGGCCTCGGGAGGCTTGGCGGGGGTGGCCTCCTTCTCCTTGTCCTTGGTGCAGGCGGTGAGGGCGAGCAACAACAGTCCAGTGGTCAGGATTCGAGTGCGCATGGCGCGCGCATCCTACCGCCAACCCAGGCCGGGGCTCCAGTTTCTTCAGGGTTTCCAGCGGGTTACACCGCCCTTGGGTTGCCTCAGGACTCCAGCGCGAGTGCCACCAGCGCCTCGGTGATGTTTCCCGGGTAGTGGTTGGCGAAGCCCGGCAGCCCCACGAGCGCGGCCTCGGCGTGGTCCATGTCGTCCAGGCGCACCAGCCGCGAGCCGGGGACCTCGGCGTCCACCTGCGCCACCAGCCCGTCATTGAGCAGCTTGTAGCGCTCGAATATGTAGCGGGCCACCGGCCACAACAGAGAGCGCCGCGAGTAGCGCGAGCTGGCCAGAGCCACGGTGGGGATCTCCCCGGAGTACGGGTGGCGCCGCACGAACTCCATGCGGGCCGGGTAGCTCAGATCATCCACCGAGCGGGACACCCCGTAGAAGAACAGCGGGAAGGCGATGTCCAGCATGCGGTGCAGCTCTGGCGAGTCCGTCAGATCATACGCGATGGGCGAGCCACCGTACGGCGCCTGGATGGCCACCACCGCACGCACGTGCTGGCGGAGCTCCGGATAGAGCGCCAGCGTGGACAGGCTCTCCACCGCGCCCTTGCTGTGGCCCACCAGCACCACCGAGCGCCCGAAGAAGGCCGCGTCCTCCAGGGCCTGGCGCACCACCTCGACGTTGTCCGCGAGCGAGCCCTCCGTGTCCACCTGCACCGCGCGCGTCTCCAGCCCGCGGCGCTCCAGCCGGGCCTGGTTGTCCTCCAGGTAGCCGAACAGCTCGTCCCCGAGCAGCCCCTTCACCAGCAGGTACAGGTGGCGCCGCGCCTCGGCCGGCAGCACCGGCTCGCCTTGCCGGACCCGCGTGTAGAGCTGCTGAAAGCGGGGCGTCGCCTCCGTGGTGGGCGCCGACTCCGCCCGGAACCAGCCCGCCAGGCCGGCGCAGCCAGAGCCCCACCCCTGCTGGGCCGGTGGCAGGCCGCGGAGGGCGCGCACCAGCCGGCTGATGGCTCCGGGACTCGGGGCCGGGGCGGCCGCGGGAGGGAGCAGGGAGGCGTCAGGCAGATCGGGGCGGCGCTCCGGTTTCGACATGACCCCCGCAGCGTACCGGGAGGGCCCCCACATTCGCCAACCCACCCCCTATGCCGTGGCCCCAGAGGACGAGGCTCGTGATAGAAAGTCGCCAGTCTGGGGAGGATTCCACGCTGACCACGGGACAGGAATGGCTGGTGGACGCCAGCGGCTGCGCGCCGGAGCGGCTCAAGGACCGGGCCGCCCTCGCCGCGCTCTTCGAGGAGCTCATCGTCCTGCTGGAGCTCAAGGTGGTGGGCCAGCCGCAGTGGCACGTGTTCCCGGAGCCCGGGGGCATTACCGGGCTGGCGCTGCTGGCCGAGAGCCACCTGACCCTCCACACCTTCCCCGAGCACGGCTTCGCCGCGCTCAACCTCTACTGCTGCCGCACCCGCCCGCGCCCGGACTTCGAGGAGCTGGCAGCCCGCCACCTGGGCGCGAGCGGCTGCTCGGTCCGTGAGCTGGCGAGGGGGGTGAAGGCGTGACGCAAGGTCAATGCCCCTCGTGTGGCGCCCCGGTGGAGTTCACCGCGGGCACGGCGCAGGTGGTCGTCTGCGGCTACTGCCAGACGGTGGTGGCGAAGAAGGGAGCCAACCTCGAGGCGCACGGGAAGATCGGCGCCATCGTGGACACGGACTCGCCGCTGCAACTGGGGCTGGAGGGCCGCTACGGCAAGACGGGGTACCGGCTGGTGGGCCACCTCCAGAAGGACCACGGCGCGGGCCCGTGGGACGAGTGGTACGTGGAGTTCGACGACGGGCGCACCGGCTGGCTCAGCGAGTCCGAGGGCGCCTTCCACGTCATGTTCGAGGCGGGGATGGAGGAGGGGCTCAAGCTGGACGACGCATACCCCGGCCAGCGCCTGCACCTGCGCAACCGCCCCTTCGTGGTGGAGGAGCGCGGGCACGGGCGCGTGGTGGCCGCCGCGGGCCAGCTCCCCAGCGACGTGGATCCCACGCAGGACAGCTACTACGTGGACGCGACGGGCCCCAAGGGCATGTTCGCCTCGCTGGACTTCGGCACGCGCACGCAGGATCCGGAGGTCTTCCTCGGCCAGCGGCTGAAGCTGGAGCAGCTCGGCATCCCGGTGGACCAGCTGCGCCCCCGGGTGAAGAAGGTCTCGCTGCAGCAGGCGCGGTGCACCCAGTGCAACGGCGCGCTGGAGCTGCGCGCCCCGGACCAGACCCGGCGCGTGGTGTGTCCGTTCTGCGGCGCGCTGCTGGACGCCAGCCACGGCAAGCTGGCCTTCCTCCAGCTGCTGGAGAAGCCGGACCATGCGCCCCTCATTCCCCTGGGCGCCAAGGGCCAGCTGGACGGGGTGGAGTGGATCTGCATCGGCTTCGTGGTGCGCTCGTGCACGGTGGAGGGCACGCGCTACCCGTGGGAGGAGTACCTGCTCTTCCACAAGGCGCGCGGCTTCACCTGGCTGATGCAGTCCAATGGGCACTGGGTGTACCTCAAGCCGATCGACGCGGGCGACGTGTCCCTGGTGCCGGGCGTGGCCGCGCACTACGAGGGCCGGCGCTACAAGGCCTTCCAGTCGGTGTCGGCCGTCACGGAGACGGTGCTGGGGGAGTTCTACTGGGAGGTGCACGCGGGGGAGATGGCGCAGGCCATCGAGTACGTGGCGCCGCCGTACTCGGTGAACGAGGACGCCACGAGCAACGAGGTGACGTACACCCACGGCGAGTACCTGGCGCCCGCGGTCATCCAGGAGGCCTTCAAGCTCAAGGATCCGCTGCCTCCGCCGCAGGGGGTCGCGCCCAGCCAGCCCAACCCGCACAAGGCCTCGCCCACGTGGAAGTGGGCGGGCATCTGGGCCACGGCGCTGGTGGCCGTCTACCTGATCCTCAACGTCGCCTCCGCCAACCAGGGGGTGCTGGACATGTCGGTGACGCTGCCGCCGGACGCGGTGTCCGGTCAGCCGAGCGCCATCCACTTCAGCGAGCCCTTCCAGATCTCCAAGCGCGGCAACGTCCGCGCGGACGTGTCCGCCCCGGTGAGCAACGACTGGATCGGCGTGCAGGGGGATCTGGTGAACCAGGACACGGGCGAGGTGACGAGCTTCTACCAGGAGATCAGCTACTACTCTGGCTCCGACTCGGAGGGCTCGTGGTCGGAGGGCAGCACGAGCGGCACGGAGTACCTGTCCGCGGTGGAGCCGGGCAGCTACGTGCTGCGGACGACGGCGGCCTTCACGGGTGGGGCGCAGCTGGGCGCGGGCCGCTCGTTCCGGGTGCAGCTCACCAGTGATACGCCGCGCGGCTCGTGGTTCTTCTGCGCGTTCGTGATGTTGCTGATAGGGCCGCTGTTCGCGTTCATTCGCTCTTCGAGCTTCGAGTCCACGCGGTGGGCGGAGAGCAACCTGTCGTCGGATTCATGAGGGAGGGGAGAAGGAGATGAAATACTTCGGTGGGCTCGTGGTGCTGATCTATGCGGCCATGGCCTTCTCAGGTTGGGAGCCTTTCACGACGGAAGAGCGCGGCCGCGTGCCTGACGAGGTGCGTCGCGGACCGAACGGCGTGTTCCTCTGGACCGGCGGATTCCACGGAGGGAAGTGATGCTGCTACTTGGTGTGGTGGTGAGCTGGCAGGGCCTTCTGGCGAGCGTCATCTACTCGCTCATCGGGCTGGCGGTGTTCGTCGCGGGCTTCTACGTCATCCGCTTCATCTTCCCCTTTGACGTCCACAAGGAGATCGAGGTCGACCAGAACACGGCCCTGGGCATCGTCATCGGCTCCTTCATCCTCGGTCTGGCCATCATCATCGCGGCGGCCATCTCTGGATGACCGCGGGCCGTGAAGTGAAGTGAAGACTTGAACAAGACGCTGCTGTTCGTCACCGTCCTCGTCATCGCCACGTGTGGGCTCATCTACGAGCTCATCGTGGGGGCGCTCGCCAGCTATCTGCTGGGGGACTCGATTACGCAGTTCTCCACCGTCATCGGCGGCTACCTCTTCGCGATGGGGATTGGCAGCTACCTCTCGCGCTTCCTGGAGAAGGGGCTGGCCCAGCGCTTCGTGGAGGTGGAGCTGGGGGTGGCGCTGGTGGGTGGCCTGTGCGCCCCCATGCTCTTCCTCACGTTCGCGCTGACGGACGTGTTCCGGGTGGCGCTGTACGGCAGCGTGCTCGTCATCGGCACGCTGGTGGGGCTGGAGATTCCCCTGCTGCTGCGCATCCTCCAGGACCAGGTGAAGTTCAAGGATCTGGTCAGCCAGGTGCTGACGTTCGACTACCTGGGCGCGCTGGTGGCGAGCGTGTGCTTCCCGCTCTTCTTCGTGCCGAAGCTGGGGCTGGTGCGCACCTCGCTGGCGTTCGGGCTGCTCAACGCGCTGGTGGGGCTGTGGAGCACGTGGCTGCTGGGGCCGGTGCTGGCGCACCCCACGCGGCTCCGGGTGAAGGCGGTGGCCCTGTCCCTGTTCCTGCTCGTGGGTCTGGCGCTGGGAGATCGGCTGACGACGTTGTCCGAGGAGCAGTTCTACGCGGACGAGGTGGTGCACTCCACCACGTCGCCGTATCAGCGCATCGTGCTGACGCGGGGCAAGCGGGGCTTCTCGCTGTTCCTGAACGGGAACCTGCAGTTCGCCAGCGTGGACGAGTACCGCTACCACGAGTCGCTGGTGCACCCGGCCATGGTGCGGGCTGGCTCGGTGGAGCGGGTGTTGATTCTCGGGGGCGGGGATGGGCTGGCGGCGCGCGAGGTGCTCCGCTACCCGGAGGTGCAGTCGGTGACGCTGGTGGATCTGGATCCGGCGATTACCGGGCTGGCCACGCGCTACGAGGAGCTGGTGAAGCTCAATCACCAGTCAATGACGCACCCGAAGATGCGGGTGATCAACACGGACGCGATGAACTTCCTGGCCGAGGGCGAGGGGCTCTTCGACGTGGTGATTGTCGACTTCCCGGACCCGAACAACTTCGCGCTGGGGAAGCTGTACACCACGGGCTTCTACAAGCTGCTGAAGAAGCGGCTGGCGAAGGACGGGGTGGCGGTGATTCAGAGCACGAGCCCGCTGTTCGCGCGGCGCTCGTACTGGTGCGTGGACACGACGCTGAAGGCGGCGGGGTTCTGGACGGAGCCCTATCACGCGCTGGTGCCCTCCTTTGGCGAGTGGGGTTACGTGATGGTGGCGCATGAGGCGGTGCCGCGCCGCCGCGCGCTGCCCGAGGGGCTGTCCTTCCTGGATGACCGCACCCTGGAGGGGCTGACGCAGTTTGCGCCGGACATGGGGCCGCTGCCGGCGGAGGTGAACCGGCTGAACAACCAGGTGCTGGTGCACTACTACGAGGAGGAGTGGCGGCGGTGGAACTGACGCGGCGGGAGCTGATCGCCGCGTTCCTGGGCTCTGCCGTGGCGGCCAGCGCGTGCCAGCGTTCCCGGAGGCGGGAGCCGGTGCCGGGCGTCATCGTGGATCGCGCAGTGGAGACGGGGCACCGCCTGCGGGGTGGGCCGCTGCCGCGCGCCGAGGTGGCGGAGCCGGTGGAGGTGCTCATTGTGGGAGCGGGGGCGGCGGGCCTGTCCGCGGCGTGGAGGTTGGCGGGGGCGGGGCTGAAGGATGTGCGGGTGGTGGAGCTGGATGACGAGCCCGGGGGCACCTCGCGCTCGGGGAAGAACTCGGTGTCCGCGTACCCGTGGGGAGCGCACTACCTGCCGGCGCCGCTGGGCGAGCAGGGGGCGGTGCTGCGGCTGATGCGGGAGATGGGAGTGGTGACGGGGGCGGATGCCGAGGGCTACCCGACGTTCGCGGAGGAGCTGCTCATCCGCGAGCCGGACGAGCGGCTCTTCTACCAGGGCGAGTGGTACGAGGGGCTGTACCTGCGTGCGGGAGCCACGGCGGAGGACCTGGCACAGGCGCAGCGCTTCGAGGAGCGGATGAACGCGTTCGGGGCGGCGAAGGACGCGAAGGGGCGCAAGGCGTTCGCGGTGCCGACGGCGCTCTCGAGCGATGACGCGGAGTGGACGGCGCTCGACAAGGTGAGCATGGCGCAGTGGATGGAGGCCCAGGGCTTCCGCTCGCCGCGCTTGAAGTGGGTGGTGGACTACGCCTGCCGGGATGACTACGGGGCGACGTCCGAGAACGTCTCCGCCTGGGCGGGCATCTGGTACTTCGCGGCGCGCCAGTTCGGGAAGGGAGAGCGCAGCGAGGGCTTCCTGAGCTGGCCCGAGGGCAACGGGCGGCTGATCCGGCAGTTGCTGTCGTCGCTGCCGCCCGGGCGGGTGGAGCGGCACGTGCTGGTGCACACGGTGGAGCCGGGAGTGGAGGGCTGCCGGGTGGAGGCGCTGGAGGCGGGGACGGGGAAGCCGCGGGCGTTCCAAGCGAAGCAGGTGGTGTTCGCGGGGCCGCGCTTCGTGGCGGGGCACGTAGTGGCGCCGTGGCGCGAGCAGCGGCCCGAGTGGATGGGGGCGTTCACGTACGGGCCCTGGGTGGTGGCGAACCTGACGCTGTCGAAGCCGCCGAAGGGGAGGGGATTCCCGCTGGCCTGGGACAACGTGCTCTACGAGAGCAAGAGCCTGGGCTACGTGGTGGCGACGCACCAGGCGCTGCGGCAGTACGAGGGAGGGCCCACGGTGTTGACGTGGTACTTGCCGATGGTGGGGCAGGACGTGAAGGCCGAGCGCGAGAAGGTGCTGTCCGCGGGCTACGGGGAGTGGGAGGCGATGGTGATGGCGGACATGATGCTGGCGCATCCGGGGATTGCCGAGCAGGCGCAGCGGCTGGAAGTGATGCGGTGGGGACACGCGATGGTGCGGCCCACCCCGGGCTTCATGTGGGGCCCGGCGCGGTTCTCGGCGCAGGAGAGCCTGGGCCGCACGCTGCACTTCGCGCACACGGATCTGGGAGGCATGGCGCTCTTCGAGGAGGCCAACTGGTTCGGAGTGAAGGCCGCCGAGCGCGTGCTGAAGGAGCTGGGGCACTCCGTCACAAGCTGGCTGTAATTCTGGCTCGACGTGTCCGGTAGGAGCAGTGGGTGCGCTTCATTCGCGCTCCGCGGCCCTTCGCAGCTCGCGGAACAGACGCGCCAGATCCTTCAATTGATAGTGCGCGTTGAGCCCGCTCGGGTTGGGGAGCACCCAGAGCCGTGCTCCTCCCAGCATCTCCTGCTGGAGGCCCAGCATGGCCTCCGGGCGGTGGAAGGCGGCGCGGTAGGCGCTGATCCCCAGCAGCGCGATGAAGCGCGGGCGATAGCGCCGGGCCTTGGCCACCAGCCGCCGCCCTCCCTCGACCAGCTCCTCGGGCAGCACCTGGTCCGCCGTCGCCGTGGCGCGATCCACCACGTTGGTGATGCCGCAGCCCAGCTCGAGCAGCTCCACTTGCTCCGAGGGAGTCAGCAGGCGCCGCGTGAAGCCTGCCGCGTGCAGCGTGGGCCAGAAGCGGTTGCCCGGCCTCGCGAAGTGGTACCCCACCACCGCCGAGTACAGGCTCGGGTTGATGCCACAGAAGAGGACCCTCAGCCCCGGCGCGATCAGGTCCGGCATGGAGCGCCCCACCGCGGCGCGCAGCTCTTCCTGGCTGGGCCTTCGAGGCGGCGTCATGGGCGGGCAACCTACCGGGGGGGCAGACCGCCTGTCTACCCCACACGTCGCCCGTCGTTCGCGCCCCAGGAGTGGGGGAGGGAGGCTGCATTGCAGCGCTGGAGGCCGCTCGATAAGCTTTCCTCTTATGGCCGAGGAAGATGCCAGCACGCCGCTCGAGATAGCGGGGGACACGGCGCCGGATGCCGCGGAGCTCGAGAGCATTGGCTCACAGATGGCCTATGAGTCCTTCCTGGCCGCGGCGAAGGCGCTCGAGCCCAGCGTCATCGAGGAGTGCTGCATCGATATCGTGCTCGCCTGTCAGGCCGTGAAGGTGGGCGTGGAGAGCGTGGTGGGCAGTGCCGCGGTGGTCATCGGCAAGCTGCCCAACGTGAACGTCGAGGATCTCTCGATGCTCCCGAGGCTGGCCCAAGGGCTGGCCTACGCGGCGCTCCAGGTGCAGCGCGAGCTCCAGGCCACCTCCTTCGGGGTGCTGTTCGAGCGGGCGCAGCTCTTTCGTCGCAAGCTGCGCAAGGCCGCCGAGGCCCTCGCCGAGGCCAACCTCTTTCCCGCTGCCGACATCGATGAGGTCCGGCTCAATCCCCAGCGAGAGGTCCTCGAGGACTGCCTGGCACTCGCCGCGCTGTTCCGGAAGAACGAGTCGGCGATCGCCGGCCGCTCCCCGGTGGCCTCCTCCGATGTCCGGGAGGCGGAGCTGCTCGTCGAGAAGCTGCGGGTGATGCTCGGGCAGCCAAAGGACCCCAGTGACGGCGCTGCGCCCTCCCTGGTCAAGGTCATCGAGATGCGCGACCGGTTCTGGACGCTCTTGAAGCAGCGCTACGACGTGCTCTGGCGCTGTGGGGCGTGGCTCTACGGCCGCGCGGTGGATGACCGCGTACCGCCGCTGCCGTCCCGGGTGCCCATGGTCCGCAAACCCCGCAAGGCTCCGGTCGAGCGCGAAGCCCCTCGCACCTCGCTGGAGCCGCGGCGGAGCATGAACCCTCCCGCCATCATCCCCACCCGCGTGAGCCCGCCCGCCAATCCACCGCGCGAGACGGGCCGGCACCTGGCCGATCTGCAGCGCGAGCTGGAGAGGAAGACCCGCTTCCTCGTCCGGATGGGCGTGCTTCCTCCCGCCCAACCCTGATCCACACCCGGCTCTCAGGGCGAAGCGGCCCGAGCCGGGACGGCGCTACGGCGCGGGCGACTGGGTGGTGGCCGAGGCCGGCTCCGTCAGGACGAGCACCGCGGCCCGGCGGTTGAGCTGGCGCTCCGCCTCCGTGGCGGGCTTGGCGCTCACCGGCCACTCCGCACCGAAGCCGCGGATCTTCACCTGCGTCGCGGGGATGCCCTGATCCACCAGGTAGCGCCGCACCGCCTGGGCGCGTCGCAGCGACATGAACATGTCGGTCGAGTCCGTGCCCTCCGAGTCCGCATGCCCCTCGATGATGATGGTGCCGCCCCGGGGCTGCTCCGACAGCTGGAGGACCGCCTGATCCAGCAGCGGCACCACGCCCGGCAGCTCCGCAGTGCCCTTGGCGAAGGGGATCTCTCCCCGCAGCAGGACCCTCTCCTGAGCAGAGGGCTGGTAGGGACGCAGGGGCTCCCGCGCCGCCTCCGCTTCGGACGCGTCGGGCGACTCTCCCCGGGTCAGGGAGTTGAGCTCCCAGGTGCTGACCGGACGGACCCGATCATCCCGCGTTGGGGGTTTCGGCGTGGCCAGGTCCAGCTGGAGCTCGCGGTCCGCGTTCTCGTCGATGAAGGAGAGCTTGGGAGGAGGCTCGCTGCGGAAGGAGACACCGGCCAGCACGCGGAAGCGAGGCGCGCCCAGGGCTCCCCCCAGGCCGGGGCCTCCCAGGAGGAAGGCATCCAGTCCGACCAGCAGCGGGAAGCGCGCGCCTCCGAGCAGATCCATGGACACTTGAGGCGAGAGCGTGGTCCGCAGGCCCAACTCTCCGCGGAGGCCCTGGCCTGTGGTGGCCAGCGCGGCACCCAGGCGGATCTCCGACTTCGCTCCCTGCTGGGCGGCTCCCGCGGAGGTGGACAGCAGGATGGAGGGGCGGAACAGCACGCCCGCCTCGAGCGAGGGCTGCAGCCAGCCCAACGTCGTGCCCACCACCATCCGTGCGTGGAAGCGCGGCCCATCATCGCCCGCGAGCGCCGAGCCGTTGCCCACGGGCAGCCCCACGCCGAGATCCGCGGCCAGGTCCACGGGCTGGCGGTGGCGCTGCGACAGCAGTCCCAGACGCGCCTGGAGCACGGGAGTGCCCAGCCCCTGCGCCACCAGCTGCGACAGGCCCACGAGGGTCGGATCATCTCCCTGCTGCCACAGCACGAACGGGAGCTGGGCGCTCACCTCGAGCCAGGGCAGCAGGCCGTAGCTGGCGGAGAGCAGCGCGGTGGCCCTGTCCCGCACCACCTGCAGATCCTGCTCTCCGTCGCTCAGCACCAGAGGGAGCCGCTCGTAGTGGCCCAGCAGGCTGATGCTCAGGCCGCCGGGCACCATCAGCTCACCGTTGCCCACCAGCAGCGTGCCGCGGCCCACATTGGTCTCGAGCCGCTCGAGATCAAAGCCCGGTAACTGCTCGGTTTGCGCGGAGGCCAGCGAGCACGCAAGCAGTGCCGCGGCCATTGCCCCCCGGACGGCAAGTGAAGGTATGCTCATGCTCGGGTAGAATCCTACCCCTGTTTAAGTGGGGAGGGGCAAGTGCTCCGGATCAATGTCCTGGTCGTGCTGTTTCTCGGAGTGCTGGTCTCTTGCAGTCCAAGCGAGCCGCCTGGAGCCGGTGCTGTGGGAGCCCAGCAGCAGGCGTTGACGCCGGTGCCCCTCACCCGGGCTACCTCGGCTTCGCCCAACTCGCTGAACTTTGGCAATCGCAAGGTGGGCACCAGTGTCTCTCAGACGGTGAGGCTGACGAACACGTCGACCAGCGGTGAAACCGTCAGCATCAACAGCATCACCTACATCCCCACGACCACGCAGTATTCGGTCAGCCCGACGACCGCCACCATCCCCGCAGGCGGTTTCCAGGACTTCACGGTGACGTTCGCTCCTACGGCCGTGGGGGTGCATTCGACCACCCTCACGATCGCGAGCAATCAGACCAGTGCTTCCGTCTCCCTTCTGGGGGCCGGAAAGGCGTCCGCGGCCGATCCCAGCCCGGCCTCCTACGGGTTTGGAGAAGGGGTCGTGGGCGGTCCCGGCTCGAGCACGACCGTGACGGTGACCAACGTGGGTGACGCCGCGGTGGTGGTCACCCCGAACCTGAGCGGGACGGGCGCTGGTGCCTACTCGTTCTCGCCGGCCTCTCTCAATGTGCCGGTGAACGGGAGCGCGAACCTCACGGTGACGTTCGCTCCGACTGCGACGGGGGCTGCCAATGCCAGCCTCAACTTCACCACCGATGAGGCGGGCTCCCCTGCCGTTTCCAGTGTCTCGCTGACGGGCACGGGCACGAACCCCACCATCTCGGTACCGGCGTCAATGACCTTTGACGAGCAGCCCATCGGGGCCCCGGGTGCGACGCAGACCTTGACGGTGCAGAACACGGGCACCTCCGGCACCTTGCACATCACCCAGATCACCACGAGCGGTACGGGGGCAGCGGCCTACAGCGTCTCACCGAGCACGTTGGATGTGGGCGCCGGGCAGAGCGGGACCCTGACGGTGACGTTCGCTCCGAACGGAGAGGGGGCGGCTCCTGCCACCCTGACGCTGACCTCCAATGATGCGGCCCAGCCCAATAAGACGGTGACCCTGTCGGGCACGGGTACCAACCCGGCCATCACGGTGCCGGGCTCGCTGACCTTTCCAGAGCAGCGAGTCGGGGCGCCTGCCGCGACGCAGACCTTGACGGTGCAGAACACGGGCACGTCCGGCACCTTGCACATCACCCAGATCACCACGAGTGGCACGGGGGCTGCGGCGTACACCTTCTCGCCGGCCACGCTGGATGTGCTCGCCGGGCAGAGCGCGCCCCTGACGGTGACGTTTGCCCCGACTGCAACGGGGACGGCCCCTGCCACCTTGACGCTGACCACCAACGATGTGGTCAACGCGACCGTGACGGTGACCCTGTCGGGCACCGGCGTCGATCCCACCATCTCCGTGCCCGCCTCGCTGGCCTTTGGCGAGCAGGCCGTGGGAGTGCCTGGCGCCACGCAGACGTTGTCCGTGCAGAACACGGGCTCAGGCACCCTGAGCATCAGCCAGATCACCAAGAGCGGTACCGGGGCCGCCGCCTACAGCTTCTCGCCCGCGACGCTGAGTGTGCCCGCCGGGCAGAGCGGGACGGTGACAGTGACGTTCGCCCCGGCTGTGGAGGGAGCGGCCAATGCCACGCTGACGCTGACCAGCAATGATGTGGCCAACCCGGCCAAGACGGTGACCCTGTCGGGCACCGGCATCAGCCCCGCCATCACGGTGCCGGGCTCGCTGACCTTTGCAGAGCAGCGCGTGGGAGCGCCCGCCGCGACGCAGACGTTGTCCGTGCAGAACACGGGCTCAGGCACCCTGAGCATCAGCCAGATCACCAAGAGCGGCACGGGGGCCGCGGCCTACAGCTTCTCGCCGGCCACGCTGAGTGTGCCCGCCGGGCAGAGCCAGAACCTGACGGTGTCCTTCGCCCCGACTGCGCCTGGGCCGGCCCCTGCCACGCTGACGCTGACCACCAATGATGTCGCCAGGCAGACCGTGACGGTGACCCTGTCGGGCACCGGCATCGATCCCACCATCTCGGTGCCGGCCACGCTGGCCTTTGGCGAGCAGACGGTGGGGACCCCCGCCGCGACACAGACGCTGACGGTGCAGAACACCGGCACGGGCACCCTGAGCATCAGCCAAATTACCAAGAGCGGCACGGGAGCGGCGGCCTATAGCTTCTCGCCGGCCACGCTGAACGTGCCAGGAGGGCAGAGCGCGCCCGTGACGGTGACGTTCACTCCAAGCGCCGCGGGGTCGGCCCCTGCCACCCTGACGCTGACGACCAATGATGTGGCCAACCCGTCCAAGACGGTGACCCTGTCGGGCACGGGCATCAGTCCCGCCATCTCGGTGCCGAACACGCTGGCCTTTGGCGAGCACACCGTGGGGGCGCCCGCCGCGACGCAGACGTTGACGGTGCAGAACACCGGCACGTCCGGCACGTTGCGCATCACCAACATCGTCAAGGGAGGCACGGCGGCCGCGGCCTACAGCTTCTCGCCCGCCACGCTGGATGTGCCCTTCGGGCAGAGCGCGCCTCTGACGGTGACGTTCACTCCAGGCGCGGAGGGGGCCGCCCCGGCCACCCTGACGCTGACCACCAATACCTCGGCCAACCCCACCCTCACGGTGACCTTGTCGGGCACGGGCATCCAGCCCACCATCTCGATGCCCACCTCGAGGGACTTTGGCGAGCAGCGCGTGGGGGCGCCCGGCGCCACGCAGACGCTGACGGTGCAGAACACGGGAACCTCCGGCACCTTGCACATCACCAACATCGCCAAGAGCGGCACGGGGGCGGCGGCGTACACCTTCTCGCCGGCCACGCTGGATGTGCCCTTCGGGCAGAGCGCGCCCCTCACGGTGACGTTCGCTCCCACTGCGGAGGGGTCAGCCCCCGCCACCCTGGCGCTGACCACCAACGATGTGGCCAACCCAACGGTGACGGTGAGCCTGTCGGGCATTGGCATCCGGCCCACCATCTCGGTGCCGGCCACGCTGGCCTTTGGCGAGCAGCCGGTGGGAGCGCCCGCTGCGACGCAGACGCTGACGGTGCAGAACACGGGCACGGGCACCCTGAGCATCACCAACATCGCCAAGAGCGGCACGGGGGCCGCAGCCTATAGCTTCTCGCCCGCCACGCTGGATGTGCCCCCTGGGCAGAGCGCGCCCGTGACGGTGACCTTTGCTCCCACCGCGGCGGGGTCGGCCCCTGCCTCCCTGACGCTGACGACCAATGATGTGGCCAACCCGTCCAAGACGGTGACCCTGTCGGGCACGGGCATCAATCCCGCCATCTCGGTGCCGAACACGCTGGCCTTTGGTGAGCACCGCGTGGGGGCGCCGGGCCTCACGCAGACGTTGACGGTGCAGAACACCGGCTCGTCCGGCACCTTGAGCATCACCAACATCACCAAGTCCGGTCCGCAGGCCGCGGCCTACAGCTTCTCGCCCGCCACGCTGGATGTGCCCTTCGGGCAGAGCCGGACCCTGTCGGTGACGTTTACTCCGGGCGCGGAGGGTCCGGCCGATGCCACCCTGACGCTGACCACCAATGTGGTGGCCACCCCGACCGTGACGGTGACCCTGTCGGGCACGGGGGTGGTTCCCGCGATCTCGGTGCCGAGCTCGCTCGCCTTTGGTGAGCAGCGCGTGGGGGCGCCCGGCGCCACGCAGACGTTGACGGTGCAGAACACCGGCGCGTCCGGCACCTTGAGCATCACCAACATTGCCAAGGGAGGCCCCCAGGCGGCGGCCTACAGCTTCTCGCCCGCCACGCTGGATGTGCCCGCCGGGCAGAGCCGGAACCTCTCGGTGACGTTTGCCCCGACTGCGGAAGGGGCGGCCAGTGCCACCCTGACGCTGACCACCAACGATGTGGCCAGCCCGACCGTGACGGTGAGCCTGTCGGGCATTGGCATCCGGCCCACCATCTCGGTGCCGACCGCGCTGGCCTTTGGCGAGCAACCGGTGGGTGCACCCGCCGCGACGCAGACGCTGACGGTGCAGAACACGGGCACGGGCACCTTGAGCATCACCAACATCGCCAAGGGCGGCACGGGGGCCGCGGCCTATAGCTTCTCGCCCGCCACGCTGGATGTGCCCCCTGGGCAGAGCGCGCCCGTGACGGTGACCTTTGCTCCCACCGCGGCGGGGTCGGCCCCTGCCTCCCTGACGTTGACCACCAATGATGTGGCCAACCCGACCAAGACCGTGGCCTTGTCGGGCACGGGCATCCGGCCCGCCATCACGGTGCCGGGCTCGCTCGCGTTTGGTGAGCAGCGCGTGGGGGTGCCGGGCGCCACGCAGACGTTGACGGTGCAGAACACCGGCTCGTCCGGCACCTTGCTCGTCACCAACATTGCCAAGGGAGGCACGGGCGCTGCGGCCTACAGCTTCACGCCGGCCACCCTGGATGTGCCCTTTGGGCAGAGCCGCACCCTGTCGGTGACATTTGCCCCCACCGTGGAGGGGCAGGCCGATGCCACCCTGACGCTGACCACCAATGATGTGAATAGCTCGTCCGTGACGGTGAACCTGTCGGGCACCGGGGTGAGGCCCGTCATCGTGGTGCCCGCCGCGCTGGCCTTCGGCGAGCAGAGCGTGGGCGCTCCGGGCGCGGTAGAGGCGCTGACGGTGCAGAACACGGGCACGGGCACCTTGCGCATCACCAACATCGCCAAGGGAGGCCCCCAGGCGGCGGCCTACACCTTCTCGCCCGCCACGCTGGACGTGCCAGAAGGACAGAGCGGGACGGTGACGGTGACGTTCGCCCCGGCCGCGGAGGGCGCGGCCAATGCCACCCTGACGCTGACCACCAATGATGTGGCCAACCCGACCGTGACGGTGACCCTCTCGGGCACGGGCATCCGGCCTACTATCTCCGTGGCCACCTCGCTGCCCTTCGGGGACCACCGCGTGGGAGTGCCCGGCGCGACGCAGAGCCTGACGGTGCAGAACACGGGCACGGGCACCCTGAGCATCACCAACATCGCCAAGTCCGGCACAGGGGCCGCGGCCTACAGCTACTCGCCGGGCACCCTGGATGTGCCCCAGGGGCAGAGCGGGAGCCTGACGGTGACGTTCAGCCCCACCGTGGAGGGGCTGGCGGATGCCACCCTGACGCTGACGACCAATGATGTGGCCAGGCCCACCGTCACCATCTCCCTGACGGGCACCGGCATCCGGCCCCTCATCTCGGTGGCGCCTCCCTCGCTCGACTTCGGGAACGTGCAGGTGAGCGGCAGCTCGTCGATAACGTTGGCGGTGAGCAACACCGGCTCCGGCACCCTGAACATCAGCAACATCACCAAGGGGGGCTCGGGCGCCGCGTTCTATACCTTCTCGCCTGCCACGCTGGACGTGCCGGCGGGGCAGAGCCGGAACCTCACGGTGACGTTCAGCCCCACCGTGGAGGGGCAGACCGATGCCAGCCTGACGCTGACCACCAATGAGGTGGGCAGGCCGACGGTCGTCGTAGCCCTCTCGGGTTATGGAGGCAGGCCTACCGCCTCTTTGAGTCCTTCCGCGCTCGCCTTCGACGGAGTGCGGGTCGGCGCCACCAAGCTGAAGACGGTGCGACTCACCAACACGGGCAGGACTCCGCTCGTCATCTCCTCGGCGCCCACCTCCAACTCCACCTTCTTCACCTACCAGGGACCGAGCTCCGCGACGATCAATGCGGGCAGCTTCATCGACTTCCAGGTGGCCTTCGCCCCGACGGCCAACATCAGCTACAGCGGGACGCTCACCATCACGTCGAACGCCACCAACAGCCCGACGACGCTGAGCCTCACGGGCTTCGGCGCCAACCCGGAGCTGAACCTCAACCCCACCTCGATCTTCTTCGGAGACGTGCGGGTGGGCACCGACAGCGCCCAGGTCCCCGTCACCATCAGCAATACGGGCAACGCGGAGTTCATCGTCCAGAGCCTGCCCGTGCAGGGCCCCTTCGCCGTCTCCCTGCGCGCCGGCGACGCCCTGCCCAAGACGGTGGTCGCGGGCAGTCCCTTCACCTTCGATGTCGTCTTCAGGCCCTCTGCGGAAGGTCCGGGCACTGGCACGGTCTCCATCCTCACGGACCTCAACACCACTCCGACGCCGAAGGTCACTCTGTCGGGCACGGGCACCGTGGCGAAGATCGAGCTGTCCCCAGTCGCACTCGCCTTCGGCGAGCAGCGCGTGCAGCACGTCAGCGGCGTCCAGCCGGTGATTGTCACCAACCGAGGCGCGGCCGAGCTGCAGATTACCCAGATCATCTTCTCCAACCCGGTGTTCACCATCACCGCGCCCGACCTGCCCACCGAGGGCAATCCGCTGCGGATCGGCGCGGGCGAGCAGAAGGCCCTGTCCGTGGTCTTCAACCCGAGCACGCTGGGTGCGACGGCAGGCAAGCTCTTCATCATCAGCAATGCCTTCACCCCGGCCGCGCCCATGGACCTGACGGGCAGCGGCGTCGACGGGCAGATGAGCGTGACGCCGAGCTCCGTCGCCTTCGGGCAGGCGGACGTGGGAGGAACCGGGGTGCAGCAGAGCGTGACGCTCAAGAACGTCGGCAGGTACCCGCTGACGATCCTGACGGTGCACCCTACGCTCGACCCGGCCTTCGCCGTCTCCGGGCTGCCGGACGGGCTGGTGCTGCAGCCGAACGACACCTGGCCGTTCACGGTGACCTTCGCACCCAGGCAGCGCGGCTACGTCTCCACCTCCGCCGTCATCGAGAGCGATGCCGTCACGAACACCCTCCTCAACCTGGCCATGGCGGGCACGGGTGTGGCCGCGGCCGTGGAGCTGCAGCCACAGGACATCAACTTCGGCAAGTCCAACGTGGCCGTGTCCGTCACCCAGGACATCTCCATCAAGAACGTGGGAGAGAAGGACCTGGCCGTCTCGAACATCGCCTTCGAGGATGCGGCGGGAGGCGCCGCGGGCGCGGCGCTGGACTACAGCCTCGACACCGGAGTGACGCTCCCGCTGGTGGTGGCACCCGGGCAGAGCACCCTCGTCCGGCTGAAGTTCACCCCGCGCGCGGTGGGCCAGCGCGAGGCCAAGGCCAAGGTCTACACGAACGACAGGGTCGCCGAGGCGAACCTGATGGGCGTGGGCACCTCGCCGAAGCTGGAGCTGACGGTGGACGGGCAGGCGGTGTCCCGGCTGGAGTTCGGGAACGTGCTGGTGGGCAACCCCTCCACCCCGACCGTCCTGAGGATCACCAACACGGGTACTGGTCCGCTCACCCTGAGCACGATGGCGGTGGGCGGGGCGGATGCGACCGCCTTCATCATCACGCCTCCCATGCTCCCCATCACGCTGCAGCAGGGAGCCTTCACGGAGGTGCCGGTGTCCGTGAGGCCCGACGCGGAGCGGCCGTTCGCGGCCCAGCTCACCGTCCTGTCGAACGACACCGGGACGCCGAACATCACGGTGCCGATGTCCGCGGTAGGCGTCCGCCAGCAGATCCAGCTCTCGAAGCTGTCCCTGGACTTCGGGCGGCAGCTCATCAACAACCTCTCGAGCCCACGCACGGTGACCGTGAAGAACAGCAGCGCCTCCCGAGTCACCCTCTCCGCGCTGTCGGTGGAGGGGACGGGGGCCTCGCAGTTCACGCTGGCGGGGGTGCCGCTGCCCAAGACGCTGGAGTCCGGCGCGGAGCTGGAGCTGTCTGCGACCTTCACTCCGCTGAACGAGGCCGAGGTGAGCGCCAAGCTGAAGATCACCTTCAGCGAGCCCCCGCTGCAGCTCGAGGTGGCGCTGCTCGGCCAGGGCATCTCCTCCGTGCTCTCCATCCGGCCGACGCCCCTGGACTTCGGGGCGGTCCGCACCGGGAGCGCCAGGCGCGAACAGCCGCTCACCATCGCCAACCTGAGCAGCGAGCCCATCACGCTCGCCGAGCCGGAGGTGAAGGAGAAGACCGGCGAGCCCTTCATCTTCGACACGGCGGCCCTGCGCGGGCTCACGATCGCGCCGGGCTCCTCCACCATCGTCACGGTGGGCTACCAGCCCAAGGTCGAGACGCTCTCCGACACCATCTTCTTCATGGGCACCACCACTCCGCCCCGGCCCCGCTCGGCGGAGCTCAACCTGAAGGGCAGGGCGACCAATCGCCTGCTCACGGTGGATCCGATCAGCGTGGACTTCGGCCGGGTGGACGTGGGCGATCCGATCGAGCCCAAGGTGATCACCGTCGTCAACAAGACCGCCCAGCAGCAGCGCGTCGTGGTGCAGCTCAAGAACCTCGAGGGGACGGCCTACGTGCTGGATACGAGGGTCCTGGGCGATCCCATCCCCGCCGAAGGCAGCGCCACCTTCACGCTCACCTTCCAGCCTCAGGCGGCGGGCGCGGAGGACAACGAGGTGCAGGTGTGGCTGCAGGGCGAGCCCGAGCCCGAGGCGCGGATCCCCGTGACGGGCCATGGCCGCCAGCTCACGGGCGCGGGTGGTGGCTGCTCGAGCGCCACTGTCGAGATGGGCAGCTCGGGGATGCTGGCGCTGCTCGCGCTGGTGCTCCTGGGCTCGCGGCGGCGGAGGCGTGAGTAGCCGGATGCCGTTCGACGTCAGGAAGATCCTCGATCAGCTCGAGTCCGGCACCCCCGCAGACCCAGGGGTGCCGGCCTGGCAGCAGGAGAGCTGGGAGGATCCGGAAGGGTTCGTCGCCGCGCTGGCCGTGGCCCATGTGGGCCGCGGCGCGCCCCTCAAGAGCCGCACCGCCCAGCACTACGACTTCTTCCACGATCTCGTCGTCCGCCACGCCACCTCGGATCGCATTGCCCTGCGCGCCTATGACAAGCGCAACGGCTGGCAGGTGCTGGGCTACAAGCAGCTGCACGAGCAGGCCTCGAGGCGGGCCACCGACTGGGCGAAGCAGGGCGTCAAGGCGGGCGCCAAGGTGTGCCTCGTCTACCCCGTTGGCAGTGAGCTGCTCATCTCGCTCGCGGCGGCCCTGGGCCTGGGGGCCTGCATCAGCCTGCTGCTGCCTCAGGGGCGGCGGTTCATCCAGCACCGGCTGACGCTGCTCGCGCCGGACCACATCGCCGCCGAACCCCACCAGACCTTGCTGCTGGAGGGCTTCGAGAAGCAGCTGCTGCAGAGCAGCGGCAAGGGCTCTCCGGCCTTCACCTCGCACACCTACAAGCCCGAGGAGCCGCTGGGGCTCTTGTTCTCGCCGCTCGTGGAGCCGCCGGGTACGCCGGGGCTGCTCACCGCGGAGGATGCCTGGCGCGGGGCGCTGGTGGACGGAATGCTCACCTGGGGCCTGGGGGCCGGGGATCACCTGGCCGCTCCGGGCTACCACCCCCTGCAGCACCTGCCGGCCTTCCTCTTCGCCACCCTGCTCCGGGGGGCCACCTATCTCCACCTCGAGCTGGCGGACCTCGAGGCCAACCCCGCCCTGCTCACCGAGCACCCGCTGCGCGCGCTCGGTGTCACCCCCGCGCTGCGCGACGTGCTGCTGCGCACCCGGACGCAGCTGAAGAACGTGGTCCACTGGTTCCGCAACCCGGAAGAGCCCATCGACTGGCTGGCCTGGCGCGCCTGGGTCAAGCAGTGCGGCATGGCCGCGGTGTCCTCCGCCAACGTGCTCGTGGATCCGGCCGCCGGAGGCGCGGTGCTGAGCTCACCCAGGCGCGTGAGGGACTTGCACACCGAGGCCCCTCCCTCACCGGGACGCCGCTGGGAGCTGCACGACGTCAACATGAGCGGCCAGCAGGCGCCGGGGGATCTGGGCGTCTTCACCCTGATGCCCGACAAGGAGCGGCCGCCTCCCTACGTGGTGCTCACGCGCTCGTATGGCCTCTGCCACTACGGGGGCCCCCGCACGGCGAGGAGGGATGGGCGCGTCTACCCGGCCGCCGAGGTCGCCGAGGTCGTCCAGGCGCTGCCCTTCGTCCGCGGCGCCACCGTGGTGCCTGCTCCCACGGGGGGCGTGTCCGGCCACTACCGCCAGGTCCTCCTCGTCTTCACGGGCGCCCAGGTTTCGCAGGCGAGCGTCTGGCTGCAGGAGCTCCGCCGCTGCATCGAGCTTCAGCTGGGGGCCGAGCACCTGCCCGATCGCACCGAGCTCGTCCCCCTCTACCCCCGCAAGGTGAAGGGGCAGGTAGACGAGGAGTGGTGCCACACGCAGTACCTGACAGGTGCGCTCTACCGGAAGAGCGCGGATCCGCTCTTCCAGACGCTGACGGCGCTGAGGGGCCGCTTGCTGGAAAAGCCGGAGCAGGGTGTGTGAGGATGGTGCTCCGCGCCAGCCTCAACCAGGGAGTTCGCCATGGGTGTCCAGGTCGTCATGGGAGCCATGTTGCAGTGCAGCTTCGGCGCGGCCCCTTCCTCCATGGTGGTCCTGCCGACGAACAAGGTGCTGGCCACGACGCCCGCGGCCAACATCATGGACAACAAGCCCATGATGAACATCCTGCCCTTCGGGATGTGCATGTCCATGGCCAACCCGATGGTGGCCGCGGCAACGGCGGCGGCCCTGGGGGTGCTCACGCCCATGCCCTGCGTCCCCGCCACCGCGGCGCCGTGGGTGCCCGGTTGCCCCAAGCTGCTGATCGGCAACATGCCGGCCGTGGATAGCAACTGCAAACTGATGTGCAACTGGGGTGGAGTCATCCAGGTCGTCACCCCCGGCCAGTTCACGGTGCAAGATGGCTGAGCCCGCAAAGACTTTCTCTCCGATCGATGCTCACCTGCTGGACAAGCTGCTGGAGGCCCAGGCCCCAGATCTGGAGAGCTCGGACGAGCGGCTCGAGAAGGTCAACGGCTTGGTCACCAAGGCCGCCTACCTCGACGCGGGGCGGGCCGCGGGGGCACTGCTGAGCCAGGGGCTGTATGACGTGCGGCTGGTGGGGCCCTATCTGATGGGCCTCTTCCTCGAGGGTGGCATGGCGGCGATGCCCATGGTGTTCCATGGGCTCTCCAGCACCCTGCTGCGCAACTGGGACTTCTTCGGGCCGCAGGAGCGCAAGGACCTCTTCGCCGACGGCGGCATCCGCTGGCTGCTCAAGGTCCTCAACAAGCACCTCGAGCACCACGAGCGCATCAAGGACGAGACGTGGCACCTCTGGCGCGCCCCCTCCAACCGTGAGCCCCTGGAGCAGGCGCTCGCGCTCAGCGAGGAGATCTTCTCATCCTTCGCCCGGGTGATGCCCCGCAATGGCTGCGAGGCCCCCTTCCGCCGCTTCACCCAGTGGCTGGAGGAGCACCTGCGCTCGCTGCCCAGCCCTGCTCCCGTGAGCGAGCCGGAGCCCGAGCCCGCCGAAGAGTCCGAGGAGGACGCGGCCCCCGCGCGGGCCCAGCCGCAGCCCGCCGCCGGGCCCACGGTGCCAGTCTCTCCCGCGCTGGCCGAGCTGATCCGCAAGCTGTCCGCCTTCGACACACTCGTCGAGCGCGAGGACTTCGGGCGGGCCAGCGTGGTGGCGGCGGACGTGCTCGGGGTGGTGGAGCGCTTCGATCCGCGCGTGTACCTGCCCTCGCTGTTCTCCCGCTTCTTCGCCGGCCTGAGCAAGCACGCGGAGCAGGTGGAGCCGATGCTGCAAGGCACCGAGTCGCTGTCCTTCCGCGCGCTGGATCAGCTCTACCGCGTGGACCTGGAGACCTTCCTCGCGCAGGGGGCGGACTCGGACGGGGCGGAGGACTAGGGTGATGCAGGGCCCGCTGGAGCAGCGCATCCGCGAGCGCATCCGCAGCTTCGACATCCCGGCGCTGCTGGATGTGCTGGACGCCTCCGGCTACGGCGATGCCGAGATCGAATACCGCAGCCACCGCACCACCTTGCACCAGTCCCACCTGGTGCACGACATCCAGTTCCTCCACCAGCCCAAGAAGCGCGTCATCATCACGGTGAACGTGGGGCTGCTCAGCGCCCAGTCGCCGCTGCCCTCCTTCATGATGCGGACGATGGATCAGCTCGACCACGATCGGCTCGAGCGCTTCGTCGGCTACTTCGACCACCTGCTGCTGCAGGAGTGCTTCGCCGGGCTGTACCCGGAGCGCAACGAGGCGCTGCTGCCCGGGTGGGAGGGCGCCGCCTGGGATCGGCTGCGGCTGCTGCGGCCCACGTGCGCGAGCACCTTACACTGGCTCTTCTGCAAGGCCTTCCCCGAGGCGGAGCTCTCGGTCCGCCGGGACGTGCGCCGCCAGAAGGTGCTCTCGCGCGAGCTGCGGCTGGGCGCCAGCGCGCTCGGCGAGGGCGACTCCATGGGCGGCTTCGCCTCCATCCCTACTGGTGGGGTAGAGGTGAAGATCCACTGCAACGAGCCCCTCTCCGCCAGCGGCGCCCCGTGGGCCGTGGAGGCTCAGCGCCGCTTCGACACGACGCTGGCGCCCCTGCTCTCCGAGACGGTGCTGATGCTCACCGTGATCCTCGTCCTGCGTGACAAAGAGGGTTTCTTGCGGATCGAGAGGGACAGCCACCTGGGATACGAGCCGCTGCGCGGCGATGAGGCGCAGCCAGGCGATGATCCGCGGCACGGCGATGATCCGCCGCCGCAGGTTGTGCTCCTCTTCTCGGGAGACACGACGAGCCTCCGGGATCGCGCTGCGTCAGAGAAGTCGCTCGCTTGACCCCTTCGAGCGCTTCTCCCTAAAGTCCCAATTTAGAACACAAGCGGTCCGTGTCCTGTCGGGGGACAAAGGGGTTGGGGGGGACAGGGCTTCCAGGAGACGCAAGCCGCCTCGTGTCAAGGAGAAGCCGTGCCCATCCAGGACAAACTACCCAAGTCGCGCATCACTCTCGTCTACCGTACCAACATCAACGGCGAGGCGGAGGACGTCAAGCTCCCCTTCCGCGTCGTGGTGCTTGGGGACTTCTCCCTCGGGAGATCCAAGGATCGGCAGGTGGACCTGGAGGAGCGGAAGATGCGCTCGGTCACCGGCTCCAACCTGAACGACCTGATGAAGGACATGGGAATGTCCATCGCGTTCGAGGTGGACGACAAGCTCAGCTCCGATGGGGAAGGCAAGATGGCGGTGGAGCTGCCCATCAACCGGATGAAGTCCTTCCACCCGGACGAGATCGTCCACCACGTGCCGAAGCTCAAGGCGCTGCTGCTCCTGCGCAAGCTGCTGCTGGAGATGCAGTCGGACATCGACAACCGCAAGGAGCTGCGGCGCAAGCTCTACGAGCTGTTCTCCAACAAGGACGAGCTCAAGAAGCTCCTGGAGAGCGATCAGCTCAAGAGCTACGCCAGCATGCGCCTGCCCACGGCGCTGCCCCAGGACGCGAAGCCCGCGCTGCCGGCCCAGACCGTCCCCGCCGTGGCGACCGCCAAGGCCTGATCCCTTCCCGACTTCTTCATCATCTCCATGCCGAGGAGCCTGTAGCTCATGGCCGACAAAAATTATCTCACTGAGTTGTTCCAGGTCCGGGGACTCGAGGTCCCCACCACCGCCGAGCCGTTGATCGGCACGGGCCTCATCCCCTCCAAGCAGAACGATCTGGAGGCCCCCGGGGATGAGCGCTTCATGTCCGCCCTGGCGGCGCTGCTCTACAACGTGGAGCCCGTGCAGGACGACGCGGGGCAGATCCGCTTCGACAAGGGCGAGGTGATGAAGGCGGTGGCGCGCGTCGATGAGCTCATCGAGGCGCAGATGAACGAGATCATCCACAACGAGAAGTTCCAGAAGATCGAGTCCGTGTGGCGCGGGCTGGAGGATCTCGTCAACAACACGAACTTCCAGGCTGACATCACCATCGACATCCTGGACGTGGACAAGGAGGAGCTGGCCGAGGACTTCGAGAAGAACTCGAGCAACATCTTCTCCAGCGCCCTGTTCGACAAGGTCTACATCAAGGAGTACGACCAGTTCGGTGGCCGGCCCTACGGCGTGCTGCTGGGCCAGTACGACTTCACCTCCTCGCGCGCGGACATCACCTGGCTGGAGCGCATGGGCAAGGTGGCCAACGCCGCGCACTGCCCGTTCATCGCCGCGGCCAGCCCCAAGTTCTTCGACTGCGAGAGCGTGGAGCAGCTCGAGTCGCTGAAGAACCTGGACGGCGTGCTGAGCCACCCGCGCTACAGCAAGTGGATGGAGCTGCGCGACAAGGAGGAGGCCGCGTACATTGGCCTCACGCTGCCGCGCTACGTGGTGCGCCTGCCGTGGGATCCGGACAGCAACCCCTGCGACGTGCTGAACTTCAAGGAGCACGCCCAGGGCGACTCCACGAAGTACCTGTGGGGCAACACCTCGTTCCTGCTGGGCCGCAACCTGGTGAAGGCCTTCGAGCTGTCCGGCTGGTGCCAGTCCATCCGCGGCCCCAAGGGCGGCGGCCTCGTCACCGGCCTGCCGGTGGACACCTTCACCATGCGCGGACAGAAGATGATCCAGGCGCCGGTGGAGATCGCCATCCCGGACTACCGGGAGTACGAGTTCGCCCGCAACGGCTTCATCCCGCTGGTGTACCGCAAGGGCTCTGGTGAGGCGACGTTCTTCAGCACCCAGTCCATCAAGCGGGCCCGCAAGTTCAAGGATCCGAAGGACTCGGAGAACTCGCAGCTCGTCACCAACCTGGCCTACACGTTCTCCATCACCCGGCTCGCGCACTACATCAAGAGCATCATGCGCGACAACATCGGCAGCACCGCGGATGCGGGCTACGTCCAGCGCCAGATCGACGCGTGGCTGTCCGGCTACGTCACCACGGTGTCCAACCCGGATGACCTGACGCTGCGCCGCTTCCCGTTCAAGGCCTCCACCGTCATGGTGGAAGCGCGGCCCGGGGAGATCGGCTGGTACGACTGCAAGGTGGCCGTGCTGCCGCACATCCAGTTCGAAGGCCTGAACGTGGAGCTGATGCTGGAGTCCCGCCTGGGATGACCGGGCGCTTGCCGTAGCAAATTCTGACTCGACAACCCAAGAGGAGGGAGCAATGCCGCAATTCGCCCGTGCCCTGGATGTGTATCAGGGGTTCAACTTCAAGAAGGATAAGCAGGCTGCCGTGGGCTACATCACCGAGCTGCAGCTGGGCGAGGGTGACAACTTCAAGCTCACCGCGGACCAGGAGACCATCAAGAATCCGCTGCAGCCGGATCAGAACCTGGACACCAAGGTGGTGGGCGTGCTGAACCACTACCTGTGGGAGACGGGCATCACGGATGCCATGTACCTCTCCGCGCAGATCTCCACGGCCAACAAGCAGAAGCTGGCGGCCGCGCTGATGGGGACCTGGGCCAGCGTCGACGTGAAGTTCAGCTACATGATCTTCGAGTACGACCAGCTGCAGAAGAAGTACTTCAAGTCCAACTGGTCCGACGCCGTCCTCGAGGGCGTGCTGGAGAAGAACGGGGATGACCTGAACCTGTCGGTGGCGGACAGCCCGTCCTCCGAGGTGCAGTCGCCCAGCAACTACACCGTTCAGATCGGCATCAAGCCGCAGACGAAGGAGCAGGCGGTGAACATGTCCACGGGCGTTGGCCTGCAGGTGGTCAAGCAGTGGGGCGTCACCGAGACGGCGCGCTAGCCCTCACCACCAGGACTCAATGACATGCAGCGCCACAAGCTCGCGCGGGTCCGCTGGCAGGTCGGCCAGACGCTCCTTCCCGAGCACTTTCGCGCCCAGGATGAAGCGCTCTCCTCCGAAGCGCGGCTGCATGCCGAGCTGTCCGGGCTGCCTCAGGTCGGCATCGCCTCGCTCACCTGGAGCGAGGTGCTGCTGGCCGAGGGCAGCCTCTCCATCTCGACGCTGACCGCCGCCATGCCCGGCGGCTTCCTGGTGAACGTGCCCGGCAATGCCGCCGTGCCCTCGTTCTCGCTGGAGGCCACGGGCCGGGCGGAGGTCACCGTCTACCTGCACCTGCTGGACGACACGCGCACCACGGAGGGCGTGCCCCTCTACGCGGACGAGCCGCCCAACGTGCAGCGGCTGCTGAGCCGGCTGCAGCTCTCCAGCGAGCAGGCTCTGGACCGGGCCCTCTCCACGATGGAGCTGGCGGCCTTCTCCAAGAACCTCCAGGGGGCCTGGCGCCCCTCTCCCCGGAAGGTGCCGCCGCTGCTGCTGGTGGGCCCCAACCCCTTCCTGAATGACTTGCTGGCCGAGCTGGACGCGCTGCTGGACAAGGCCCACGGCCAGCTGCGCACGCTGCTGCTGGACAGCTACCAGCGCGGAGATCGGCTCGCCAGCGCCCGCCGCACCCTGCTGGAGGTGCACCGCCTGCAGGCCCTGCGCGGCGACATGCGCGGCGGCATCTGCCCGCACCCGTACCACTTCTTCGACGCCCTGCGCCGGTTCTACTTCGAGGTCTGCTGCTACCTGGAGCTGAATCCGGATGGCTCCATGCCCGCCTACCAGCATGATGATCCGGGCGCGGGGCTGTGGGGCTGGATCGAGCTGCTCAACCGGGCCTTCCGCCCGGAGGACACGCGGCTCACGTACAAGCCGTTCGACTTCAAGGATGGGCAGTTCGTCCTCTCCCCGCTGCCCGCGCTGGAGGCGGGCATGCAGAGCGAGCTGTACCTGCTGGTGCGCAGCGAGGATCCCAGCCAGCCGCCCTCCATGGAGGGGGTGAAGGTGGCCAGCCCCTCGCGCCTGCCCGCGGTGCGCCGGCTCGCGCTGCGCGGCATCCCCTTCCAGCACGTGGCGCACCCCGCCTTCCCCCACGCCTTCGGTCCGGAGATCTCCTGGTACAAGCTCTCGCTGGGCGAGGAGTGGCAGTTCGCCCTGCGCGACAACGGCATGGCCTTCTATGCCACCCCGGCGCTGCAGGGCACCCAGGTCTTCCTCTTCTGGCGAAGGGCTTGAGATGAGCCGCCCTTCCTTCCTCGACAAGTTCACGAGCGCCTGGTCTCACCCGGGCGGTCATGGCGAGCTGGAGCAGGTGCGGCAGAACCTCGAGTCCGTGCTCAACACCAAGGAGGGCTACGGCTACTTCGTCGATGGCTTCGGCCTGGGGCGCTACACGGAGAAGTTCGGCACCCCGGCCCTGCTGAAGGTGCTCACCAGCGAGATGCAGGGCGCCGTCGAACGCTATGAGCCCCGCCTGCAGGAGGTGGAGGTGGAGCTGCGGGGCCGGGACTCCGGGCTGTGGCTGCACTTCTTCCTGACCGGCACGCTGCTGGGCGCGCCCTGCAAGCTGCGCATCCTCTTCCACACCGTGAGCGGCCAGGTGCGGGTGGAGGAGGACGAGGGATGAGCGGGAGCGACGTCAAAGAGCGGCTGGCCGTGTCGCTCACCCTCACCATCGCCGGCAAGGCCCACAAGGTCATCGCCGGCAGCATCAAGCGCGTATCGCTGGACCTGTCGAGCTGGGGCTTCGAGGGTGAGGTGGAGTTCGTGCTCACCGACACGCAGGGCAACAAGGGCAAGGACAACGCCGCCCTGCTGAAGGCCTTCCTCAAGCCGGATCTGGTGGAGGTGGCGCTCGAGGTGAAGGCTGTCCTCCCGGAGACGTCGTCCCAGCCCACGCACACCGCGCTGAAGCTCAAGGGCTACGTCACCGACAAGACGCTCGTCGAGGAGGTCATCACCACCGGCGACAGCGATCTCGTCCTCCACCGCCGCTATGGCGTCCGCTTCACGGATGCGGCGCATCTGCTGTGGCGCCAGCACTACCCCTGTGCCCTCTACACCCAGAAGTCGCTCCAGCAGGTGCTGGACTTGCACAAGGGCGACAAGATCCCCCTGGCCTACGACTGGGACGCGGTCCTCGGGTCCACTCGCCCCCTGATCTTCGTGGGCCTGGAGCCCCAGCAGGGGGCCAGCTTCTACGACTGGGTGCTGTGGCTCGTGCACTCGAACGTGGGGGTCTTCTCCTACGACTATCCGGCGCAGGGCTACCGGCTCGGGGAGGCCAAGGATGCCTCGGGCACTCCGCAGGACCTGTTCCCGCTCAACCTGTCCGAGCTGGAGGTGGTGTTCCCCGAGATCATTCGCCACGAGGTGACGGTGCTCAACGCCGTGGCCGAGGGCCCCCGGACCGAGCCCGTGACGCAGGAGAAGGCCGTCACGGGCATCCGCCACGACGTGCTGCTGGTCACCCCCATCGCGGACGAGGTGCAGGCGCGGGTGGATCTGGAGACGAAGCGGCTGAAGGTGAGGGGCCCCGAGGTGGAGCTGACCTGGCGCTCCTTCCCCGAGAAGGCGCTCACCCCGGGGGCGCTGGTGAAGCTGCCCGCCAACGAGGCCTGGAGCGCCGCGGGCGTGGCCACGGACACCGTCCTCCGCATTCGAGAGCTGCGCCTGAGCCTCGAGGTGACGGACGAGATGGGGCAGGACGAGGTGTACGGCGACGACTACGCGCTCTTCTCCTTCCAGATGAGCACGCGGCTGGAGCCCAAGGACGAGCTCCATGTGGACCTGCCCGCGTGGCAGCCCCCGGCCTACCCCCGCTACGTGGAGGGCCTCATCGTCAGCGAGCAGGGGGCGGACGAGGACGAGACCTGGCAGGCCTACACCGACTCGGCCACCTCGCAGGACGGGTACAAGGTGAAGATCCCCCTCTACGAGGATCAGGTCATCGCCGCGCCCTTCAACCCGAACCTGCTCCCGGGCCACTTCTACTTCCCCGCCTACAAGGGCGAGCGGGTGCTGGTGGCGCTCGACTTCCAGCGTGCGTGGATCAAGCGCTTCCTGGACTGGCGCACCGGCGCGCGCATGCCCCAGGATGGGCAGGGTGTGCAGCTGCTGGTGGGCAAGACGCCGGAGAACGGCACCGCCATCAAGCACTACTACACGGACGACAAGCCCGTGTTCCTGATGCAGCGCACCCACGACAAGGACACCCAGAAGATCCAGATAGGCGAGGGCACCCTGCTCATCGAGGTGAAGGAAGAGCAGTCGTGAAGGGAGGGGGGGCGCCTGCTCTCCGCCGAGGAAGCGAGGAACCATGGGCAAGCTGGTCTGCACCGTTGAACTGGACAAGGAGAAAGGCGTCACCGTAAAGGTGGAGAACGCCGACGACCAGATCACCCAGACGGTGGTGATGGACGGCACGAGCATCACCATCACGGTCAAGGGCTCGGAAGAGACGAGCACCTACGTCCAGAAGCAAGACAGCGTCGTCATCACCTGCAAGGACTTCACTGTGGACGCGACCGGGACGCTCACCCTCAAGTCGGCGAAGGCCTCCAGCTGGAACAGCCAGGATGTCCTCACGGTGGAGAGCACCAAGGACATGAGCCTCACCTCCAAGGCCAAGTTCACGCAGGAGTCGACGCAGGACACCTCGCTGAAGTCCAACGCCAAGGTGGCGGTGGAGGCGGCCACGAACCTGGACATCAAGGGCATGCAGACCTCCCTGGTGGCCTCGGGGGGAGAGAACAAGATCGAGGGCCTCACGCTGAAGATGTCCGGGAAGACGCAGGCGGAGCTGGCCTCCGCCATGATCAAGGTGGCGGCCCAGGGACAGCTCGGGCTCGAGTCCTCGGGAATGGCGGAGCTCAAGGGCGCGATGACCATGGTCGGCGGGCAGCTCGTCAAGCTGGGGTGAGGGTGCGGTGAGCGTCTCGTCGGAGCAGATCTACCAGGACTTCTTGAACGAGCTGGACGCGCTGGAGCGCTTCCGGCAGCGCTTCCTGAGCGCGCATCCCACGGTGCCGCTGGACCGGGAGGATCCGCACGTGCGGCGCCTCGTCGAGTCCATGGCCTTCTTCTCGGTGCAGACGCGGCTGGCCACGCAGCACAACCTGCGCTCCACCTGGCTGCGCCTGTTCTCCGCCTTCTTCGACTTCCTGCTGCGGCCGCTGCCCGCGGTGGCGCTGGTGCAGGCGCTGCCGGCGGAGAAGATGACCGAGACGGTGGTGCTGCCCCGGGGCACCGAGCTGCGCCTGGCTCCCGCGCACGGGGTGGCGGGCAGCTTCCGCACCAAGCGCCACCTGCGCATCCTCCCCATCTCCATGGCGGGCTCGGAGGTGGTGCGGCTGGTGGATGGACGCTTCCGCCTCATCCTCCGCTTCGAGTCCAGCTTCCCCCGCAGAGATCCGGTGGGCCTGTTCAGCCTGCACGTGCGCCACCTGGACGAGTACCGGCCCTCGCTGGCCGTCTTCCACGCGCTGCGCAAGCAGCTGACCCAGGTGAGCGTGGTGTACGACGCCCACGCCGATGACAACTCGCAGGGCCTGCCGTGCGAGTTCTCCTTCGACACGCCCGCCGAGCTGGATGACGCGAGCAGCTACGAGCACCCGCTGCAGCGCGTGCGCGCCTTCTTCCAGCAGCCGGAGCAGGGGCTCTTCCTCCATGTGACGGTCCCCTCGAACCGCAAGGAGTGGACTCGCTTCAGCCTGTGCCTGGACCTGGACAAGTCCTGGACGGTGGGGCGCTCGCCTCACCCGGACTTCCTCCAGCCCTTCGTCGTGCCGGTGGAGAACCTCAAGGCCGAGCCCGCGCAGCCCATCCTCGCGGATGGCACCCGCTCCGAGTACACCATCCGCGGCATGACGGCCGGGCGCGAGCTGCAGCTGCACTCCGTCACCGGCGTGTACGTGCTGGGGCAGTCCGGGCGGCTGCCCATGCGCCCGGCCTTCCTTCCGGGCGAGGGGCCCAGCTACGAGCTGGATGAGGGGCTCGACGAGGAGATGCGCCCGCGCCACACCCTGCTGGTGCGCCTGCCCCAGGCCTTCCTCGAGCCGCAGAAGCTGCTGGTGGAGGGCCTCTGGTACCAGCCGAACTTCGTCTCCGAGGCGGTGGGCCGGGTGACGGTCTCCACGCCGGGCCGGCACGTGGAGGGGCTGGGCTGGCAGCTGGTGGGCCGGCTCGAGGCGCACCGCGACAGCGCGATGCGCAATGACGTGGCGGGGCTGACGCGGCTGCTCGCCTGGAAGGTCAAGTCCACGCTCGAGCGCAACGAGCTGGCCGCGCTGCTGAACTACCTGGGCACTCCCGCCGAGGAGCCCTTCCGCCGCGTCATCCCCTGGCTGCGGGAGCTCAAGGCCACGGTGGCCCCGGATGGCGCACTGCGTGGCTCGGGGCTGCTGCACGTCTATGAGCTGTTGCTGGAGCCCTTCGATGCCAGCGCCGAGCCCTTGGTCCTCTGCTTCCTCGAGCAGGTGCAGCAGCTGCTGGAGGCGTGGAATGCTGAGGCCTCGGTGGTGCTGAGGCCCTCCGTGGCCGGAGCAGGCCCCTTCCCGCTGAAGGTGTCGTCATGAAACTCGAGCATTGGCAGAGCATCCTCCGGTCGCACCGCCAGGTCTGCGCGCAGCTGGATCAGTCCCTGCCCCCCGCTCCCAACGCGGGCGAGCCGCGCACGCAGGTGCGGGTGGGGCTCCAGGGCCTGGCCCTGCTCCAGCAGCAGCTCCTGGCCGAGGTGGCCGATCTCCAGAAGGCGCTGGGGGGAGCCTACGGCGAGGGAGAGATCGACGAGGCCATCCGTCCCTTCGTCTACCTCGCGGATGAGCTGGTGCTGCGCCGGCTCGCCGAGGCGGAGCAGGCGGACTGGCCGATGCTGCAGTACAAGCTGTTCGGCATCGACTCGGGTGGCGATCGCTTCTTCGAGTCGGCGGACGAGAAGCTGTCGCAGCGCGGCGGCTCGCTGCTCGTCTTCGAGCTGCTGCACTTCTGCCTCACCGCAGGCTTCGAGGGCCGCTACACGGGCAACCTGGCCCGGCTGCGCGAGTACAAGGAGCGGCTGGCGGCCCGTATCCCCAAGCCGGAGTCCATGCCCGCGCCTCCGCCTCCCGTGGCCCAGGCTCCGCTCGTCCACTCCTTTCCCCTGCGCTACTACGTGGTGTCCGGCGGCGTGGTGGTCTTCGTTCCAGTGCTACTGTGGTGGTTGTCGCGATGAGGAACGAGGCGCAGAGGATGAAGGAGCTCCAGGAGCCGCGCACGGTGCTGGCGCGCCTGGAGAAGCTCATCCACGCCGAGCTGGGAGCGCTCACGGCGGGTGCGGAGCCCTTGCTGGACGAGGTGCGCGCGGGGGTGGCGGCGCTCTTCCCGGAGCCTGGTGGGACGCGCCTGGCCCCGAAGGAGCAAGAGGCCCGGCACGAGAAGCTCCTGCAGTCGATGGATGGTCTGGAAGCAGTGCTGGAGGCACTCCAGCTGGGCGCGCGCGCTGGCCGTTCCGGGGCAGGCGCACCCCGTGGGGGGGGGTAGCCGTGGTCTCACCGTTGCCGAACATGGTGTCGCTGACGCTGGTCCAGGTGGATCCCGCCAAGGCGCTGGGCACTGGGGTGCAGCAGCTCAACACGAGCGTGAAGTCCGCCGAGACGAGCGCGACGACCCTCCAGAAGATCTGGGCCACGGTCGGCCCTTATGTGATCTGGATCCTCATCATCGCCGCCGTGGCGGCCGCCGTGTACGGCATCGTCAAGCTGGTGATCTGGTGGCGCAGCCGGCGCGCGGCGGCCCCGGTGGCCAGCGGCCCTCCGCCCATGAGCACCAGCCGGCTGCTGCAGGTGCGCCGGACCTTCCTCTCCGGGCTGCCCCTGGCGCACCGCGCCGCCGTGGTGGATCTGCCCAACGTGGTGGTGCTCGGGCCGGCCGGCAGCGGCAAGACGCAGCTCATCGGCCTGGACGTGGACTGGCAGCGCCAGGCCCGCCAGTTCCTCCCCAGCTACACGGAGGATCCGCTGCTGCAGGTGTACCTGGGGCCGGACTGCGTGGTGCAGGAGGTGTCGGCCCCGCTGCTGGAGGATGAGTCGCTCCAGGCCCGCGGCGCCCTTCGGCGGATGTGGCAGAAGAGCTTCAACCACCGGCAGAAGGCGCTGGCCGTCATCGCCCTGGACGTGCGCTGGCTCGCGGACACCCCGCCTGACGAGCAGCGGCGCATGGCCCAACTGCTGCGCGGCAAGCTGAACATCATGTCCGAGGCCTGCCGGTCTCCAGTGGAGACCCGCCTGTGCCTGACGCACATGGATGGGCTGGAGGGCTTCGAGGACTTCGCCCGGATGCTGAGGCAGCACGGCGTGCCGTGCACCTTCGACATCCCCAAGCAGGGTGAGGAGGAGCGCCTGGGCTCGCTGCTGGAGGGACAGGAGCAGTACCTGGCCCTGGGGCTCACCTCGCTCCCGGTGGACGCCTTCGAGCGCCTGGAGCGCTTCTATTCGCAGGGCGGGCGCTCGTTCGCGGCGCTGGGACGCTTCGTCTCCGCGCTGCTGGAGGGCAACACCCTCAGCTTCAAGCCCCGGCTCACGCGCGTGTACCTGTCCTCCCTGAACCCGGAGGCGCGTGCCAGCGGCACGCTCTCCGTGGTGACGGAGGAGAGCAGCACCGAGGCGCTGCGCCGCCGCTACCTGCGCACCCACCTGCAGCGCGCCGTGGGCATCGCCCTGGCCTGCTGCCTGCCCATCGTGGCCGCCTACGCTCACTTCTACCTGCTGCTGCGCGAGGCGCAGGAGCGGGTGCAGAGCTTCGAGCGCACCGTGGCGACGATGAAGGAGCAGGGGCTGGAGGGCAGGGGAGAGGTGGTCGAGGAGCAGGTGAACGAGGCGGCGGACGCGATCGCCCACCTGTGGCGGGCCGCGCGCTGGTGGCCGCCGCTGAACTCCAGCTTCCCGGACGAGATGCTGGACCTGCGCCAGCGGCTGGCCCAGGGCATCCGGGAGAGCCACCTCCGGCCCGCCCTCGAGCGCTGCCGCAAGCAGCCTCAGGCCTGCCGCCCCGAGCAGGTGGTCTACCTGCTGACCGCCCTGCATGCCTCGAACGGAGACGGGCTGGGCAAGTTCGTGAGCTCCAGCATCCAGCCCCAGCACTCGCGGCGGTGGATGGGCGACGACTCCAGCGAGTCCGGGACGGCCGACGACTCCCGCTCCGACAAGAGCCGGACGTGGATCACCGCGCTCGAGCTGCGCGAGCCGCTGGTGGCCACGTACGTGCTCGCCAGCGACAAGCCCTGGGAGCGCAACCCTCCCTGCCGGCGCGGCGCCGTGCAGGTCTCTGGGAAGGCGGAGGACGACTGGTCCTGCTGGCCCTATGAGCAGCGGCTGACGTTCGAGAGCCAGCTCAAGCCCTGGTTCGATCATCTCCTGGCCCTGCGGCTGACCCTGGAGTCCGGGCCGAAGGGCATCGCGGAGCTCGATCTGCGCCGGGAGGAGCGCGAGCGGCTGAAGGCGCAGCTGGCCGACCTCGACGTGTTCGCCTCCCTGCCCACGGTGCTCAACCTGGTGGACGCCTCCACCGTCCAGGTCAACACGACCCACTTCCAGGGCGTGGAGACGACCGTCACGGTGCTGGACTGGCTGCGGGCGAACCGGGACACGCTGGCCGCGGTGCTGAACATGGAAGAGGAGGCCTATGCCGGGTTCCTGGCGGTGGAGAAGATGGGCCCCTCGGAGCTGCTCACGCGCGATGGCCTCTGGCTGACGGGCAACAACAAGGGCCCGTACCGCATCGAGCTGATGCAGCAGGCCTTCGAGTTCCGGCCGCCCCAGCTGTCGCGCGGGCTGCTGCAGGCCCTGCTCGACTTCTATGAGAAGAGCGGCCGGCTGACCCTGGGGCCCCAGGCCGTCACCCAAGCCGGGCAGCCCATCACCAGCCGGACACCCTTCGAGACCGACCTCAAGCCGCTGGTGGACGACTTCACCCAGCGGCTGAAGAACGCGCAGCTGCCCACGGAGGAGGCCGCCAAGCGCGAGGCCTACGTGCAGAAGCGGGTGAACGCGTTCTCCGCGGGCTACCGCGATGGCCTCTTCAGGACCATCCGCGGCTATCGCTTCGTGGTGTCTCGCCGGGTGCTGCTCGATGAGCTGGCCCGGCTCACCCAGCCTTCCTCGGATCAGGTGGACATGCTGCGCGATGTGGCCAGCCGGGCCAGCCTGGATCCGCTGGAGGGCCCCTACTACGAGCCGCTGCGCAACGCCGTGGCGCCCTTCCGGCCCATCGTCCAGATCATGGCGGCGGACAAGAACGGCTTCTATGCCGCGCTCGCCCCCTACCATGCGCTGCTGGCCCAGATGCATGACGAGCTGGACGCCGCCACCCAGAGTGGCGCGGACAAGGCCGGCGCCGGCAAGGCGGCGGAGGCTCCGGACAAGGCCAAGGCCGCCGCGGATAAGGGCAAGGGCAAGGACGGCGCAGAAGGGGAGGAGGCGGATGCCCAGGGCGGGCCTCCGGAGCTCGTGGACATGGTCACGCCGCTGGAGCGGGTGGCCCTCTCGATGATGCTCGAGGAGGAGAACTCCTACCTGCGCAAGGCCCAGGAGTGGCTGGATCAGCAGGGCATCACCGGCGAGCTGCGGCAGCCCTTCCTCGAGCCCTTTCTCCAGGTGCAGACCCTGGGCAAGGAGGAGCTGGAGAAGACGCTGGCGAAGCAGTGGGCGGAGTCCACGGGGCGCATGCTGGGGCCCATGCTGGAGCGCTACCCCTTCAACCCCGAGTCCCAGGAGGACGTGGATCCGGCCGAGCTGGAGGTGCTGCGGCGCAAGGATGGGGCGTTCTGGAACTTCGTGAACCAGATGTTCTCCCGGATCTGCGTGGAGCGCGGCACCGAGTGGTCGCTGCGCGGCCCGCTGCGGGACAAGCTGTTGCTGCCGAATCAGATGCTGGTGACGCTCAGCAGGCTGGCGCGGCTGGCGAAGCTGCTGTGGGATGAGGAGGGCCGGCCCCGGCCGCTGATGCTGAAGGTGCAGCCTCAGCCGCTGCCGGCCCCGCCGATGCCTGGAGTCTTCGTCACCATGTCCTCCCTCAAGTGCGGAAAGACGACCGCGTACGGCTTCAACCAGAGCCCCACCTGGCAGGAGTTCCCCGTGAGCTGGTGGGATCAGCAGGTGTCCTCGATCGTGCTGGAGCTCCGCTCGCCCGCGCGGGATGCGCCCCAGTACGTGTCGCTGCCGTGGAACCGCTCGGCCTGGAGTTGCTTCCGCCTCTTCGAGGAGGCGGCCCTCACCGCGGATCAGCGCAGGCAGTGGAGCCTGGCATTGCAGGGCAACGGCGTGAGCAAGCGGGGAGTGAGCATCAGCTTCGGGCTCAAGGGCGATCCCTGGGTCCCCTTCCGGGAGGTGCCGCGATGAGCGTGCATGCGGCTCGGCTGACGGCCCTGGCGGCGCTGCTGTTGCTGGGGAGCGGCTGCGCGTCGAACAAGGTGAGCCTCAGCATCAAGTCCCCTCCGGGGACGAACCTGGGCCGGCCCATGTACATGCTGGTCCGCCAGGTGGATACCAAGGAGTACGCCAACGAGGCGTACTTCGAGGTGGCCGCGAAGGTGGGCGCCCCGGACAACACCGTGCTGCAGACGGCGGTCATCTACCCGGGCACCATTCAGCGCTTCCAGGTGAAGGTGCCGCAGGAGGGCCCGGTGGCGGTCTCCTTCCTCTTCACCGCTCCGGATGGGAACTGGCAGCTGCTGCTCAGCCCACCGCTGCCGAGCGCGGTGGATGTGGAGCTGACGGTGAGCCGCATCCTGAGCGACTCGATCCCGCCGGCCCTCCCCTCGGAGGTGCCCGAGGCGCCCGAGGCCCCCAAGGCGCCCGAAGCCCCCAAGGCGCCAGACGTCAAGGCGCCGAAGATGCCCGGCGCCTGAGTCAGCCGCCCAGCGCGCGCACCTGGGTCTCCATCCCGTCCATCAGCGTCATGACCTGGGTGCGGACCTGCTCCACCACCTGGGAGAAGAGGGTGGACTCCTCGATGGTGGTGGCCAGCGTGTCCAGCGGCGCCAGCAGCTGGTCTCGGGTCGCGTCCACCCGGTTGGCGACCCCGTCGATCTGCTTGCCCGCGGTGTCCATCAGCCCCTCGGCCTGCTTGGAGAAGGTGTCGAGCACCTGATCCACGCGGAGCGTGGCCTCGGCCTCGATGCGCTCGCGGGCCTTGCGGGCCTCCTCGAGTGCCTTGTCCACCGAGGCGCTGGCCGTCTCGAGCCCGGACTTCACGCGCTCGCGGGCCGACTCCACCTGCGTCTCGATGGTGTTGCCCACCTCCTTCACCTTGTCGGCCGCGGTCTGCATCCCTTCGCCCAGGGTCTCCTCGAAGGTCTTCAGTTGGGTCTTCACCTGCTCCTTGAGCGCGTCCACGCGGGCGGCCACCTGCTGCTGCATCGCCTCGATCTGCTTCACCACCTGATCGCGGGCATTGGCCACCTGGGCGGTGATCTGCGCGATCAGCTGCTCCACCTGGGTGACGGCCTGGTCGATGGTGCTCTGCACGGTCTGCTGCAGCGTCGAGATCTGCGTCACGAGCTGCTGCTTCAGCGTCTCGACCTGTTGCAGGGCCTGCGTCTGGACCTGCTCCACCTGGGAGACGAGCTGATCCGACAGGGAGGTCATCTGCTGGGTGACCTGGCCGGCGATGGTGTCGAGCTGGGTGGAGATCTGGTTCACCACCTTGGTGATGGCCTGCATGGCCGGGTCCACCAGCGGCTTGGGCAGGTCCTTGGCGGGGATGGCCTCCAGCAGCTGCACGGCCTTGGCCAGCAATGACTCCAGCGTGCCCACCAGCGTCTTGAAGAGCGTCTGGAGCTGCTCGAGCTTCTCGGGGAGGACGGCGAAGAGGGCCAGGATCTGCTTCTCGAGCTGGGCGATCGTGTCCATCAGTCCGTCGAGCACCGCGAAGGCGGAGTCGATCGTCTGTTGCACGGGGGCGCGGATGGACTCGAAGGTGGCGAGCGCCGTCTTCATCAGGGTGTCGATGGCCTGGACGCCCTGGGTGATGAGCGTGTCGATCTGCTGCTGGACCTGATCGATGAGCTGCTCCACGGTCTTGAGGGCGCCGGCCAGCTGCTGCACCTGTCCCGCCAGGGTCTGCTCGAGCGTGTCGAGCACGCGGTTGACCTGCTCGCGCCCGGTCTCCAGGGTTCCGCCGACGGTGGTCTCCAGCGTCTGGAGGACCTGGGTGGCCGTCTCGGTGGCGCTCTTCAGCGTGCCGCGGACCGGGTTGAGCGTCGCGCGCAGCTGCTCCACCAGCCGCTTCACCTCGGCCTTCGAGGTCTCTCCCGTGGTCTGGATCTGACCGTGGACCTGCTCCAGGGCCGTGGAGGGCGGGGTGAGCACGGCGTTGACGGCCTGGTTCAGCCGCTCGGCCTCCGGCTTCAGGCTCTCCCGGGTCTTCACCATGGGCGCGAGCAGCTGCTCGGTCACGGCCGCGAGCTGGGTGACGGCGCCTCCCACCGTCTGCTCCGCCTGGGTGCGGAGCTTCTGGAGCTCCTTCTTGACCTGCTGCTCGCGGGACTCCAGCTCGTCCTCGAGCTTCTTCAGCTCCTTCTCCGCCGTGGCGTGGGCCTTCTTGAGCTCGTCCTCGACCTTCTGCCCCCCGTCGCGGATCTTCTGCAGCTCCTTCTCCGCCGCGGCCCGCAGCTTTTGGACCTCCTCCTCGAGCTGTTTCTCGCGGGCCTGGAGCTCTGCCTTCACCTTCTCCACCTGCTCCTTGGCCTGGTCCTTGAGCTTCTGGAGCTCGCCCTCGAGCTGCTTCTCGCGGGCCGCGAGCTCGGTCTCCACCTTCTTGAGCTCTTTCTCCACCTGGTCGCGGATCTTCTGGACCTCCTGCTGGAGCTTCTTCTCGGCCTCCTTGAGCCTGGCCTTCAGCGCGTCCTTGCGCTTCTTGATGGCGGCGATCACCTCGGCGGCGAGCGCCTCACAGCGCTGGCCGATCTCCTTCGCCAGGGACTCGAGCTGCTGGCCGAAGGACTGCTGCTTCTTCTTCGCCACGTCCTCCAGCGCCTTGCAGCGCGAGGAGACCGCGGGCTCCAGGGCCGACACGCTCTTGCGGATGCGGCCCGCGGAGGAGTCGAGCTTCCCCCGCAGGGTGAGCACCTCGGCCGCGGCCTTGTCGAACCTGGACCACAGCGCCTTCACTCAGGGCTCCAGCTCCGCCAGCTCGGCGTCCAGCGCGTCGATCTTCTTGGAGAGCCCCCCGGCCACGGACTCCACCTCCGGGCGGATGGAGGCCAGCGCGCCCTCGAGCTTGCCGGTCAGGGTGTTGATCTCGTTCCGCAGGGGCTTCACGCGGGACACCACGCCCGCGCTGAAGGACTCCAGCTCTCCGCGAAGCTCCGCTACCTTGCCGCGCAGCTCTTTCATGGAGGTGCTCCGTCCATGGATGGTCTCCTCACCGCAGCTTCTCGAGGGCGGCCTTGGCCGCCGCCGCCGCCCCCGCGAGCTCACCGACGCCCTGGTTCAGCCGCGAGGCCGCTCCCTGGAGCCCGCTCTTGGCCTCCGCCACCTTGGCGCCCACCTCCGCGCGAGCGCCGCTGAGCGTCGCCTTCGCCTCCGCCTGGGCGCTCTTGATCTTCGCACGCACCGAGCCCATCGCGCCCTGGTAGGCGGCGGACGTCTGCCCGATGGCGCCTCCCACGGATGCCGTGAGATCGCCCTTGGCCGCGTCCACCTGAGGCGACACGTCATAGGTGGGGGTGGGCGCCATGCCGCTCGGGGTCTCCTTCACCTGGATGAAGAGGTGGCCCTCGCCCATGCGGACAATCTGCGTGTCACCCTGGGAGGTGCGGTGGATGCGCATCACCGGGTTGTCATCCTGGAAGTCGTGGGTGATGCCCGTCTGGCTCAGCTTGTTCAGGCCGAGCAGCGTCTGGTCTCCCTGTCCATCCTGGGGTGTGCGCACGCCCTCCTTCCAGTCGACGAAGCGGACGAGCTCGGCGCGGTCGAAGTGGAGCTCCACCAGCACCCGCGTGTTCTTGTACGGAGGGAAGAAGAAGTGCCCCGGGAGGTGGAGCGGCGCGGCGGGCACGCTCACCGTCTGGTTCCACAGCGGCACCGTCATCTGGAAGTAGGAGAGGGAGGTCTTCTCGTCGTCGGTGATGAGCCAGCGCCGATCCGTGGCCTCTCCGCCCGGGCTGTGCACCAGGCCCTCGACGTGGATGGGGTAGCGCGGGGTGCGGTAGGGCGGCAGGGTGACCACCGGCTCGGAGGCGGACTCGAGCCGGGCCGTCAGGCGCACGTCATAGTCGGCGACGGGGGTCTGCTGCTCCTCATGCCTGTCCTGGCGCTCGGCGGTGGCCTCGAGCTCCAGCGCGAGCACCCGGTAGTCCTCGTCCAGCCCGGTGAGGCCCTTGGGCCAGAGTGGGCCTTCCAGGCGGAGCAGCGCGCCGGGAGACACTTCCACCGAGGGGAACTGCTTGAAGGACACCTGGAGCTGCCGCTCACGCACCTGCAGGCGGGCTTTCTCCAGCTTCTGCCGCTGCTCGGCCTCGGCGGTGATGGACGTGCGCAGCAGCACGTCGTGAGACACGCCCGCGACGGCCTGAGGCTGCTCGAGCGGCGTGGTGGAGGGGCCTTCGGCCAGGGCGTTGAGCACGCGGGTGGAGTGGCGGATGGGCGGAGGGACCTGCACCTGCAGGCGCCCCACCTGGAGGCGGCTCAGCGGCGCCGGCTGGCCCGAGGAGGGCTTGCTGTCGGCCAGCAGGTACTCGTTCTTCTGGCAGTCGTAGCTGAAGACGCCCTTGTTGGCGTCCACGTACCAGAGGATGAAGTCGTAGAAGCTGACATCGGGGGCATCCGCGCCGATCGCCAGGCACAGCATGGGCTGCTGCTGTCGGAGCACGGCCCAGTCCACGGTGAGCTGGAGGCTGGCCTTGTGGGCGTCGATCACGTCCGCCAGGGACTTGCCGGTGTGGAGCTCGATGGGGCGGTGCTGGCGCCAGAGCACCTGGGCGGCGTCGGCGAACTCGAGGGTGTAGCGGCGGAAGACGCGGCTGGAGTCCTGGCTGTCACCGTGGGGCTCCGCGATGAGGCGGCGGCTGCGCACGAGGCCCTGGACCACGAGGGGCGGGGGCGGAGACTCGAGCGCGGGATCCACCGCGGCCACGGAGAGCCGGAGCTGCGCCAGATCCGGCTTCTGGAAGGCGGTGAAGAGCGGCGCGTCCTGCTTCTCCAGCGTGGTCCAGAAGGTGACCGAGCCGGTGAAGCCATGGCTGGCCAGGTGCAGGGACACCTGCTTCACCTGGCCACCGGGGATGGAGAAGGACTTGTCTCCCAGCGTGAGCGTCAGCTCGAGCCGAAGCTCCTCCTGGAATGCTGTGCTCACCGAGGGCCTCCTCGTCCAGCGGGCATCTTCGCACATCTCCGGGGTGTGCGCCCCGGGCCGCTCACAGCGACACGGCCGCTGCCACGAGGAGCACTCCCTCCAGGAGCAGCGTGAGGAGCCGGGTGATCAGGACGCGGGCTGGGTTGCGCTCCAGGAGCGACAGGACGATGCCGCCCACGAGGACCAGCGCCTCGGCCATCAGCCCGCCCAGGTAGTGCCGGGCCGAGCGGTAGAGCCAACCTCCCGCCTCGGTCCCGAACGTGTACTCCTCGGGATGGCGCAGGTAGCTGGTGAGCGAGAGGAGGGAGACCCCCAGCAACAGCACCAGCAGCACCAGCAGGGACGCGTTGACGAGCCGAAGTCCCCGGGAGGCGGGGGCAGGCGGAGGACTACTCATACTTGACCGTCAGCTCCACGTCCTTGCCGTACTCGCGGAACGTCTTGATGAAGGACTCCAGCTGGTTCGTGAGATCGATGCAGCCAGCGGAGCCCGGTGAGTCTCCGCCATGGATGGAGAAGCCACTGCGCCCGTGGGTCTGGGTGCCCTGTATGGGCGTCAGCCAGATGCGGGACTTGCCCCAGGAGCTCTCGCCGCCCGGCCAGGCGCCGCGCCCGAACTCGTTGATGATCTGATCGATCCAGTCGCGATCGGGCATCTTCTGGTACTTGCTCTGGGAGATGAGCCACTTCCCTTCGGGGATGGGGCCCTTGTCCGCGGTCTTCTGGTACTCCTTGCTCTGGTAGCCGCTCCGGCCCGACACGGCTGCCCAGCACACGGACTTCTTTCCGTCGGGCCAGGCCCAGCAGAGCCAGTGTCCGTTGAAGGTGAGCTTGGGCGTGCCCGGGGTGACGACCTTCTTGTCCGCCACCTTCGGGCTCTTCGGGACGGTCTTCGTCCCCGGGTTGTAGAAGGTGCGCAGCTCGCCCGTGGTGACGTAGTTGTTGCCAGCTCCCGCGGCGGTGGTCGTCTTCAGGCGGTTGCCGGCGACGGTGAGGGTGAACCTCTTCCCGTTGGCCGGGTCATGGGCGGTGTAGGAGACAATGTTCCCCTGGGTGGATCTGGCGGTGATGGTCACCCAGTGGTCCGTGCCCCAGCGTCCGCCTCCGCTGCCCTGCCTGTAGTCCACACCCGCTACCACCGGGCGGCCCGCGTCCAGCTCCTTGTCGAGGTTGGCGAGCGACCACTCCGGGAACGGCCACGTCGCCTTGAGCCCTCGAGCCTGTGCCGCCACGTCCCAGTTGAGCGCATTGCCCGAGTAGCCGTTGTGGCTGTCCAGGTAGGCGTCGAGCTCCTTCGGATCAATGAGCAGGCCGGAGATCTTGCTGATGGCCATGGCGGTGGCCGTCATCGCGCAGCCCGCCCTGCGGATGCTGAGATCGTTGGCGCTCCCGAGGGAGCGATCCCCCCAGCGCTGGTCGCCCTGGGCGTACAGCGGCACGCTCTGGGCCGTGACAGGCAGCTGCGGGGTGTCTTCCTTCTTGGGCTTCTCTTGCGCTGGTGGGTTCGGGTCGCTGGTGGTGCTGCTCGACGTGCCGCGGTCGGCCAGGAAGCGGGTCATCGCCGCGCGGGTCTTCGGGCCCAGGATGCCGGGGCCGGTCAGCACCTGCGCGTCGGTCATGTACCCATGCCGGACGAGCAGCAGCTGCAGCTCATGGATCACCGGATCGCCATTGAGAGACATACGTAAAGCCCCCTCGAGGGTGCTGGCGGCTCAGTAGCCGCTGGCGTACTGGAAGTGCATGGGGTCCACGTTGCTCCTGAAGTCCCCGCCCCAGGTGAAGCCCCAGCTCTTGAAGTGCTGCACCAGGTCCGCGTGCACCTTGCCCGGCCGCGGGTTGGCGTTGATGTCGAAGGCGATGCCCCACGAGTGCACCGAGGGCTGAGGCGGCTGCAGGTCCTTGCCTGTCTTGGCGTCTCTCTTGTTGCGCACGAAGCCCGGGTACATGCCATCGAAGGTCGTGATGTGCTTGAGCAGGTCCTTCTTCTGGGCGTCGTCCAGGCACGCCTTCATCACCGGCACCATCTTCTCGTGCAGGATGACATCCACCTTCTTGCCGCCCGTGCCCAGCGGAAGCTGAATCGTCACCATGCTCTCGCCGGCCTTGCCAAAGGCGGCCTTGATGGCCTCGAAGCCGCTCGGTGCTGGGAAGATGGTTCCTTCCGTCCCGCCCGAGGTGCTGCCCGAGGTGCCCCCCGACGCGCCTTTCCCCTTCTCTTCCAGGAGGCGGGCGACCGCGTTCCGGGTCTTCGGCCCCAGGATGCCGGGGCCTGTCTGCACCTGATCCTGCGTCATGTAGCCGTACTTGACGAGGATCGTCTGCAGCTCCTTCACCGCCAGGTCACTCTTCATATGGAGCCCTCTGAGAAAGCCCCCTTGGGCATCTGCAGGAACAGACCCAGGCTAGACCCTGGCAATCCCGAAGGTAAAGCACCGGGCCTGCATCATCCCGCGGGGGTCTTCCGAGCTTGGGGTTCTCCCCCTGTAGGCGGCTTGACCCGGTGAATTTGCATTCGCAATGATGCCGAGCGATTCCTTCCAAGTTGAGCGGGGGCGTTTCATGCCGAAGATCGATTTCGCATTCATCGCCAACTTCGAGGGCGGGCAGCGCTACAAGGGCTATGTGCCGGATGCAGCCGGCAGCCAGAGCGGCGTGACCATCGCCACCGGCTTCGATCTGGGAGCGCGTAACGCCACGGATCTGCAGAACCTGGGTCTTCCCCAAGCGCTCATCGACAAGCTCTCGAAGTATCTTGGCAAGCAGCGCTCGGATGCCGAGCGCGTGCTGCTCAGGTACCCCCTGACGATCTCCAAAGCGGAGGCCGACCTCATCGACAAGGCCTCCAAGCAGAGCATCATCAGCTCGCTGATCAGCCTCTACGACGGAGCGCTGCCCCGCAGGACGGGCATCGTGAAGTTCGAGCAGCTCCCCACCGAGGCCCAGACGGTCATTACCTCGGTCGCCTTCCAGTACGGGGACCTCAAGAGGCGGACCCCCAACTTCTGGAAGGCCGTCACCGAGCAGCGCTGGCAGGCTGCGGTCGACGAGCTGCGCGACTTCGGTGATCGGTACTCCAGCCGCCGCCGCAAGGAGGCGGACCTGCTCGCCAAGGTGCTGAAGCCCAACAAGGCCAAGGAACCTGTCGCTCTTCCCGTGGCCAACTACGGCTTCGCCCTCTTTGGCGTGGGCGGGCTGCTGCAGGAGCAGCCGTCGCAAAAGCTCACAGGCTCTGTGGGCAAGGGAGGGAAGAACACGGTCGGCGACGTGAAGCTGATCCAGACGCTGCTCAACTCCCACCGCCCCATTCCCGCCCTGCCGCTCCCGGTCAACGGCAAGGTGGACCCGAACCTCATCAACGCCATCGTGGACTTCCAGCGCCGCACGGTGGGGATGTCCAGCCCCGATGGCCGGGTGGATCCAGGCGGGCGCACCCTCCAGGCGCTTACCGGCACCAAGCAGAAGCAGACCCCGACGAAGGTCCCCGACAAGAAGCCCACCATCGACACGAAGGCGGCCAGCAGCTTCTGCTTCCCCTTCCCCAAGCTGCCCACCAAGAGGTGGAGCACGGGGCAGCGCTCCTTTGGCTACAACCGGGACGGGGGCAAGCGGAAGCACGCCGCCTGCGACATCTATTTCCCCGCGGGCACCTGGATCCACGCCGTCGCGGATGGCACGGTCATCCAGCCGCCCTACAACTTCTACGCGGGAACCCAGGCGCTGGAGATCCAGCACGGCGACTTCATCGTGCGGTACGGCGAGATCAAACCGAACAGCTTTGTCGGTGGCACCACGGTGAAGAAGGGCCAGCGGCTCTGCCAGGTGGGCCACCTCATGGGCATCAGCGTCGAGAGCGACATGCTCCACTTCGAGATGTACGCGGGCACCGCGACCGGCTCGCTGACCGTCAAGGCCAACAAGCCCTTCCAGCGCCGCAGCGACCTCCTGGATCCGACGCCGTTCCTGGATGCCTGGGCTGCGAACCTCCCTTCCACGTAGCTCAAAGGACTGTCCTTCATGAAGATGAGAGCGGGAATCGTGCTGGTGATGATGGCCCTCGGAGGAGCGGCGCTCGCGGGGACTCCGGAGCCGGCGGCCTCCCTGGATTCCCTCAAGGGGCAATACGGCTTCAACTGGCTCAGCAATCCGAGCAAGGAGAAGTGCGTCCAGATCACGGACAAGCTGCTGAAAGACTTTCAGAAGAACTACAAGTGTGATCTGAAAGAGAACACCAGCTCCTCTTCCGGCAAGCCGAGCGTGAATTGCACCCGGAAGGACGAGAAGAAGCAGTACCTCATCTTCAAGACCCAGGCCCTCTGCGACGAAGAGCGAGAGACGCAGGCGGCCAACTCCGAGGAGTGATGCGAAGCCCTGTGCTGATCGCTGCGTCCACGCTGTGGTTCTCCCTCCTGGCCGCGGCGCCCGCCTCCGCGGAGGAGCCGCTGTGCGCCCAGCGCGCGCCCTGTCGGGTCGTCGAGACCTTGGAGGCGGGCAAGGATGCGAAGGGCCAGCCGCTGCAGGTGAAGCACCTCTCGCTGGGGTGGCTGGACTCGGAGACGGCGAGCAACGCCATCGGCCGCAAGTTCGTCGCGAAGCGCAAGGCCGAGGGCAGCCGCGAGCGCGGTGAGTGCGAGGCCACCGAGTGGTGGCTGATGCGCCCGGGCTTGCCAGCCCAGCTCCTGCTCTCGGTGTGCAATGACGGCTACGGTGCCGCGGGCGTCGGCGAGGACGTGGTGACAGTGGGAGAGAAGCTCTTCACCCACCAACAGTCCGGAGGCAGCGCCGACCGGTGGAGCAGCTCGCGCACCCTGCAGCTCTCTCCGCTGGCGCTGGTGGGCGAGAGCCTGCAGAGCTTTCGCACGGACGAACCGGACAAGGTGCGGGGGAGCCGGTGGGACGTCATGGAGCTGCGTGGCGAGGCCATCGTACCCCCGCCGTCGTGCGAGGGAGCCGAGTCCGTCGGCGGGCGCACGCTGCCGTACCTGCCCCTGGTGCAGGTGGAGAAGTCCTACCTTCAGGGCGGTTGGAAGCAGGCGGGACTGGGCAGCTGCGCGCTCACCGCGGGGCACTGGGTGCTCGGCAAGCAGGAGGACCCGAAGGACGCCGGGCTCAAGGCGGTGCTGGCGGAGCGGGAGACGCTGCTCCTCGAGGTGCGCGATAACCGCTGGACGGGCCCGAGCGGCACGAAGTGGCTCGCGGATGACCACGTGGAGCTGTGGCTTGCCCCGTGGCCACCCCAGGATCTGATGGGGTGTGGCAAACCTCTGCCGGACCAGAAGGCGGTGCAGTGGGGCATCCGCATCGCCGACGGCCAGGTGTTCCCCGCCTACGGCTCACCCAAGCAGAAGCTGAAGGTAGAGAAGGCGGAGATCCGCGGCCCCGAAGGGCTCGAGGGCTACCGGCTGAATGTGACGCTGCCCAAGGGCTTCCGGAGTGTCAGCGTCAGCTACAGCGACAGTGACGAGGGCAAGAAGCAGGAGCGGATGCTGGCCACCAGCCCGCTGAAGTTTCCGCGGCCGGAGACGCTCAACGCCGTGCGGCTCGTGCTCCCCGAGGAGGCCACCTGCGTGGTGCGCGAGGGCAAGCTGGTGGTGGTGCCCACCGAGCTGAAGTCGAAGGGGCCGGACGTGGCCGTGCTGACGTCCCCCTGAGCGGCTCGGGCCGAGCGGAAGGAGCTCAGCCGGGCAGCGGCAGGGTGAAGGCGAGCTGAACCTGCGTGCCCGCCAGCTCGGGCCTGAGCGAGGCGCGCAGCTGCACGCCCCGCTCTCCATTGCCGGTGGACACCACCCGCGCGTGGAGCTGGCAGTCCTGCCCCGAGCCGGTGGGGAGGAACGCCTCGGCGGCCCGGGAGAAGGCGGCGGCGACCGCGTCAGGGCTGGCGCCGGTGGGCAGGCGCTCGGCGAGCTCCTGCGCGAGGCGGACGAGGCGGCCGGTGAGGAGCTGCCCGGGGAGCCGCGTTGCGTCACGCCCGCCGTACACCGTGGGGGCCGCCGCCAGCAGCACGGCGTTCGAGTCCCACCAGCCGCTCACGGCGAGCAGTCCCTGCGCGGCCAGCCGCTCTTGTTCCCGCAGCGAGAGGCCCACCTCGGTCGCCACGGCGGAGCCCCCCTGCGGCTGCCACACCGCGGGCGAGCGCGTCCCGCTCCCTGGCCCGACGAGGCGCCCGAAGGTACGCGTGTCGCGGAAGCTGGCCGCCAGCATGGCTGCCACCGCGAGCGCGGGGCTGGCGAAGCACTGGCGGCGGAGCTCCCCCTGGTGCTCGGCCCACATCACCACGGGGTTGAGGGCGGCACACAGCCAGCGTGAGGACTCCTCCGCACGCAGCCGGCGCCAGGCTTCTCGTGAGCGGGCCTCCTGCTCGCTGGCCGGCTGCTGTCCTTCCCCCAGCAACGAGAGGGGGACCGTCACCACCACGGGCAGCGAGGCCTGCTCTCCCAGGGCCGCGAGCTGATGCAAGGTGTCCACGTCGTCGATCGCCTCCAGGAGGAAGCAGGCATCGGGCCGCTGGAGGGGAGGCACGTCGAGGCAGTGCGCCAGGTTCTCCAAGAGAGAGGAGGGCTCGACGTCGAGCACCTCGAGCTCCATGCCGGCGGAGGCGGGACAGTGCTCCTTCAGCCAGTGCAGCCCGCGCCAGGCGGACTCCAGCCGCGCCACGGTGGGGTGTTGAAGGAGATCGCGTGCGGTGGCGAAGAGGGCCTCCTCGAGGAGGGTGCGCGCGGTGCGGCGGGCGTCCTCGGGTGAGCGCGAGCCGCGGAGGGCCTGGGCCATGGCCGAGGACAGGCGGCCCGTGCTCATGAGGTCTTCGAGGCGCGCGGCTTCTTCGGCGCCAGGCATGCGTGCGCCGGACAGCACCTCAAGGAGGGGACGCAGGGTGCGCAGATCCGGAACGGAGTCGATGACCCCGGAGAGGTGGAAGGCGCTGAGCCGGTCGAAGGAGACCTCATAGGAGCTCGCGTCGCCCGAGCCGAGGCGATCCTGCACCATGAGGCGCAGGCCCCTGGCTGCGCCCCCGAGCTGCCCGGAGAAGAAGTCTTCGGTCAGGAGGAACCGGCGTCCCGAAGGCGAGGGGAGGAAGGCCCCGGCGACGAGCCACCGCACGCGCTTGCCTGACGGTAGGGGAGCGTCCAAGTGATGCCTGTCGGGGCTTCGAGGTGGAGGACTGCACCTTAGCAGAGTCAGGAGGGAGCTCCGACGGCGCGCTCTTGCCGAACCTGTATAGCTGTCAGACAGGTTTGTCCCCGTGCGTGCCGTGAGCTCCTCGCCACGCGCCCTCGGTGACATTTTGCGCGTGGGACCGCATCATCGGCTGTGCATGTCACGCCTCTGCCTCCTCTCGCGGGCGGGCCTCGCGTCCGCGCTCGTCCTCCTGGCCTCGTGCCGCATTGAATCGGCCGCGCCAGCGGAGGCGCCCGCGTCGACGGCCCGAGAGGGGGCGCCGTCTGGAGATGTGTGGGTCTACACCTCCATGTACCAGCACGTGCTCGATGCGCTCGAGCCGCTGCTGAAGGAGAAGCTCCCGAACGTCCAGGTCCACTGGTACCAAGCCGGGAGCGAGAAGGTGGCCAGCCGCCTCGAAGCCGAGCGGGCCGCGGGCGCCGTCCGGGCCGACGTGATCGCCACGTCGGATCCCTTCCTGTACGAGCGGCTCGCACGCGAGGAGAGCTTCCTCCGCTACGCCTCCCCGAACGTGCTCCGGGTCCCGCGCTCCCTGTTGGATCTCGACGCCCGCTACGCGGCGGTGCGCCTGTCTACCATGGTCCTGGTCCACCGCCAGGGCGCCGCGCCTCCGGCCTCCTTCGCCGATCTCGTGGGCGAGCGCTGGAAGGGACGTGCCGCCGTCGGTGACCCGTTCACCTCGGGCACGGCGTTCACCTGGGCCGTGTTCATCCACTCGAAGTATGGCGAGGCCTTCTTCACGCAGCTGCGGGACAAGGGCGCCATCGTCGCGGGAGGAAACGCCGCCGTGCTGCAGAAGGTGGAGAGCGGCGAGGTGGATGCCGGGGTCCTGCTGCTCGAGAACGCGCTCGCCGCGAAGGCGCGCGGGAGCCCCATCGAGATCGTCTGGCCCGAGGACGGCGCCGTCGTCATCCCCGGACCCGTGGCCATCTTCCACACGACGCGCAACCCCGTCGCGGCCAAGGCGCTCGTGGACCTGCTCTTCTCCCCGGAGGGCCAGCGCATCATCGTGGGGAAGGGAGACATGCACTCGGTGGATCCCCGGCTCGAAGGGCCTCGCGCCGAGCCCGGACTGGAGACCCTGATGACCCGCTCCCAGCCGTGGACTCCCGCGCTCGTCGAACTGGGCCTCACGCGCGGTGGGGCGATCAAGGAAGCGTTCAGCAAGGCCTTCTCGCGATGAGGGCGCGTGGACCTGGCTCGCGGTGGCTCGGGCTCGGCGCTTGGTTGGGGCCGGTCCTGTTCTTCGCCCTCGGCCCGGTCGCCTTGCTGCTCCTGCGCAGCGCGGGGGCGCTGGGGGGTGTCGCGCTCTCCACGCTCTCCGGCGAGGCAGGGGCGCTCGTGAACACGCTTGTCACCTCACTGGGTGCGGCGGTGTTCGCGCTCGCGCTGGGGGCGCCCTTGTCGCTCCTCCTCTTCCGCACGGATCTTCCGTTTCGTGGGGCGTTTGCCGTGCTCTTCACGCTCCCCTCCGCCATCCCGCCGTTCATCTGGGGCATGGGGTGGATCTCGCTCGCCAGCCCTCGCGCGGGGTACCTGAACCGGCTGCTGGGGGAAGGGGTGCTGGATATCTATGGCCCGGGCGGCATCGCGTTCGTCATGGGGCTGTCGGGGCTCCCTCTGGTGCTGCTCGCGGGGGCTGCTGCGCTCCGGCGCGTGGACCCGGCGCTCGAGGAGGCCGCACGGGTGTGTGGGGCCTCGCCGCTTCGGGCGCTGTTCGCGGCCACGGTCCCGCTCACGATGCCGTCGCTGCTCTCCGGGGCGGTGATGGTCTTCCTGATGGCCGTGTCCGCGTTCGGCGTCCCCTACATCCTCGGCGTGTCCGCGACGCCTCCCACGCGTGTCCTCACCACGCGCATCTATGAGCTCGTGCTCCTGGGAGGAGAGGGGAGCCTCGCGCGCGCCGTGGTGCTGGCCTCAGTGCTCCTGGTGCTCACGCCCGTTGCCCTCTGGGCTACCTGGGCGCTGGGCAGATCCGGCCGCGTCCGCCTGAGCGCTGGCAAGGGCGTCTCTCCGCGGCTCTTTCCTCTTGGGAGAGCCAGGACTGCCGCCACCGTGGCCGTGGGCATCGCTGGCCTGCTCCTCGTGCTGCTGCCGCTCGGCGCGGTGGCGCTGACGTCCGTCCAGCGCAGCTTCGGCGCCGCGCTGGCCTGGGAGAGCTTCACGCTCAAGCACTGGTCGGGGGTGCTCTTCGAGCCACGCACGCTGCAGGCCCTGGGGCGCAGCCTCCTCCTCGCTGCGGGGGCGGGCCTGCTGGTCTGCGCCTTCGGGCTGGCGAGCGCCGTGCTCCAGCGACAGTTCCGCCGGCTGGGAGCAGGCATCGAGGCGCTCGCGGTCTGGCCCTATGCCGTCCCGGGGACAGTGCTGGCCATCGCGCTCCTCATCGCGTTCTCGCGCGAGCTGCGGTTCATCCTCTTCGATCGGATCGCCTTTGTCCTGGCGCTCGCGCACACGCCCTGGCTGTTGCTCATCGCCTACGCCGCGAAGTACCTCGCGCTGGGGACGCGGAACAGCTCGGAGGCGCTGGCGCAGATCGATCCCTCGCTCGCGGAGGCTGCGCGGGTGAGTGGTGCTGGGCCGCTGCGCGCTTTCCTCGACGCGCCGCTGCCCCTGCTCCGCCCCGCGCTCTTCGCCGCGTTCGTGCTGGCCTTCCTCGCTTGTGCCACGGAGATCACCATGTCCGTTCTCCTCGTTCCGGCTGGCTCCCAGGTGTTGGGCACGCTCCTGTTCGAGCTCCAGAGCTACGCGGACCCTGCCGCCGCTTCGGTGCTCGCCTGTGCGTTCGTGGCGCTCGTGCTGCTGGGACAGGGGCTCGTCTCGCTCGCGCGGCGGCGCACCGTGGAGGTGCGGTGATGGCGGCCATTGCCCTCGAAGGACTGGTCAAGTCGTTCGGCGCCACGCCCGTGGTCCGTGGCCTCACGCTCGACGTGCGCGAGGGGGAGTTCGTCTCGCTCCTGGGGCCCTCCGGCTGTGGGAAGACGACAACTTTGCGGATGCTCGCGGGCTTGGAGCACCCGGACGCGGGCGTCATCCGCATTGGTGGTGAGACGGTCGCGGGCCCCGGCATCCGTGTTCCTCCCGAGAAGCGTGGGCTCGGCATGGTCTTCCAGAGCTATGCCGTGTGGCCCCACCGCTCGGTCGAGGCGAATGTGGCCTATCCGCTCGCGCTGCGCCGCCTCCCGAAGCAGGAGCTGGCCGAGCGTGTGCGGGAGGCCCTGCGCTGGGTGAGGCTCGAGTCTTACGCCACGCGGATGCCGCATGAGCTGTCGGGCGGGCAGCTCCAGCGCGTCGCGCTCGCCCGGGCGCTCGTCTCCAGTCCGCGCGTGCTCCTGCTGGATGAGCCACTGTCCAACCTGGATGCCGCGCTCCGAGAGGAGCTGCGCGCCGAGATCGCTACCCTGCGGGCCCGCCTGGGCACGACGATGGTCTTCGTCACGCATGATCAAGGGGAGGCGCTCGCACTCTCGGATCGCATCGCGGTGATGAACCGCGGCGTCATCGAGCAGGTGGATACCCCCGAGCGCCTGTACCGTGAGCCGTTGACGCCCTTCGTCGCGGCATTCGTGGGAGGCGCCAACGTCTTCGCCGGTGAGGCCCGCGAGGGCGCGTTCCACTGCTCCGGGAGGGACATCGTGTTCCCGTTGCCCGAAGAGCTGCGTGGCAGCACCGGTCCGGGGGCGCTCATGTTCCGTCCGGAGGATGTCGAGATCGGTCCGGAGGGAACGCCGCTCCCGCTCTCCGCGCGCTTGTTCCTGGGACATGCGGCGGAGTACCGCTTCCCCGTGGGTGACACGCTCCTGCGCGTGGTGGGCCCTCCTCTGGAGGTGCGCGCCGGGCAGGTGCTCCAGGTCCGGCTCCGGAAGGCGAAGCTCTTTCCCGCGCTGCCGGAGGCTGTCTCCGCGAACCTGTAGGGTTGTCAGAACGGGTTTTACTGGACTGGGCTGACATCGCAGCGGCCCGAGGCGCCGCGGGTGAGGTCCTCGGCCACCGTGCGCAGCAGGTTGCGCGAGACGGCGGAGCGCTCGTCCTCGGCGGACTCGCCCTGGGTGAGCCACGAGGCCACCTTGCCCAGGCTCGCCGCCGTCACCACCTGCAGCCGCACGCTCACCTGCACCACGAAGGAGTCACTGGACTCGGGCGGCTCCTTCAACGTCCACGCGGTGCGCTCCAGCTCCAGCACCGGAGCCCCCGACGGCAGGGCGCGCCCGTCCAGCAGGTACTCGCCCTTCGAGAACGAGAGCACCTGCGTGAGCCTCGCGGAGTCCACCTGATCGTCGAACCACAGCTTGCGGCGGCGCAGCAGCGTCAGCTCCACCTCCAGCCGCCCCGCCAGCCCCAGCCGCAACAGCCGATCCAGCTCCGGTGTCAGGAAGGCCTGGGCCTCGGGCCGCACCACCACGCGCCGCCCGCTGAGGGTGGCCGTGCACTGCGCCCGAGGCTCCTCCGCCCACGCTCCAGGCGCGAGCAGCCCCATCGCGGCCACCAGCGCCGCGCCGAGCCCTCGTGCCTGTGCTCCGAGCCGTCTCATGCGTGTCAGAAGGGCCGGGTGAAGAGCAGCCGGGCCTCGGGCGTCCACGAGGCGCGCTCGTCCGTGCGCCAGGCCGTGGTCAGCTCCACCTCGTCTCCGAAGTGCAGGTTCGCGCCCACTCCCAGCCGCGCGTCCGTCCAGCCCGCCTCCTGCCGCACCGAGCCCGCATCCACGAAGGCGCCGAAGAACCCCCACCGGTACTCGGCGCTGGCGAGCACCGAGGCGTCCCCTCGGAACTCCTTGAAGCCGTAGCCGCGCAGCGCGCTCCACCCACCCAGGCCCTCCTGCTTCTGCAGCGGCAGGTCCTCGCCTCCCGCGGCGCGCAGGCGCAGGCGCAGCACGTCATCACGGCGCGTGGGCACGTAGAGCAGGGTGTCGCTCACCAGCTTCCAGAAGCTCGTGCCTTCGTCCCCGCCGAACGAGGGGCGGGCCACCTCCAGCGTGGCGAAGCTTCGCAGCATGAGGTGGGACGGCCAGTCATCGTCCACGGAGAGCAGCGGGAGCTCCGGGCTCCGGAAGAGCGAGCCGGGCTCCTCGCGAGACCTCCCATCGCTCGCGTACTCGAGCCGGCCGATGACGGAGCCGAAGCGGGCCTCAGTGACGGGCGCGTTCGGGAAGGGCGGCGAGTCCCTCCGGAAGACGGACAGCGGCCCCGTCAGGCTCACCATCGAGGCGTAGGAGTCCCGCCGGTACTCGCCTCCCACCAGCCAGCGGCTCCCCAGCCGCCACGTCGCGAAGGCCGAGACTCCCTTGCGGCGGAAGTAGTCCGTGTCCGGCCGGTTGAGCAGGGCGGAGTAGATGGACGAGTCGATCAGGCCGATCCGCCACCGGTCGAGCGTGTCGGTGAAGTCATGGACCTGGCCGCCCAGCTCCGCGATCCCCAGGGAGGGCACCCGCGCCTTCGCTCCGAGCAGCCAGTTGAGCCGGCGCTGGCGGCGCGTCTGCTCGGGATCGTCCGGGATGCGCTGGCCTCCGAGGCGCAGGGGAATGAAGAACGCTGTCTCCAGCGTCAGGTGGGCCCGGTCTCCCGGATCCCACACCCGCAGCTTGCCTTCGAGCCCCGGCGCCAGCCCCGTCACCTGCGTGTGCACCGGGAGCAGGCTCAGATCGAAGTCCGGCCGGCGCGGACGCACGCTCACCACCACGCGGCGGCCTCGAAGGGCAAGGCCCGCGGACCCTCTGTGCTCCTCGCCGTCACCCCACCACCCCTCGAACATGTCGTCCCAGGAGAGCTCGAAGTGCTCGCGCCGCCGCTTGCGCTCGGGCTCCTTCGCCTCGTCGCGGAGGGTCCGGTAGCGCCGTGTGCCGTCCTCGCTCCGCTCTTCCACGAGCCGGGCCTCCGGGGCCCTGCGCTCCACGCCCCTGACTCGGAGGTAGGGCAGCTTCTCCTCCAGGCGCGCCACCGCCCGGGACATGTCGCTGCGCAGGAAGACATCCCCCGGCTGGATCCCCAGCGCCTCCCGGACTCGCGGCGACTGGTCCGCGTCCACCCCTTCCACGTCCACGCCTTCGATGTGGCCCTCGTCGACCTCCACCTCCAGGCGCCCATCCGGGTGCAGGGTCGCGGTGAGGCTGGCCAGGAGGTAGCCGTTATCGCGCAGCTCCTCGAGCGCGCGCTCCAGCGCCGCCGTGAGGCCCCCCGAGACGATGCCGGGCTGGAGCTCGCCCCGGGTGTCGAGGCGCGCGAGCCACTCTCGCGGTGGCCGGAGTGGCGGACAGAGCGGCGTGGTGGGCTTGACCGTCAGGCTCACGCTCTCGTCGTTGATGCGCAGCGTGGCCACCACCTCTTCATCATCGTCCTCGTGCCTCCGCACGGCCTCCCAGGTCACCGAACGGAACATGTCCTCGCGCAGCTCCCGGGGCGTCACGTCCTGCAGGCCCTGGAAGGAGACGGAGGAGACGAAGGGGTGCTCCTCGAGGGTGACCTCCAGCGTCGGCGCCGCGCCCTCCGCGAGCCTCAGCGTGGGGGTGATGGCCGCGAAGAGCTCCGTGCGCGCGAGGCGGCGCAGGCCTCGGGTGGCCTGCTCCACGGTGAGCGGCCCCGCGGCGGGGATGCGGCTGAGCGCGCGCACTTCATCGGCCGTGAGGCGCTGGAGGCCCTTCCACTCGATGCCCGCGAGCGTCTGGGCCTGCCCATCGACGCGGAGCTGGAGCGTGCCGAGGGCGGAGGGCACGGCCTCTGAGCCGTCGTCGGTGTCCAGGCACGTCTCCGCCTTCATGGCGGGCGCGGTGCCTGCGCCGGGCGGGGAGCCGGCATCGGGCACACCGGCGCTCTCGACCGAGGGGGAGGGCAGGGGAGCGACAGCGGTGCCCCCATCGGGCGGTGCACCCTGGGCACCTGCGACGAGCGGGAGGAGGCACGAGAGGAAGAGGAGGAAGCGGTTCATGCCGGGTCTGGAGAGCACGCGCCGTTCCAAGCCATGGCGCGTCGTAAGTGCTTGGAATGACAAGGAGCGCGTGGGCAGGGGGATGTCATTTCCACATCCGGATGTCACGGCGCGATGTGAGGGTGACATCGCCCTCATGGCATCGGGAGGCCGAGCGCCTTGATGCGCCGGTAGAGGTTGCCCCGGTCGACCTGGAGCAGCCGTGCCGCCCCCGCGATGCTCCCGCCCTCCTCCAGCGCGGCGCGGATGAGCTCCCGCTCGAAGTCCTCCACGTGCTCGCGGTAGCCCTTCTCTCCCAAGCTGGGGCGGGCGGTGCGAGGGCCCTGGGGCGCCGCGCCTTCGAGCGAGTCGGCGGTGAGGGTGAGCGGGCCGTCACCTCGCAGGAGGTTCAGGCGCTCGATGACGTTGCGCAGCTCGCGGACGTTGCCGGGCCAGCGGTACGCGCGCAGGACGGCCTCGGCCCCCGGCGCGACCACCAGCGAGACCTGAGGCCCGGCGATCTCGGCGGCGAAGGCGCGGGCCAGCGGGAGGAGATCCTCCGGGCGCTCGCGCAAGGGCGGCACGGCGAGTGGCATGACGTTGAGCCGGAAGAAGAGGTCCTGCCGGAAGCGCCCCTCCTTCACCGCGCGGGCGAGGTCCTGGTGGGTGGCAGCGAGGATGCGGACGTCCACGGCGATGGGCCCCGTGCCGCCCAGCCGCTCCACCTCCTTGGTCTCCAGGGCGCGCAGCAGCTTGGCTTGCAGCTCGAGCGGCATGTCCCCCAGCTCATCGAGGAACAGCGTGCCCCCGTGGGCCTGCTCGAAGCGGCCGGGCCGGCGCGCGGTGGCTCCGGAGAAGGCGCCCTTCTCGTGGCCGAACAGCTCGCTCTCCAGCAGGGTGGCGGGGATGGCGGCGCAGTTGATGGCCACGAAGCGCCCCTTGCGTCCCGAGGCCAGGTGGAGCGCGCGGGCGACACGCTCCTTGCCCGTGCCCGTCTCGCCGGTGATGAGGACGGCGGCGTCGCTCGGGCCTACGCGGGCGATGAGGCGGCGCAGGCTCTCCATGGCCGGGCTCTCGCCCACGAGGTGGCCGGGGCGGGCCAGCTCCTCCAGCAGCCGCTGCCGCTCCTCTTGCAGCGCGCCCAGCGCGAGCGCGTTGCGCAGGGCGGTGAGGAGGCGCTCGGGCGAGGGGGGCTTCTCCACGAAGTCCGTGGCGCCGAGCTTCAGGGCCTGCACGGCCTCGGCAGGGGAGGCCTCGCCGGACAGCACCACCACGGGCGCGGGCAGGGGACGCGGCAGGCGCGCGAGGAACTCCAGGCCCGTCTCGCCGGGCATCCGCAGATCCAGCAGCACGAGATCCGGTGGGCCCTCGGGGGCGTCGAGCAGGCGCGTGGCCTCGGCGGCGGAGCGGGCCTCCAGGGGTTGGAAGCCCTCATCCGAGAGCAGCCCGCGAAGGCCCTTGAGGACCCCGGGATCATCGTCGACGAGGAGGATGCGAGGTCCAGGCTTCATGTCGCGGGCGGGGCGAGGGGAAGATCCACGAGCGCCAGCGTACCGCCACCGGGCGCGGGTTCGAGGCGCAAGGAGCCGCCGTGTTCGTGGGCGATCTTTTGCGCGATGGGCAGGCCCAGCCCGCTGCCGCCCGGCTTGGTGCTGAAGAGGCCTCGGGTGAGGGCGGCACCCTCCAGCACCGTGGGAATGCCCGCGCCGCCGTCCCGGAGCATGACGCGCACGGAGTCCTGCCTGGGCTCCACGGCCAGGTGGACCGGCGACGCGCCCGGAGTGGAGGCCTCGGTTGCGTTCTTCAAGAGGTTGCCGAAGAGGCGGCGCAGGCCGTCGGGGTCTGCATGGAGGGTGAGCTCCGGGCCGGGCGCCAGCTCCACGGGGACGGGCGAGGTGCCCTGGTAGAGCGCGCATACCTCGGCGAGCAGCGGGCGCAGGGCCACGGGCTGGAAGCGTGGCGAGGGCAGGCGGGCGAAGGCGGAGAAGCTCTGGGTCATGCGCATCAGCAACTCCACCTCTTCCTGGAGGAGCGCGACGGCCTCGGAGATGCGGGTGGGGTCGGGAGGGGAGGGAGCATCCGTCCGGGAGAGACGCGCGAGCGAGAGCTTCATTGCCGTGAGCGGGTTCTTCAACTCGTGAGCCAGGGCGCGGGCGATGTCCTGCCACGCGGCGATCTGCTCGGCGGCCTTGAGGCGCTCGCGCTGGGCGAGCAGCTCCTGGCCCATGCGGTTGAAGCCGGCGAAGAGGAACTGGAACTCGTCTCGTGGGTGCTCGGGGGCGGGCAAGCGGACGGAGAGATCGCCGCGCGCATACGCCGTCATGCCCTGGGTGAGCGTGGTGACGGGCCGGGAGAGCGCGCGCCCGAGCAGCACCGCGGCCAGGGCGAGCACCGCGGCTGCGCCGAGCACCAGCGCGGCGATGAACCGGGGCACGCGGCGCACGAGCGCCTGACGGGCCAGCTCCGCCTGAGCGAGGTTGAGCCGGGCCTCGTCGAGCGGGGCCTGGGAGAGGCCCTGGCGTTCCAACTCGGCGGACACGTCCTCGAGGACGCGCTCCACGGGAGCCACGGACACGGAGAGGAGCCGCTCCAGGGCGCTCTGGGCGAGCAGCCCCATGAGCACGAGCGGGACGAGCCCCGCGGCCAGCATCACGGCAAGCAGCCTGCGCCGGAAGCGGGAGGGAGGGACTGGAAGGTTGGAAGTGTGCCCCATCGCTTAAGGAGCGCCTGAAGTCGTGGCAGGACGCACCTTCCTGGCATTGGCGATCTCAGCCTTCAGCCAGTCCCGATAGAAGTGCGTGCTCGTGAACTCTGAAAACTCTACCGGTGGGGTGGAGGTGGTTGTCGCAATCCCCACGAGCATTCCGTCGCGAAAGCAGGGGCCACCGCTATCTCCTCCTAGGGTGTGCGAGCCCTTCTGGCCCACGAGGAAGGTCTTCCCGATCACTTCCAGGGCCGCGACCGTGTTCTTCCCAGAACGGCGCTCTCCGCTATAGCCATGGGTGCGGCTGTCATTTCCAAAACCCACGAGGGTGACCCGCTCCCGCAGGCTGACCGCACTCTCCGCCAGTGAAGCAGGTGGAACCTCTTGTTCGCTGAACGGCTCATCCAATGCGATGACCGCGAGATCCGCTTCGTTCACCAGCACCTGGCCTTGCGGATCGAGGACAATCCTGAAGTCACGGTGGGCCCGAACCCTTCCAGTACGCCCCCGATGATCCGAGTCCGTCTTCGAGGCCTGCTTGTAGACGACCGTCATCACTGTCGCTGAGGCCGTGCACGTGGAACTGTCCATGAGAGTGCCATCGCTGGCAGGGACGCCGAGGCGAGGCTGGTCCTTGTTCGTGCGCTGCCCGGCTCCGGGAATCCCACAAACGCAGTGGGCCGCGGTGAGGGCGAGTCGAGGGTCGATGAGCACCCCACTGCAGGTTCTCGAACCGCCCCTTTCCAGCGCGACCCTAACCATCACCGTGGACGGATAGAGGTTCTCGACGTCCAACTCGCTCTCCGTCAAGACCAGACGCATGCCCTGGGGCTGGACGCCGGCCGTTCTCCACTCCCGGCGATAGGTATCGAGGGCTGGAGACTTCGTGGAGCATCCGCCACCCACGAGCAGCAGCGTGAGGGAGAGCAGGCGCAAGGCAGCAGGAGTGAGTTGCTGGGACATACTGGAACCTCCTCGCGGGTCAGCGCAACGTGTCCAGGCGCCGCATCTGCGCGTGCAGCCAATTGCGGTAGGGGACGATGCTCGTGAAGGCCGCCCCCTCGCCCAGGTTCCTGCTCGACACTCCGGCCAGTGTGGCACCTTGGGGGCCTTCGCGGAGGCAGGGGCCACCGCTGTCCAACTGATAGGTGTGTCGCCCTGGCTGCTCGATGCGGACTCTTCCCTGCCCCGGTGTTGCGAACTCCATGACCTTGTTCTTGCTGAAGCGGCGATCCCCATTGAACCCATCGGAGATCTCGTCATAGCCGTATCCGACGATGGTCACGAAGTCGTTGAGCTCCACCTCATTCGCTGCCAGGGGAACAGGGCGGAAAGCTTCGCTGAGTGGCTCATCCAAGAGAATGACGGCGAGATCCGCCGTGCTGGAGAGCACCTCGCCCTGGGCGCCGAGGGCGATATGGAGAGCAGGATGAGGAAGGAGCTTTCCGGTGCTTCCGCGGCGGTCCGAATCCGTCTCCCGTGGCGGCTTGTAGACAACGGTTGTCACGGTCGACGAGGCCGCGCATGCCGAGCTGTCGATGACAGCCCCGTCCTTTCCTTCAGAGGAGGAGCTCCCTCGTCGCCCGCAGACGCAGTGGCCCGCAGTGAGCACCATGCGTGGGTGGATGACGGCCCCGCTACACCGGAGAACCGTTGCCCCGAGTGGGGTGGTGACCATCACAGCCGATGGGTAGTGATTCTCGACATCGATCGGGCCGGCAAGCTGAAACACGTGATCATCGAGGAGCGGGAGTTGCCGCGCTGCCGCATCGGGTGCGGAACTCCCGCTATCGGGCAGGGAGTCTTCCCCTGGGAGAGGGGGGGCCGGAGGCGCTGGCCGCTGCTGGCACCCACCAAGCACCAGCAGCAAGAGGAAGAGCAGCGTTGCCGGGGCAGGCCGGTGGGGACGGTTTTTCATATCCGTGGTATCCACAGATGCTGCCGGAAGCATTCGATTCCTCCAAGGGACCTCCATGCCAAAGCGCGCGAATCCCCGCCGCAGGGAGGAATTTCGCGGAAGCCTGGGTGCCCGCAGCCCAGGCGGGCGGAGTCCCAGGGCAGGGAGGCCTGGGGCCTGATAGCCTCCGGGGCGGATGGCTCGTCTTCTCGCCCCGGCCCAGAGCTGGCTGTTCAGCCGCGGAGTGGACCTCGCCGTGTTCGCGGGCGCCGCGCTCGTGTCCGTGGCCGTGGTGCTCGCCGCGCCGTGGCTCGGCGCGGTGGGGGATACGCCCCTGTGGGCCTGGGTGCTGCTCGTCATCTGCGTGGACGTGGCCCACGTCTGGTCCACCGTGTTCCGCACCTATCTCGACAGCGAGGAGCTGCGTCAGCGGCCCGCGCTGTACGTCGCCGCCCCGCTCGCCGCCTACGTCGCGGGCGTCCTGGCCCATCTGGTCTCCCCCGGCACGTTCTGGCGGCTGTTCGCCTACGTGGCCCTCCTTCACTTCGTGCGCCAGCAGTACGGCTGGGTGGCGCTCTACGATCGCAAGGCCCGCGTCCCGGAGCTCGAGCGGCGCCTGGATGCCGCCGCCGTCTACGCCGCCACGCTCGGCCCCGTCATCTGGTGGCACGCTCACCTCCCGCGCGCCTTCTGGTGGTTCGTGGAGAACGACTTCCTCTCCGGGCTGCCCGAGTGGGCCGGCACGGTGGCGCTCACCCTCCACGCGCTGGTGCTGGCCGCCTGGGCGGGCTTCCAGGCCGCGCGCGTGCTCCGCGGCGAGGGGCTCCAGGTGGGCAAGGTGCTGCTCGTGCTCGCCACGTGGGTGACGTGGTTCGGCGGCATCGTCCTGGCCCAGGATGACTTCACCTTCACGGTGATGAACGTCGTCCTGCACGGCGTGCCGTACTTCGCGCTCCTGTTCCGCTACGCGCGCGGCCGGTACGCGGAGGGTGGGTACGGGCCGTTCGCCCCGCTGGTGCGCGCTGGCCTTCCGGCCTTCCTCCTGTTCCTGGCGGCGCTGGCCTTCGGTGAGGAGCTGCTGTGGGACCGGCTGGTGTGGCACGACCGCCCTGTCCTCTTCGGCGAGGGCGGCTTCACCCTGGCCCCGGACCTGCTGGCGCTGGTGGTTCCGCTGCTCGCGCTGCCCCAGGCCACGCACTACCTGCTGGACGCCTTCGTCTGGAAGCCGAGCCGGGACCCGGCGCTGCTGGCCCGGCTGGGGTGGGGCCCCGGGGCGAGGGAAGGTTCGCCACGTGGCACCGTGAAGCCTTCTCCGGTAGCCATGGCGCGCCCCACTGACTAAGTGGAGGGTCGCCTATGTCACGACTCCTCCTGGTCTCCAATCGTCTCCCCGTCACCGTCAAGGCCGAGAAGGAGCATGTCTCCGTGGTGCGCAGCGCGGGGGGGCTGGCCACGGGGCTGAGCGGGCCACACGAACGCTCGGGGGGCCTGTGGATCGGCTGGCCCGGGGACGTCTCGCGGCTCTCGGGTGCGCAGAAGGCCACGGTGGAGTCCCAGCTCGCGGCGCTGCGCTGCGTGCCGCTCTACCTCAGCCCCGGCGAGGTCAGCCGCTACTACGAGGGCTACTCCAACCGCGCCCTCTGGCCGCTGTGCCACTACCTGCTGGACCGGGTCCCGCGGCAGGACCGGGACTGGGAGACCTACGCCAAGGTCAACGAGCGCTTCGCGGACCTGGTCGCGCGCCACTATCGGCCCGGGGATACCATCTGGGTGCACGACTACCAGCTGATGCTGGTGCCGGGCCTGCTGCGCGAGCGGTTGCCCGAGGCGCGCATCGGCTACTTCCACCACATCCCCTTCCCGTCGGACGAGATCTTCCGCACGCTGCCTCACCGCGAGGAGCTGCTGCGCGGCCTGCTGGGCGCGGACGTGGTGGGCTTCCACACGCCGAGCTACGTGCACCACTTCTCCAGCACGCTGCTGCGGGTGCTCGGGCTGGAGACGGACATGGACCACGTCACCTATCAGGGGCGTACCGTGCGGCTGGGCTCCTTCCCCATGGGCATCGACGCGGCGGCCTTCGAGCGGCTGGCGCATGACCCAGGGGTGCTCGGGGAGGTGAGCGTCATTCAGGAGCGCGGCGCGGGGCAGCGGCTGCTGGTGGGGATCGACCGGCTGGACTACACCAAGGGCATCCCCCGGCGGCTGCTGGCGGTGCAGCGCCTGCTCGAGCGCGAGCCCGCCTGGCGTGGGCGCCTGCGGCTCATCCAGGTGGCCGTGCCCAGCCGCACCCAGGTGGAGGACTACGCCGCCTACCGCGACAAGGTGGACGAGCTGGTGGGCCGCATCAACGGCCTGTATGGCACCGTCCACAGCGTCCCCATCCACTACCTCTATCGCTCCTTCAACGAGCGGCAGCTGGTGGGCCTGTACCGCGCGGCGGACGTGATGCTCGTCACGCCTACCCGGGACGGGATGAACCTGGTGGCCAAGGAGTTCTGCGCGGCGCGGCCGGACGAGGAGGGGGTGCTCGTCCTGAGCGAGTTCGCCGGCGCTGCCGCCGAGCTGCGCGAGGCGGTCATCATCAACCCATACGACGTCGAGGGCATGGCGGACGCCATCGAGCGCGCGCTGGAGATGCCGGTGGAGGAGCGCCGCCAGCGGATGCGGGCCCTGCGCGCCCAGGTGAAGTCCCGCGACGTGCACTGGTGGGTGAGCCACTTCCTGGACACGCTCCAGGAAGTGCCTGCGCCGAGTGCGCCACCTCCCGGGGTAGCGGAGGCGGTGGAGCGGCTGAAGGGCGCCCGGCAGCGGGTGCTGCTGCTGGACTACGACGGGACGCTGGTGGGCCATGCTCCGCGGCCGGAGCTGGCGGGGCCGGATCCGGAGTTGAAGGCGCTGCTGGCGCGCGTGGCGGCCCTGCCGGGCACGCGGGTGCACATCGTCAGCGGCCGGCTCAAGGAGACGCTGGAGGAGTGGCTGGGAGAGCTGCCCGTGGGCCTCCATGCCGAGCACGGCCTCTGGTCTCGCGCCAGGCCTGGGGCGCCGTGGCGCATGCTGGAAGGGGTGTCCTCCGAGTGGAAGGCCCTGGCGCGGCCGCTGCTGGACGCGTTCACCGCGCGCGTGCCGGGCTCGTTCGTGGAGGAGAAGACGGCCTCGCTGGCGTGGCACTACCGGCAGGTGGATCCGGGCTTCGGCGCGTGGCAGTCGCGCGAGCTGCGCCTGAAGCTGTGCGAGGCCCTGGGGGTGGGCCCGATGGAGGTGCTCGCTGGGGACAAGGTGGTGGAGGTGCGCCCGCGCGGGGTGAACAAGGGCCTCGTGGTGGCGCGCGCGCTGGAGGGCGTGGGGCCCGGGACGCTCGTGGCGGCCTTCGGAGACGACCGTACGGATGAGGATCTGTTCGCCGCGCTGCCGGAGGGGGCTCTCTCCGTCCACTCGGGAGGTAAGCCCTCGCGCGCCTCGTACCGGGTGAGTGGCCCGGCCGAGGTGCGCAAGGCGCTCGCTGCGCTGCTGGAGGGGTGAGCAGGGGGAGTCAGGGGGAGGCGCCGTTTGGGTGGTTCACCCGTCCTTCGTGCGGACTTCCGGACCGGATCGCGGAATGTAGCCAACTCCGGTAGGGATGGATGCTGGTGCAGGTCGGCTCCGTGCCCAGGCCCCTTGCTGAGATGCCTACGAGGGTGGGCCCACCCGGGCTCTCTCGGATACAGGGGCCGCCACTGTCTCCCTTGAAGAGGTCTCGCTTGGGTTGTTCGAAGAGGACCCGATCACTTCCTGGCCCCAGGAACTGCAGGGCCTTGTAGCGCATGAAGCGGCGATCCCCTCCGGCCGTTCCCCCTTGAAATTCATCTCCTCTGCCACCTACGAGCACAAAAGTCTCGCCAGCACGGACATCTTCATCCGCGATCCGAAGGGGGGAATATTTCTCCGGCATAGGAGCTCCCAAGAAGATGAGTGCCAGATCTGCCCGGCTGGACTCCACCCGCCCTTCTTTGTCGATGAGGATTTGAAAGGCAGGATGAGGCCGCACTTCGATAGCGGGGTACTCGTCGTGCCAGGTGCCTGACGGTATGAAGTTCTCTCCTCGCGATGCATCCCAGAACATCGCTGTCACGCTTGGGTTCCGCGAGCAGGAAGCTCCGTCAATAATGAGTTTCTTCTCATCCCCTGGCGGAGTCGCCGGCCGCCGCACGCAGACACAGTGCCCAGCTGTCAACACGAGCCGTGGGCTGAGGAGCACTCCACTGCACAAGCCATGGATTCCCGCGAGTGTGGGCTCGGACGTCTTGACTCCGACGGCCGCGGAGTAGCGGTTCCTGAAGTCCTCTGTGCCGGCCAGATCGAGATAATAGTACTTGGCGGGGTAGGGCCGCTCCGGTGGCCAGGGGGGGACAGCGTCTTCAGTTCTGGAAGGACTTGCGTCAACAGTGGCCGCCCCCACTTCCTTTCGAGGCTGCTCTTCACAACTCTGACAGCCGACCGCAGTAAACTGCAGCATGAGCGCCAGGAAGGCGGGAGCGCGAGTGGGGGATTTGCCATTCATCAGGGCTTGCTCCGTCCTTGGGGCGCAGGCGGTCGTATGCGCTACGGAGAGCCCGTGTCCTCGCGGATGATCTTCCTGAGCCACTCCCGGTTCCTGGGGAAGGCTGTGCTTGTGATCGTCGAGTAGACGGGTGCCCCTCCGCCCCGGATGATCCCAACGAGCGCGGGGCGCGCCTTGCCCTGCTCCCACTTGAAGCAAGGACCACCGCTGTCCCCCGCATAGGCATGTGCTCCTGGCTTGAGCACTCTCAAGAGCTCTCCTTCCACCTGAGAGATTTCCGTGCGTCCGAAGTAGCGCTTCCTAGAATCCTCTTGCTTCTGCGTGTCCGTGTCGCCAAAGCCGACCATGGCGACAGCGCTCCCTGGCTCTACTTCCTTCTCGGCCAGCTCAACATCTGGGATGCCTGGGATTGCGTTCTCCAAGTGGATGACCGCCAGATCGGACTCTGCGAAGATGAGGTTGCCATCCTCGTCATAGAAGAGCCTCAATCCTGGATGGGGTTCAATCTTGATTCCAGGGTAGCGTTGCTCGGTAGGTGCTCTTCCATAGAGAGCGGTCGTGACGGTCACCGTCTTCAAACAGATGGACCCATCAATCACTGTCCTGGCATTGCGCAAGGGGGAGGTGACGGGTTGCTCCATGCATACGCAGTGAGCTGCCGTAAGGACTCGGCGAGGGCTGATCACCGCCCCGCTGCAAGCTCCCTCCTCCAGGAGATTGAGACGCGCCGACAGCATGACGGTGCTTGGGTACAGATTCCCTGCATCCAACTTGCCTCCCAGGATGTACGGGCGCTCTTTGAGGGGTTCCTCCGCTGCATGCAGAGCCTCTGTCATGGTTGCCGAGTCCCCGGCGCACCGGGTGCAGGTGACCAGAATCATCGTGAGGAATGACAGGGTTCGCGAGTGAGGCATCGGGTCGTACCTTCACGGCTGAGAGAGGCGCCAGGAAGCGGCTCAGAGCAAGTCCGCGCTGAGCAGCAAGACTTCGGCGCAGGCGAAGACAGCGTGCAGGGGCCAACCGCCATCCTAGAGGCATGATGGGCGTGCGGCCAAGTGGCAGGAGGCTGCTCGGGCGACAGAGCAGGACGGACAAGCACCCCAGCAGCCGCGCTCAGCCGATCTTGTAGCGCTTGAGCTTCTCGTAGAGGGTGCGAAGGCCAATCCCCAGCCGCTCGGCGGCCTCGCGCCGGTTGCCGCCGACTTCCTGCAGCACGCGCTCGATGGTGCGCCGCTCCATCTCCTCGAGCGTCATGGCACCGCCCTCTTCACTCCCTGCCGATGGTGCGGCAGCAGGCGCGGGAGTGCGTGCAGGCTCCACCAGCAGGTGCCAGGGCTCGAGGATCTCACCATCGGCCAGGATGGCCGCGCGCTCCAGCACGTTGGCCAACTCGCGGATGTTGCCCGTCCACTGGCCCCCGAGCAGCGCCTTCCGCGCAGCGTCGGACAGCTTCAGCACCGGCCGCTTCAGCTCATGGCAGGCCCGGGCCAGCAGCACGTCCGCCAGTGGGAGGATGTCACCCGGGCGCTCGCGCAGCGGAGGCAGCCGCACCGGGAACACCGAGAGACGGTGGTAGAGATCCTCGCGGAACGTCCCATCGGCAATCTGCCCGCGCAGATCCCGGTGGGTCGCGGCGATCCACCGCACATCCACCTCGAGCGTCCGCGTCCCGCCCACGCGCTCGAAGGCGCGCTCCTGCAGCACGCGCAGCAGCCGGGCCTGGATCCCCGGCTTCAGCTCGCCCACCTCGTCGAGGAAGAACGTGCCGCCATGCGCCAGCTCGATGCGCCCGCGCTTGCGATCCGTGGCCCCCGTGAAGGCACCCTTCTCGTGGCCGAACAGCTCGCTCTCGAGCAGGCCCTCGGAGAGCGTGGCGCAGTTGATGGCCACGAAGGGGCCCTTGGCGCGATCGCTCAGGCGGTGGATGGCACGCGCCGCCACCTCCTTGCCCGTGCCGCTCTCGCCCAGCAGCAGCACCGTGGCGTGGGTGCGCGCCACCTTCTTCAGCGCCTCCACCACCGGCACCATGGCCGGATCCCCGTAGCTCAGCACCGGCGTGTCCGCCGTCGCGTGGACTACCTCGGCCTGGTCTCGCAGCCTGCGCCGCTCCAGGGCCCTGGACGCCAGCAGGCGCAGCTCGGCCGGTCCGCTCACGGGCTTCTGGATGAAGTCGAACGCCCCCAGCTTCATCGCCTGGACTGCGCTCTCCACGTTGCCGTGCGCCGTGAGGACGATGAACTCCACCTCGGGCTGCTCCGCCTGGGCCCTCTCCAGGAGCTGCATCCCCCCCATCCCCGGCATCCGCAGATCCGTGAGCACCAGATCGAAGCCCTTCGCCCGCAGGCGCTCGAGCCCCTCCTCCCCGCTCGCCGCCTCCTCGATCTGATGGCCATCCAGCTCGAGGCTCTCGGCCAGGAAGCTGCGCACCCCCTCTTCATCGTCCACCACCAGGATGCGACCCATGTCTCGAACCTCCTACCTGGCGCCGCGCGCTCAGGCCGCAAAGGGAATGCGCACGCGGAACAACGCCCCACCCTTGGGGTGGTTGCTGGCCCGGATGCTGCCGCCGTGGAGCTCCACCACCCGCCGGGCCACGGCCAGTCCTAGCCCATTGCCCAGGGCGCGCCCCGTGTGGAACGGCTCGAAGATGACGTTCTCCTGGCCCGCCGGGATGCCCGTGCCCACATCCCGCACCTCATAGAGCAGCGCCTTCTCCTCGGTGGAGATGCGCGCGAACACCGGGCTGCCCGGCGGCGAGGCCTGGAGGGCATTGCGCAGCAGGTTGCTCAGCACCTGCTGCATCCGCGCGGCGTCCAGGGACCAGGAGGGGGGCGCGGCCTGCGCATCCAGCTCGATGAGCCGTGGGTCCACCTCCTCGGCCGCGGCGCGGACCACGGCCACTGGATCCGTCTCCTGGCGGTGGATGGTCCCCGTGCGCACGAAGGCGAGCAGGCTGCTGGTGAGGTCCTCCAGCCTCAGGGCCTCCTTCACCACGCGCTCGGCCTTCGTCCGGGAGCGGCCCTCGGGCAGGGCCTCGGCGAGCAGCTGCGCGTGGCCCTTGAGCGAGGCCAGGGGATTGCGCAGCTCGTGCGCCAGCACCGCGGACATCTCTCCCAGCACGGCCAGGTGCCGCTCGCGGGCCAGCTGGGACTCCAGCGCCTCGCGCCCCTTCAGCCAGCGGAAGGCGATGGCCGCACCCACCAGCAGCGCCAGTGCGACGACGCCGCTGATGAGCAGCGAACGCCGGGAGCCGGACTCGAGCTCATGGGCCATGAGGGGCTCGAACTCGATCACCGTGGGAGGCAGGTCTCTCCTGCGGTTGGGAGGCGGTCCACCCGGGCCGGGAGGGGGCGGGGGCGGGGGGGCTCCACCTGGCGGCGGGCCTCGCTCGAAACCTCCGGCCTCCCGAGGCGGTGGGTTGGGAGGAGGAGCACGCGGGGGAGGAGGCTCCGCCTGCGGAGGCGGGGGCACTCGCACCACCATGCGGATGCGTGAGCCGAGCTCCGTCAGGACGATCTCCGGCTCCGAGCCCGGAGGCACGAGCTCGACGCGGGGGGGACCTCCCAGGGCCGTCCCGGCCTCGAAGGGCCCATCGCGGGGGACGAGCGCCAGATACAGCACGCCCTGCTCCTGGAGGGTGGCGAGCAGCCGCGCCAGCTTCTCGGGGGTGGGAGGCATGCCGACGTCGCGGAGCCCCTGGCGCACGCTATCGACCAGGAGCTGGGCCTGGCCGCGGACGAGGCTCGAGGAGATCTCATGCACGCGCGAGTGGCTCACCACCGCGGAGAGCACCATCCCGCTGCCCATGAGGATCGCGGTGATGAGGATCCCCCAGCGCGACCACCGCATCAGGCGGACGGGATCACCAGCACGCATGAAGGGGAGCCTATCACGCTCCGGCTCGTGGCTCCGCGCCCGGGCGCGCTGGAACAGCTCTCTCTTGGGTCGCCCAGGGGGACTCGCCCTCGCCATGAGCGGGGGGCAGAGCAAGGGACGGACCAACCGCCGTCCCCTCACACAGCGGCGTCATTCTCAGGGGTTCCGAGCAGCGCCCGGCCGGTGTCCCAGACGGGCGCTGCGGAATCCGCACGCCGGAATGCGGAATGCGCAGCGCTCCAGGCCCCCGGAGGGGCTCAGCGCTCGGCCGTCTTCCCGCCGGGCGGGCCCTTGAGCACCACCTTGCGGTTGAAGGCCTGGTCCACGCGGCCGAGGAAGTCCCGGAACGCCGCGTAGTCCTCCACCTTCACGCGCGCGGAGGTCATCGCCACCTCGCCGGCGGCGATGAGCTTGCTGCCCTCCTGGCGGTAGGTGAGGCGCACCCGGCCCCAGGAGTGCTTCTCCTCCAGCGGCGGCGGCAGCTCCGCCACCGTGTAGCCCGCCGGCAGCGTGTAGTTCAGGGTGAACTGGTTCATCCACGGGCCCTGCATCACCAGATCGAACCGGCGCTCCACCAGCGTGGCGTAGGCCTGCTGGTAGGTGCGGCCCGTGCCGAAGGGCAGGAAGCGCAGCGCCGCGCCCGGCAGCACCTCCGCATAGCGCGGGATCGTCATCTGGAAGTCCACGTCCACATCCTTGTCCAGCAGGGTGGTGTCGTTGAGCTTCACCTCGTTCACCGTGAGCCCCGGGAAGCTCTGCGCCCAGGCGCGCTCGAAGGTGGACTTGCGCGTGGCCACCGTCCGGTACGCCCGCCGGTACTCCGGCGCCTGCTGGCCGCTCACCGTGCTGGCCCCCGTCACCACCGCGCCTCCGTCCGGCTTGAGCGTCACGTCCATGTTCAGCCGCGTGAGGTTCTCCTCGTAGTTCGCCTCGGGCGTGACGCGGAAGGTGCTCGTCCCATCCTGCTCGACGATGAGCACGGTGGCCCGCCGGTCCGCGCTGGGCAGCTCGCGCGCCCCGTGGAACTCGGCCGTCCCGTCCAGGAAGGTGTCGTACTTGGGGATGTAGACGATGGCGTGGTTGAAGGCCGCCAGGCTCGCCGGCTCCTCGCCGATGTAGCCCAGGTTGCGCATGCGCAGCAGCACCATGCGGCTGTCCACCCCGGCGATCTTCAGCATGGCGTGGATGAGGCTCGCCTTGTCCTTACAGTCGCCGAAGCGCCGCGCGAGGATCCGGTCCACCCGGTACGGCTTGTAGCCGTGGATGCCGAACTCCAGCGCCACGTAGCGCGTGTTGGCCACCACGAAGTTGTAGACGGCGCGGATGACGGCCTGGTCATCCTTGCGGTCCACCCCGGTGAGCACCCGCTCCACCGTCTGCCGCAGCTCGTCGTTGGGCGTGAGCTGATCCCTCACCAGGCCCCACCAGTAGCGGCTCACCTGCTCCCAGGACTTGTAGGTGGAGACGTGCAGCGGCGGAGCCACCTCGGCCCAGCCCGGCATGCCCGGCTCCGGCACCACCTTGGGCACGCCCTTGGCCTTCCACTGGTAGAGCATGCGCCCGCCCTCCAGCTCCTCCTGCGTCCCCGCCAGGCCCGGCACCTTCGCGGAGTTGGAGTACAGGAGGCGCTCCTTGGGCATGTCCACCTGGTAGTGGAAGCGCAGCTTCGGGTAGACGCCCTGGATGTTCTCCACCTCGCCGAAGTAGTCCGACAGCAGGTTGTCCTGCGCCGTGTCCTCGATGCGGTACTGCAGCTCCAGCACGTCCCCCGGCGCCAGCGCGGGGAAGTTCAGCATCTTCGCGCGGGCGTCGTAGTACATGCCCGTCCACGGCTCGTTGATGTTGCGCTCGGTGTCGCCGTAGCTGTCCACCACGGAGCCGTCCGGCTTGGTGATGCGGGCGCGCAGCACCTTCACCTCCTGGCGATCCGGCGAGTACGCCACCGGCTGCGTCCGGAAGTCCTCCACGCCGCGCTGGTTGAGCACCTTCACCACCAGTTGGTGCAGCCGGCTGGTGAGCCCGTTCTTCTGCACGCGCACGTAGGTGTTCTCCACCACGTACACCGCGTCCTCGTTCGGGTAGGCGTCCGCCTCTTTGAGGAACGGAGTGGCATCCACCAGGTAGCGCGTGCCGAAGCCTCCGGTCTCGCCCTTGAGGGTGCGCAGGGCCTCCTTCAAGGCGGGGTTCTGCGGCCGCAGCGCCAGCGAGCGCTCCATGGCGGCCATGGCCTCGTCCCGGCGCCCGGCGGCCAGCAGCGCGCGGCCCTCGCGCTCGTACACCTCGGGCTCGTCCGGCGCCAGCGCGCGGGCCTCGGCGAAGTTCGCCACCGCCGCGTCGATCTGCCCGTTGGCGGCCCGCAGCTCTCCCAGCCGCACGCGCGAGTCATTGTCGAAGGGGTTGAGGCCCAGCTGCGCGGAGTACTCCCGCGTGGCCGCCTCCACCTGCCCCAGGTCCGCCAGCATCGAGCCCAGCATGCGGCGGCTGGGCGAGTCGTCGTAGCGCAGCGCGAGCACCACGCGCAGCCGATCCAGCACCTCCTGGGTGCGCTCCAGCTTGCGCGAGGCCATGGCGGCGGCCCGCACCACCCGGGGCACGCGCGGCAGCCGGCGGAACGTCTCCTCCACCAGCAGCTGCGCCTTGGCCGACTCCCCCAGCGCCTCGTACGCGCGGGCCAGCGTCAGCCACGTCGAGCCCGCCTCCGGAGACTTCTCCACCACGGGCGTGAGCAGCGGGGGCACCCGCTCCGGGTGGCCGCGATCCAGCTCGTGCTCGGCCAGCGCCAGGCGCGCGGAGACCGAGTCCGGCGCCGCCTTGAGGGCCGCCTCCAGGAACTGGCGCTTCAGGTTCTGGTCCTCCCGCTGGTTCGCGGCGGCCAGCAGCTGCAGGCCCACGTCGCCCGGGGCGGCCTTCGCCGCGCGCTCGGCCTCCACCGTGGCGGTGTGCTCGCGCTCGTCATAGGCGCGGAAGAAGGAGAGCACCGTCGCGTACTCGCCGCGCAGCGTGGCGTCCTCCGGCTTCTTCTCCACCAGGGCGCGCATCGCCGAGGTGACGGTGGGCAGCACCTGGGGCGCCGGGGCGCCGCCTCGCTCGATCGCGGGCGGGGTTCCGGGGAGCGCCACCTTCACGGTGCCGCGTCCGCCCAGGGGCTCCTGGCGCAGGTAGAAGCCCAGCGGACCGGACTCCTGGCACACCTTGAGGAGCACACGGTTGAGCCCCTTGCGCAGCTTCACGGCCACGCGGCTCTGGTCCGGCCGAGGCAGGTTGTACCGGTCCTCGCGCGCGGCCGGCTGCCCGTTCACCCACAGCCGGAACGCCCCGGAGGTGCCCACGCCGAGCGCCACCTGCGTCTCCGCGGGCGCCTCCAGCCACGTGAGCGCGTAGGCCACCGCCTCGCGGTTCGGGCGCACGGCGGCGGCCAGATCCACGTAGCCGTCCGTGGGGGTGGCGGCGAGCTTGCGCCAGGACACCTCGCGGCCCTTGGCGCCGGCGAACTTCGCGGAGAGATCCACCGCGGCCGCCTCGGGGCCGAAGTCGGTGTCACACCCGCTCTTGCCCTCGTTCTCGAAGCCGCCGACGACGTAGTACTCCCCGATGAAGCCCAGCGAGCGGTTCACCTCGGCGGAGCGCACGGTGCGGCCCCGGGCGCGCTCCAGATCCATCAGCAGCATCGTCGCCGTGGCGCGCGTGCCGGGATCGGCGCTGCGCTTGCTGGCAATCGTGGCGTAGGTGCTCACCAGCGGGGTGAGATCCTCGAGATCCTCCACCATCCCGTGCAGGCGGATGAGGTAGGCGGTACCCCGAGGCGAGGAGGCGAGCTCGAGGGCCTTGTCCGCGGCGGCCTGGGCGGCCTCGGCCGTGGGGTCAGCGGGCTTCGCGAGGGCCAGAAGCGGGCAGGTGAGCACGAAGACTGCGGCGAGCCATGTGAAGCGCGACATCCGTCGTATCCCTCGTCCTTCTGTGGGGTGGGCCATGGGGACCCCCTGGCTGGGGGTGACCCCGTGAACAGGTGTCAGGCGAAGCACCTTCCCCTGCATGCGGCCTCGGACAGCATCCAAGCAACCGAAAACGGTACCGAGCGTGAAAAACAAGTCGCCCCGGGACACTCCTCTTCAGGGAAGGAGGAGCGCCAGCCGGGGCGTGAGGGCGGAGCGGCCCGCCTGCCTCTCCGGGAGGAGAGGGGGCAGGCTAGAGGGGGTGGAGGTGCCGGGGGTTCGGGGGCGAGCCCGGGGTCAGCTCCGCGCAGGCGGCGAACTCATCCGCCGCGAGCAGCTCGGAGCTGGAGAGGATGCGGTCCACGTCCAGCAGCAGGACGAGCCCATCGCCATGGCGGCCCATGCCGGCGATGAAGGAGTCCATGTTGCTGGTGGCGCCGAAGGAGGGCGCGGCCACCACGTCGCGCGAGCTCAGGTCGACCTGGGCGCCCACGGTGTCGGCCGTCAGCCCGAGCAGCGCCGTCTGGCCCTCGTGCTGCACGGCCACCACGAGCACCCCAGTGCGCGCGGCGGTGGAGCGGAAGGCCTGTCCGAGCCGGGAGCCCAGATCCACCACCGCCACGGGCTTGCCACCCACGGCGATGGCGCCGCGCATGAAGCGAGGCGCCGCGGGGACATGGGTGACGGCTACGTCACTGAGCACCTCGCGGACACACTCCGCGGGAATGGCGTAGTGCTCACCGCCCAGGATGAAGGTGGAGTACCGCTCGGCCTGCCCTGGCACCAGAGCCAGCGTCATAGGGTCACCTCGGTCGGAGGAGGGGGGGAGTGATGACCGGCCTCACGCACAGCGGAGCTGTGAAAATATATACGATCTAAAATCTGAGGAAACAAGCGAGAGCCTTGGGTCGCCTAAGCCTGGGTCATCAGGGAAGCGCAGGATACTCCACGTAAGGGAAGGTGGGTGAGTTGTTGCTCAAGAGGTGAGGCTGTAGGCGCGGGCGACGGTGAGCACCTCGACGTGGGCGGCGCCCGCTTCCCGCAGGGCGAAGGCGGCGGCGCGGGTAGTGGCTCCGGTGGTGAAGACGTCGTCGACGAGGAGGAGGGACTGGCCCGCCACGATGGGAGCGGCGGTGAAGGCCTCGGAGACGTTGTGGGCGCGCTCGGCCTCGGAGAGCCCGACCTGGCGCTGCGTCTCCCGAGTCCGGGAGAGGAGTCCTCCGGGAGCGCGGCGGCCGGTAGCCTTCGCGAGCGCTCCGGCCAGGAGCTGGGTCTGATCGTACTGACGCTCGCGGAAGCGGCGCGCGTGGAGTGGGAGTGCCACGAGCAGCGGGGGGGCGCGGCGGAGGAAGGCACTGGCCTCGTGGGCGAGCAGCTCGCCCAGTGGCTGCGCGAGCTCGGGGTGATCCTCGTACTTGAAGCGGTGGATGGCGCGAGCCACGGGGCCCTCGTGAGCGAAGGGCGCCCAGGCGCGGGTGAAGGGGGGAGGATGGGCGCGGCACCGCGGGCACTCGCCCGAGGGGAAGGTGCCGGGCTCGGCGCAGGCGCGGCAGCAGGCGGGCGGGACGCGCTCTACGGCGGTGTCACACGTCTCGCAGAAGAAGGCGCGGAATGGGAGCACTCGCGCGCAGGCCAGGCACGCGGGCGGGTAGAGCAGCTCCAGGAGCCCGCGGAGGACCGATGATTCATGGGGACGCATCGCCCGCGGGTGAAGCACGTCCCGGGCCAGTACGTGGGGGCCGAGAGCCCATCCGTTGACCGAGGCCTGGGTGCGGTGGCTTCGTCTCGCTTCGTGGATGAACCGTCCCGCGGCGTGGACGGTGTGCCTCACCTCGCGGATGAACCCGGTGGGCCGCAGACGTAGCGCGGGGACCCACCGGCCAGACATGTTGGCTGCCGCAGGCGGGACCGCCCGCGTTGGGGGAGCGGAGAACCTGTCGCGTCATCGTTTCCCTTCATGCGGATGGCGTAGCGTGAGTGCCTCCGCGTTGAGGAGGGACGTCATGAGCCTGCGAGAGATGGGCGCGCTGTTCCTGGTGCTGTTGACGGCCTGCTCGGGGACACGGCGCGTGGTGTCCCCGGACGAGGACCCATCCGAGGCACCGCTGGCTGCCGCCCGCTACGAGCTGCGAGTGCTCACTCCAGACACAGGCCAGGCTGCGCCGGTGGTGGTGCCCAAGGAGGACTTCCAGCGGGCGATGCGGGCGCTGGCCCGGGACATCCCCCCTTCCACCGAGCCTATGGAGCTGGCGCGCTGGCTGATGGAGGGAGAACTGCACGCGGACCTGCAGGCCGAGATGGAGCGCGGGCGCGTGGTGCGGTTGATGCCGTTGGAGGACGGCACCCCGCTGGAGGCCGCCTCGGCTGCGGAGCTAGCGCGCGACTACCGCCTGCTGTGCCTGAAGGACCATGGCGGGGGAGATTGCCTGGGGCTGTTCGCCGACGGGCCCACCCTGACCCGGGACGACCTGCGCACCCTGGGGCTGGCACTCTCCCTGCGGCAGGTGCTGAAGGAGAGCCAGGTGGCGCTCCGGGACATGGTGTCACCGCAGGCGCTGGTGTCCATGGTGGCGTGGACCGGCTGCTTCTATCTGTTGTTGTGGCTGCTACCGGAGCCCGTGTCCAAGGCGCTGGCGGCCAGCCTGACGCTGGCGCTGCTGGCGTGGCTGCCCGCGCATACGCTGTGGAGCCTGATGGATGGGTGGGCCGCCCTGGTGCATGAGGTGGACCGGGCCAACTCCTACGCGCAGATTGAGCAGGCCGCGGAGCGCTTCCGCAAGGTGATGGGGGAGAACACGGCGCGGGTGGTGGTGATGCTGGTGACTGCCGCGCTGGCGGGAGGCGCGGCGAAGTTCGCCGCGAAACTGCCAAAGCTGCCCGGCTTCGAGCGCGCGGCGGAGTGGGCCGAGGCGCAGGGCCTGAAGCTGGCCGAGGCGGGCGAGGTGGAGGCAGCGGCTGCGGCCGAGCAGCAGACTTTCACCCTGATGGTGCGCCGCCCCGGAGGTAGAGCCGTTGCGGCGGCGGAAGAGGCCGCGGAGGCGCGCGGGGGCATCACCACCATCATCCGCCACCAGGGAGGCAACCGGCAGGTCTTCATTGACGGGAAGCGCTGGCACGTTCCAGCCAACAGGTCCATCAAGGAGATCCCGGCTAAGGATCAAGTAGGCGACCAACTGCAGGCGGCAGCCCAGCGCATTGCCAAGAACTGGGGCCCCAACCAATTGTCGAAGGAACAAGCCGGCGCCATCAGAGACGCGAGAGCCGCAGGAAAGTATCTTGAGGCGCACCTGATGGAGCGTCGGTTCCGTGGGCAGTGGGTGGAGCAGAAACTGAGGGACCAGTTCCTGGAACTCCGGTGGAGTCGCACAGGCGTGGATGCTGTTGATCCTTCCACGAGCTTCCGCTACGAGATACTTGCAGGAACGGATTCAAATATGGCCTTGCACGGTCGCAGGATGGCGAAGGAGTTCTTTCGGCTCATCACGTTCTGAGCCGCTCCCAATAACATACCAGGGGAGTCATGATTCAATTCAGGGACCAGGAAATTGAGAACGAACGGCTCATCCTAGATAGCGCAACCGAGTTGTACTATCTGGGCCACAACCTCACGCTGCGGAACTGCACCGTTGCTATCAAGGTCCCTGCACGAGCGTTGGTGATAGCTCGGACGCGGTTCATCGACTGCAGCATTGAAGTCAAGCGGCAACTGAAGAACTTCCGTTGGGAGTCCGCTCACCTGCAAGGCTGCCGGTTCACAGGTCGCTTCAGTGGCAACGATTTTGGAAGCTGGCCGGACAATCCATCCGAGGGGAGTATCGAGAGGTGCGACTTCACTGGGGCGCGCTTGAATTGGACGCGCTTTCTTGGGTGTGACGTCAGCACGCTTCGCTTTCCTTCGTGGCCGTGCTTCACGATTTACGACCCAGTGCGCAGAGCCCGCGAGCTGGGCGCCCTGCCGTGGCCTGGGAAGAGGGGGCGCATCATCGCGGAAGGGTTCGCGGATGACCCCCCTTCAACAGACGCCGTGACGTTCGAGGCCCTGGAGCTTGCCAAGTGGTGTGAGACCACCCCGGAAGCCATCAAGGCCGTTCTGACGAAATTGGACGGCGTTTACTACTGACCCCAGAGAGGGCCGCTTCAGAACAGGCCCTGGCGGTTCATCTCCTTGGGCTGGGGCAGGCCCATCACCTTGCAGAGCGTGGGGGCGATGTCCGCCAGCACACCGGGCCGCAGCTTGTGGCCGCGGAAGTCCGGGTGGATCAGATAGAAGGGCACCGGGTTGAGCGTGTGCGCCGTGTGCGGCTCGCCCGTCACCGGATCCTTCATCTGCTCGCAGTTGCCGTGGTCCGCGGAGATGGCCAGGACCCAGTTGTTGCGCTGGCACGCTGCGCCCAGGTGCCCGAGGCACTCGTCCACCACCGTCACCGCCTTCATGGTGGCCTCCAGGTTGCCGCTGTGGCCCACCATGTCCGGGTTGGCGAAGTTGACGAGCGCGAAGTCGTACTTGCCCGAGTCGAGGCGCTTGACGAGCTCGGCCGTCACCTCGCGCGCCGCCATCTCCGGCTTCAGGTCATACGTCTTCACGTCGCGCGGCGAGGGCACCAGGTGCCGCTCCTCGCCGGGGTACACCACCTCGCGGCCGCCGTTGAAGAAGAAGGTGACGTGGGCGTACTTCTCGGTCTCCGCCGTGCGGAACTGCTTCAGGCCCTGGTGCGCCAGCAGCTCGGGGAAGATCTCCTGCGGCTGCTCGGGCCCGTAGGCCACGGGGAGGTTGAACGTCTCGTCGTACTGGGTCATGCAGATGTAGCGCCCCAGCACGAGCCCACCCCGGTCGAACTCCTTGAAGCCCGGGTCCGCGAGCGCGCGCGTCATCTCGCGGGCGCGGTCCGCGCGGAAGTTGAAGAACATCACCACATCGCCGTCGCGGATGCGGCCCACGGGGGTGCCATCGCCCTGGGTGATGAGGGTGGGCTTGACGAACTCGTCCGTCACCTTCTCCGCGTAGGAGGCGCGGATGGCGGACAGCGCGTCGGGGGCCTTCTCTCCCTGCCCGAACACGAGGCAGTCATAGGCGAGCTTGACGCGATCCCACCGCTTGTCGCGGTCCATGCCGTAGTAGCGACCGCCCACGGTGGCGATGCGGGCGGCGCGGGTCTCCTGGAGGAAGCGCTCCAGCTCCTCCACGTAGCCCAGGCCACTCTGGGGCGGCGTGTCGCGCCCGTCGAGGAAGGCATGGATGTAGACCTGGGGCAGCCCGCGATCCCGGGCGGCCTTGAGCAGGGCGTAGAGGTGCTCCATCGAGGAGTGCACGCCACCCGGGGAGACCAGGCCCAGCAGGTGGAAGGCCTTGCCGTCGGCCTTGGCCTTGTCCATGGCGGCGCGGATGACGGGGTTGTTGCCCAGCTCGCCGGACTCGGCGGCGCGGTTGATGCGGACCAGGTCCTGGTAGACGATCCGGCCGGCGCCGATGTTGGTGTGGCCGACCTCCGAGTTGCCCATCTGTCCTTCCGGCAGGCCCACGGCGAGCCCGGCGGTCTGCAGCTCCGTGAAGGGGAAGCCGTTGGAGATGCGGTCGAGGTTCGGGGTACCGGCGAGGAGGATCGCGTTGTCCGGGCGCTCCTTGCGGATGCCCCAGCCATCCAGGATGCAGAGCAGGACCTTGTGCGCTGGTTTCATGGGCCGAAACTAACCACCTGCGCGCCGGGGTGGAGGGAAAAGTGCAAGGCCTCGGCTGGGCCGTCGCCCGGCGGACGGCGGAGCCCCTCTGCCTCAGGTCCGGGCGGTGAGGCGGGCCATGGAGGGCGCCACCAGGGCCAGCAGCCCGTAGACGGCCGCCGCGCAGGCGAGCGTCGCGCCGATTCCCCAGGAGACCGAGAGGAAGACCGCGGCCCCGGAGCCGACGACGGACAGCACGCCGTTGACCCCCCAGCACCACGCGGCTGCCTCTGGCGCCACGGCCAGCACGCGGCGCAGCCCTAGCGGGAACAGGAAGCCGAGCACGATCCCCGGCAGGCCCGCCACCAGCACGCAGACCAGCGCGCGCTCCACGAAGGAGCGGGCCAGCACCGCCGAGATGACGCTCGAGGGCACCACCGCCCACAGGGCGATGACCCCCGCGGCGAGGCCCGGCAGCAGCAGCAGGGTCCTCCCGGAGGTGGGGTCCAGGCGCTCGGACAGCGTGGCGCCCAGGCCGGCGGCGAGCGTCAGCGGCGCCAGCGTCAGTGCCAGCGCCCAGGTGGGATCCCCCAGCAGCAGGTGGAGCCGCTGCGCCGTGGCGATCTCGAAGAGCATGAACCCCAACCCGAGCGCGGCGAACCAGGCCGGGATGATGAGCCGGCCCACCGAGCCCAATGGGGCCAGCGTGCCCTTCTTCCGCCACAGCGGCGGGAGGATCCACGCCACCGCGAGGAGCGCGGCGAGCCCGAAGGCACTCGCCACCGCCCCCACCGCCACCACGTTGCCGCGGAGCATCCCACCGCCGCCGGAGCTCAGCAGCTCCTGGATCTTCGACGGGGACAGCCACGCCGAGAGGGGGACCTGGAGGAAGAAGAAGGGCCGGTCATCCGTGGTGGCCGTCAGGTCGACGCCTGCCTCCGCGGACAGCGCCTCGAGCTTCGTGTCGTCGGCCGCCTCCGCCACCGCCGCGAGCCAGGGCGAGGCGGGCGGCTCTCCCGGGACGAGCAGGAGGCGCAGCCCGCCGGAGAGGGCGCGCTCACGCACCACCGCGACATCCTCCGGCCGCAGCGGAGAGGGGCTGACGAGGATGTTGGCCAGCTCTCCGCGAGCCACCAGGAGCAGGTGGCGCGAGGGCTCGGCGATGCCCCGGTCCCGCAGGGCCGCGGAGGCCAGGGCCACCAGGCGGGCCACCTCGAGGGGGCGCGCGGGATCGTACCAGCGCGAGAAGCTGACGATGCCGTCCGGCTGGAGCTTGTCCAGGAACAGCCGCCACGCCTCGCGGGTGTAGAGCGAGTTCTCCGTGAGCGTCATCGCGCCCATGCCCGTCGACGCCCACGTATCCACGAGCGAGGCCACGATGACCTGGAAGCGCTTGGGGCTCCGGGCCAGCCAGGAGCGGCCATCCTCCGCGTACAGGGAGACTCCCGGCTGCCGGGCCAGCGGCGCGTGCTCCGCGAGCGGCCCGCGCAGCAGGTCCAGGATGAGCGGGTTGACCTCGACGCCCGTCACGGAGGGGTGTCCGTAGAGGAGCGCCGTGGCGATGTCCCGCCCGCCGCCAACGCCGATGACGAGCACCTCACCGGGCGGGCGGAGCCAGTGCGCCGCGCTGGTGAGATCGTAGCGGAGGTAGTCCAGATCCGAGCGAAGCTCCTGGAAGGCGCAGCTCGCGGTGCCGGCCTCGCCATCGATCAACAGGAAGGCCTGCGGCGCCGGCGTCTGGGGCGCATCCTGGAGCGGCCCCCAGTAGATGGGGGGAACGCGGTGGAAGTGGCTGGCCCGCACGTGAGAGATGGAGTTCCAGCCCTCCGCCGCGGCGGGTCCATCCTCGGGTGGGTGTCCCTTCACGTGGCGCAGCGCCAGCGCGTCCTGGGAGAGCACCGGCATGAGCACGAGGAGCGCCATGAGCCCGGCCTTCAGGCGGCCGCCCCGGGAGCTCGCCAACGTGAGCAGGGCGAGCGCCGGCAGCACGGCCGTGGCGGCCAGGGCTCTGGGGGCTCCGAGCAGGGAGATGGCGGGTGCGGCCAGGAGCGCTCCCAGCGCGGAGCCGGCGAGATCCGCGCCGTAGACGAGCCCGGGCCGCTGGGCGCGCGTGAGGAGGGCCGCCAGGGCCGCGCCGCCCGCGGCGAACGGGAGCGCGATGACGATGGAGAGCTGCAGCAGGCTGACGAGCGTGCCAGGCAGGCGGGTGAGGTCCAGCACCACGGGGACGCGCACGAGCCACACCGAGGCCGCACAGGTGAGGAGCGAGGCCAGGGCCAGCGCCACCGTGAGCGAGGAGGCCATGCGCTCGGGAGCGAAGGCGCGCGGCCACAGGTGAACGGCGAGCGCGCCCACGCTCATGCCCAGCAGCCCCAGGGAGAGCGCGAGGTAGCCCAGCGAGTACCACGTCGTCACCGAGAGCAGCCGGGCGAGGAGGACCTCCTGGGCCAGCAGGGCGGAGGCAATCAGCGCCGCGGCGGCGGGGGCGAGCCGGAGAGGGGCAGCGGCGGACGGGGGAGCCATGAGCGCCCGAACCTAGCACTCCGGCCACCCTCCGGCTGTGGAGCCTGCCGCCTCAGGCCACCTGCTCCAGGGGCCGGTCCTGCTCCAGCGCGTTCTCATACAGGCGAGCGGGCAGGGGCTCCACGCGGAACCACGGGGACTGCCAGCCCAGCAGCTCGCGGGCAGCCGACGCGGCCTCCGTCTCTCCACAGGCCGCGTGGATGATCTTCCCGCGGACAATCTGGAGATGGCCGGCCTTCAACCCGGCCTTCACCTGCAGCGTGCACGTCTCGCGCTCGTAGGAGAGGACGCGCAGCAGGTCATGGAGGCCCACGGGCCGGTAGTCTCCGCGCTCGATGCTCCTCAAGCCCTCGCGCACGTGGGAGATCACCACGTGAGGCTGGAGGGGCGTGCTCAGGTGGCCTCTCCAGCAGCTCCGGCCCTGGCTGTTCCCGGCCGGCTTCGAGGGGCTCATCGTCAGCACGGGCACCTTGGAGCGGTAGTTGGCCATGTAGGCCAGCAGATCGAGCCCCTGCCGCTCGGGCATGCCCAGGTCTGAGATGACGAGGTCCACGTCCTGGTCGCACATGGCCCACAGCGCCTCATGGAAGCTCGAGGCCAGCACCAGGCGGAGGTCCGAGTTCGCCGCGAAGGCTTGGACCACCAGGTCTCGGGTGCAGGGGTCGTTGTCGACGAGGAGCACTGTTTTCATGCCCTCTGACTGAAGCAACCCGGATGCCACGCTCTTGCCGAGAGCAACTGCCTGAAATCTCAGGGCTTGAGAACGCGGCGAGGGTGCTGGGAGCCTGAAGACTCCCAAACCTGCCCTGTACATTGCGGAGTCTTGCGGCAGCCCGGAGTTTTGTCTCACTGCTTTGTTCCACCCAAGCTGTGCGCGATCTAGAGGAACAGCGAGCCAAGGGCGGGGGCAGGGCGCATGGGGCTCAGACCCGGGAGGAGGCGAGGGGAAGGGAGGCGGCCGTGCTCTGCCCCAGCCGGAGCCGGAGCTGCTCCAGCAGGTGGCGGGCCTCGATGGGCTTGGGCAGCACCCGATCCGCCTGCCGCGCGATGAAGTCGCGGGTCGCCTCGGTGAAGGCCCCTCCGGTGAAGAAGAGCACCCCCTTGGCCTGGGAGGGGTACAGCCGCTGGAGCTCGGCGTAGAAGTCCATGCCACTCATCTCCGGCATCATCAGGTCGCAGAGGATGAGATCGAAGGTGACGCCCTGGCGGAGGTGGTCCAGGGCCTCGCGCGCGCTGGAGGCGAGGGTGATGGCGTACTCGCGCTCGAGGACCCGGCGCAGCGAGCTCGCCACGAAGGGGTCATCATCCACCACCAGCACGTGGCCGCTGCGTGAGGCGGGCCGCGCGCTCGCCGTGGCCTGGGGCAGCGCCTTGGCGGAAGAGGAGGGCGCCGCGGGGAGGACGACGGTGAAGGTGCTGCCGTGCCCCTGCTCGCTGTGGACCTCGATGTGGCCGCCCAGCTTGGTGATGATGCCCTGGCAGACGGACAGCCCCAGCCCGGTGCCCACCCCCACGGGCTTGGTGGTGAAGAAGGGCGTGAACAGGCGGCTGCGCACCTCGGGGGACATGCCACTGCCGGTATCGGTGATGCTCACCCGCACGTGGCCGTCCTCGCCCCGCCAGGTGCTGATCCGGACCTCGTTCTGGTCCGCCGCGCCGGGCTCGATGGCATGGGCGGCGTTGATGAGCAGGTTGAGGAAGACCTGGACCAGCTGCACCTCGTTCGCGTTGACGTAGGGCACGGGCTGGTAGGCGCGCACCAGGCGGGCGCGGTGGCGCAGCTCGTTCGAGGCCATGCTGATGGCCGTCTCGAGGCTGTGAGGCAGCTCGACGGCATGGCGCGTGTCGTCGTCTCCCCGCGAGAACGACTTGAGGCTCTGGACGATGCTCTGGACGCGCGAGCACCCCTCGGCGGCCTCGGTCAGCGCATCGGTCATCTCCTGCCACGTCTCCTCCGTGCGCGTGCGGGCCTCGGGAGGGCAGCCGGGCATGAGGGTCTCCTGCAGCTCGGGCAGCTCGCTGAGGACATACCGGATGTTGGAGGTGAGGTAGGCGAGCGGGTTGTTGACCTCGTGGGCCACGCCGGCGGCGAGGGTGCCGACGGAGGTGCGCCGATCCGCGATGATCAGCTGCTCCTGGGCCTCGCGCAGCTCCCGCAGGCGCCTGGCGAGCTCCTCGGTGCGCTCGGCGACCCGCTGCTCGAGCTCGGCGTTGTGCGCGCGGATCCGCTCCTGGGCCAGCCGCTCGGTGATGTCCTGGAAGTAGAGCCCCCAGCCGAAGCGGGTCCCCTCCTGGCTCTGGATGGGTGCCCGGTAGGCGGTGAGCGTCCGCCCATCTCTCAGGCCGAGCTCGGCCGTGTCACCCTCGGGCGGCTCCCGCTGGAAGTCCGCCAGACGCCGCAGCGCCTCGGGCTCCACCACGAGCGGCGTGAGGGCCTGGAAGAGCTCCTCCAGGCGGCGCCCCTCCAGGAGCTCCGGGGGCAGGTGCCAGAGCTGGAGGAAGCGCCGGTTGTGGGCCAGCAGCGCTCCGCTCTCGGAGACGGTGAGGATGCCCTCGGAGGAGGCCTCGCTCTGGGACTCGATGAGGGCCTTCTGCTCGTAGAACCGCTGGAGCATCCGCGACAAGGCGGAGGCCAGGGTGCCCGTCTCGTCGCGCCGCGTGAGGTCCAGCTCTCGCTGGGCGCCGTGCTCTCCCTCGGAGATGCGCAGCGCCACCTGGGTGACGTGCCCGAGCGGCCGGACCAGCAGCGTCCCCACGCCGAAGGCCGCCAGCAGCCCGAAGCCGAAGATGAGCGCGGAGACGGTGGCGGACAGCTGCAGGGTGCGCTGGCTCTCGCGCCGCATCTCTTTGAGGCTGAAGCCCAGCAGCAGCGCTCCCTGCTGTCCCCCCCGGGTGAGGATGTTGACGCGGGCCACCACCTCCTGGCCGAGGATGCGGGCGCCTTCAGGGACGTCTCTGGGGAGGGCCTGGGCGCGCTCCGGGTTCCAGCTGGCCAGGGGTGTGCCGTCCTCGCGCAGCAGCAGGCCGAAGGTGGCCTCCGGGGTGGAGCGGAGCGCCTCGAGGTGGCTCTGGCCGTTGAGCGCATCCCCGAAGTCGAGCGCCGGCTCGGTGGCGCTGGCGAGCAGCTGGGCGATCCCCATCGCCCGGCCGAGCATCCAGTGCTGCGCCTGGGCATCCATGCGCGCCGGGAAGAAGACGAGGAAGAACAGGGCAAACGCGGCGAAGAGGAGCGCGACGAGGAGGACCAGCCGGGCTCGCAGGGAGAGGTGGCGGAGCGTCATGCGAATGTTCAGGGTCCCATGAGACAGCAACGGCATGTGGACACCCCCCCAGCCCTAAAGTACACGCACAGTGGAGCAATAGGACTCGCCTAGAATGCGAGGCTGTCTTGCTTTCAACAGCACCGGTGGGTGGCGCCACTCTGCTTGCACATCCACTGCCGCGAAGCCTGCTGGTTGGAGTCTCCATGTCCCGCCTCTTCCGTGCTGTCTCCTCCCTGGCTCTCGCCGGGTTGCTCACCCACTGCGCGACCTCTTCGGGAGCGGGCGGGCCTGCCGCTGATGCTGCTGGGGGATTGCGCTTTGCCTGGCCGGACGGGCTCACGGTCAAGGTGTCCTCCACCAGCACGACGACGGAGGACGGGCAGCCACCGGAGCACTCGGGGCTCGACTATCAGCTCCGCCTGGAAGGGCAGGGCGAGGAGCGGAAGCTGATCACCGAGCAGCTGACGCCGACGGGGGGTGGAGCGTCGCCGGCCGAGGGGCCTCCTCCTTCGCTGCCGACGATCATCCTGGGGCCGAAGGGGGAGCTGCGGCGCGTGGAGGGGATCGAGCAGGTCGTACAGGAGATGGTCCAGGAGGCCGAGAGCCAGGGGATTCCCAAGGAGCAGCAGGAGCAGATCACCGGGCTGGTGCGTGACGCGATGGAGCGGGCGGCCCGGTCGCAGTGGGAGCTGCTGGTAGGGAAGTGGAGCGGGCTCGCCCTCAAGCCGGGCGAGTCGGTCGAGCGCAAGAGCCAGACCACGGTACCGCTCTTCGGGAGCATGGCGGCCACGCGTGAGAAGGTGTCGCTGAAGGAGCGCGTGCCCTGTACCGAGGGGGCGGCGGAGAAGCGCTGCGTGCGGCTGGTGCTGGAGTCCACGTTGGACCCCGAGGGGCTCGATCGCTCCATGGCCGAGCTGCTGCGCCAGCTGAAGGCCACGATGAAGGCCAACATGGGGCTGCCGGACCAGGCCATCCCAGAGATGACCGTGATGAAGCTGCGGGTGGACAGCACCCTCGAGTTCATCGTCGAGCCGGAGACGCTCGTGCCCCACCTCCAGCGCACCGTGACGAGCTCCCATGTCGAGCTGCAAGAGGCGGAGGGAGAGCGGAAGAGCTTCGAGAGCCAGAGCGAGCACCTCGACCGCTTCACTCCCGTGGCGCGTTAGGAGCGCGCGCTGCCGCGCGTCTTGTAGGTGAGGACGGGGGCCATCGTGGCCACCACGCGGACGAGCCCCGCCTCCACCAGATCCGTCACCACGCGGTCGATGGGCTTGTACGCGGGCGGCGCCTCCTCGAAGAGGAGATCGCGGTCCTCGCAGATGACGTGGCTCTTGAAGGAGGTGCGGGTGAGGGACTCGGCGCTGAAGCGCTCGCGCATCCGCTCACGGGCGTTGGTGCGGTTCCACTTGCGGCCGGCGCCGTGCGCCAGGCTGTGCGCGCTCGCGGAGCCGTCTCCCAGGGGGAGGACCAGGTAGCTCAGCGCGCCGCGGCTGCCGGGAATGACGACGGGGCCCTGGTCCGAAGGTGCCGCCCCCTTGCGGTGCAGCCAGCAGGTGCAGCCCTCCACGTCGCGCGAGCTGACGCTGTTGTGGCACACGTCCAGGACACGCCGCCCGGTGGAGCCGATGCCGTCCAACATGCGCTGGGCGATCAGCGCGCGGTTCGCCCGGCCCCAGGCCACCGCATGGTCATGCCGCTTCAGGTACGTCCGCGCGTCGTCCGAGTCCTCCGCCAGCCCCCCCGCCCCATGCCGATCCACGTGGGCCCTCAGCGTCGCCTCGCCCAGCCCGCGCGAGCCGGAGTGGATGAGCAGCAGCAGCCGGTCCTCTCTCAGCCCCAGGGAAGCGAAGACCTCCGCGTCATGCACCGTGTCCACCCGCTGAACTTCCGCGAAGTGGTTGCCCCCGCCCACCGTGCCCAGCGTCATCTCGAAGCCCGCGGACTCGACTCCCTGCTCCGCGAGGAAGGCCTCCGCGTTGCCCTCCCAGGGCCCATCCAGGTCCAGCCTCGCCGCCCACCGCTCCGGCTTCGCCTTGCGCGCCGCCAGCTCCACGTCCCACAGCCCCATGCCACAGCCGATGTCGTTGCCGACGAGGAAGGGATAGAGGAAGCCTTGGGAGGCGAGCGCCGCGCCCACCGGGGCGCCTTTCCCGGGATGGATGTCGGGCAACCCCACCGCGAGCCGCATGCCTGGAAGCCGGGCCACCGCTTCGAGCTGGCGGACGGCCTCTCCTTCCACCCAGGACTGCGACGAGGCGATGATTCGAACGCGAGCGCTGGACGGGTTCGGGGTGGGGGAGGTCATCATGGGCCGCCGGACGCGCGCGCCGAACCCTGCCTGACGCTGCGACGCCCCGCGTCACTTGTGGTACGGCTCACCCTTGAGGAGGGTGAAGGCGCGGTAGAGCTGCTCGATGAGCACCAGCCGCGCCAGCCTGTGCGGCAGCGTCATCCGTGAGAGCGAGAGGGTGAGGTGCGCGGCCTGGCGGACCGTGTCGTCCAGGCCCTCGTCGCCGCCGATGACGAAGAGCAGATCCTTGGCCCCGGTCTGCGCCTTGGCCAGGTAGCGGCTGAGCTCCACCGAGTCCAGCTGCTTGCCGCGCTCGTCCATCGCCACCAGCCAGTCCTGCGGCTTGCGGCGGCCGAGGATGGCCTGGGCCTCGGCGGCCTTGGCATCCCCGGGCTTGAGCTTCTTGCCGCTGGCCTCGGGCAGCTCCACCAGCTCGAAGCGCGTGTAGTGCTCCAGGCGCGAGGCGTACTCGCGCACTCCCGGCTCGAACAGCCCCGAGCGGTCCTTGCCGATCGAGAGCAGCCGGACTTTCAGGAGAGCTTCTCCCGGGGCGCGTCGGCCCAGAGGCCCTCGAGATCATAGAAGGCGCGCACGTCGTTGAGGAACAGGTGCGCCACCACCTCGTGGTAGTCGAGCAGCACCCACTGGCCGGTCTCCTTGCCCTCGGTGCCCGCGGGGTAGAGGCCGTCCTCCTCCTTGATCTTCACGTGGACGTGCTCCGCCAGGGCGCTCACCTGGCGGTCGCTCTCGGCCGAGGCCAGGACGATGTAGTCCGCGTAGGAGGACATGCCGCGCACGTCGAGCACCAGCACGTCCGTGGCCTTCTTGTCGACCAGCAGCTGGCCAATCTTGTGGGCCAGCGCCTTGGCGCGAGGGTTCTCGGGAGGTGCCGCGGGGGCCCCGGCCGAGGGAGGCAGGCGCGCCTTCTTCCGCGCGGCCTTGGGGGGAGCCAACCTCTTGCGCGCTGCCGGCTTCTTCGCGGCCGGCTTCTTGCCGCGTGCCGCCGGTGCCTTCTTCGCGCTGCCCTTCGCCTTGGAGGAACTCGTCTTCTTCTTCTTCAGTGCCATGTGTGGAGCACCCTAGCGCACCTGCCCGTTGCCGTGGACGACGTACTTCTGACTCGTCAACTCTCGTAAACCCATGGGGCCAAAAGCGTGCAGCCGGCTCGTCGAGATTCCAATCTCGGCGCCCAGCCCCAGCTCCCCCCCATCATTGAACCGGGTGGAGGCATTCCATATCACCCCGCTCGCCGTCACCTCCCGAGTGAAGCGGGCCGCCACCTCCGCATCCTCGGTGACGATGGCCTCCGTGTGTTCACTGCCGTACCGGGCAATGTGCCCCAGCGCCGCGTCCAGGTCCTTCACCACCCGGACCGCGAGGATGAGGTCCAGGAACTCCTGGCCGTAGTCCTCCTCCGCCGCGGGCTTCACCGGCACCCCCGCGCGGGAGAGCACCGCCACCGTCGTGGGGCAGCCGCGCAGCTCCACCTTCTGGTCCGCCAGCGCGCGGCCCACGGAGGGGAGGAAGCGGTCCGCGACGGCCCGGTCCACCAGGAGACACTCGGCGGCGTTGCAGACGCCCGGGCGGCTGGCCTTGGCGTTGACGGTGATGCGCGCGGCCATGTCCAGGTCGGCGGCCTCGTGCACGTAGACGTGGCACACGCCCTTGTAGTGCTTCACCACGGGGATGCGGGCGTTCTCCGCCACGAAGCGGATGAGCCCCTCGCCGCCGCGGGGGATGCACAGATCGATGAGGCCCTCCAGCTTGAGCAGCTCCAGGAGGGACTCACGCTCGCCGGCGGGCACCCTCTGGATGGCGTGCTCCGGGAGCCCCGCCTCCACGAGCCCCTGGCGGAGCGCCTCGGCGATGGCCTGGTTGGAGCGGGCGGACTCGCTGCCGCCGCGCAGCAGGACGGCGTTGCCGCTCTTGAGGCACAGGGCGGCGGCGTCGCTCGTCACGTTGGGGCGGGACTCGTAGATCATCAGCACCACGCCCAGGGGCAGGCGCACCTTGCGCACCTGCAGCCCGTTGGGACGCTTCCAGTGCTCCGTCACCTCGCCCACGGGGTCCTTCAGGTCCGCCACGGCCTCCACGGCGCGGGCCATGGACTCCAGGCGCTGGGCGTCCAGCAGGAGCCGGTCCACGAAGGCGGCGTTCTTTCCGGCCGAGCGGGCAGCGGACACGTCCTCGGCGTTGGCGGCGAGGATGGCGGGGGAGGAGGCGCGGAGGTGGCGGGCCATGCTCCGCAGGGCCTCGTCCTTCTGCCGGGTGGGGGCGATGGCGAGGGCCCGGGAGGCGGTCCGGGCGGTCTCGGCGAGGGTTCGCACGTCTTCCTTGGCAACCGTCATGGCTCTCCTCTATCAGAGGAGCATGAGCGATGCCCGGTTGGAGCAGTTCAAGCAGATGGCGGCCGAGTTCCCCGACGCGCCCATGGCCCAGTTCTCCCTCGGCAAGGCGTACCTGGAGCGCCGGCAGTACGCCGAGGCGGTGAAGAGCCTGGAGGAGGCGGTCCGGCTGGATCCCGAGTACGCGGCGGCCATGGTGTCGCTGGGGGATGCGTACGCCGGGGCCGGGCAGGCAGACAAGGCCGGTGAGGTGCTCACCCGGGCCAAGGAGAAGGCGCTGGCCCAGGGCCACCCGGGGCTGGCGGAGGAGATCGACGAGCGGCTCGCGGACCTGGGGTGAGTCCGTCCCGTGCCGTGGACCCTGAGCGATCCGCGCTGGTAGGGTGAAGCGCTCTTGGCTGGCTGGCGCAGAGTCGTGACGGTTTGCGCGGGCGTGCTGCTGCCATTGCCGCTCGTGCTGCTGCTGTGGGGGCTGCTGAGGCCAGAGGTGCCAGCAGCCGCGCCAGCAGGGGTGCGCATCAGTCCCATGCTCGACAACGAGCAGCGCATGCGATTGATGACGTACGGTCGGCACTGCGGGCCGGGTGAGGAGTGTGAGCCGCCGCTAGGCTGTCTGTTCGATGTCCGCTACGTGCGGTCGTCCTGCACCGACAGCCAGTGCCTGACAGATGCACAGTGTCCGGAAGGCCAAGTCTGCCAAAGCCTTGCCACCTGGGGAGATGGGCCGCAGGTGCGCGTCTGTGTCGCTACCGGTGTGCGACAGGAAGGGCAGGGATGCATCGAACTTCCTCCCGACAAAGAGCACGCCTGCGCAGTCGGCTTGGTGTGCGGTGGCAGTGAGCACGCTTGGTGCGCCCGGCCATGCCGCCTGGGCGACAGCAAGGCCTGTCCCCAGGGCTTCTTCTGCGCGGACACGATTCCCCAGCCCCTGTGTCTGCCCACCTGCGAAGCGCAGGGGTGCCCTCCTGGCCAGAGGTGCATCCGGTTCGAAGAAGGAGCTTCGACGTGCGCGCAGGTGTACGGACCCGACTGCCTCCAGACTCCGTGCTCCGATGGCCGTAAGTGCGACGTGGCGCGCGAACCGCCGCATCCAGGCAAGGTATGGATGGAGTGTGTCGAGGAGTGCGGCGAAGGCTTGCCCCCCTGTGGCGCTGGGAAGGTCTGCGATCGCTGGCACTGCCTGCCCGCCTGCCATCCCCACGGCGCTGAGGAGTGTGGCGAGGGCTATCATTGTAGCCGCAGTTTAGAGAGCGGTCCCCTCTCGTGCCAGCCGCTCTATTGGGACTGGACGATGGGTATCTGAGGGTGAAGCTGCCCCGGGTCTCTTTACGCGGTGGACTGCTCCGCCAAGGACTGAGAAGAAAAAGGCCCCGCGTCCCCTTCTGCAGGAACGCGGGGCCGTGACTCACGGATCGGAGGTTAGGACGGCCGCGCCGTCAGCGGCAGCTGCGGCCCCTCGGAGACAGGGCGCAGCTCACCGGTGAGCGCCTCGGCCAGGTGGAGCACCTGCTCCAGCGGGATGCCCTTGAAGTCCAGCACCGCCTTGCCCTTCTGGTTGCGCAGCGTCACCTTCACCAGCGTGCCCTTGCCCTGGGGGAAGCGCAGCGCCACCGCCTCGGAGTACTGCTCGGCCAGCTCCACCTTCTCCGGCGGCAGGGGCTTGCTGGAGGTGGGCTTGCGCTTGCGCTGCAGCGCCCGGCGCATTTGATCCACGCTGCACGCCGAGAACGGCTGCACGGTGACCTGCCCGTTCTCGTCCGGCACCTCGATGGGCATGGGGCCCGGCTCCTCGTGGTTCACCTCCAGGCCGGAGGCCTCCGCGTACGTCAGC
>Ga0255338_1000593_pt1 | contig 103034 bp, 106 predicted proteins | sample MeOH1_35cm_T4_19_FD_203715 | JGI IMG/M metagenome (GOLD analysis project Ga0255338, IMG submission 203715) | Sandy soil microbial communities from University of British Columbia, Vancouver, Canada - MeOH1_35cm_T4_195 | ecosystem: Engineered > Artificial ecosystem > Sand microcosm >...
GCGCTGACATGGGGGCTTGGCCCCCATCCCCCCAACAACCCGGCCGGGCTATGTCCTGGCTGATCGACTGAAAGGATAGGGCGACGCCGCCCCAAGGAGTGTGCAGGCGAGAAGAGGAAGTGATGGCTAAGCGGTCAGACCGTGAGCTGGAAATCTCATCGCAACTCTGGGCGACCTTCGGGCCAGCCCGCCAGTGAGATCAGAGCCAGCTTCGCGAATGACCATCAGGGCCAGCCGCGGACTTCGGTCTGCAAGAGCACAGGCCGGATATAAGACCGCAATGAACCCGCCGAACCGGAGCTTCCAAAACCCGCTTGCCACATGGGAGGCGTCCATATAAGGCGTCCATATAAGTTGTACGGCGCCGTCCCCAGGCCGAGCCGCTTCGCGAAGTCGTAGCGAAGCGAAGACCGCCACAGTATGAGCCGCTGCCGGGTACCGCCCGCCGCGCCGCGAAGCGCCCGCCAACCACGACGCTCAGGATCAAGCGCCAAAAAGGCCCTATGCCGCAACCTGGTGTGCACTTCGGTCCAAGCGCGGCGGCCACGTCCGGGCAATACTCGGGCGATGATTCCCTTCTCCGTCCTCGACCTGTCCCCCATCACCGAAGGCGGCGACGCCGCGCAGTCGTTTCGCAACACGCTCGATCTGGCGCAGCATGCAGAGCGATGGGGTTTCAACCGCTATTGGCTCGCCGAGCACCACGGCATGCCCGGCATCGCGAGCGCGGCGACATCCATCCTGATCGGCCATGTCGCCGGGGGCACGAAGACGATCCGCGTCGGCGCCGGCGGCATCATGCTGCCCAATCATTCACCGCTGGTGATCGCCGAACAGTTCGGCACGCTCGAGGCCTTGTATCCGGGGCGGATCGACCTGGGGCTGGGGCGTGCGCCGGGTTCCGACCAGGCCACCGCCCGCGCGCTGCGCCGCAACCTGATGTCCGACGCGGACGAGTTTCCCCGCGACGTGGTGGAGCTGATGGACTTGATGTCCGATGCGCCGCGCCAATCCATTCGTGCCGTGCCGGGCAAGGGCGCGAAAGTGCCAGTGTGGATCCTCGGCTCCAGCCTGTTCGGTGCGCAACTTGCGGCCATGCTCGGCCTGCCCTACGCCTTCGCGTCGCACTTCGCGCCTCAGCAGCTCATGCAGGCGCTCGAGGTCTATCGTGCAAACTTCAAGCCCTCGGCCCAGCTGGCCAAACCCTATGTGATGCTGGGCTTCAATGTCTTCGCGGCAGACACGGATGAGGAGGCGCAGGTGCACGCGACTTCCATGCAGCAGTCATTCGTCAACCTGCGCAGCGGCCGGCCGGGCCGCCTGCCGCCGCCCTTGCCGGGCTATCGCGAAAAGGCCGGGCCCGCCGAACGCGCTCTGCTGGACAGCGTGCTCTCCTGCGCGGCGATCGGCTCGCACAGCGCCGTGCGCGAGAGCCTGCAGGCCTTTATTGAGAAAACCGGCGCGGATGAGTTGATGATCGCCTGCGCGATGTTCGACCACCAGGCCCGGCTGCGCTCCTACGAGATCGCATCCGAGGTTCGCGCTCAGCTTGCGTAACGCCAAGCACACATTTCCGCGCGGCTTTATGCTGCGCTTTTTTTGGAGGGAAAGCATGCCGCAGCGCCTGACCGCACAGGATTTCGACCAGGAACTGCTCATCCTTTTTGACGCCTACGTCCATGGCCGGCTGGACCGGCGAGGCTTCCTCGCCAAGGCGAAGAAGTTTGCCAAGGCCGGCGTGACGGCAGCGGGCCTGCTGGCCGCCCTCAGCCCTGACTTCGCGGCCGGGCAGCAGGTTCGTGAGAATGATCCGCGGCTGAAGACACAGCGACTGAGCTATCCGTCGCCCGCCGGCTCGGGCGCGATGAAGGGCTACCTCGCGCGGCCTGCGAACGCCGGCGACTCAAGATTGCCTGCCATCCTCGTCATCCACGAGAACCGCGGCCTCAGCCCGCACATCGAGGACATCGCCCGCCGACTGGCGCTCGACGGGTTCATGGCCTTCGCGCCGGACGCGCTCACGCCCGTGGGCGGCTACCCCGGTGACGAAGACAAGGCGCGCGCCGCGTTCGCCAAGCTGGACCAGCGCAAGACACTCGAGGATTTCCTGGCGGCGGCCGCATGGCTCGGCGCGCGTCCCGACGCGAGCGGCAATCTCGGCGCCGTCGGCTTCTGCTGGGGCGGAGGCATCGTGCACACGCTGGCCGCGCGAATGCCGGATCTCGACGCTGGTGTTCCCTTCTATGGCAACGCTCCGGCACCCGAGGAAGCCGCCAAAGTCAAGGCGCCGTTGTTGGTGCAACTGGCCGATGTGGACGAATGGGTGGATAGATCGTGGCGCGCCTACGAGCCCGCACTGAAGGCTGCCGGCGTGAAGTACACGGCCTACCGCTACCCGGGCACGCAGCACGGCTTCAACAACGACACGACGCCGCGCTATGACGCCGCCGCGGCCAAATTGGCCTGGGAGCGCACCGTGGCGTTCTTCAAAGTCAACGTGGGTGCATGACGGCCACGACCGGACAAGCCTCCCTCGCCCGACCGCCCGCAACGCCCACCGCGACACAGGTTGTGGTGGCAGGCATGGTGTCGCTCGCGGTGGCCATGGGCATCGGGCGCTTCGCGTTCACGCCACTTTTGCCGATGATGCTGGCCGACGGCGTCGTGAACCTCGATGCCTCAAGCTGGCTGGCCAGCGCGAATTACCTGGGCTACCTGCTCGGCGCGCTGCTGTGCACCTTCCAGCCGCTGCTGCGGCGGGTGTTCGGCATCACGCAGCAGCCCAACGGCCCGGCACTGGTGCGCGCAGGCCTGGCGGCCACGGCCTTGTTCACACTCGGGATGGCGCTGCCCATTCCGTCGATCTGGCCTGCGCTGCGCTTCGGGGCGGGCATCGCGAGCGCACTGGTCTTCGTCTTCGCTTCGGGCTGGTGCCTCGCGCAATTCGCCCGGCTCGACATGCCGTCGATGGGCGCCCTGATCTACGTCGGCCCGGGCGCGGGCATCGTGCTCAGCGGCCTCGCGGCCAGCCTCATGGTGGCGTGGAACGGATCGGCGGCGCTGGGGTGGAGCGCGTTCGGGATGCTCGCCGTGGCGCTGAGTGCCTTCATCTGGCCGGTCTTCGCATCCGGGGGTGCTCCACCCGGTAGCGCGCCGACGGCGGTGGGCCATTCCGCAACGGCAAGCGCGACGCACGAGCGACGCGGCGAAGTGCCCCTCTTCGCAGGGGCATACGGCCTCGCAGGATTCGGCTACATCATCACCGCCACCTTCCTGCCGGTGATCGCGCGCCAGTCAATTCCCGGCTCACCATGGCTCGACCTGTTCTGGCCGATCTTCGGCGTGGGCGTGATGACGGGCGCCGCACTCGCATCGCGCATACCCGGCACGGGCGACCAGCGCGTGCGCCTGGCGGCCTGCTATTTCGTGCAGGCTCTGGCCATCCTCGTGGGCCTGTGGAGCCCGACGCCAGCAGGTTTCGCGATAGGCAGCCTGCTGCTCGGGCTGCCCTTCACCGCGATCACCTTCTTTGCGCTGCAGGAAGCTCGCCGCCTGCGGCCCGCGTCGCCCTTGGGGCTGACCGGCCTGATCACCGCGCTCTACGGTCTCGGGCAGATCGTCGGCCCGCCGCTGGCAACGGCGCTGCTGGCGGGCAGCGCCGGCACCGCGCGCGGGTTTGCGCCGTCACTGGAGATCGCGGCCGCTGCGTTGCTGCTGGGAGCGGTGGTGTTCGCTTCGATGTCTCGGTTCTATCCGGTGAACAGGCGGCAGTGAAGCAGGTGGCTAGGTGCTGCCCAGAGATTGATGGCGGTAGCGGGATCAGGGCGGCGGGGGACACGAACGAAGTCGGCCACCCGCCGTCCACGGCCCGTCGCCCACAAGCTGCGCCTGCTAGTTCCGCGATAGCGCAGTTACTTACGGCCCAGCTCGAACGACGGCTCGCTTGGCGGGTTCCTTTTCCGAGCCGTCGCCATCCGATTTCAGGACTGACCAACCCGACTCGATGTGCTTGCGCATCGCAAGCATCGCATGGGAGGCGTCACCCGTCGTGAGCGCGCGCAGGATCTCGTCGTGCTCCCCGACGGCGTCCTTGCCCCGGCCTTCCACGGCATTGATCAGGTCGAAGGGGTAGCGCGCCCAGAGAATCTGCACGAAGTGCAGCGTCTGCGGCATCTCGGCGATGTCGTACAGGCGGCGGTGGAAGCGGTAGTTGATGCCGCGCGCGGTTGCGCGGTCGCCGCTTTCAAATGCCTTTGCGAATTCGTTGGCCAGTTCGTGCAGCGCCGTGATGTCCTTGGCGGTGACCTTCTCCACCGCGCCGCGTACCAGTTGAGATTCAAGCACCAGGCGCAACTGCAGTATCTCGGCGGAGGCCGAGGCGTCGAACGGCACGACGCGTGCGCCACGGTACGAATCCCCGCTGATGTAGCCCTCGGCTTCCAGCAGCTTCAAGGCCTCACGAACGGGCGTGATGCTCAGGTGCAGTTGCTCGGCAATCTCGGCCTGCTTCAGGCGCGACCCGCGCGGGTACACCCCGGAGATGATCCTCTCGCGCAAATAATCTGCGACCTGCTCTTCTTTTGTTCGGTAGTCCATCTGCTGCCAAAGCCGTTGTGCTGCATTCTAAGCGGCACCCGTCTCCTGCGCCGCGTCTGCCGCTATGCGCCGGGCCCGCTCTACAACCGGCTTGTCGATCATCTTGCCGTCGACCGCGGTCGCGGCGCCGTGGCTGGCCTCGAAGGCGGCGAGCACCCTCTGCGCCCACCGCAGCTCGCCGGGCGTGGGACGAAAGGCTGCGTTCACCGGCGTGACCTGCCGCGGATGGATGCAGAGCTTGCCGCCGAAGCCGAGCTGCCGCGAGCGCAGGGCGTCCGAGCGCATCCGCTCCTCGTCGCCGAACTCCACGCTGACGCCATCGATGGGCGCTATCAGTCCGGCATGGCGCGACTCCAGCACGATCTGGGTGCGAATGGCCGTCATCGCGTCGCCCTCGTCCGCGATCCCGCTCTCGCCGGCAAAGTCCACGCTTCCGAATGCGATGCGATGCAGTCCTGGGATCGCGGCGAGCTGCCGCAATTCCATGTAACCGCCAACGGTCTCGACCAGCGCAACGATGCTACGTCCATGGAGCGCGCGAGCGACACGCTCGGTCGAAGCCGCATCCGCCTTGGGCAACATGACGCCCGCGGCCGGGGCGGACCGGATCATTTCAAGGTCTTGCTCGAACCACTCCGTGTCCGCTGCGTTGATGCGTACGATGGCCCGCGCGCCGTCGGCCAGCCAGGCCGCGACAGCGGTGCGCGCGTGCGCCTTGGCCTCGGGTGCGACCGCGTCCTCCAGGTCCAGGATCACCTCGTGCGCGCCGCTCGCGGCAGCCTTGGCGAAACGCTCCGGCCGGTCGCCAGGAACGAAGAGGAAGCTGCGCGCGATGCGGGTCGCGCCGGTGTTACTCGAAGACGACATCTTGTGAGTTCGTAATGCGGCAAAAGCGCTGCAGGCCCTTGATGGCGTTCTCATGCTCCTCGGCCGACACGCCGCAGCAGCAGTCCTCCAATAGAACGATCTCGTAGTCGCGGTCGTGGCCTTCGCGCACGGTGGCCTGCACAACGGCGTTGGTGGAAATCCCGGAGCAGTAGATGCGCCGGATGCCCTTGGCACGCAGTATCGCCTCGAGGCTGGTGCTGTAGAACGGGCTCACCCGGTGCTTGACGATGTCGAAGTCACTGGGCTGCTGGCCGAGGTCCGGGTGCACCTGCGTGCCCCACTCGCCCAGCTTGAAGATGCCGTTCTTGCGCGCGCCCGAAAAGATGGGCGAATTCGGGGGGCATTCGCGATAGTCCGGCGAGAAGCCCACGCGCACGAAGCCAATGTGCAGTCCGGCAGCGCGCGCCTTGTCCAGCGCGCGGCGCGTGTTGGCGAGGATGCCGCGGCCACGCACCTGCTCGCCATACGCCGCCTTGCCGTTCGGCCCATCCGCATGGACCAGGTCGTTCATCATGTCCAGCACCAGGTAGATGGCGTCCTTCACGAGGCTTTCCTTTCGTTCATAAGATCACTTCGCGCGTTTGCAGATCCGCGCGCTGTGCAGAGTCTAGGCCCAGCAGCTCGCCGAAGACGTAATCCTCGTCCTGGCCGAGCGCCGGCGTCAAGCGGCGAATGCCGACATCATTGGTGCGGGCAAATCGCGCCGGCGCACCTACTGCAAGGCGTGTCGGGATATCGGGCGCGCTCACTTCGGTCACGGCTCCGCGCTCGCGCAGGTGCCGGTCGGAGGCGATGTCCTGCATGTTCCACGATACATGCGCGCAGACACCGGCTTGCTGCAAACGCTCAGCGGTTTCATCCGCATTGCAGGCCGCCAGCCACTGCGTGAGCAGCTGGTCCAGTTCCTCGCGATGACGCAGCCGCCCCTGGGCCGTGGCGAATCGTGGATCCGTGCCGCCCTGCCCCAGCACGCGCGCCAGCGCGTGCCATTCGGCGTCGTTGCGCACCGCGAGCGTCAGCCAGCGGTCGGGCTGCGAAGTGGCGTACACCCCGTGCGGCGCCATGGCCAGGTCGGCGTTGCCCGGACGCACCGGTGTGGCGCCGAGGCTCGCCATGAGCAGCGCGTCGCCAATCATGGCCGAGGCGACTTCGCGCGCCGCAAGGTCGACGTGCTGTGCCTGCCCCGTGCGTCGGCGCTGGTGCAGCGCGGCCATGGTGGCCAGCGCGGCGTGCACGCCCGCCGAATGGTCCATGACATGGCGCATCTCCATCGGGGGGCCGTCGCTGTAGCCGCTCATCCAGCCCAGACCGCCCCACGCGCCGAACAGGGGCGCGTAGCCGGCGAAGTGCGAATCGGGACCGTTCTGTCCGCAGGAAGACAGCGACAGCATCACGATGTCGGGCTTGGCCGCGCGCAGGTCATCGAAGCCCAGGCCGAGCCGTTTCATCACGCCCGCCCGGAAACTCTCGGCGGCGATGTCCGAGACGGCGACCAGCCGCTTCGCGAGAACGATGGCCTCGGGCTGTTTCAGGTTGAGCCGGACCGACAGCTTGTTGGCCGACACCTGGTCGAAAGTCGCCGCCTGCATCCGGCCGTAGACGGCGTGGGGCTTGCGGAAGGCATCGGGACGGGTGCGGCTCTCGATCTTGATGCACTCCGCGCCAAGCTGCGACAACAGGTGCGTGCAGTACGGGCCGGCGGCATGGATCGTGAAGTCGGCGATGCGCACACCGGCCAGCGGCGAATTGGTGTTCATCGTGCGGCCTCCTGCGCCATCTCATCCAGCGGCGGAACACGCCCGCCGCCCTCGAGCGGTGTGCAACGAAACTGGAACGGCGCGACCAGCACCTCGGCCTGCTGACCGCTCTCCAGCGTGGCTGGTGCAAACAGCCCACGTTCGCGCTCGTGCTCGCCGTGCATCACTTCGGCCGGCGTGCGGTACTTCGCCGCCGGCACACCCAGCTCCTGCGCGCGTCGCACGATGTCCTCCACCTGGTGCCGCGCCATCCATTCGCGCACGTGGCCGTTGATTTCGTCGCCGCGTCGGCTGCGTTCGAGCGGGTCGCGCAACGCCTCGTCCTGGGCCCACGCGGGTTGTTCGAGCAGATCGACCAGCGAGCTCCACTGGCGATCCTCCAGCGTGAGCAGTTCGATGAAGCCGTCCTGCGCCTCGAACACGCCACCATAGCGAAAACGCCGTGACTTGCGGTGCTCGAGCGAGCCGTCGCCCAGCCGCTGCAGCGCGAAGGCGCCCACGGACAGCACGGCGTCCTGCACCGACACATCGACATACTGGCCTCCGCCCTGTGGCACTGCCCACCAGGCGGACAGCGCGCACAGCGCCGCCGTGCACCCGGCCTGGTAGCCGCCGAAGTGTCCGTAGATCTTCAGCGGCGCGCGATCGGGGAAGAGTTCGTTGGACAAGCCGTTGGGCAGCAGGAAGCCCTCGCCTCCCGCGTGCACCATGTTCACTTCCTCGCCGTCCCAGCCGGCCTTGGGACCGGTGGAACCGAAGGGAAGGACGCTCACGTGCACGAGCTGCGGGAAGCGCGACCCGACCGTCTCCGGGTCCAGGCCTTGCGCCGCACGAGCGTTCACGGGCGTGTCGTCGATGAGGATGTCGGCGCGATCGAGCTCGCGCTCCAGCACGGCGCGGGCGGCGGGAGACGCCGGATCGCACACCAGGCTTCGTTTGCCGACCGAGAGGTAAGCGAAAAGCGCGCTCTCGCCGGTGTCGTCCAGTAAAGGCGCCGCGTGGCGAAGCGGCGAGCCCCCGGGGGGCTCGAGCATCACCACGCGCGCGCCCATCGCGGCGAGCAGGCGGCCGGCGTAGGCCGCCGCCACCGTTCGCGAGCGCTCCAGGACGCGACAGCCCGACAAGGGCTGCGCGGCGGCGGCTTGCGGCGAGTCGTTCAACTGCATGGGACTGCCTCGCGGGTCACAGGACCCTATGGTTCAGCGGATGATGGGCAGCTCGAGGTCGACACCCGAGCCGTCGATGAAGGCCGGCAGCTTGACGTCGCGCGAGGGCAGCGCCACGGTGGCAAGGCCGGGCGTCGTGACTTCGCCGCGCTGGTTCTCGGCGGCGATCTCGATGTCGACCAGCGCGACCTTGTCCTTGACGTACTTGCGCACGACCTTGCCCTTGCAGAACGTGGTGTCGCCCACGATGTTGAAGCGCCGCATCTCGGTGCGCACGCGCTTGATGACACCCGCATCGCCCATCCAGTTGGTGATGAGTGTGCACATCCACGAGGAGCGCTGCGGGCCGTAATCGTAGGTGCCGGGCACGCCGACTTCCTTGGCGACGGATTCGCGATGGTGGCCGATGCCGGTGTATTCCACGCCGCCGCCCGCTTCCGGGTTGCGGAAGAAATGGCCGGGGTGTTTGACAGCTGCCTGCAGCACCACGCCGTGGGTGTGGCCGCGGCCGCAGCCGACCAGGAAGCCCATCGTGTCCATCAGCGACAGCGGACCGCGCGCGATGGTGGGCAGCTCCTCGCCTTCCTTGACGTCTTCCCAGTAGCGAATGGCCGAGCCGCGAATGTTCTTGGGCTCGTCCAGCACGATCTGGTCGATGCGGTCGTGCTCTTCATTCGTGTACTGGTATTGCTCGATTTCCTTGTACTTGCCGGTGTCGCGCGCGGCCTTGCGCTCGTGCCGCGTGCAAGTGCCCAGCCCGCGAGCGATCAGCTCGCTGCGCTGGTTGTAGTAGCAGGCCTCGACGTACTGCATCACCAGGCGCCCGGAGAACTTGCTCTGCTTCTCTTCCACGCCGACGACTCGTTCGATGGCCGAAATGCGATCGCCCGGACGCACATGGCGAAACAGTTCCCAGTCGTTGCCGGCATAGAAGCCGTGGACGCCGGGCAGACCCCAGCGCGTGCGGCCGAGCCAGCCGAAAGCCATGGGAAACATGGGGTGCGCCAGCATCGTGCCGTAGCGCGTGGCGGCTCCGTAACCGATCTCGCGGTACAGCGGGTTCAGGTCGCCGATGCCGTTGCACCAGTTGCGCATGGTGTCGGGCGTCGCGTCCTGCAGGTAGGGACCTTCCGGCCGCAGGTGCAGGCCGATCATGGCGCGGGCGTCCGCGATCGCCTCGTCGGTGATGACGCCTTCGGCGGGCGCGTTGCGGACATCGTTCTGGGCGGGGGCGTTAAGGACAGTGCTCAATTGAATAACTCCTGAATGTGTGCAGAATGCATAATGCATTCTTTTAGAAAAGATGTCAATCCCTGAAGTAACTTGGTTAGTTAAGAAGGCCGGTTAATCGACACGGATGTCGGCGGCCTTGATGATCCCGCCCCACTTGCGCCGTTCGTCCTTCACGAACGCGTCGAGCTGGGCCGGGCCCATGAACAGCGGCTCCACGCCGATTTCCATCAGCTTCTGCCGCATCTCCGGGCGTTGCAGCACCCGCTGGATATGCTCGGCCACCTTCTGGACGACCTCGGGCGGTGTGCCGCGCGGCGCGAACAAGGCGTCCCATGCGACAACGTCGAAGCCCGGCACGCCCTGCTCCGACACCGGCTTCACCCCCGGCAGCATTTCGCTGGCCTTCAGCGAGGTGATGCCCAGCGCACGGAGCTTGCCACCGGCGATCTGCGGCCGCGCCGCGGTGACGGTGTCGATGACCAGCGGGATCTGCCCGCCGATCGCATCGGTCATGGATTGAGCCGATGACTTGTACTTCACCGCGAACAGCGGCGCCTGGGCCGACTTGACGAATTGCGCGAAGACGACGTTCGCCGTCGTGCTGGGCAGCCCGACATTCAAGGTGTTTGGCTTGCTGCGGGCACGGGCAATGAGTTCGGCGATGCTGTTCGTGGGCAGGTCGGCCGCGGATGTGCAGATCACCATGGGCAGCAGGCCGATCATGGCCACCGCGTCGAAGTCCGCGGCCGGGTTGAAGCCCAGGTTGGGGTAGAGAAACTCGTTGGCCGCGTTCGTCGCGTTCGTGCCGAGCAGGAAGGTGTAGCCGTCCGCGGCGGATTTCGCCGCAGCGGCGGTGCCGATGTTGCCTCCCGCGCCGGCACGGTTGTCCACGACAACGCTCTGGTTCAGAGTCTTCGATATCTCCTGCCCCACCAGCCGCATCAGCACGTCGGCGCCTTGGCCTGCCGCATACGGGACGATGATGCGGATCGGCCGGTCCGGCCAGGCCTGCTGCGAGGCCGCGGGGAGTGCCCATGTGGCCAGGGCTGCGGCGACGCTTGCGGCGCCGGCCTGCAGGAAGCCACGTCGGCTGCGGTGAGAAGCTTGATTCATCGGTGTTGTCCTTCGTGAAATGGTCAGGCTGAAAGCGCCAGCCCCGCTCGTGGCCACGGGGCGGCGAAGAGCTGGCCGTAGCCGGAGAGGGTGATGAACGCCGTGCGCCGGTCGGCACCGCCGAAGCAGATGTTGGTGCAGTAGCCCTCGGGAGCTTCGTGGAATTCGAGCAATTCGCCCGCGGGCGAAAACACGCTGATGCCGCCGCGCACCAGCGTCGCCACGCAGATGTTGCCGCCCTCTTCCACCGCCAGCGAATCGAATCGCTGGAACCCGGGAAGGCCATGCACCAGGCGCCCGCCGTTGGGCGAAGGCCACGGCTCATGCCCGAGGACGCCGGGGCCCTGGACGGGGTACGACCAAAGCCGGCTCGTCTCGGTTTCGGTCACATACAGCGTGCGGCCATCGGGCGACAACCCGACCCCGTTGGGCGTGAGCACCGGATGCGCCGCGCGCCTGATGAAGCTGCCGTCGGTGCGCGCGTAGTAGATCGCCCCCCGCAGGATGCGGTCCTCGAAGGTCTTGCCGAAGTCGGTGAACCAGAAGCCGCCCTGGGCGTCGAACACGATGTCGTTCGGGCCGTGCAGCGGCACACCATCGCACTGCGTGTAAAGCGTTTCGACCGCGCCGCTCGAGAGAGCCACTCGCTGGATCGACCCACCCTTGTAGTCCGCGGCCGCCCCGGTCGGGCGCGTGAAGCCGTTGTCGGTGCGCCAGCTGAAGCCGCCGTTGTTGCACACGTAGCAATGGCCATCGGGCCCGAGCGCGGCGCCGTTGGGGCCGCCGCCCACATTGGCCACAACCTCGAGTTCGCCGGAGGGCGAGACGCGCGTGAGGCGCCCGGCCTCGATCTCCGTTACCAGCACGCTGCCGTCGGGCAGTGCGACAGGGCCTTCCGGGAAACGCAGCCCGGCTGTGACGACCCGCCCTTCCAGTTTGAGTTGCTTCATGTCCGGTCCTCCTTCATGCGGCAGTTGTCGCCGGCGCGTCCTGCCGCGCACCCAGGTAGGCGTCGATGGCCTGCTGGCGCCCTTCGCGACTGCGCAGCGCGTCCGCGTCGAGTTCGCCAACGATGCGGCCCTGGCGCATCACCCAGGCCCGCGCCGCGAGCTTGGCGGCGGTGTGAAAGCTCTGCTCGACGAGCAGCGCGGAGAGCTTCTGCTCTTTCTGGATCAATGCGAGGCGCTCGTAGACGCGCGCGACGAGCAGGGGAGCCAGCCCGAGCGAAGGCTCGTCCAGCAGCAGCAGCCGCGGCCCCGACATGAGGCCGCGGCCGATAGCCAGCATCTGCTGCTCCCCGCCGCTCAACAATCCGGCCGGCGCCTTGAGGCGATTCGCGATTTCGGGGAAGAACTCCAGCACCATCTGCCCGCGCCTGGTGCGCGTGGGCGCGTCGACAAAATACGAGCCGAGCGTGAGGTTCTCCGCCACGGTGAGATCGGTCACGATCGCGCGGCCCTCAGGCACGTACACAATGCCCGCGCGAAACCGCTGGGCGGCTGAAAACCCGGTGACGTCCTGGCCGTCGAAGCGGACCGTGCCGTGCGCGGCCTCAAGCCCGGCAATCGCCCGCAGCGTGCTCGACTTGCCGGCACCGTTGGCGCCCAGCAGCGCCGCAACCGTGCCACCTTGCACGCCGAGCGAGATCCCGTGAACCACCGGCCCGGCGCCATAGCGCACCGTGAGGCCCTCGACCTGCAACAGGTCCGGCGTCGGCTCATGCATCTTCGTCTCCCAGGTAGACCCGCACGACTTCCGGGTTCGACCGGATCTGCGCCGGGGTGCCCGAGGCGAGCAGGCGGCCCACGTTGAGCACGTGGATGGTGTCGCAGACTTCCATGATCAGGTCCATGTCGTGCTCGACGACGACCACCACGAGTTGCGGCGAACGCAACTTCATGAGCGCGGCGGACAGGTCGCGCGTCTCGACCGAATTCAGCCCCGCTGCCGGTTCATCGAGCAGCAGCACCCGCGGCGAGCCGGCAATCGCACGCGCGATCTCGGCCAGGCGCAACATGCCGGGCGGCAGCTGCGTCGGCGACTCGTCGGCCACCTGCGCGATGCCCAGGCGCGTGAGCGCCGCAAGTGCGAGCTCGCGATTGCGAACGCGCTCGGACCGGCCGCGCGCGAACGGCAGGAACGCGTCCAGCCAGCCGGCAGCCGACTGGCGATCGAGCCCGATCATCACGTTCTCGACCACGCTCAGCTCGGGGCACAGCGCGACGTGCTGGAAGCTGCGCGAAAAGCCCAGCGCCGCGCGTCCCGTGGGAGGGATGCGGTCAAGGCGCATGTCGCCCAGGCGGATGCTGCCCACCTGCGCCGAGTAAAGGCCCGTCAGGCAGTTGAAGAAGCTCGTCTTGCCGGCGCCATTGGGCCCGATCAGCCCGGTAATCTCGCCGGGGCGCACGTTCAGCGCGATCTCCTGCAGGACCTGGTTGCCGCCGAAAGCGAGCGACAGATTCTCGACGAAGAGCGGTGCCGCCTCCATGACCGCTGCGGTACTCATACGCGCCCTCCTTCGAGCCGCTCGCGGACCGCGGCCGGAAGCGCGTTGACGCCCAGCACCACCGCAAGCAATGCGCCGCCGTAGAGGATGGGCACCCAGTCGCCGGCACCGGCCATGAGCAAGGGCACCATGGTGAGGAAGAGGCCGCCCACCACGCTGCCCGCCATGGACAGCGAATACAGGCTGACCACCGAGCCCACCAGCAGGAAGATGGAGGTCCAGAGCGTGAAACTATTGGGCGACACGGTGGACGAGCTGAACGACAGCAGTGCACCCGCGATCGCCGCGATCGCCGCGCTCAGGGCCATGCACGACAGGCGCGCCCAGCTGCGGCGGATGCCGAACGATTCGGCCGCGTGCGGCGAGGTGCGGATCAGCAGCAGCGCCATCGCCTGGCGGGAGCGGCGAAAGTGCCGCAACAACAACACGACGACGACCAGGCCGAACAGCGGCAGGTAGTAGCGCTGCATCGACTTGGGCACGCCCGGCAGCGCGTCGAGCTTGACATACAGGCCCTCGTAGCCGCCGGAAATCGACGAGAAGTGCAACAGCAGTTCGGGCAGCGCCAGCGCCAGCGCCATGGTCGCGACGGCCAGGTAGATGCCCTGCAGATGCCGCGACGGAAATGCGAACACCACACCCAGCAGCGCACCCACCAGGGCTGCGACAGGGAGGCTGGCCAGCACATTCAGCCCAAGGTACTTTTCCAGCAACGCCACGGTGTAGGCCCCGGCCGCCACGAATACGCCATGGCCGATCGAGACTTCACCGCCGTATCGCACCAGGAAGCTCACCGAGATGATGGCGATCGCGTTCGCGAAGCACAGGCCCAGCGTGAAAGTCCAGTAACCGCCGGCGGCGATCGGCAGTACCAGCAGGACCATCAGACCCACCGCGCTCGCAAGGCCTTGCGTCCAGCGCCGGGCGGCGGGTTGGGATGCGTTGGCGGCCTCGGCCATCGCGGCAGTCGACATGTCGGAAACCATCGGCGCACTAGACACGGGCACCCCCACGCACGGCGAGCACGCCCTTCGGGAAGACATTGAGCACGAGCAGGATCGTCGCCAACACATACGTGTTGTTGAACTCCGCCGCCACGTAGAACGACAGCATGTTCATCAGCACGCCGATGAAGATGCCGCCCAGCACGGCACCCGGCAAGCTGCTGAACCCTCCCACCACGGCGGCGGCGAAGGCCTGCAGCATGAAGGAGGCCACGCTCGTGGAGGACAGGAAGGTCGTGGGCACGATCAGCAGCGACGCCACCAGTCCGAGCACCCCCGCCACCACCCACGAAAACAGGTGTACGTTTCGCAGGTTCAGCCCGCAGACGCGGCTGGCGAACGGATTCGCGGACACGGCCCGGAAGGCGATGCCGATGCGGGTGCGCTCGATCAACAGGTACAGCAGGCCGATGGCGATGCCGGTGACGGCCAACACCGCCACATCGTAGGAAGACACGCGCACCGGCCCGACCTGCATGCGCCACGCCGGCAGCGGCAGCTCCAGCGACACCACGTTGGAGCCGAACAGAAGCTGCGTCACGCCCTGGGCCACGAGGCCGACCCCGAGCGTCGCGATCGTGCTGGTGAGGTCTGACTTGAACACGAGCGGCGCGATCAGCAGGTAGCTCACCGCCATCACGGCGACCATGATCACGAGCGTCAGCAAAACCGCCGGCCCCCAGGCCATCTTCGCGAAGATTCCGGTGGTGAACCCGAACACGAGGAAAGCCGCCAGCCCGGCCAGGTTGCCGTGCGCGAAGTTGACGACGTTCGAGCTCTTGTAGATCAGCACGATGCCGATCGCGCCCATCGCGTAGAGGCAACCGCTGACGATGCCCGCCCAGGCGAGGCCGATGAAGTCTGCCATTGCGATCAGGCCTTCTTGGGCGTGGATTGCTGCGGGCCGATGTTGCCGTCGACCACTTCGATCACCGCCGGGAAGTAGCGGCCGCTCCAGCCATGCTCCGCCGTCGCGGCGTAGTAGCGCCGGGCCAGTTCGGTGACATGCGCGGACACGTTCGTTTGCGAAGCCAGCTCGAGCACATAGCCGAGGTCCTTCAAGACGTATTCGGGCGAGAAGGATTTGTCCGGAAATTGGCGCGGCAGCATGGCTTTGCGGCCGTGGTTGCGCAGCACGAAGCTGTCGCCCGAGCCCTTGGACACCGCGTCCAGCAGCACGGCCGGTTGCACCCCGGCACGTTCGCCGAGCACCATCATCTCCGCCAGTGCCACGGTGTTTTCGAACACCAGCGCGTTGTTGATCAGTTTGACGACCTGGCCGCAGCCGACGCCGCCGCATCGCGTCACGTCGGAGCCCATGTAGCGCAGCAGCGGCTCGATGCGCGCAAACAGCGCGTCGTCGGCGCCCACCATGATGCTCAGCTCGCCGCGCTGCGCCGCCTCCCGCGTGCGGGCCACCGGCGCATCGGCGAAAGCGACGTCCAGCGCGGCCAGCTTCTCGGCGATGGCGCGGGCGGACGCGACGGTCGTGGTGCTCAGATCGACGATGACGGAGGGCCGGCGCCCGGCGCCTGTGAGCGACTGCGCACCGAGGCACACGTTCTCCACTTGCGGCCCGCCGGGCAGCGAGAGGAAGACGATGTCGGCCTGCGCGGCCACTTCGGCCAGCGTCGCGGCGCGCTTCGCTTTCGTTCCCTCCAGCGCCTGGAAGGCATCCGGGTTCATGTCGAACGCGACGACCGCGCCCGGGTGCTTTTGCGCCACATTGCGGCACATCGGCCCGCCCATCACGCCCAGGCCGACGAAGCCGATCACGTAGTTATCCATACTGCTCTTCCTTGTGCATTCGCGGGGGCCACCGCGGAACCGGCTTCGCCGGGCCGCTGGTGGCGCCCCCTTGAGGGGGAGGCGCCGAAGGCGCTTCGGGGGGGAACCACTAACTCATCCACATGCCACCGGAGATGTCCAGAGACGTGCCGGTGATCCAGTTCGAGGCGGGCGAGCACAGGAACAGCGCGGCCTGTGCGATGTCATCCGCGTTGCCGTAACGGCCGAGGGGGACGGTGGTATTGGCAGACGGCACAGCGGTGCCGCCGGTGACATTCGCCCACATCGCCGTCTCCACGGGGCCGGGGGCCAGCGTGTTCGCGTAGACGCCGTGCGGCGCACCGGCCTTGGCGATCCAGCGCATCATTCCGTGCACTGCAGCCTTCGAAGAAACGTAGGCTGGACCCGAGGCCACGCCGCCGTTCTTCGCTGCGATGGAGCCGGCCGCCAGGATCTTGCCGAATCCGTTCTTGCACATCAGCGGGAACAGCTTGCGCGCGGGGTTGACCACGCCGCGCACGTTCACCGACATGATCGCGTCCCACTCTTCATCGGTGCTGTCGCCCAGCGGCGTGCGCGCAATGATGCCCGCGCACAGGACGAGAATGTCCACCTTGCCATGCTCGGCGATCACCGCGTCGATGACTTTGTCGGTGGCTTCGCGCGAGGTCACGTCGTATTGGCGGTACTGGATGCCGGGACCGATGTCCTCATGCTCGGCCCGGTCGGTGGCGACCACGCGAGCGCCTGCGGCCTTGAAGGCGGTGGCGATAGCGCGGCCCATGCCGCCTGCGCCGCCCGTGATCAGGGCCACCTGGCCCTCGAGGTTCGCGGGGCCGCTGAGATGCTGTGCCATGTCTTTACTCCTTGGAATGAACGGAAATATCATGCCCCGGGGAACGTGCCCCGCCCGCGGTCAGCGGAATGCCGCCGTCGCGGACATCGCCAACTCGCCGTCCGGGCCGCGCGCCCACAGCGCCAGCGTGCCGTCGCCGGCGTCCCGGCCTTCGAGCCGGAAAGCGCGGCCGACGAACAGCGGACTGACGCCGCGGAATTCGAAGCGGGCGAGCGGCTTGCCGCCGCCGTGTTCCAGCGCCAGTTGCTGCAGCAGCGTGGCGGTCAGCGGGCCATGCACCACGAGGTCGGGGTAGCCCTCTTCGTTGCGGGCATAGGCCTGGTCGTAATGGATGCGATGACCGTTGAAGGTCAGCGCCGAATAACGGAACAGCAGCGTGGTGTCGGGCTCGACGGTGCGGCCCCATTGAGCGTGCCCGTCATAGGGCTCGGGCTTGGCCGCGGGCGCGGCGCCCGGCGGCGTCGCCTCGCGGTAGACGATGTCCTGCTCCTCCACGATGCAAGGATCGCCCTTGCAACCAGTGGTGTGCTCCACGGTCACGAACCACAGCGAGCCGCGCTTGCCCACCTTGTTCTCGACTTTCATGATCCGGCTCTTGCGCGTCGCGTCGGCTTCCACGGGCAGATCCGCGAGATAGCGGATCCGGCTGCCGGCCCACATGCGGCGCGGCAGCTCGATCGGCGGCAGGAAGCCGCCGCGCTGCGGATGGCCGTCGGCACCCAGGCCGCTGCGGCGCACGACGGGATTGAAGAAGAGCCACTGCCAGCCGGGGGGAAGCGGTTGGCCCGCGGCCGGCGCCGCCTCCAGGTCCAGCGTCGCGGCGAGCGCTTGCACGGCTGGCTCCAGGATGCGCTGCGTGCGCTCTTCCTCGCGGCCGATCCAATCGTCGTAGGCAGTGGTCACAATTGCGTCCTTGTTCAAGAGAGCTTGGCGTCGAACACTTCGGCTGGGTAGGCCTTGAAGTCGCGAACCAGCTTGAAGGAGCCGTCGGCGGCTGCTTGCACCATACCCTCCTGCCGCGTGCCGCGGTGGTCGCCGGCCTTGAAGCTGACGTTGCGCGTGCCGCCGACGTTCTGGTTGCTCATGGTCTCCATCACGTCGACCAGATTGGCGCGCGTCAAGGGCTTGCCGCTGGCCAACAGCATCTGGAAGCCCTTCACGAACAGCGCCCCGTTGCTCCAGCCGTTCAGGCCGAACACGCCGATCGGGTCGCTCGGATAGTTCTTGGCGACGTTGTCGCGGTAGGCCTTCACGTTCGGGTCGTCGGACGTGACGGGCACCAGCCAGGAGGAGAAGTACACGCCATCCAGCAGCGGGCCGGCGAGCTTGCGCGTTGTCGGGTCGGCCGTGAAGAAGGGTGCCATCCACTTGGCGTTGTAGCCGATGCGCTCGGCGGCCTTCAAGGCTGCGGCGAGGTTGGCGTTGGAGCCGAACAGGATGACCACGTCGGCCTTCGAGTTGGCCAGGCGGCGCACGTGGGGCGTGAAATCGGTGTTGCGGACCTCGAAGGGGATCGATTCCGCCGCCTCTTTCTTGCTCGACGTCATGTGCAGGTCGAAGCCGCGCTTGGCCGAGCGGCCCAGCTCGTCGTTTTCCCAGAGCAGCGCGACACGGCCGGCCTTCAGGTCGCTCCAGGCGTAGTCGAGGTTGGACGCAGCCGACCAACCGTAGTCCGGCAGCAGCGGAAAGACCAGCCGCTCGGCGAACAGTGCGCTCGCACCGCCGATGGGGCCGATCATGGGCAGCCCGACTTCTTTCGCATAAGGAATGACGGCCACCGACTGCGCGGTGCCCACCGGCGCGGCGAGCGCGAAGATCTTGTTTTCCTCAACCAGGCGGCGGGTCACGGCAACGCTGCGCGACGGCTCGTAGCCATCGTCGTAGGTCACGTAATTGATCTTCCATCCATTGAGGGCGTTGGTCTCGTTGGCCCACTTGAAGCACGACTCGGCGGCGTGCGTGAGGATGGTGTAGAAGGGAACCGGCCCCGTGATCGGCGTGAATGCTCCGACGGTCACCGTCTTGGTCGCCAGGTCGATGCCGGGCGATGCCTGCTGCGCGCTCGCCAGGCCCGGAAGGCCCATCGAGGCTGCAACGGCACTGCTGGAGAGGAAGGTCCTTCTGCGCATGGATATGTCTCCTGAGGGGTTGGTTCGGCCGGAATTGGCGCCCCATAGAATGCATTCTATATGATGGATTAAGACGGCAAACACTGGGGTTTCCCCGTATGTTTACCTGTAGAGCGGGCGTCAGTGAGGAATGGACAGCGATTCTTAACAGATATATCATGCATTCTTTTTGGAGCTGAATCCGTGCAATCCCCTCCACTCACCGGCCGGCGCGTCATTGAACTGGGCACCATGCTCGCCGCACCCTTTGCCACGCACATCCTTTCGCAGCTGGGCGCGGAAGTGATCAAGGTGGAGCCGCCTCGCGGCGACCCGACGCGCAGCCTGGTGCGGGGCGGGCCTAGCGGCACCTTCATCGCGTACAGCCACGGCAAGAAGAGCGTGTGCCTCGATCTGGCGCAACCGGATGGCCACGCGGCATTCTGCAAGCTGCTCGCAACGGCCGACGCGTTCGTCCACAACCTTGCGCCCAATGCCGCGCGCAAGCTGCGCCTGTCTCGCGAAGACTGCGAAGCGATCAATCCCCGGCTGATCTATTGCCACATTCGCGGTTACGCGGCGGGGCCGCAGGAAAACGACCTGGCCTCCAACCCGGTGGCGGAAGCAGCCACGGGTGTGATGGAGGCCAATCGCATCAATGGCAGGCCGAGCCGCCTGGGGCCCTCCTACCATGACCAGTTCGCCGGCGCCTACGCGGTGATCGGCATTCTCGGGGAGATGCTGCAGCAGAAGGCCGGCCAGGCCGGCGGACAGGTGGAAGTAGGCCTGTACGAGACCGGCTTGCACGTCGCCTCGCGTGACCTGGTGGGGGTCCAGTTGAAGACATACCTGCTGGGCCGGCCCGAGCGCGAACCCCACGGCGAATTCAGCATGCCGGGCTACGGTGCCTATCTCACTTCCGACGAGCGCTGGATGTATCTGTTGATGCTCACGGATGCGCACTGGCTGAAGTTCTGCGAAGCCATGGAATTGCCCCAGGCGGCCGGCGAGTTCGCCACGCTGCGCCAGCGCAAGAAAGCGCGCGACGAGGTGGAAGGGATCGTGAAGGCCGCGGTCGGCAAGCACGCCTTCGATGACGCCGCGGCGCGGCTGAAGGCCGCCGGCGTTGGATTTACCGAAGTGCTGCCGCTGGAGCGGGTACTGGAGGCGCCGCAAGCCCACCAGCCGGGCAAGTTGCGCGATGTGCATTACCGCGGACTCGAGTTCGACGTCCCGGAATTTCCCCGGCTCGGCGCGGCAGAGGACGGCATCGAGACATTGCCGCCGCCCGAACTGGGCGAGCACACGCTGGAGGTGCTGCAGGCCGCGGGCATCCCGACAGGTGAATGCGAGGCGCTGCTAGCATCGGGCGCTGCCGCGTCAGTCGAGCCCCGCGCCTTCGCCTGGGCCGCGGTGCGCGATGCCTGATCGGAGCAAGTGGTGACCCCAGACATTGAACGTGAAGAGATCCATCATCGGGCGATCGATATTCGCTTTTACCGGCGCTCCGATGGCCTGCACGAGGTGGAAGGCCGCCTCGTCGACACCAAGAGCCATTCATTTCGCCGGCAGTTGGCCACCGAGGACACGCCGCCGGGCGTTCCGGTTCACGACATCGTCGTGCGCCTGGTCATCGACGAGTCAATGCTCGTGCACGACGCGCAAGCCTTGATGCAGGCGACGCCGTTCGGGGTGTGCCACGGCGCGGCCGGCACGGTGTCGCCGCTCAAGGGGCTGACCATCGGCGCCGGCTGGAACCGGCAGGTGCGCGAACTGCTGGGCGGCTCGGCCTCCTGCACCCACATCGCGGAACTGTTGGGACCGATGGCCACCACGGTGATGCAGGGGCTGGCGCCGCAGCGTCTCGCACGAATCAACGATCCAGCCAATGAACAACAGCGCGCCGCGAAGGTCGACAGCTGCTACGCGTATGCGGCCGAGCGCGAAGTCGTGGCCCGCCTGTGGCCTCACCTTAGCACGCGCCCAAGGTAGCACTGCAATCCGCAAAGTGCGACTTGCTTCGTAGGGGATGGCCCCATTGAGGTAGCAAACCGGACTCTGTATATTTAATGCATTGTGCACACTAGGAAACTCCCAATGAGCCACTCAGCCAAAATCTTGAAACGAGCTCTCACCGCCTGCCTGCTGTGCTTCGCCGCCGCGGCGGCCAGCGCAGCCGGGTATCCCGAACGCCCGATCAGGCTGGTCGTCGGCTTCCCGCCCGGGGGAGGCGCGGACTTCGTTGCACGGCAGGTCGCGCAGAACCTGGGCCAGGCCCTTGGCACCAGCGTGGTCGTGGACAACAAGGCCGGCGCCAATGGAACTCTCGCCGCGGCGGAAGTCGCGCGCAGCCCGGCCGATGGCTACACGCTCCTGCTGGGCGTGACGGCCAGCCAGTCGATCAGCCCCGTGCTTTCGCCCAAGCTGCCATACGACCCGCTGCGCGACTTCACGCCCATCACGCAGGTCGGCTTCACGCCGCTGGTACTGGTGGTCAACCCGAAGACGCCGGTGAAGACCGTGGGCGAATTCGTCAAGTACGTGAACGCGAGCAGCGAGCCCATGACGTACGGCTCCGCCGGCACCGGCAACATCACGCACATGGTCGCGGAGCTGTTTATCCAATCGACCGGCACCAAGCTGCGCCACATTCCCTACAAGGGCAGCAGCCCCGCCATCACGGACCTGATCGGCGGCCACATCGGCGCCTACTTCGACACCCTGCCCTCCTCGCTTCCGCTGATCAAGAGCGGCCAGCTGCGCGCACTCGCCGTCACGAGCAGCGAGCGTGCAGGCGCCGCGCCTGACATCCTGACCATGCATGAGGCCGGCGTGACCAACTACCGCGCGACCACATGGTTCGGCGTGCTCGGGCCGGCGAAACTAAGCCCCGAAGTGGCCGAGCGCATCTCGGAGGCATTGCGCAAGAGCATGGGCACGCCCGAGGGCCGCCAGGCGATGACGTCACGCGGCGTCGAGCCCGTGCTCGACACACCGGCGCACTTCCAGGCCGAACTGGAAGCGGACCTCGCCCGCTGGCGTGAAGTTACCCGCAAGGCAAAAATCACACTGGAATGACAGTCGCGCTGGGCGGATTGGGTTAGCCTTCACGCAAGAAGGAGATCCCCATGAGTCGATTGTTCGAGCCCTGGTCCCTGGACGGGCTGCACATGCCCAACCGCATCGTCATCGCGCCGATGTGCCAATACTCCGCCGATGGCGAAGGGTCCGCCACCGATTGGCACACCATCCACCTGGGCCACCTGGCGCTTTCCGGTGCGGGCCTGATGATCCTGGAGGCGACGGCGGTGTCCGCGCGGGGCCGCATCTCGGCGCAGGACCTCGGCCTGTACTCGGACGCCAACGAGGCCGAACTGGGCCGCGTGCTGAACACCGTCCGCGCACACTCGCCCATGGCCCTCGCGATCCAGCTCGGGCACGCGGGGCGCAAGGGCTCGAGCCAGCGCCCATGGGACGGCGGCAAGCAGATTCGCCCTGATGGGCCCTTCGGCTGGCTGACCGAAGCGCCCAGCGCAGTCCCCCACGCTGAAACCGAGGTGCCGCCGATGGCGCTGGACCGCGAGGGCCTCCAGCGCGTGCGCGACGAATTCGCGCAAGCCGCCCGCCGCGCCGCGCGCCTGGGCTTCGACGGCATCGAGGTGCACGGCGCCCACGGCTACCTGTTGCATCAGTTCCTGTCGCCCATCGCGAACAAGAGGGACGATGAATACGGCGGCAGCCTGGAGAACCGCATGCGGTTTCCGCTGGAGGTGTTCGACGCGGTGCGCGCGGCCTTCCCCGCGGGCAAGCCCGTCTGGATGCGTATCTCGGCGACCGACTGGGTTCCGGGCGGCTGGGACATCGAGGGCACGGTGGCGCTCTCGCAGGCGCTCAAGGAACGCGGCTGCGCTGCCATCCACGTGACCACGGGCGGCGTCTCGCCGCAGCAGGCCATCAAGCTGGGCCCCGGCTACCAGGTGCCGTATGCGCAGAGAGTGAAGGCCGAGGTCGGCCTGCCCACCCTCGCCGTGGGCCTGATCACCGAAGCGGAGCAGGCCGAAGCGATCATCGCCAACGGCGAGGCGGACGCCGTCTCGCTGGCGCGCGCGATGTTGTACGACCCGCGCTGGCCGTGGCATGCGGCCGCGAAGCTGGGCGCGCACGTCTTCGCACCCAAGCAGTACTGGCGCTCGCAGCCGCGGGAGCACAAGGATTTGTTCGAGGGGCTGAGTTTCGGGCAGCGATAGGCCGCCAGCATCACGGAATCGCCCCGTTGGCTGCGGGAAATCAGCCGGTGGGCATTGCATGAGGCAGGCCAACGTGGCGTACCAGCGGCAGCCGCAACATCATGCGTGTGCCGGCACCGTCGGACTCCCAGGTGACTTCAGCGCCGATGGCTTCCGCGCGTCGCAATTGATTGGACAAGCCTTTCCCACCGCTCTTGAGTGCGCGCTCGACGTCGAAGCCTGATCCGTTGTCGCTGATGGTCACGGTGACGCTTTCGGCATCGGCAGCGGTGGCGACCCGGACTTCAGTCGCGTTCGCATACTTGATGATGTTGGTGAACGCCTCTTGCGCGATTCGCAGGATGTGCAGCGAATTCCTGGGGTCAAGCCAATCGAGCGGCGGGATGTCCTGAACCTCCCAGCGCAGCGCGATACCGGTGCTCTCCAGGCGCGGCTCCAGGCGAAAACGCAGCGTCGCCAGCAACAGCAGCAAATCGGACTCCACCGGCTCCATCGAATCGATCGCCAGCTTGAGATCGTCAATGCACCCCTTGAGCAACTGAGCGACTTGCGCATCATTCAGCTGGCCACGCTCTACCACCCGCAAGGCACTGTTCAGCGATGACCCCATGCCATCGTGCATATCCTGCATCAGGCGCTGGCGTTCCTGGCTCAGGGTCTGGCGGTGTTCGATTTCCAGCAGGCGCTGATGACTCGCCGTCAGCTCGGCCTCACGCTCCTGCAAGCGCCGCGCCAGGCCCGCATTGGCCTGCTGCACATCCTCGGTTGCCTGGCGTCGAATCATGTTGAACCGGTAGGCCAGGGCAAACGCCAGCAGCAGCATTTCCATGGCCGACCCGATCTGGTAGCCGTTCATCGTCAGCGTGTTGGCGGGGAGCAGTGTCAGCGTCTTCAGCCCCACCACGGTTGTGCCCAGAAGCCACACGGAAACGGCCGCCACGACCAATACAGCTATGCGCTGGCGCCTCCACACCGCGCAGTAGATGCCCACCGACAGGATCAGCACCGCCGTGACCGTGATCAACACCGTCCCCGGGACGGCGAAGCTCTGGGGCGAGATCGCGACCCCAGCCGCAAACAACAGCTGCAGCGCGACAAAGACCTTGATCAGCCGATCGGCTCGCGGCACGACTTCCCGCGTGTTGAGCATGCGCCTCATGAAAAGCAGCAATGCCGCGAGCGTGAGTGAACCGAAAACACTGATGGCAATATTCGACCACAGCGTGGTCTCGGGCCATAAGAACTCTTTGCCCCAGCCATTGCTTGCCGAAATGGCGAGTGCGGTGCAGGTAGCGAAGACGCTGTACCACAGGTAGGCGACATCCCGCATTGCGACGAAGAGCAGAAGGTTGAACAGGATCAACGCTGACGCCATGCCGAAATACCAGGCTTGAGCCGCATAGTCGTCTCGTTCATGCGCATGAAAGGCTTGCGGCTCCCACAGAAGGGCGGGAACCAGCATGGCACTCACTGACTGGACGCGCAGGTAGATCACGTGCTGTGATTGAGCCGGCAGCGTCAAGGGAAAAACAAACGATCGGCTTGGGTACGGCCGCGTCGAAAAGGGCGTGGCGACGCCCGTTGCCAGCGATTCATACCTCCCGTCCACCATCGGCCGATAAAACTGGATGTCTGAAAGGATGGGGTAACCCACTTCCAGCATCCGCAGGACGGGCTGCCCTGATGCGTTGCGCAAGGTCAGACGCAGCCAGTAGGCCGAACGCCTGAACCCATAACTGAGGGCCGGCGCCGGCTCCTGTCCACCGGCGAAACGACTTCCCACCTCCGGCCCTTGCACGTCGGCCAGCGTCAATGTGAGGCTGGGGTCCTCGAGGACCGTGAAATACTCGGTCAACGAAACCGCATTCCGGCCAAGCTGGGGGACATCCAGCACCTTGTCCGCCGCAACGGCCCGACCTGACAGCAGGAGCAATGCACACAGGAACAGAGATATGAAGCGCATGGCTACTAGGGCAGCAGTCCCTGATTGCGCGCTTCATAGATCGCTTCGGTTCTGGACTTCACTTCCAGCTTTGCGTAGATGCGCCGCACGTAAGTCAGCACCGTATGGTGCGAAACGGACATCAATGCGGCGATCTCATTCGAAGAGAATCCCTTGGTGATGAATTCCAGCACTTGCTGTTCCCGCGCGGACAGTGCGGCGCCCTGGTTCCGGGCCGCCGGCCGGAAGCGCATCAGGATCTGCCGTGCGATCAGCGGGCTGATGGGGCTGCCCCCGGCGTGCAAGCTGCGTATTTCCGACAGCAGCCTTTCCGGAGTGCTGTCTTTCAGCAAATAGCCGGATGCGCCGGCCTCGAGCGACTGCATCACATGGGTTTCGTCGCCGAATGCAGTGCTGACCATGATGTTGCACGCGGGCCATCGCACATGCGCGGCGCGAACCACATCGATGCCGGAGCCATCGGGCAAGCCGAGGTCCACGAGAAGCACATCGGCCGCAGCCCTGTCCAGCATCAGCAGCCCCTGCGAGCGCGTGCTCGCCACGACGAGCAAAGTCATATCGGGGGCCGTGTCGATCGCCGCCATCAACGCGTTCTGGAAGTTCACGTCGTCTTCGACCAGGGCGACCCGGATCGGCGAAATCTCTGATGATGTCTGGTTTTGCTGGTTTGGCTGCATAACCCGCAGGGCTCCTGGAAGCTCGAATAATGACATCGAAAAGCGCTGCCCGGATGGGGTTTCCTGTCCCCACTCCTGGGGACAGACGTGGATAATCGCCCCGGACATCTGCCATATGGACATAAAGCAGGAGGGCCGGCCGCGCGCCGGTTGACCGTCATTTCCGCAGTATTCCCGAGCCCACGCCTCGAATTCAAGAAGCGCCCGTGCGCCGCGGCCACCTGGCTGGCCGCCCTTTGCGCTTTCGCACCCATGCCCGTCATGGCCCAATCGGGCCAGCCGCCCCCCGAACCTGCCATGCCGGTCGCCTCCCAGGCGCTCGAATCGGTTACGGTCGTCGGCAAGCGCCAGCAGCGCCGGCGCGATGTCGTCGGCGCAGTGGACATCCTGGAGGGCAGCGACCTCGAGGAGCGCGCGGCGCGTGACCAGGAAGACCTGTTCAAGCTGACCCCTGGCGTGCAGTTCAACAAGGGGCAGCCGCACCAGGCCTTGCCGACGATTCGCGGCATCGGCACCGTTGCCAACAGCGACCTGCTCGGCACGCAGCAGGCAACGACCGGGTTTTACGTCGAAGACCTGCCCTTCAGCGATCCGTTCGGCTTCGTCGGCAACCCCGACATCGCGCTGTTCGACCTGCAGCGCGTCGAGTTGCTGCGTGGCCCGCAGGGCGTGCTGTACGGGTCGGCCTCCCTGGGCGGCGCGGTCAACTACGTGTTCAACAAGCCGGACTTGAAGGACATGCGCTCGTCCATCCAGATGGGCGTGGGCATGGTGAGTCACGGCGGAGCCGGACATTCTCTGGACCTGATGCTCAACGCCCCGGTCAAGGAGGATGTCGCCGCCCTTCGGTTGGTCGGCTTCGACCGGCGCGACGCCGGCTACATCACCAACCTGGGCACGGGGCAGGCGCAGGCCAACCGCTTGCGCCAACACGGCGGGCGGCTCGTCGCCCTGGTGCAGCCCGCCAGCGGTGTTTCCATCACCGCCACGGCGCTGGCGCAACGCACCGAGAACGACGATTCGTTCGCCGTCTCGCCCGACCCGCAGCAACTCACGCGCAACACACCGACGGCTTCGTGGCGGCGCAACGAGTTCAGCCTGGGCAAGCTGCAACTGGACATGGCCCTGGGCGGCGGCCACAACCTCACCGCGATCGCCGGCGTGATCGACAAGCGCGCTTACTACGTCAGCGATTCGACGCGCAGCAACGAGGCGCTCGGTGCGTACTACGGCCCCCTGCTCGGCCTGGGCGTGTTGCCCGCACTGCCGGTGGCCACGTCGTCGTCGGCCAGGCCGTTGTGGAGCCACGCGGTGTCGCAGGAGCTGCGAATCACCTCGGGCGGCGACCACGCCCTGCGTTACGTCGCAGGCGCGCTGTTTCAGCGCACGCGCTTCGACTGGCGCGGCATCAGCGTCGCGCCCGGTGGCCAGTCGCTGTGGGGCGTAGCCGGCGTGCTGTTGCCGAACGACCAGATCGGCGCCATCGACGTGCGGGCGAGGACGACCGAGACCGCCGTGTTTGCCGACAGCGAGTACCGTTGGCGAAACGGCGTGAGCCTGGGCCTTGGCGGCCGCGCCTACCGCACGACGCTTGGCTATAGCGGGGAGACAACCTTCCTCGGCCGGTCCGCTCCCCTGCAGGCGGCTAACGCGGAGCACGGCTTCACGCCCAAGCTCAGTCTCAAGTACAGCTTCGGCGAGCATCATGTCTATGTGCTTGCGTCCAAGGGTTACCGGTTCGGAGGCGTCAATCTCAACCCGCCCCAGATGTCCCCGTACCGCTCGGATTCGCTGTGGAACCACGAGGTGGGCCTTCGGCTCGTACCCACCGCGGCGCTGCGGATCGACCTGAGCGCGTTCGTCATGGACTGGAAGAACGCCCAGGTGTCGACCCTGCTGGCCGGCCCGGTGCCCTTCATCGGGGTGGCCAACGTCGGCCAGGCGCGCAGCCGCGGCGTCGAAGCGGTAGTGAACTGGCGGCCGCTACGCGGCCTGGAACTGCACACAGCCGTCGCTTATACGGATGCCAGGACCACGGCGGCGTTCACGGCGAGTTCGGGCGCGCTGGTGCCTGCCGACGCGCGCCTGCCGGGCACGCCGCGCTGGCAATCGACCCTTCAAGCCACCTATGCCTTCGCGGGCCCCGCGGCGTCGGCAGGGCGCTTCGTCGCGACGCACAGCATCGTCGGCCCGCGGGTGTTCGACATCGAGGCGCGAAGCGGGGCTGCCGGCTATTCGATGCTCGACCTGCGCCTGGCCTTCGCCAAGGGTCCGTGGGAAGCCAGTGTCACGCTCGGCAACGTGTTCGATTCGCGCGGTGTCGGCGGCGCCGCCGTGATCTACCGGCCGCGCCTGGTCTCGTACACCGACTACTACGTCGTCAAGCCCCGCCAGCTGATGTTCCAGCTGCGCCACGACTACTGACTGTCGGGCAAAGAACAATGTCTTGTCCCCAGTCCTGGGGACAGACAGACTACCAGCCCCTTCCTAGACTTGCCCGCAATGGGACGGTTGACGGAGGAATCGATGAACCAGGTTGCACCACTCGGCCGAAGGCCGCTTCAGCATCTCTCGATCGACAAGCTGATTCAGTTCGGGGACCACTTTCTCGTCGACCACCCCGTGCTCGACGCCCAGCACAAGGCGATCTTCGAGCTGGGAGTCAGGATCCACGAAGACTGGCGCGATGGGGGCTACATCGACGTCCTCCGACCCGCCGTGGAAGAGCTCTCGAACCTGATGCACGCCCACTTCACCCATGAGGAGCGAGTTCTCGATGCGATCGGCTATGAAGGCTTGAAAGGCCATGCGGCAGAGCATCAGGCGATGCGCGACGAACTGTCGATCGTGCATGACCGACTCCACGCATTCGACAAAGGCGCGAAGGCTAGAGGCGGGTCGGTATGTGCACCGGGCGACGCCCTGATTCGCTTCATTCTCGGGATGACCGTGGGCCACGTTGCTGCCAGCGACATGCACTACTGCCGCGCACTCAACCCGACATCAACCCGCAGTGACTGCTGAAGGAAACTTGCACATGAAGACCCAGATCAATCTCTCCCGGTTCATTCTCCATGTTCTTGCTGCTCTGCTGCTGTGCGCCAACGCAGCGGCGGCAACACCATCCGTCGATGCAGCGCGGTTCGACGCGCAATTCAACGAGGCCATGGATCTTTACAGCGTGGGCAAATGGGCGGGCGCCTACGGACGCTTTGCCGCGCTGGCGGACCGGGGACATGCGGAGGCGGCGCGCATCGCGCTGCTCATGCTTCGTTATGGATCGAGGTTGTACGGTCACGACTGGGGAGCATCGCAGCCGCAGATCAACCAATGGATGGAGCTGGCGCTTCAACGCATGGAAGAGTTGAAGGCGGAGGCCGGCGATTGAGTGCGGTCGCTCCCACCGAGGGCACGCGAAGCCCGAACAATGGCAGCGTAGACGAAGCCATCGAGGCCTGCCCATTCTGTTGTTCCCAGCAACAACAGATCTATGAAATCGACTCCTGCATCTGGGCGGTTTGCTGCGTCCGATGCAAAGCCATCGGCCCTCATACAGCATCAAGACAGGATGCAATTGCACGCTGGGGAACCCGGCTTCAGCGCAACGGCTTGAGGTAATTTGCCACGGCCTAGGTGCCGATCTCGCCGCCCATGCGAGCGCCCACCTCGGTGGAGTTGCGGTCATGCACGCCGCTCCAGATGCGTGCGTTGGACACACGCGCAGTTTCTACATCGCTGAGTTTCTTGTTGGCGACGGCTTGCCGGATGATGCCGTTGTAGGAAGGCGCACCCGTGACGATCCCGTTCCGAGTTAAAGGTCATCCATTACCAGCCCGGGCGCGATGGGAGATTTACACGCCCGTCGAGCACGAGCAAGTTGAACTCCGGCCCTTCCAATCGCATACTTCCTGACTTCTTCAACCGCACTTCTGGAGGACCATCACATGAACGAAAAAGAAAATTCTGCGTTGGTTCAAGAGGGCTACAAACTCTTCTCGCAAGGCGACATCCCTGGCGTTCTCAAGCTGATGAGCCCGGACGTGGCCTGGGTATTGAACAAGGTGGAGAACGTCCCCTTCACGGGCACGTTCAATGGCGTGGAAGGCGTCGGGAAGTTCTTCGGCGCCTTGTCGGGAGCGATAGATCTTCTCAAGTACGAGCCGCGTGAGTTCATCGCGCAAGGCAACAAGGTCGTCGTGCTCGGCGGAAGCCGGTATCGGGTCAAGGGGCAGAAGGACGAGTTCGACGAAAGATGGGTCGACGTGCTCACTGTCGAGAACGGCAAGATCACCCGCTACGAGCAGTATGGGAACAGCGCGCAACTGGAGCGTGCGTTCAAGGCCGCGCGGTAACAGGCGCCGCGGCCGCTGACGCGTCGCACATCAGCACGATCTTGCCGACGACGCCGCCTTCGGCAAGCATCTCCTGCGCCTGGCGCGCCTGCGCCAGCGGAAAGCGCGCCGCGACCAGCGGCTTGATCCTGCCTTGCCGCAGCAAGTCGAGCAGCGTGAGCAGATCCTGCCGGAACAAGGCGGGTTTCACGCGCTTGAGCGTCTGGATGCTGTAGGGCACGATGCGCTTGCGCCCCGGCAGCAGCCAGCCGCCCGCGATATACATCGCAAACCTCGGCATGCCGTGAAAACGGTTGCGCCGGCCGCTGCGGCCCGCGCCCAGCCCTTCACTGCGCAGCGACGTGGTCGTGCCGTAGCCCACCACCCTGCCCCCGCGCCGCAGCGCCCCGCGTGATTGCCACAGGTGCGCGCCACCGAACGGGTCGAACACCGCATCCACGCCGTCGCCCGTGAGCCGGTGTATCTCGGCAATGACGTCCTGCTTGCGGTAATCGATCGGCGTGCCGCCAAGTTCGATGACGGCTTGCGCACCACGTGCGGAACAGGTGCCGTACATCTCCAGCCCCGCCAGGCGCCCGAGCTGCAGCAGCGCGGTGCCCACGCCGCCCGAGGCGCCGTGGAACAGCACGCGCTGGCCCTGTCGAACCTTGGCCGAGTGATGCAGCATCTGGTAGGCGGTGATGTAGTTCAACACCAGACTGACGGCCTCGGCCGCATCGAGCCCCGCAGGCACGGGCACCAAGTCCCCCTGCGGCAGGCACACATACTGCGCGTAGGCACCGTGGATCGGCATGGCAGTCACCACCTGGCCTGGCCCGAAGCCCGAGGCGCCGGGGCCGAGCTTGTCCACGATGCCAACCAGATCCCAGCCCGGCGTGTAGGGCACAGCGGGCGTTTCGGGGTGCACGCCCTCTCGCGCCATCACATCGGGCATGGCCACGCCCGCGGTCAGGACCCTGACACGCACTTCTCCATTCTTGGGCTCGGGGCACTCTTCTTCGACCACCCGAAGCGCGTCGGGCCCGCCGTAGTGAGTGACGATGACGCGCTGATGTCTCATGGCGCCCTCCACGTTCCGCGTCAACCATGACGGGATGAAGGAATGCTAGCGCTGCGCGGCAACCGCGTACAGATGCGGCATCGCACCCGTCAGTCGCTGATGTGAGGCTGGGGCAGGAAAGTCGCGCCGGGTTGACGGGGGACGCGGCTACCATACGATGGCTGCCACCCCACTCACCTCAAGAAGGAGTTCCGATGCGAAGCACTGTACTGATTGGTTCATTGGCCCTGGCCGGCGTCGTCGGCGTGCTCGGCTGCACGAGCATGCCCTCCGGCCCGGCGGGCATGAGTTTCTTCGTGACCAGCGTCAACCCTGGCAAGGGCGGGGACCTGGGCGGGCTCGAGGGGGCTGACAAACATTGTCAGGCGCTCGCGACCACCGCCGGGGCCGGCAGTCGCACATGGCGCGCCTACCTGAGCGCGCAAGCGCCCGCGCTGAACAGCCCTGCTTTCGTGAACGCGCGCGACCGCATCGGAACCGGGCCGTGGCAGAACGCCAAGGGCGTCGTCATCGCTCGCAACGTCGAGGATTTGCATTCCTCGAACAACAACATCAACAAGGACACGGCGCTCGACGAGATGGGGCGCCCCGTCAACGACCGCACGAAGCAGCCGAGCAAGCACGACATTCTCACCGGCTCGCGTCCGGACGGCACGGCCTTCGCGGGTGGCCCTGGTGGTGGGGTGCCCTTCCCCGACATGACGTGCGGCAACTGGACGAAGAGCACCACCGAGGGCTCGGCAATGGTCGGCCACTTCGATCGAGCCGGCACGATCAACCAGCCGTGGGCCACGTCATGGAATTCCAGCCACCCGACCATCGGGTGCAGCATGGAGCGCATCCGCCCGACGGGCGGTGATGGGCTCTTGTATTGCTTCGCGGAGAAGTGAGCAGCCGGATCTGCACCTCAAAAGTCGCAGGCGTGCATCCCCAAGAACAACCCCTCGACACCCGTACTGCCTGGTTGATGTTGCTGGTGCTGATCGGCGGCTTCGCCCTTAGCCAGGCCTTCCGCACGGCGACCGCGATCATGGCGCCTTCGCTGGCGCACGACTTCAGCCTGACGCCGCAGCAGCTCGGCCTGTTCGCGGCCGCGTTCCACTTCTCGTTTGCCGGGCTGCAGCTGTTCATGGGCATGGCCATCGACGTGTACGGCCCGCGCCGCACCATCGTTGCGGTCTTCCCTCTCGCGATTCTTGGGGCGCTGGTGATGGCCGCCGCACCCAACTACAGCGTGCTGATTGCCGGTCAGGTGCTCACCGGCATCGGTTGCGGCCCGGCCTTCCTGGTGTGCACGGTGTTCATCGCGCGCAGCTTTCCGCCGGGGCGGTTCGCCGCCGTGAACGGCGCGGCGCTGGGCATCGGCTCGGTGGGCCTGCTGCTGACGGGCACACCGCTCGCGTGGACCATCGAGGCGGCGTCCTGGCGCGCGGGCTTCGTGGCGCTGGCGGTGATCGCGGCCATGGCGTGGGCCGCGATCTTTTTCTACGTGCGCGACGGCACGCCTGCTCACGAGCCGCGACAGAAGCTGCACATCGGCGCCGCGCTGCGCGGCTATGGCGACTTGTTCCGCCTGCCGCACACCATCGGCATCTTCGCCCTGGCGCTCACGACGTATTCGTCCTTCATGGCGCTGCGCGGGCTGTGGCTGGGCCCGATGCTGATCGAGCGCCACGGCTTCAGCCTGGTGCAGGCCGGCAACGTCGCGATCGCGATCTCCGTCGTCGGCATGATCGGCCCGCCGCTTTTCGGGCGCGTGGACCCCGGCGAAGAGAGCCGCCGCCGCTGGATCATGGCTTGCGCCCTCACCACTGCCGCGTTGTTTCTCGTGATGGCGATCAACCCCGGCCCGATCGGTGACGTGGCGCTGGCCCTGGCCGTGAGCCTGCTGGCCGGCTTCGGCACGCTGCAATACGCCGACGTTCGATCGTCGTACCCGCCGCACATGACGGGGCGCGCCATGGCCGTCTTCACGATGGCGATGTTCCTCGGCGTGGCGGTGATGCAATGGTTCACCGGCGCGGTGGCCGGCGGCGCCGCGGCATTCGGCATCGAAACCTATGCGGCCGTGCTCGGCGCCATCGCGGCGTCGCTGGCGCTGGGGGCCCTGGCCTTCAAGGTGTTGCCGGCGCCCGAGCCCCAGACGACACGTTGACGGCGCTTCAGGGCGTATTGACCGGCTCCTGCGCGACGGGCATGCGCGAGGGCTCGCGCGAGAGGTGCGCCAGGATCGCAGCCCATGCCGCCGCCCGGTTGGCCGGCGGATGGCCGTGAACGCCCCGCGCCCGATCCGCCGCCTGCTGGCCGCACTGCTCGCCGTAGCGGGTGACGAGCGCCAGGAGTTCTTCTTGCCAATGAGAGTACATGACGGTGCCTTTCGCGGCTGCCTGAATGCTCAGCCCATGGGCAATCGTGCGCCCGGATCGAAGGGGCCGCCATGATCTGGGACAGGACTTGCGCAGGTTCAGGACCAAGCCTCATCCATGCCGGCTGACTGCTTGTCGTGGCGTCCTCCTACACGAACTTTGAAATGGCAAACGCACGATCGCTCCAGGTCAACGAATACCAAGGTGACATTATGAAAACGCTGATCATTGCTGCAGCCACCGCCCTTGCCCTTGCCGGCTGCGCCGGAATGGTAGGCGGCCCGGGCGGCCCGACGCGCACCGCCGGCCAGGCCATCGACGACGTGACGATTGGCACCAAGATGAAGGCGGCCCTCGCCGCAGACCCGGAACTGAGCGCGCTCAAGATCAACGTCGACACGACGCAGGGCAACGTCCGCCTGCGCGGCGAGGTGAAGTCAGTCGCGCTGCGCCGCAAGGCCGAAGACATGGCTCGCAAGATCGAAGGCGTGAAGTCGGTCGACAATCAGTTGCTGGTCACGGGTTGAGTCGCTGACGCTGGTCCAATTGGCCGGCCAGATCCTTGGCCGGGATGTACGCGTACATGGGGGAGTCTTGCAACATCGTGGCCTCTCCCGCGCTAGACGTCGACGATCACCTCGAAGCCGCCGTAGATCATCCGCTTGCCGTCAAAGGGCATGGGATTGGTCTCGGGGTCGAAGCGCGGGTCTTCCATGACCTTCTTCATCCCTACGTCGCGCACGGCCTTGGAGGGCCAGGTGATCCATGAGAACACCACCGTCTCGTCGGCCTTGCGCTGCACAGCCATGGGGAACGACGTGAGCTTGCCTTCCGGCACGTCGTTGCCCCAGCATTCGACAACCTGCAGCGCACCGTTCTCCTTGATGATGGCGGCACCGGCTTGCGCGTAGCGCAGGTACTTCTCCCGATCGGCCGTCGGCACGGCGACCACGAATCCATCAACGTAGTTCATGTGAAATCTCCTTTGATGAGGCCGGCAAATTGCAGCCCACAACGATACGACGAACGGCCGAAGCCGATCTCGACATCTCGTTGTAACGGGGCGTTGCCGACCTGTCGAATCGTGCGAGAAGTGGCCAGGCGAAGGAGCGCGCGGCTGCTTCGCCCGACGCGGTTAATCCGCAGTGAAGCCCGTTGACTTCACGATGGGGCGCCACGTTTCAAGATCGGTCTTCAGGCGGGCCGCCAGTTGCGCTGGCGTGGAGGGCTCAACGGTGAGCCCCAGCTGTGCGAAGGCCTCGATGGAGGTCTTGTCGCGGAGCGCGGCGACGAGCGCGGCGTTCGTCCTCTGCACGATGTCATCGGGCGTTTTAGGTGGCAGGAAAAAGGCGAACCACTCCTGGGCCACGACGCTTTTGAGACCCTGCTCGACGAACGTGGGAACCGTCGGATTGAACTTCGTCCGCTGCGGGCTGGCGATGCCAAGCATGCGCAGGCGACTGCCTTTCAGGTGAGGAATATAGTCGGCCTCCGTTCCAGTGCACGCGGCTATCTGTCCACCCATGGCATCCTGGATGGCAGCCTGCGTTCCTTTGTAGGGGACATGTGAAAGCTTGACGCCGGTTTCACGCTCGACCATTGCCCCAAGGAAGTGCGGCATCGAGCCGGCCCCACCGTGGCCGTAGTTCGCTTGGCCCGGGTTCTGCTTGCACCAGGAAACAAAATCGGACACCGTCTTGACGGCGTCGGGAACCATGGGCCCCACCGCCATCCCCATCGGCACGGTCACCGCCTGCGCTGTCGGCGTGAGGTCGGTCAGCGGGTTGTATGAGAGCTTGCTATAAATATGCGGATAGATGTAGAGCATCGCGCCTGGGGTGAGGAGCAGCGTTGTACCGTCCGCAGGAGATGCCTTGAGTCCCTCGATGGCGAGGCGCCCGCCCGCGCCGGCGCGGTTGTCGACGACCACGGACGTGGCGTAGGAGCCCGTCATGCGCTCGCCCACGCGACGCGCGACGACGTCGATGGCGCCCCCCGCACCGAAGCCGCAAAGCACCTTGACGGACTCGACGCTGGAACGCGCGTTCGCTGCAAGCGGAATGCCACCTGCACCGAGCAGCAGGGCACTAGCGGCTCCTTGCATGAAATGACGACGGCTGGATTGATTCATTACTATTGTCTCCTTTGAATGTTCATGCCACGCGGTAGCGTTGTAGTGTCTCGGGGTCGGGGTCGGCGCCCAATCCGGGCCCGTTCGGAATGGCGATGGAGCCATCGGATGACACGCATCCCACGTCGCCGAAGATCGGTCGTTCCAGAGTCACGGACAGGTACTCGAACCAGGGCGTCGCTGGGAAAACTGCAGCCATTTGCAGCGTGGCCAGATACCCCGGCCCAAAATACGGCGAGTGCGGCACGAGCTGGCGACCATGCAGCTGGGCCAGCGTTGCTACCTGAACGAATTCGCTCACGCCGCCCACCTTCGTGATGCTCGGTTGCAGGATGTCGAGCCCTTCAGTGGCCACCAATGACCGGAAACTCCAGGCATTCGCGCAGTTCTCTCCGGCGGCGATCGGCAGCCCGAGCTTCCCGTGAAGATCGGACAGGGCCTCCAGATTTTCGGGCGGCCAGACCGGCTCTTCGAACCATGCGAGCCCATACGGCTCGAAACTGCGGCCCATCGCAAGCGCCTGTGCAGGCGTCCAGGGGCAATTCACATCAAGCATCAAGGCCGCGTCGTCGCCGATGGCCTGGCGCGCCGCGGCCACGGCTTCCACCGTGATCTCGTGCAGCTTGATGCCGGTAAAGCCGCGACGCGTGGCCTTCTCACATGCGTCCGCCACATGCTTCGGATCAGAAAGCCTGAGCTTGCTCGCGTAGGCGGGGACGTTCGCACGGGCGCTTCCGCCCAACAGCCGATATAGCGGCAAGCCGGCTTGCTTTCCGGCCAGGTCCCACAGGGCGATGTCGAGACCGCTCAGGGCGAACTGGATCGGTCCGGATCGTCCAAAAACGTGGAGCGTCTTCTTCAGGTCGTCCATCAACGACGCGATGTCGTCAGCCCGCCTGCCGATGACGAGCGGCGCCACCTGGGTCGACAAAGCCGCCTGAGTCGCGGGAATCGACCCGTATCCGAATGCCTCTCCCCAGCCGGTCAGGCCTTCATCGGTTTCGACACGTACCAGCAAGTATTCGAGCTTGGTCCAGGTCTGTCCGGCGAAACCGGTCTGAGGGCCGTCATGCGTGAAGGGAATCGCCACGCGAACCGGTTCCAACTTTGTGATCTTCATGATGCCCCCGCCCCTTTGCTCAGGACGAATTCCATGTGTTCGACAGCCGGAAGCTGACAGAAATACTGGCCGATGAGATTGCGCCAGTGCTGGAAGGCGATCGACTTCTGGAAGCCTTCGGTGTGGCTCTCGACACGATCCCACTTGACGAGCAGGCGGTAGCGGTCGGGCACCTCGATGCTTCGCAGCAGCTCGACGCCGTGGAATCCCTGCATTCGTTCGAGCAGCACGACGGCCTCCCGCAGGGAGCGCTCGAAGGCATCAGCAGTCCCGGTCCTGACGTCGATCTGCGCTACTTCGAGGATCATCGGATCATGCCTTTTTGAAGGCCGCCCCAAGCGCGATCGACTGCACGCCGTCCGACGCCGAAGGCTGTGCGCCGAACTCGGCTGCCATGCCCGATTGGCTGCTCACGATTTCGTTCTCCAGCCGGCCCAGCCCTTCGACCTCGACGACCACGGTCGATCCGGGGTGCACGGGACGCGAATTGGCCGGAGTGCCGATCAGGATCAGGTCCCCACGCTCGAACGTGATGGAGCGCGCGAGGTCGGCCAAAACGTAATACGGATCCCAGAGCAACTCGTCGGTCGAACCCTCCTGCACGACCTTCCCATCGACAAGCGTGCGAATGGCCTTGTTGCGGAAGTCCCAATCAGTGTGGACACCAGGCCCGACAACACCCAATGTGTCCGTCCCCTTCACCCGCACCATGCTGTTCTCGTCGGTGTCGCGGAAGTCATGCAGGCCGAAGTCGTTCGCGATGGTGTAACCAAGGATATGGTCCGCCGCGTCCTGCGGAGTGATGTTGCGCGTCGTGCGCCCCACGACGAGGGCGAACTCGCCCTCGTAGTTGAGGAATTGGCACCCTTGTGGACGAACCACCTTACCGCGATGCGCATTGAGACAGGACGGGGGCTTCCAGAAGTACGTTGGCGCGGGCGGCTGTTTGCGGCTCAGCTCAACGAGGCGGCTTCGATAATTCAAGTGCACACAAACGATCTTGGTGGGCTCAACCGGCGGCAGGTGAATCGCGTCCGTCACTGAGCGGCGGCTGCCGTCGACCCACGTGAACTCGTCGGCGTGGACTTCGACGGTACGTACGGCGCCATCGATGATGAGGCGGCGGAATTCAGTCATTGATCAGGTCTTTCATGCTTTGCGTTATCGAGCACCGGATGGCGGTGCGTCGGGGTAATTGCGGCCGGCGTAATCAAATCCGCCGAGTTCCAGGGTCTGATACTCCGCAGCTTGCGGGGACGCGTAATAGGCGCGGATCTCCTTGATGAGGCCCGAAGCGGGGTCGAGCTCGTACCACTCGATGCCTCGCAGGACTTGCTGCTTCTTTGTCTTGAAGTGGGTCCACTCCATCACCGCCTGCCAACTACGCGGCTCGATGAGGAGGCGGTCGACCGTCCAGTAGGAGCCCAAGGTCTGAACGGCCGTCCGCCATTTCTCGGCAATCGTGCGTGCGCCGCGGAACGGCCCCTCATACATCCCCGGCGGGAAGTAGTGGACCGCATCCGGCGTGAAGCAGCCGATCATCTTGTCGACGTCCGCCTCGTTACACCCGTCGAAATAGCGGCGGATCAGGCGATCCATGTCGCCCGCACGCTGTTCGATCTGGTCTAAAGTCATGTTCAATCCATTGTCTTTGGGTCAATAGGTAGACTATACGGGGCTCTCTGCCTATTGAGAACTTGGTGAATTCCCGCATCATCGTTCAGCCTATTGACCTTTGACGCGGCGGATGTACGATTGCTGTCGGAGGAGCCACTTGAATATGACTGTCATTGATTCCGTTGAACCGGGAACCGATTCAGCGCGCGAGGCCGAGCGCTCACTCGCGCCGGCGGTGCAACGAGCCATACGCATCCTGGCGCTACTTGAGTCAGCGCCGCAGCACCACTTCGGCATCACGGAAATCGCCCGCCGGCTCGGCATACCCAAGTCGACCGCGCTAAACATCTGCGGTGAGCTGGTCCATGGCCAGTTCCTGCGGCGCTCGCAAGACGGTTATCAACTAGGCCGTAAGCTTCTTCAACTCGGATCCGCCTATGTGTCGAGTGTCGACCTTGTCCGCGAGTTCTATGACGTGTGCCGAGCGGCACCCATGGATCTGAACGCCATGATTCAGCTGGCTGTCCTCGACGATGAACTGAACGCGGTGTTCCTGGCCCGCCAGGACTGCAACAGCGGGTTGCGCCTGGGATTGCGTGCGGAAATCGGACGTCGCGTTCCCGCCAACTGCAGCGGATCGGGCAAGGCCTTGCTGGCTGCGCTGAGCACCGAGGTTCTTGACGCTCGGCTGTCCGGGTTGCGATCCCTGCCCACACTCACCGACCGTTCCGTCAGTGATCCCGTCGAGTTGCGCAAGCAAATTGCGCAAATCCGCCAGACAGGCTACGCGTCGGAACGCGAAGAGGCCGTGTCAGGCGTGGCGTGCGTGGCGCGCGCCTTTCGAACGACGCATCGCGACGACGGCCTACTTGCCATGAGCATCACCGCGCGCGAGCAGACGGTGACGCCGGAACGCACCGAGATCATGCGGCGCACGTTATTCGACCTGACCGACCGATTGCAAACCAGGCTCTGAGACGTCAGTGAGAAACGTTCCGTTCGGTTGTATGCTAACGCACCCATCCTGCAGTACCGAATCTTGAACGCGCCACTTAACCCAGCCTTCGAAGACGTCGAAACACAGTACAACCCGCGCAAGGCATTGCCCGCGGCGTACATCGAATCGTTCATGCAGCGCGCGGCTGCGCGCAGCCTGGAAACTCGTAACCGCCTGCGTTGCCGGCTCGACATTCGCTACGGCCCGGGAGCGCTGGCTACGCTCGACGTGTTCCCCGCCGCGGACGCCGGCGCCCCGCTGCATGTGTTCCTGCATGGCGGGTACTGGCGGGGCCGCGACAAGTTCGACTACAGCTACGTGGCCGATGCGTTGACGGCCCTGGGCATCACCACAGTCGTCATGAACTACGACCTATGCCCCAGCGTCGAGCTCCCGACCATCGTGCAGCAGGTGCGCCAGGGCCTGCAATGGATCCACGCACACGCGGCGGAGCTGGGCGGCAACCCCGACGCCTTCACCGCGTCGGGCCATTCAGCAGGAGCCCACCTGGTGGCTGCCGCGCTCCCCAAGGCCGGGGCCGCATTGGAGCCTTGGGTTCCGCGTGCGGCCGTGTTGGTCAGCGGCGTCTATGCGCTGGAACCGGTGCTTTCGATCAGCGTCAACCAGGAGATCCGACTGCGGCCGGAGCAGGTAGACCCCTTGAGTCCGTCCCGGCACCCGCCCACGGCTCAGGTGCCCCTCACCGTGGTCGTTGGGGGCAGCGAGACCGCCGGCTTCGTGCGCCAATCCCGTGATTTCGCAAAAGCCTGCGGCGCTGCCGCGCGGTACATCGAACTTCCGGACTTCGACCACTACTCGATCATGAGCCTGCTGGAAACCCCGCAGGCGCCATTGGCCCGACTTATCGAAGAAATCGCGCGCCCAGGCAAGCCCTCGGCCGTACCCCGCCCTTGAAATTGCCTCACCAGGAAAAACATCGATGACAGACCGCTTTATCCGCCGCCGCGAATTGCTGGCCGGCACTTCCGCTCTTGCAGCTGCCGCAGCATTCACCAGCCTCGCCACTCCGGCGCAAGCCCAGGCAGCGTATCCCAGCCGGCCCATCCGGCTGATCATTCCCTTCGCGCCGGGCGGCGTGACCGACACCAGTGGACGCATCGTCGCCGACTACCTCAGCAAAAAGCTGGGCCAGCAGGTCGTCCCCGACAACCGCCCGGGCGCCTCCGGCAATATTGGCAGCCAGGTAGCCGCGACGGCGGAGCCGGACGGGTACACGCTGCTGCTCGTGCTGGACGGCACCTTCGTCATCAACCCCCATGTGTACGACAAGGTGCCCTTCAACCCGGTGCGTGATTTCGCGCCGGTGGGCAAGATCGGCGATTCGACCATCATGCTGGTGGCCTACCCGGGGGCCAAGGTCAAATCGCTGGCTGAGGTGATCGCGCTATCCAAGAAAGAGCCCGGCGGGCTGTCATATGGCACCTCTGGCACCGGAAGCATCACGCACATCGCAGGCGAACTGCTCAAGCAGCGCAGCGGCGCCAACCTGACGCACGTGCCCTACAAGGGTGGCGGGCCCGCCGTCGCGGACGTGCTGGCCGGTCATATCCCGCTGGCATTTGCGTCGGCCGCTTCGATTCAAAGCCATCTGAAGTCCGGCAAGCTGGTGCCTATTGGTGTTCCGAGCGGCAAGCGATCGCCGCAGTACCCGGACGTGCCGACCTTCGCGGAGAGCGGAGTCCCCAACTTCGACATCAACTCCTGGGTCGGCCTGGTCGCGCCGGCCAAAACGCCTGCTGCCATTTTGCAGCGCCTCAACGCGGAACTGAACGCGGCGCTGAATGACCCGACGGTGCGTGAAAAGCTCGCAGGTTCAGGTATCGGCGCATCACCTGGGACAGCCGCTGCTTTTGGTGATGTGATCCGCAATGAGCTGGCACTGTACGGGCCGGTTGTGAAGGCGGCGGGGATCAAGCAGGACTAGGCTTGGTTATTCGACGCGGCCCTTGTACTTGACGCCGCGCGGCACGGGCCGCTATTGCGCGACGATCACACCGCGAAGCCTGGCGGCGTCGATCGCGGACCGCACCAGGCCAGCCGCCTTTGCCTCCTGGACAAACCTGGCGACATACGCAGCAGCGGCGGCGTCACGCCCCTTGGGAATGCCCATGCCGATCGGTTCCACAAGCAGCCGGCCCTCGAGAACTCGCGACCCGGGGTGCTTCACTGCAGTGTCGAACAGGAACGTCTTGGTGGCGGCGATCACGTCCGCGTTTCCCGCCCCTAACAGAGCATCGAGCTCACCTACAGTCTTGCTACGGACGATGGAAGCATTCTTCAGCGTCTTCGAAAGATGCATGTCGGCACCGCTCTTGTCGACGACGCCCACCCGCATGCCCGACTTGTCCACTTCGGCGCTCGTGGCGATAGGCAAGCCGGCACGCACGAGGTAGCCCTGCTCAACCTCGATGTAAGGCGCGGAAAAGTCCATCGCTGCCGCGCGCTCGGCACTGATGCCCATCAGCGCGACATCCCATTCGCCCGACTTGGCGCCGGCGACTATCGCGGCAGGGTTGGCATACAGCACCGGCTGGAACGGCGCACCCACCCGTCGGGCAAGTTCTTTGCCCAGGTCCACGGCGACGCCCTTCAGCTCGCCCGTCGCGGGATCTTTGGTCGCATAGAGCGCACCTGAAAGGAACGCCACACGAAGGGGCCCCGTTGGCGCCAGCGCCTGGCGCGTTTGCGCGGTGGGCGGTGCAGCGGATGTTGTCTGGGTGCTGGCGCAGCCGCCGAGCAGGAGCGCGAATATCCCAGCAACAAGCCAACGAGATTGACGCATATCAGCCTCCGTGGAGTGACTGTGCAACCCACCACCATACGACGAACGAGGCGAGCCGTTCTCGACATGGGCGTAACGGTGGATTGCCGAGCTGACGATCGGCGCCGGTGCGCCGCGTACTGATCAGGCTACGCGCACCGAATCACCGACGCGGAGTGTTGAGCTCGCGGATGATTTTCATGAGGAGGAGCGGCGCAAGGGCGCGAGCAGGTGCTTGAGCCCGTTGTGGTCGATCTCCAGCATGAGCGCGAGCAAGCGGCCCAGCTCGCCCGGCGGAAAGCCCTCACGCGCGAACCAGGCCAGGTAGTTGCCCGGCAGGTCGGCGATGACGCGGCCCTTGTACTTGCCGTAGGGCATTTCGCGGGTGACGAGGAGCTGCAGGAGTTGGGGGTCCATCGCTGCAAGGGTAGCGCACAAGCGCGTCGAGCTGCCCCGCTATTTCGCGAGCGCCCGCATCACGTCCTCACGCACAGGTCCGCGCACCTTGATGGCATTGAGCACCTGCACCCTGCTGCGCCCCGTGGCGCGCATGAGCGAGTAGATCTCATTCTCCAGTTGGGCCTCGGTTTTGGCCTGGAGTTCGAGATTGGGGGTGGTGGTGTCGGTGGTCATGGGCGCCTTGGGTTGTAGGCGCCTACTGTGACAGGTTCCCAGGAGGGGCCAAAAATCAGCCGCCCGCGCGCTTGACGGTGTGCCCCTGCCCCTTCAGCAAGGCCATGACCTTCTCGCAGTGGTCGCCCTGCACTTCGATGACGCCCTCCTTGACCGTGCCGCCCGAGCCGCACGCGGCCTTGAGCTGTTGGGCGAGTTTGGCGAGCGACGCTGAATCCATGGCAAGCCCACGAACCACCGTCACGGCCTTGCCACCGCGGCCCTTGGTCTCGCGCGAGACGCGGACGATGCCATCGGAGGGCGCCGGCGCGGCCGCATTGGCCTTGGCGCAAACGCATTGCGCGATGGGCCGGCGGCAAACCGGGCACATGCGGCCCGATTCGGTGGAGTAGACCAGGCCGCTGGAGGCGTTGGTGCGGGGCTTCATGGCGCACCCGCCCCGCGATCGCGGCGCAACGGCGCGAGCAGGTGCTTGACGAGGAGTTGCAGGAGTTCGGGATCCATCGATGCAAGCGTAGCGCACTAGTGCCTTGCCCGTCATGGTTAGGATGACCGTCTCCGCGTCGGAGGCCGTCCCCGGATGTCGGACTCCACCGCGTAGATGCGCGAGATCCTGTGCAACGCCTGGTGCCAGGCGTGACAGGCGCCCGGTGCTCGTTCTGATGAATGTCGCATGAGCTGGCGTTCGGGCGCTCCTTCTCGAGTGGCCCAGCTGGAGTCTTGGCCACGAGTTTTGCGTAGTCTTCCTTGCCACGCCGAAACGGCAAGCTTAGAGTGTGACTCCGCCGTTCTCAGTTCACTGCCGGGCAGCTGTCGGCCATGCACTGGGTTCATATCCTCAATTCAAGGAGTCATCGAAATGAAAACAAAGCAGATTTCCGGTATGGCGCGAGGTGCGATCTTTATGGCGATGGCCTTTTCGATTGCGCCGTGGGTGACTGCGGTGGAGAACAACGGCACCACCTACAAGGGCAAGGCCGTGCGGATCGGCAACGGGACGGCCCACACGGTTGTGCGCACCGACGCGGGCGGAAAGCCGGTGTCCATTGGTGTGGTGTTGACGGAGAAGGCGCTCGAAGGGTTGCCGACAGCCGCCAAGGGCGCCAGCCCCGACTTTCCTTTCCTGCTGCCGATGCCGGTCAAAGGCCCCAAGACCGTCGTCGATCACGTCGTCGTGAACTGGGAGTCGCAAGGACATCCGCCGCCGAAGGTCTACGACGTGCCTCATTTCGATTTCCATTTCTATCTGAGCAGTGCTGCGTACCAGAAGAAGGTTCATTTCAAGAAGGACACTGAATCCGGCGACCCTGGCCAGCAGCCTCCTGCGGAAATGCTCGCGGCCGGCTATGTCATTCCTCCCGGCACCGCAGTGCCCAAGATGGGTGTGCACGCAATCAATCCGGAATCACCGGAGTTCAAAGGGCAGCCATTCAACTCGACCTTTATCTACGGCTATCACAACAAGCAGCTGACTTTCCTCGAACCGATGGCGTCGGTGGATTTCCTGAAGTCCAAGCCCGCGTTCTCCGCGCCGGTGAATCGGCCGTCCAAGTACCCGAAGGCAGGCGCCTATCCTTCGAGCTACGCCATCAAGTACGACAGCGCTGCCAAGAGCTTCGAAGTCAGCCTGGATGGGCTGAAGTAGGCAGTAGTGCCGGCGCGTGCTTGCGGTGTCGCAAGCGGCGCGCTTCGCTACTTCAGATCGGCCGGATCTTCTTCCGAGACGATGACCACCGGATTGCGGCCCTCAAAGGGCAGACCCTTGGTGTTCTTGAACCGCAAGATCCCCTCTGTACTGATGGCTTTGAACTGGCCCCATCGCGTTGCGAACCGACAAGTCAGATCAGGACGACCATCGGCGTTGACATCGCGAGGTTTCTTGTCGCAGAACGCGAGACTTTGCTCACTACCTGTTCGCCCGAAGGTGATGCTTGCCGTATCGATCGATGTTGGCGCATCGACCTCCTGCGTGGAGAGTATCGCAACTTCAATTCTTCCTTGGCTCATGGGATTCAGCCGGTTTATCGCCTTTCCTGGCCGGATATCAATAGGGTGGATGAATCCCTGAACATCGACGATGATCTCGCGCGAACCTGCGGCAGTCCTCAGTCTGCTGATCGTGGAGATCGCCAAGACACTTTTTTCATCGGTAAACAGAAGGTCGCCATCCGGCAGCCACACGGGGTCATGGCCTGCGACATCGCCGATCCGCCTGAGGTTGGCGCCGTTTGGCTGGACCGCCCAGATTTTCCAACGTCCCGAAGGACTATTTCGGTTCGATGAGAACACTATCCCTTGAGGTCCCCAGTTGGGCTCATAGTCTTTCGATGCGCCAGTGGTAATTGCCACCAAACCCGAGCCATCGATATTCACAACCCACAAATTTTCGGAGTCATCGTTCGTGTACGAGAAAACCAACCTATCTCCATTGGGTGAGAAGCTTGGCCTGTCCGCATCTCCAGCAAGTGTCGTAACTCGGCGCTGCCCAGAGCCATCCGCATTCATGATCCACACATCGTTGGATCCGGTTCGGTCGGAGACAAAGGCAATTTTCGACCCATCCGGCGACCACGCGGGGCTGGTACTACCACCGTCCTCGGTAAGTGCAACAGGGTAGGCACCGTCGGCCTGAACAAGCCAGATATTTGACTGGGAGGCAGTGAGCGACACGTAGGCAATGCGCCGCCCGTCAGGAGAAAGGGCCGGTTCCAGCTCGGTGATTGCATCTTGGGCCGCTACCATCCTCGAAATCATGCGCAGGCCGGAGCCATCTATCGCCGCCATCCACAACCTTGCCGATCGGTCAAAGTCCGCGGAGGAAACGACCTGGGTGCCATTGGTCGACGGAGATTGCGCGATGACGCCCCTTTTGTCGTCACCGCCAAATGCTGCGATCTGGCTGGTGAGCAGCACCACACCTAACATCACGGATTTGAAGAATCCCCGCCCCAACACCCCCCGACGGCCTGGTCTATTCCACCGAGGCCGGCGTCGCCATGGATATTCAATTGGTGTTGTTCAGGAAGGCGACGTAATTGCGTCGCCCCTGCCATCCGCCCGCTCACCCCGCCGCAGGAACTGTTTTGAGACTTTGCTCAATGATTGCATCCAACCTATTCACGTTCTCGGCGCCGAGTAGCTCGCGCACGTGTGCCTCTGCCGCCTGCCAGCGCCGCAGACCCTCGGCCCGCTTGATGCGCCCGGAACTCGTGATGCAGACACTGCGCGTGCGCCGGTCCGCTCCGAAGGCCAATTCCAACCAACCGGTTGCAACCAGGGGCTTGAGCTTGCGCGTGAGCGTAGAAGGCTCCAGCGCCATGGCTTTGGCCAAGTCGCAAGGACGTGCGGGACCGTGTTGCAGAACCTCGGTCAGCAGCCAGAACTGCGTCGTCCGTAAGCCCACCTTCACGAGTTCGGCATCGTAGTGGCGGCCCATCAGACGCACCAGTTGATGTAGCTTCGTATCGGTGCAGTTCAGGTCGGCACGCATGAAGGGTCGGTCATCCGATGGGGCAACGTGACTTGCTGAACCCGATAAGCTGCCAAACTCAGGATGGTTTTGACGCCCGCGCCGGCTTCTCGTCCAGCGCGTGCGTCTGGTCGATGAACCGGCGGCTGGACGCCAGGATCTCCTTGCGGGTGCGCTCGGACTCCACGGCGCGCGACAGCACCAGCGCGCCCACACATTGGGCGATCAAGGCCCACGCGGCATCCGGGTCGCCTATGCGGCCGCTCCAGCTCTTCTGCAAACGCTTCAGACCCTGCTCGACGGCGGCGCGCACCTCGGGCCCGGCCCGGGCGATCTCCGGCCCCAGCGCCGGAAGAACGCAACCCGTTTCCGGATGGAGGGCGTGATACGAACTCAAGTAGCTGCGCAGCCGTTTGGCAACGTGGTCGGGCGGTGAGGATTCATCGCCCGCGAGCATGTCGGCACTGTTGGAAATTTCCTGCTCCACCAGCTCGGCAAACAACGCCTCCTTGCTTGGGAAGTGGCCATAGAACGCGCCGCCGGTTAGCCCAATGCTCGCCATCAGCTCGTCAACGCCCGTCGTGCCGAACCCACCCCGCTTCGCGATAGCCCGGGCGTTGCCGATGAGCTTCTTGCGAGTTTCCTCTTTGTGTGTGCTTGGATAGCGCATGGATGTATCTCCGCAAATCTGGAATTGACTGTGCTAACAGCATAACATACCATCCGTTTGACAAACGATCGTTGCCCAACTGCCGCTGAAGATGAACAGTGCAATTCCCTTGCTGTCCGCCGCGCGAAGTCTCGACCTTGGGATGGGTGCCCAGTTGGATCCGGAGGACGTGAGACTCACCGCCAACGAGCTGCGCACCCTCCTGGACGACCGCCAGCGTGTGAACCAGGTCCTGCACGTGCTCGAGTGCGATCGCGCGATTCGTCGCGCACATCCGTACATCGACTGGCTGGACGCCCACGACCCCGCAGACGCATCCGCTGCAATTCGGCCAGGAACTAAGGGTAATCCCCTCCCGTAGCAGCGCCGTAGGGCGTTGACGCGCCGATCTGGCGCGCCTATAGTCCAATGATCGTTTACTAAACGTACGTTTGTCTAAAACCTCCATTGAAATCACGTGATGACGCAACTCACCCAATTGATCGTGCAGGGCATCTCCACCGGCGCCATCTACGGGCTCGTGGCGCTGGGGCTCGTCCTCAGCTACAAGGCCACGGAAGTCCTGAATTTCGCACAGGGGGACATCGTGATGCTGTCCGCCTTTCTCGGATGGGGATTCATCGTGGGGGCCGGCTTGCCCTTCTGGCCAAGCCTCGTGATCGTGGTGGCCATCACGGCCGCGCTCAGTTTCCTGCTGGAGGCGAAGATCATGCGCAGGATCGTGGGCCGGCCGCAGTTCGCCGGCGTCATGCTGACCATAGGGATCGGCTTCATGATCCGCGGCGCCGTGAGCATGTTCTTTGGGCCGGAGTCGCGCAGCTACACCACGCCCTGGACAGGGCAGTCGATCCAGGTCACTGGCGGCGTCGTGGCCGAACTCAACCTGGTGATCATTGGGGCCGCGATGGGCGTCACGGCCCTGCTGTATGTTTTCCTGCGCCGCACCGCATTGGGCGTCGCCGTCCACGCCACGTCGCAGAACCAGCTCGCCGCGTATCTCTGCGGCGTGCGCGTCAAGCGCCTGAATTCGATCGTGTGGGCGATCTCAGGCGCCATCGCCGCGTTGTGCGGCCTGCTGCTCGCCCCCATCACCCTGGTCGACCTGGGCTTGTGGTTCGTGATGCTCAAGGCCCTGGCCGCGCTGGTACTCGGAGGTTTTGGCAGCGCGCCAGGTGCCGTGATCGGGGGGCTGCTCATCGGACTGCTGGAACAGTTTGCCGGTGTCTATCTGTCCGATGGCGTGAAAGACGTTACGCCTTACCTCGTTCTCATCGCGGTTCTCATGCTCTACCCACGCGGCATCCTGGGCGAGAGCCACGGCCGGAGGGTGTGACGCCATGGCACGCTACGAAACCGGGTTCGACCAAGCACGGCAGCTGCTACGCAGCAGGTCTGACCGCGTCGCCTACGGTTTGCTCGCGCTGACCCTGGTCGCCGCTCCCTGGGTGCTGCCGAACTATTACATCGGCGAGGCCACCTTCATCCTGATCATGTGCGTCGCCAGCCTCGGGCTGATGATGCTCACCGGCTTTACCGGCCAGACCTCGCTCGGCCAGTCCGCGTTCGTCGGCATCGGCGCTTACGTCCATGTGGTGCTCCTCACGAACGGCATGCCCTTTCCGGTGTCGCTGCTGCTGGCGGCCGCGGGCGCAGGGATTGCGGGGCTGCTCGTCGGTATGCCCGCCATCCGGGTGTCTGGGTTGCACCTCGCAATGGTCACCATGGCATTTGCGATCGTGACCGAGCATGTCCTCGGCCGGTGGAAGAGCGTCACGGCGGGCCACAGCGGCCTCTCCGTCCCGGACCCCGCCATTTTCGGGTTCAGCCTTGGTGGCGCACGCCTCTTTTATTTCGTCTGCCTGGTCGTGCTTGTGCTGGCGCTTCTCCTCCTGGTCAACCTCATGCGTTCTGCGACCGGGCGCGCGTTCATTGGCATTCGCGACTCCGAGGCGGCGGCCCAGGGTCTCGGCATCGACGTCGCACGGACCAAGGTCATCGCCTTCAGCCTCTCGGCTGGGATTTCGGGCTTGGCCGGTGCATTGCTCGCCCACCAGATGCAACACATCACGCCCGAGGCTTTCGGCTTGGCGCTGTCACTGCAACTAGTGCTGATGGTGTTCATCGGGGGACTTGGGAGCCTGCGCGGGGCGATCCTGGGCGCTGTGCTGATCGGGCTGCTGCCGTCGTTCATCTCGGCGCTCAAGGACGCGCTGCCCGCCAGGGTGGGCGCGCAGTTCGGCCTGGAGCTGTTTGTGTACGGCGCCGTGTTGACCTTCTTCGTGCTGCTCGAGCCCGGCGGACTGAACGCACGCTGGGTCCGCATCCGCAAGGTGCTCGGCGAGTTTCCTTGGGTGCGCCCCAGCAGCATCCACCGCACCAAGGTCTACATGAAGTCGGAGCGCTATCGATGAGTGCGACTTTTTTCGAACTCGAGCACCTGAGCCTGTCGTTCGGCGGCGTGAAGGCCGTGCGCGACGTCAGCCTGTCCATTGCGGCCGGCGAGATCCTGGCGGTGATCGGCCCGAACGGCGCGGGCAAGACTTCTCTGTTGAACCTGATCACGCGCGTATTCGACGCGAGCAGCGGCAGCATGCGATTCAACGGCCGCGACATTTCACGGCTGGCACGTCACGATGTGGTGCGCCAAGGAATCGCACGGACGTTCCAGAACATCGAACTCTTCGAGGGCGCGACGGTGCTGGAGAACCTGCTGCTCGGCCGCCACCGGGCGAACCACGGCAGCTTCTTCTCGCAGATGTTCAACCTGCCGTCCGTCCAACGGGCGGAAGCGCAAACGCGTGAACGGGTCGAGAACGTGGTACGCCTGCTGGATCTCGCCCCCCATCGTCATCGCCCCGTGGCCGAGTTGCCCTATGGCGTACGCAAGGTGGTCGAACTCGGACGGGCCCTGGCAGCCGAACCCGTGCTGTTGTTGCTGGACGAGCCGGCCTCCGGGCTCAACCCCGACGAGACGCGCCTACTTGCCTACTGGCTCGAGGACATCCAGGCGGAACTCGGCATCACGGTGATCATGGTGGAACACGACATGTCGCTGGTTGCCGCGGTGGCCAAGCGCGTCATCGTGATGGACCAAGGCCAGGTGCTGACGGACGGAACGCCGGCGCAAGTCCAAACCGACCCGCGCGTGATCGCGGCCTACCTGGGGACCTGAATGAGCACCCTCTTGTCCGTCCGCAATCTCGAGACCTGGTACGGCCCGGTTCGAGCGTTGCATGGCGTCAGCCTCGAAGTGCACGCCGCGCAGATCGTCACGGTGCTGGGCGCCAATGGGGCCGGCAAGACGACCTTGCTCAACACCATCGCCGGGGTGCTGGCGCCTTCGAACGGGACCGTCGAATACGAAGGGCGGCCCATAGGGGGCATGGACGCGGATGAAGTGTCTCGCAGCGGCCTCGTGCTGGTCCCCGAAGGGCGCCAGATATTCCCGTTCCTCACCGTCGCCGAAAACCTGCGCATGGGCGCCTTCGCACGCCGTGACGCGCAAATCGCGCAAGACATCGAGCAGATCTACGACTGGTTTCCCCGCCTGCAGGAGCGTCACCGCCAGCAGGCCGGCCTGCTGTCCGGCGGCGAGCAGCAGATGGCGGCAATCGGCCGCGCGCTTATGGCACGGCCGAAGCTGCTGTTGCTGGACGAGCCTTCGCTAGGCCTCTCACCGCTGTTCACGAAGGACATCTTCGCGATCATCAAGCGCATTCGCGAGCAGACCAAGACCGCCGTCCTTGTGGTGGAGCAAAACGCCGCCATCGCGCTGGCGACCGCCGACCACGGCTATGTCATCGAACTGGGGCGCGTGGCGGCGGCTGGAACTTGCGAGGCCCTCTCGCAGCGCGAAGACATCAAAGAGTTCTACCTGGGTGGCGCTTCGCACCACCTACCGCAAGTTGCCGCCGGCGGTATTCGCCCGTCGCGTCGACGTTCCTCCTGGCATTGATATAGGAATCCCCATGACACTCAACCGCCGAACCCTTCTGAAGACAAGCATTGCTGCCGCGGCGCCAGGCGCCTTGTGGACACCCGCGCGCGCAGCCGGTGTTGCCGACAAGGAACTCGTCCTCGGCACGCATCTCGACCTTTCCGGACCGGTGGCGATCGCCATGCCCGTGATCCGCAACGGCATCCAGATGCGCGTCGACGAGGCCAACGAGGCCGGCGGCATCAACGGCCGCAAGCTCCGGCTGGTGATCGAAGACAACGCGAGCCAGCCGTCGCAAGCCGTGCGCGCCGTAGACAAGCTGATCCGCAAGGACGAGGTCTTCGCCCTGCTCTGCCCCTTCGGCTCGGGCCCGAACGTGGCCACGGTGAAAAAAGCCGTGGATGCCGGCGTGATCTGTTTCGCGCCTTATGCCGCCTCGGCCCTGGTGCGCCAGGCAGCGGGCCAGACGCCACTGCTATTCACCACCAACCTGAACTACGACAGCACGACGTCGGCGGCGGTGCGATGGGCAACCGGCAATCTGGGCACGAAGAAGGTCGGCTTCGTCTACCAGGAAGGCCCTTTTGGCGACCTAGTCGGAAAGGGCGTGAAGGCGGCGCTCGCGGCAAAGGGCATGCCGCTTGCCGCCGAGGCCAGCTACAAGGTCGGGGATCTGGACTTCTCCTCGCACGTCGCGCGCATGCAGGCGGCGGGAGTGGACCTGATCGTCTGCGCGACCACGACACGCGAAACGATCGCCGTCGCGGCCGAAGTCAAAAAGCTCGGCTTGACCGGCGTCAACGTGCTCACGGCCAGCCCGGGCCGCGCCGGCCTGACCATCGCCCTGGGGAAGGAGGCGATGGAAGGCGTCTATGGCGTCGGCACGTGGCGTATCGCTACGCCCGACCAGGCCAACGCCACGGAAAAGGCGTGGGCCGAAAGCTACCGCAAGCGCTTCAAGGCCGAGCCGGATGACGTAGCCGCAACTTTCTACGACTACACCAGCTGGTTCCTGCAGGAGGTGCGCAATGCGGGTCGCGATCTGACGACCGAGAAGCTGGTGAAGGCGCTTCAGGCATCCACTTTCAAGGGGGTGAATTCGTACGACACGCAGCGCTTCGCGAACAACCACATCGACCCGGAATGGACGCGAGTCGAGCAAGTGGTGCACGGTCGCTGGACGGCGCGGTCCAACGTGGTCGATCCGGCCAAGATCTCGCTGTGATCCACGTGGCGTCATCACTGGCAGCAGACGAAGCGCGCATCGCGACGCTGCCTCAATTGTGGCGGCGCCGCTGCGCGCAGTGGAGTGATCGCCCCGCCTTGCGACACAAGGAATGCGGCATCTGGCAGGGCCCGCGCTGGGGCGACTATTTCGCCGAGGCGCGGGCGATCGGCCTCGCGATGGGGGATGCCGGGCTCGCACCCGGAGACGTCGTCTCCATCCTCTCGGACAATCGCCCGCAGTGGCTGATCGCCGACGTGGCGGCGCAGGCGATGGGCTACGTGTCGCATGGCATCTATCCCTGCAGCACGGCGCCACAGGTCGGGCATGCGCTGGTCGAAGCCGGCAGCCGCGTGGTGATCGTGGAGAACGCCGATCAATTGATGAAAGTGCTGGCCGTGCGCAACCAATGCCCGGACCTGCGACACATCGTTGTCATGGAGACCCGCGGCCTCAGGCGCTTCACCGATGCGCAGGTCAGCTCTTATGAGGACTGGCGCGCTCGCGGCGCCGAAGCCGCAGCCACGCGGCCCACCCTGTTCGACAGCCGGATCGACGCCGGCAACGGCGATCACATCGCATTTCTCGCCAGCACGGCGGGGAGCACCGGAGCGGCGCGGCTGGTCGCCGTGCGACAGCACGAATTCATGCAGGAAGTCCGAGCAACGCGCCAGTGGCTGCGCCTGCACCCGGGGGATCAATCGCTCTCCGTCGTGTCGCTGGCGCAGCACGGCGAACGGCTGCTGGCGGCCAAAGCGATGCTCGTGCACGAAAGCCTGCTGCACTTTCCCGAGAACCCAGCGACGGTGTTCAATGACATGCTCGAGGTCGAGCCGCACTTCCTGTTCGCGCCTCCACGGTTCTTTGAAAAGCTGCAGGGCCTGACCGAGCTGTTCATGCAGGAAGCCACTCCAGTCGCCCGCGCCGCCTATGCCGCGAGCCTCTCCGCAGCCCGACCCAGCTGGTGGCAGCGCAAGACACGCGGTCGCATCCGGGCGGCCCTGGGACTACGGAACGTGCGGCTGGTGTTGACGAGCGGGGCGTCCAGTCCAGGCGACATGGCGGATTGGTTCGCAACCATCGGCGTTCCGGTACACGATTGCTATGGCCTGGCAGAAGTGGGCTTCTGCACCGATGCGCAGCTGAAGCTGGCACCCGACGGAGAGATCCTCGTGCACAGCGCCACCCCGCTTCCCGGCTACTGGAGCCGAGGCGAGATATCCCACACCCCGACGGACCCCAATGGCTGGCTGCGCACCGGCGACCTGGGCCGCCTCGACGAGCAGGGGCGCGTGCGCCTGCTGGGCCGCGTTCAGGCGCGAGTGGTCTGCAAAGAAGGCACGCCGATCAGCCCCGAGGTCGCAGAGGATGCGTTCCGCCAGAGCGCTTATATCGCCGACGCCGTTGTCGTGCACAAAGACGAGCGCACGACCGCGCTGCTTTCGCTCGACGAAGAGCGGATCAGGAACTACGCGCAGCAGCACAAGCTGCCTTTCACTGATTACACCAGCCTGCTCGCGCTGCCGGAAATCGATTCGCTGGTTGCGGCGCAGGTCCAGATCGCGAATGGCCGGCTTCCCGAGCGCCACCGCGTGCGCAACGTCCGGGTGCTCCCCCGCCCACTGCGCTCCGGCGACGAAGAACTCACGCCGGCGCTGCGCCTGAACCGCTGGGTGGTCGCGCGCCGATACGCCGATCTGCTGGACGACGCCTGAGCGCCGTCCAGGATCCCTACCAAACCAACTGGAGTTTTTTTTTATGAGAGAAGCAGTCATCGTTTCAACCGCACGCACCGGCATCGGCCGCGCCTTTCGCGGCGCCCTGAACAACATCAAGTCGCCCACGCTGATGGGCCACGCGATCCGTCACGCAGTGCAGCGCGCCGGCGTCAACCCCGGGGAAGTCGAGGATGTCGTCATCGGCACCGCGATGGCCGGCGGGACGGCGGGCATGAACGTCGGTCGCCTTGCCGCACTGGCCGCGGGATTGCCGCAGTCGGTGCCTGGCCAGACCATGGACCGGCAATGCGCATCCGGCCTGATGGCCGTCGCAACGGCGGCCAAGCAGATCATCGTCGACGGGATGGATGTGACCGTGGGCGGCGGGCAGGAGAACATTTCCGCCGTCCAGAACCCGTTTGTCAAGTGGGTCGGGGAAACGGCCGATGCGAACCTCATTGCGCAGGTCCAGCACGCCTACATCCCGATGCTCCAGACGGCCGAGATCGTTTCGAAAAAATACGGCATCTCGCGCGAAGCGCAGGACGCCTATTCGCTCGAAGCGCAACGACGCACCGCGATGGCCCAGGACAAGCGCCTGTTCGACGCCGAGATCGTGCCGATCACCGCGTCCATGGCCGTCATCGACAAGGACACGGGCGCCGTCACTTACCGTGACGTCCGGCTGGACCGTGACGAAGGCAACCGGCCGGACACCACACTGGAAGGCCTCGCAAAGCTCAAGCCGGTGGTGGAGAACGGCGTGATCACGGCCGGTAACTCCAGCCAGCTCTCGGACGGCGCATCGGCCTGCGTGCTGGTGGAGCGCACCGTGGCTGAACGACGCGGGCTCAAGCCCCTGGGCATCTATCGCGGCATCGCTGTCGCCGGATTGGCGCCGGAGGAGATGGGGATCGGCCCGGTGTTCGCGGTGCCCAAGCTCCTGAAGACCCATGGCCTGAAGGTGAGCGACATCGGATTGTGGGAACTGAATGAAGCCTTCGCCTGCCAGGTGATCTACTCGCGTGATCGACTCGGCATCGATCCCAACCTCCTCAACGTGAATGGCGGGGGCATCACCATCGGCCATCCCTATGGCATGACGGGCTCCAGACTGGTGGGCCATGCACTCATTGAAGGCAAGCGGCGCGGCGCGCGTTACGTTGTCGTGACCATGTGCATCGGCGGTGGCATGGGTGCCGCAGGCTTGTTCGAAGTCGCTTGAAAAGGAGCAGCACGATGAACTACCAAAGCCCTCTGCGCGATTTCCAGTTTGTTCTGCACGAATTGCTGCAGGTCCCCTCCATGATGCAGTCGTGCGGCCAGTCGGAGTTCGACGCCGACACGATCGACCAGGTGCTCACCGCCGCCGGCCAGTTCGCGTCCGAGGTGATCGCGCCCCTTAACGCGGCGGGTGACCAGCATGGGTGCATCATGGCCACCCCGGGCGTGGTGCAGACACCGCCAGGATTCAAACAAGCGTACGACGAGTACACCAGGAACGGCTGGCATGGCCTGGCCTGCAGCCCGGAGTTCGGCGGCCAGGGCTTTCCCTCGGTGGTTGACAGCGCGGTCACGGAGATGTTGGGCGGCGCCAACATGGCGTGGTCGGCCTATACCGGCATGTCGCATGCCACATACGTCAACGTGGCCGCCAATGGCTCAGCCGAGCAGAAGGCGCTCTATTTGCCGAAGATCGCGTCCGGAGAGTGGGCTGGCACGATGTGTCTCACCGAGCCGAACGCTGGCACCGACCTGGGCTTGCTTCGAACCCGCGCCGTCCCGCAACCCGACGGGGCCTACAGCATCAGCGGCACGAAAATCTTCATTTCCGGCGGCGAACAGGACCTGACCGAGAATGTCATGCACCTTGTGTTGGCGCGAATGCCCAATTCGCCGCAAGGTGTCAAGGGCATCTCGCTCTTCATCGTGCCCAAGTTCATCCCCGACGCAAGCGGCGGCGTGGGTCCGCGCAATGCCGTGACCTGCGGCTCGCTGGAACACAAGCTCGGCATTCACGGCAACTCGACTTGCACCATGAACTTTGACGGGGCAACCGGCTGGCTGCTCGGCGAGGCCGATAGAGGATTGGCCGGCATGTTCGTGCAGATGAATTACATGCGCGTGCTGGTCGGAATCACCGCCATCGGCGTCATGGAAGCCGCCTACCAGAAGGCTCTGGCTTACGCCAAGGAGCGCCTTCAGGGCCGTGTGGCCGGCGCGAAACCGTCTAACCAGGGTGCGGACCCGATTGCCGGCCATGCCGATGTGCGGCGCATGTTGCTGACTCAGAAAGCCAATGTGGAGGGCGCGCGCGCACTTGCGTTGTGGGCTTCGCAGCTCAGCGATTTGCAGCGCCTCCATCCCGACGCCGCCAAACGAACTGAAGCCGGCGAGATGCTGGGCCTGCTGACTCCCGTCGTGAAGGCCTTGGCCAGCGATCTCGGCGTAGAGTCCACGTTGCTCGCAATGCAGGTGTTAGGCGGCCATGGCTACATTCGCGAGAATGGAGTCGAGCAGCACCTGCGTGATGTCCGGATCATTGGGCTTTATGAGGGCACCAACGGCGTCCAGGCCATGGACTTGCTCGGACGCAAGGTGCTGGGTGACCAGGGCCACCGCATGAACGCGTTTCTGGACATGGCGGGGGCCTTCGCCGAAACCTGCAGGCCACGCAAAGCCATGCGCGAGTTCGCGGAACCGTTGGCCCAACTGGTTGGCGACGTCAGGCAGCTTACCGCCGAGCTCGTGGGTGCATCCGCCAACGACCCCCATGCGAGCGGAGCAGCGGCAGTGCCCTACCTGCGCCTGGTCGGGCATCTGGCGCTCGCATGGACCTGGGCACGCATGGCCGAAGTGTCGATCAACAAGCCCGAAGCGACGGACCCGATCTACGCTTCGAAGGTTGCGACCGCCCGCTTCTACTTCCAGCGCATACTGCCGCAGACCGCAGCACTTCGCGCGGAAATTCGGGCCGGATCGTCCGCGCTCATGGAGCCCGCGCTCGACCTGCTGTGAAGGGCCGCGCCGCGATGTATCACCTGAGCCAGTTCGCACGCGCCACGCCCGACAAGCTGGCCGTGCATTTCCTGGAGAGCGGCAAAGCATTCACCTTCGCGCAGCTGGAACGACAGGCCAACCGCGCCGCCAACGCGCTGCTCTCGCTCGGATTGAAGCAGCACGACTGCGTCGCTCTGTGCCTCGAGAACTCGCCTGAGCTGCTCTTGCTCACGCTGGGAGCGCAACGCATCGGCCTGTATTACACGCTCATGTCGACGCGCCTTTCGGCGGCGGACTCCGCATACATCGTCAAAGACTCGCAAGCCCGCGTCGCCATCTCATCTGCTTGCATGGATTCGTGGCACGCGCACTTCGCTGCGGCATCGGAAGATTCGCCGCCCTTCCTCGCTCCCGGACGGGAGATGCTGTACTCATCGGGCACAACGGGCCGACCCAAGGGCGTCCGCAAACCGCCATTCGAGGGTAAATTTGACGGCATAGACAACCGCAACGCCGGGGTTGCGGCCGGATTCGGCCTGGATGCATCGTCGGTCTATCTCTCCACCTCGCCGCTTTACCACAGCGCGCCAAACCGGTTCCTGTCAGCAGCCATCCATCTCGGCGCGACCAGCATCGTGATGGAAAAATTCGATGCCGAACGTGCTCTCGCCGCCATCGACCGGTTCGCCTGCACGCATTCGCTCTGGGTGCCAACCATGTTCCATCGCCTGCTGCGCCTGGAGCCCCAGGTGCGCGAGCGGTACAGCACGGCCTCGATGGTCCACGCCGTTCACGGCGCGGCGCCCTGCCCGGTCCACGTCAAGCAGGCAATGATCGACTGGTGGGGTCCCGTGCTCGACGAGTACTACTCCGGAACCGAAGGCATCGGCTCCACCGCAATCACTTCACGCGAATGGCTCACGCACAAGGGCTCCGTCGGGCGAGCCACGGACGGCATCCTGCACATCCTCGATGACGCAGGCAATGAGTTGCCGCCTGGGGAAACCGGGCAGGTCTACTTCGAGAGCAACGCCCAATTCGAGTATTGGAACGATCCGGGCAAGACCCGCGCCGCCACCAGCCCGCAAGGCTGGCGCTCTTTCGGCGACATCGGGCATGTCGATGCCGAGGGCTATCTCTATCTCACCGACCGCAAGGACTTCGTCATCATCTCGGGCGGCGTCAACATCTACCCGCAGGAGATCGAAGACGTGCTGCTGCAGGATCCACGCGTCGCGGACGCCGCGGTTTTCGGTATTCCGAACGAGGAATTCGGCGAGGAAGTCAAGGCCGTGGTACAGCCGGCGCGGCCCGAGCACCGTGGATCGGCGGTCGCGGAGGCGCTGAAAGCGCGCTGCCGCGAGTTGCTGGGGCCGATCAAGACGCCCAAGACCATTGATTTCGAGTCCGATTTCCCTCGCCACGCCACTGGCAAGCTCTACAAGAAGCTGCTGCGCGACCGCTACATCAAACCAGGAACACTTCCATGAGTCAGGAAATAGTCACGCGCGCGGAAGCGGGCGTGTCCACCATCTTGTTCAACCGTCTCGGGCGCAAGAACGCTATCACCGGGGCCATGTACGCGGCACTGGCAGAAGCGTTGAGCGCCGCCACGACGGATCCCTCGATACGTGTTGCGGTCCTGCAAGGACACGAAACGGTGTTCTCCGCCGGAAACGACCTGAGTGACTTCGCGACGGCTCCGGCAACGGATTCCGAGTCACCGGCGTTCCCATTCATGCGCGCCCTTGCAGTTTTTCCCAAGCCCTTGCTGGCTGCCGTGTGCGGTCCTGCCGTGGGGATCGGCACAACGATGCTGCTGCACTGCGACATCGTCTACGCCGGCGACAACGCCGCCTTCACGATGCCCTTCGTCAATTTGGGTCTGTGCCCCGAGGCCGCGTCCAGCCTCTTGCTGCCGCAATTGATCGGCTACCACTGGGCCGCTGAAGCCTTGTTGTTCGGCGAGCCTTTGAGCGCTGATGCCGCTCTGGATGCCGGGTTGGTCAACAAGATCCTGCCCGCGTCCGAAGTCAATGCCTATGCCCAGGCGCAAGCCGCCAAGCTCGCGGCGAAGCCCATCAGCAGCTTGGTGGAAATCAAGCGGCTGATGAAAAGCGGACAGCAACCTGCCGTGCTGCGGACAATGGACGACGAAGGATCGGTTTTTAAACGCATGCTGGTGGAGCCCGCCGCCAAGGAAGCGTTCAGCGCGTTCCTGCAAAAGCGCAAGCCCGACTTTTCGGCCATCGGGCCGGCCTTTCCGCTGCCGATTGGCCGTTGAAACAGCCTAGGCTGGTACGGGTTCCAGGAACCCCGCAAGCCGCTGGGTGATCAGCTGGTCGGCCTCGTCCATGATGCGATCGATCAGTTCTTGCACCGTAGGAATGTCGCGGATGAGCCCGACCACCATGCCGCAGCTCCAGGCGCCGGCATCCATCTTGCCTTCCACCATCACGCGCGGGTAGACACCGGCGACCTGTTCCATGATGTCGTCGAACTTGAGTTGGTCGCCCTTCGCCTTTTCGATCTCGATCAGTTGCTCGACCGCCGAGTTGGTCAGCACGCGCTCGGTATTGCGCAGGCCGCGCATGACGAGCCTCGTGTCGAGCTCGGTCGCCGCGACGATCGCGTCCTTCACGTTCTGGTGAACCGGCGCTTCCTGGGTCGCCACGAACCGAGTCCCCATGTTCATCCCCTCGGCGCCCAGGGCGAGCGCCGCCACCAGACTGCGGGCATCGGCCATCCCGCCGGACGCCACGAACGGAATCTTCAGTTCCTCGGCTGCGCGCGGCAGCAGGATCATGTTGGGCATGTCGTCCTCGCCCGGGTGGCCGCCGCACTCGAACCCGTCCACGCTCACCGCGTCACAGCCTATGGCCTCCGCCTTCAGTGCGTGCCGCACGGAGGTGCACTTGTGGATGACCTTGACTCCAGCCTTTTTCAGCGCGGGCATGTATGCCTCCGGGCTGCGCCCTGCGGTCTCGACGATCCGCACGCCGCCCTCGACGATGGCGGCGATGTATTCGGGGTACGGCGGCGAGGCCAGCGTGGGCAGGAACGTGAGGTTCACCCCAAACGGCTGGTCCGTCATTTCGCGGCAGCGGCGGATCTCCTTCGCCAGCAGCTCTGGCGTTTTCTGGGTCAGGCCGGTAATCAGCCCCAGCCCTCCGGCGTTGGACACCGCCGCGGCGAGCTCGGCGAAGCCGACGTAGTGCATTCCGCCCTGGATGATGGGGTGGCGGATGCCGAAAAGTTCAGTGATGCGTGTCTTCATTGGGTTCTTTCTCTCACCAGGTTTCCATGTAAGGGCGCAGGTCCATCTCAAAAGTCCACGCATCACGCGGCTGCGTGTGCAGGTACCAGTAGTTCTCCGCTATGTGCTCGGGGTTCAGGATGCCGTCTTGTTCCTTCAGCGCGTAGCGTTCCGGAAATTGCGTGCGGATGAAGTCCGTGTCGATCGCACCGTCCACCACAATGTGCGCAACGTGGATGCCCTTGGGCCCGAGTTCGCGCGCCATGCTCTGCGCGAGCGCTCGCAGGGCATGCTTGGCGCCGGCAAATGCCGCGAAGTTGGCCGAGCCCCGAATTCCGGCCGTCGCACCGGTGAAGAGCATGGTGCCGCGGCCGCGCGCGACCATCCTGCGGGCGACCTCGCGCGCGTTGAGGAAAGCGCTGAACGTGGCCATCTCCCATATCTTCATGTACTTGCGTCCCGTCTCTTCCAGGATGCTGCTGGGCACATTGGCGCCGATGTTGAACACGAACACCTCGATCGGGCCGCGCACTTTTTCGATCTGGTCGATCAGCGCGACGACGTCCTCCTCCTTGCGCGCATCGCTGCTGTAGCCGAATGCCGCGCCGCCGGCCGCGCGGATACGCTCCACGGCGGGCTCCAACTTGTCTGCCGATCGGCGCGTGAGGCACGCGACGTAGCCCTCGCGGGCGAAGCGCGCGCCGATCGCGCTGCCGGTGGCGTCGCCTGCGCCAATGACGAGCGCCACGCCGCGAGGGTCTGTCGATTTGTCCATGTGTCTCTCCTTTAAATAGCAGTCGTTCAGTTATGCAACGATAATCAATGAACGATCGTTTGTCAAACAAAATTGGCGTACCGGACAAGTCCCGTTGACAGGCGTCTGGAAATGAAATAGCTTCCGTTTACCAAACGACCGTTATTTTAAAGGAACCATGATGCGCAAAACCGTTGATTTCTTCTTCGATGTCGGCAGCCCGGCCTCGTACCTGGCCTGGACACAGTTGCCCGGAATGTGCGAGAGCCACGGCGCGGAACTCGTTTACCGGCCGATGCTGCTCGGCGGCGTCTACCAGGCCACGGGCAACGCCTCGCCCGCCACCATTCCCGTGAAGGCGCGTTACTGGCAGCTGGACTACGAGCGCCACGCCCGCCGCTATGGGGTGCCCCTCAAGGAGAACGTGCACTTCCCCATCATCACGCTGTTCCTGATGCGCGCGGTGACCGGCGTCCAGCTGCGCCGCCCCGAGCAGTTGCAGCAACTGCTCGGCTGCGTGTTCAAGGCGCTCTGGATCGATGCGCTCAACCTGAACGAGCCGCAGCTCACGGCCGACATCCTGAAGGCCGGCGGCTTCGATCCTGCCGAGATCGAGCGCCTGACGCAAGACCCGGAGACCAAGGCCGCGCTCAAGGCCACGACCGAGGAAGCCGTCAAGCGCGGCGTGTTCGGGGCCCCGACGATCTTCGTCGGCGACCAGATGTTCTTCGGCCAGGACCGGATGGACTTCGTGCGCGAAGCGCTGGCGGCCTGAGCACCGGCGTCATCAGGAGACAACGATGGAACAACGACTCTGGCATGCGGCCTACCCAGCCGGCCTTCCCCGAGACCTGGACATTGAGCAGAGCGAGACGCTCGTGACGTTACTCGAGCGAGCCTTTGCGCGGTACGCCTCGCGCACCGCGGTCAGCTGCGCAGGTGAATCCCTGACCTTTGCCGAGGTGGAACGTGCATCGGCGCTGCTCGCGCGCTCGTTGCAGGTTGCAGGTCTCAAGCGCGGCGATCGCGTCGCCCTCCTGTTGCACAACAACCTGCTCTATCCGGTGGCTTTGGCTGCGATCCTGCGGGCCGGCATGGTTGGGGTGACCATGAATCCGCTCTATACGGCCCGCGAGCTGCAATACCAGCTGGGCGACTCAGGCGCCGCCGCGCTGCTCGCCGGAGAGCCCTTCATGCCGCTCGTGACCGAGGTGCTGGACCAGACGCAGGTGCGGCATGTCCTGACAGTGCCCATGCAAGGCGTGAGGCAGGCGCTGCTCGTTCCTGCCGGCCCATTGGCGGTGCAGGGCGACAGCGGGGAGGTCCGGATCGTATCGCTTCGTGATGCGATCTCCGGCCTGCCGCCATCCGGCTTTACCGCCGCGCAAGTCCAACCCTCGGACCTTTCGTTCCTGCAGTACACCGGCGGCACCACCGGCGTGTCGAAAGGGGCGTGCCTGACGCACCGCAGTGAACTGGCGAGCGTGCTGCAGATGCAGTCCTGGCTGCGGCTCGCGGTAGACATGGAAAATCTCGAACTGATCACGCCCCTGCCGCTGTACCACATCTACCCGCTGGGCATGGCCTTGGCGGCCCTGGCCAGTGGCGCCCACAACCGCCTTGTCGTTAATCCACGCGACATCAAGGCGCTGTGCGACGAGTTGCAACGGGCACCCTTCGACATGCTGATCGGCGTCAACACGTTGTTCAACGCCATGGTCGCCTCGCCCGAACTCTCGAAGGTGGACTTTTCCCGCTGCCGCCTGGCCGTGGGCGCAGGCGCGTCGATCCAGGCGGCTGTCGCCAAGAAGTGGGTGGAGGCAGGGGGCCCGCCGATCACCGAAGCCTATGGGCTCACCGAAACTTCGCCCAGCGTCACCTTCAACGCCCCAGGCCGAAACGGCACCATCGGCGCGCCGGTGCCCTCAACCGAGGTCCTGATCGTTGATGACGCCGGGCAACCCGTGCCGCTCGGCACGCCCGGCGAGTTGCTCATCAAGGGTCCACAGGTGTTCGCGGGCTACTGGAATCGCGAAGAGGAGACCCGCAAGGCATTCACCGCCGACGGCTGGTTTAAGACCGGCGATGTTGTCACCATGGATGCGCAGGGACTGATGTACATCGTTGACAGGAAGAAGGACATGATCCTGGTCTCCGGCTTCAACGTCTATCCCAACGAGATCGAGGGTGTGGTCGCCATGCACCCTGAGGTGCTCGAATGCGCGTGCATCGGCGTGCCGGACGAGCGCTCGGCCGAGGCACCCCACGTGTTCGTGGTTCGCCGCTCACCCGGGTTGGTGGCTGAACAGCTCGAAGCGCACTGCCGAAAACTACTCGCGCCATACAAGGTGCCGCGCCACATCACCTTTGTCGAGGCGTTGCCGAAGTCAGCGGTGGGCAAGATCCTGCGCAAGGAGCTGCGACCGCAGGGTGTCTCGGTGGGCTGAACAGCTCGGCATATGCGCTGACTTGGCGCGCGATCTCCTCAACGGATAACCCTTCTATTCTTTTGCCCGGTTCCGACCGGTGCATGTACACAAAACATGAAAACACTGACTCGCAGACTCTTTGACGCCGCGGTTGTCGTGGTCGCGCTTTGCAGCGCCGCCGCCGTCACCGCGCAGCCCTATCCGAACAAATCCATCCTGATCAAGGTCGCTTACCCGGCCGGGTTCGGGGTCGACGCTACAGTGCGGCCATCCACACCCGTGCTGCAGCGCGCCCTTGGACAGAATCTCGTGGTTGAAAACATGCCCGGTGCGAACGGCTCCATCGCGGCGATGAACGTGCTGAACGCATCCTCCGACGGATACACCCTGCTCGCCACTGCCGGGCCAGATTTCGTGGTGGCGCCACTCACGGTCGCCTCGGCCAAGTACACGTCCGACAGCTTCAAGCTCATCGGTTCGTTCGGGAGCGCTGACATGGTCCTCGTCGGTCATCCCGACCGTCCTTTCAACAACCTCAACGCGCTCGTCGAACAGATGCAAAAGCCTGGCGCGAAGGAGCTTTCCATTGCCCACTGGGGCCAGGGCACGCTCGCTCATCTCGCAGCCGCTGAATTCCAGGGGCGGGTAGGCGTCAAGCTGCTGGAAGTGCCGTACAAAGGCATCGCTCCCGTTGCCACGGCCGTGGGCGGCGGCGAGGTGGACCTCGCGTTTGTTCCTCTTGCGGGGCCAATCCTGGGAATGATTCAGACCGGGCGGATCAAGGCCATCGCCATCGCCAGCACCAAGCGACACGCGCTCCTGCCAGACGTCGCGACGCTCGGCGAGCACGCTCGATTCAAGACCTTCGAGTTCGGCATCTGGACCGGCCTGTTCGCGCCCGCACGCACACCCGATGCCGTCGTCGCGCGCCTGACCAAGGCCTTCCACGAGTGGAACGACAGTCCGGAATTCCTCGCGCTCGCGACCGCGCAGGGCTTGCGCAAGCTGGACTCCATGACGCCGCAGCAGGCGGCAACCTTCCTTCGTTCGGAGAACGAAAAGTTCATCAACATTGCCAAGACTCTCAATCTGGTGGCGCAATAGCGCAGCGCGGGGAAAGGCCCATACGATGACCGTTCGAGACTTTCACTACTACGAGCCCGCCAAGGGCCACGGACTTAGCCACAACCCGCTCAACGCGCTGGTCGCCCCGCGGCCCATCGGCTGGATCTCGTCGCGCGACGCGCAGGGGCGGGTCAATCTCGCGCCTTACAGCTTCTTCAACGCGTTCAACTACGACCCACCGATCATCGGATTTTCTTCGATCGCCTGGAAAGATAGCGTCCAAAACGCATCGGAAACGCGCGAGTTCACCTGGAACCTGGTCACCCGCGAACTGGGTGATCAGATGAACCAGACCTCGGCACCGCTTGCGCACGGCGAGGACGAGTTTCCGTTCGCCGGCCTCACAGCCGTGGCGGGTCGCATGGTCAACGTCCCGCGGGTAGGCGAAAGCCGTGCGGCCATGGAATGCAAAGTGATCGACATCGTGCAATTCCGAAACACCGCAGGCGAGAAGGTCAGTGGCTGGCTCGTGCTGGGCGAGGTCGTGGCCGTGTACATCGACAAGACACTCCTGAAAGACGGCGTCTATCAGACGGCCGAGGCCTATCCGATCATGCGGTCCGGCGGACTGAATGACTACGTCCAGGTTTCGCCAGACAATGTCTTTCAGATCGGCCGACTCGCGGGCGCCAGCAATGCGGCTTCACACGGCAAGGGATAGCAACTGGGCTTGCCCCGTCATGCCCCTGCTCAGACCGCTTACGCGTTGACGTCGACGACGGTGCGGCCGCGAACCTGTCCTTCGAAGATCCGCCCGACGATGGCGGGCACATCGGCCAGGCCGATGACCTGGGTCGTGCGGGCGAGCTTGGCGAGGTCCAGGTCGCGGGCGAGTCGCGACCATGCCTCGATGCGAACGTGCTGCGGGGCATTGACCGAGTCAATGCCGGCAAGGGTCACATTGCGCAGGATGAAGGGCAGCACCGATGCCGGAAGATCTAGCCCTTGAGCCAAGCCGCACGCCGTCACCACGCCGCGATATTTCGTTTGCGCCAGCACGTTGGCCAAGGTGTGGCTGCCCACGGAATCCACGGCGCCGGCCCATCTTTCCCTCGCGATGGGCGCGCCTGCTTCCGAGAGGGTCTTGCGATCGAGAATCTCAGCCGCGCCGAGATCGCGAAGGTACTGGCTTTCCTGCAGGCGTCCCGTGGACGCGATGACGCGATAGCCGAGATCCGACAAAAGCGCGATCGCGATCGAGCCGACGCCGCCATTCGCTCCAGTGACGATGATGTCGCCACGGTTGGGTGTAATCCCGCCATGTTCCAACGCGAGGACCGATAGCATCGCCGTATACCCGGCTGTGCCGATGGCCATCGCATCCCGGGTCGAGAATACTTCCGGGAGCTTGATTACCCAGTCGCCCTTGACGCGCGCCCTCTGCGCATAGCCGCCGTGGTGCGTCTGGCTCAGCCCCCAGCTGTTGACGACCACACGGTCCCCGACTGCGATACCGGGATACGACGATGCCTCGACCGTACCCGCCAGGTCGATGCCCGGGATCAGTGGGAACGTCTTGATGACGTCAGTACGGCCGCTGATCGCCAGCGCGTCCTTGTAGTTGATGGTCGAATAGTCGACGGCGATCGACACGTCCCCGGGCATCAGGTCTTGCTCGCTCATGTCGACCACGCGGGTCGAAATCGTCTTGCCGTCTTGGGTGGCGAGTAGTGCTTTGAATGTCATGATGCAGCCTTCAAATCGAGTTTCAAATCTTTTCGGATTCCCGAGTCCAGCAGCCCGGACGGAGCGAACCTGCGCAGGAAGCGCAGGCGGCTGGCAAGGCCCCCGGGGGTGTAGCGCACCTTCGGGTGAGAAGCGGCTGCCGCTTTCAGGACCGCATCTGCCACCACGGCCGGCTCGTCGCCTGCCGCCATCACCTCGTTCAAGGTTGTGCCCAGAGCCGCTCGCACCTCGCGATACTCATCGAGCTTGGCGTCCGGCTCCACGAAATTCGCGTCGAACCGCGTCTTGGTATAGGCGGGCTCGATGACCGAAACCCGAATGCCCCGGGTGCGCAGTTCATGGTCGAGCGACTCCGAGTAGCCCTCGACCGCGTGCTTGGTCGCGGCATACAGCGCCCCGTAGGGCATCGGTAGGAAACCCAGCACCGAACCGATGTTGATGATGCGGCCTGCGCCCTGCTTGCGCATGTGCGGCACGACAGCACGCGTCATCCGAACGATGCCGAAGAAGTTGGTATCAAAGATCGAGCGGGCCTGCTCGATGGAGCTCTCTTCCGCGGCGGCAGGGGCAACACCGAAACCGGCGTTGTTCACGAGCAGGTCGATGCGGCCTTCAATGTGAATCAGCTCCTGCACGGCGGCTTCCACCGATTCATCTCTGGTGACGTCCAGCGCCAGCATCGCGAACGGTCGGCCGCCCGGCTGGCCGCCCCGCCTGCTGGTGCCGTAGACCTTGTAGCCCGCGTGGGCGAGCCGCTGGGCAGTAGCTTGGCCGATGCCGGACGAGGCACCGGTGACGAGTGCGACCTTGCTTTTCATCATCGACCTCTTTCAGGCGGGTGTCACGAGATAAACGCCCGGCTCGGCCGAGAGCCCTTGCTTGACCTGGCGTGTCCGCTCGTCGGCCAGCACTTCCTCGGCGCCTGCTTCGACTGCGTCCAGGACGTGGCGCACGACCACGTCGGGCGAGGACTTGGGCATGTCGATCGCGGTTGTCATATCGGTGTCGACGAAGGCGACGTGCATGCCGATTACTTGCGTCTTTTGGGCGCGCATTTCGTGGCGCAGGCTGTTGGTGAGGCCCCAGGCTGCCGACTTGCTGGCGCCGTAGGTGCCCAGCGCGGGGCGGTTGATCCAACTCGCGATGGAGAGCACGTTCAGGATCGCGCCACCGCCATTCGCCGCCAGTACCGGCGCGAACGCCTTGCTCAGGCGCAAGGGACCGAAGAAATTGGTTTCAAGCTGGGCACGCGCCGATTCTTCACTGCCGTCTGCGAGAAAGCCACCGAAGTTCGCGATGCCCGCATTGTTGATCAACAGCGTGACGTCGTCGCAACGCGCCGCGGCAGCCTCAACCTCGGCAGGGTTGGTCACATCGAGTTGGATGGGCTCAACGCCGGCCAGTTTGACGCTCGCCGGGTTTCGGGCGCCGGCGTAGACCTTGCGCGCGCCGCGGGCCAGCGCCTCGCGTGCGAAGGCCAGCCCGATGCCACGGTTGGCGCCAGTGATGAAGACGATGGCGTTGTCGAGTTTCATGGTGAGGTTTTCTGGTGATGGTATAGAGGTCAACGCGTTATATGATCATCGTCATATTTTGCTGGATGGAAATGTCGGGACAGGCCGAATTAACATGGGTCAGTGGTGCCGGCGGGTGTCGTACTGGGCAAGCAGCTGCCGGCGCACCGCGGCCAGCAGCGACTTGCCTTCGGCATTGGCGCCAAGGGCGCGCGCCATCTGCAAGGCGCCGACCATCTGGCTCGCGATCGAGGCGGCCGCTTCCGGCTCGACGCCTGGCGGCAATGCCTGCTGCACAGCATCCAACATCCTTCGGACACTCTGCGCGGCGGCCTTTTGCACTGCCGTCGATTGGCGCGGCATCTCGGACGCGAGCGCGGCCACGGCACAGCCAATTTCGGCGCTCTTCAAGTGGGCCTCGGACAGATAGCCCACGACCAGTTTGTGAAAGGCGCTGATGCCTCGCAGTCGCGCATCCTGGGCGCTGCTGAGAACGTTCTTGGCGTTCTCGAGCCCTGCGCTCTCGATCGCCTCAACCAGCAACGCATCGCGCGACGGAAAGTGCGCATAGAAGCCGCCATGCGTCAGCCCGGCCTCTTTCATGATGTCGGCGACGCCGACACCGGCGAAGCCCTCGCGCCGGATCGCCCGCGCAGCGGCGTCAACGATGCGTTGATGGCTCAATTCCTTGCGGCCGGGTTGGCGGATCGTGCTCACGGATGGATTCTAGCGCATAAATATGATACACATCATATCATCGGCCACACACCCTGGCGACCGATGGTAAAAGTCGTTCAGCGCCTTGACACGATGGCCGCGACGGCATACGCTTTCATTTATTAAACGATCGTTATTTAACCTGCCGGCGTTTGGAGGCCGCAACTCGACCCCTGAAAGCATCCAAGGACACACATCATGAGCAAAGACATCGTCATCAGTTCCCCCGTGCGCAGCGCCATCGCCAGTTTCGGTGGATCGCTCAAGACGACGCCCACCGCCGCACTGGGGGCACATGCCATCGCTGCCACGTTGCGCCGTTCCGGTCTCGACCCGGCACGTGTCGATTCAGTCGTGATGGGCAACGTCGTGCAAGCGGGCAATGGCATGAACGTGGCCCGGCAGGCGGCAATCCACGGCGGCGTGCCGGTGAGCGTACCCGCCATGACCGTGAACCGCGTCTGCGGCTCCGGCGCCCAAGGTGTCGCGACCGCGTATGCGGAAGTGCTCGCCGGCGTTTCGCGCATCGTGATCGCCGGCGGTGTCGAGAACATGGACCGCGCGCCCTACCTGCTGCCCGGCATGCGCTTCGGCGCCCGCATGGGAAATGCCGAGGCCATGGATTCCCTGCTGCTCGACGGATTGAACGACGCGTTCTCCGGCAAGCATTCCGGCTGGCACACGGAGGACCTGGTGCAGAAGTACGGCGTCTCGCGCGAAGCTCAAGACGCCTTTGCGGCGCAAAGCCAGCAGCGATTCGCCGCGGCGCAAGCAGCGGGATGGTTCCAGGAAGAGATCGAGCCGTTGACGATCAAGGGCAACAAAGGGGCGACGATCTTCGCCGCGGACGAAGGAAACCGTCCGGACACCACGGTGGAAACGCTCGCACGCCTCAAGCCCGCGTTCCGCCCCGACGGCACGATCACTGCAGGCAACGCACCCGGCATCAACGGCGGCGCTGCCGCCATGATCGTCTGTGAACGTTCGGTAGCACGTGAAACCGGCTTGACGCCGTTGCTAGCCATCCGCAGCGTTGCGGTGGCAGGTGTCGAGCCGGGCTTCTTCGGCTTGGGGCCTTTGCCCGCTATCCGTCAGGCGCTCGACCGCGCGGGGTGGAAGGTGGGCGACGTCGATCGCTACGAGGTCAATGAAGCTTTCGCGTCCATCGCAATCGTGGTTCGCGATGAGCTCAAGATCGACCCATCACGCTTCAACATCGATGGCGGAGCGATCGCCCACGGCCATCCGATCGGGGCCACCGGCGCGATCCTCATCACCAAGGTCGCCCACGCGCTGAAGCGAACGGGTGGCAGCAAAGCGGTGGTGTCGCTGTGCATCGGCGGTGGGCAAGGCATCGCGTTGTGCCTCGAGCGCGTTTGATCATTCGCATCGCGAGGAGTCTTTCGTGAGCTTCGAGGCAAACGGCGACCGGGCAGCATTCCAGCTGCGATTCCGCTCGCTCGTTGGCGAAGCTGACGAGTTCACGTGCCCGTGTGACGCGGCGGGTCATGTGGTCATGGACGAGATGAGCGAACGTGCCCGCCGCAGCTACTTATTTGCCCGCGCGATGGTCGGCCGGCTTTACGCGCCACCGGAGATCACGGCTGAAGTACACCGCGAACTGGCCTTTGCCTGAACAGCTCCCCAATTCCTGGAAAGCCAACCATGACCGAAAAGCGCGCGCTCTGCTCGGGCTGCGACATCTACTGCCAGGTGCTCGCAGACACGCCCGAATCGGGCAAGGTGGGAGACGTCCGGGTGAAGGCGATGGACCCGCGGCCGCTCAAGGCCAACATCTGCATCAAGGGCGTCCATGCGCCGGCCGGCTTCAGCCATCCGGACCGGGTTCTCTATCCGCTGAAGCGGACCGGGCCACGCGGCAGCGGGCAATGGCAGCGTGTGAGCTGGGATCAAGCCATGGACGACATCGGGGCGCGCTTGTCGGCCATCGTCGCCAAGCATGGCGCCGAGGCGCTGGCCGTGTCGACGTCCCAATGGAACACGCAGACCGACAATGGCGCCGCGCGGCGCCTTATGAACCTGCTCGGTTCGCCCAACTGGATCAGCGGCGTGGCGCTGTGCTCGGGCAACACGGCGGCCATCAACCGCATGGTCTACGGCTGGTATCCGTATCCGGATTACGCGCAGACGAATTGCATCGTGCTCTTCGGGCACAACCCTAAGCAGCACTCCTGGACGCCGATCTACAACGCCATCCGCCGGGCGCAGGAGCGCGGCGCCAAACTGATCGTGATGGACCCGCGCAAAAGCGAGAGCGCCGAGCGCGCCGATCTCTGGCTGCCCTTGAAGCCCGGCACGGACGCGGCCATGTGCTTCGGCTGGTTGAAAGTCATCCTCGACGAGGAGCTGTACGACAAAGCCTTCGTCGACAAGTGGACCACTGGCTTCGCTGAGTTTCGCAAGCGTGTCGACGAGTTTCCGCTGGAGCGCGTGGCCGCCATGACAGGCGTCGCCCCTGAACTGATCGCCCAGGCGGCGCGCATGTACGCCACCACCGGTCCCGCGGTGATCCCGTGGACACCGATCACCGACCAGCAGCGCAACTCCACGTCGGCGATTCGCCTGATGTGCAGCCTGCGCGCGCTCTGCGGCTATGTCGACGTGCCGGGCGGCGAACTGCTGCACGGATTCCATCCCGACATCATTCATGAGTCGGAGCTCGAATTGCATGACGCCTTGCCCGAAGCGCAGCGTGCGAAGCAGCTGGGCGCGGACAAGCATCCTGCGTTCACGTACCGCGGCACCGCGGCGCTGGGAGAACCGGCCAAGCGGGTTTGGGGCTATGAATGGCCGAACATCGTGAGCGGCAGCTACATGGCCAATCCTTCGGCCGTGTTCCGCGCCATGGCCGACGGCGACCCTTACCCGGTCAAGGCTTTCTTCACGCTGGGCAACAACACGCTGATGAGTTTTGCCAACATGCAACTGATCCAGCGCGCGATGATGAACCAGGACCTCATCGTCGCCGTCGAGCACTTCCGCACGCCCACCGCGCAGCTGGCCGACTACATCCTGCCTGGCGATGCCTGGCTGGAGCGCAATTGCCTCAGCGACGCATTCGGCTGGACCGCGATCTACCGGCCTTCGCACAAAGTCGTAGAGCCGCCCGGCGAGTGCCGGGGCGTCTATCACTTCTGGCGCGAGCTGGCGATCCGCATGGGCCTGGGCGAACAATTTCCATGGGCCACCAACGAGGACGTGCTTGATCATCGGCTGCAGCGCATGGGAATGACGTTCGAGACGTTCGCCGAGAAGCACCCTTATCACCTGCACAAGCCGCGCTACCGCAAGTATGAGCAGACCGGGTTCGCCACGCCGTCGGGCAGAGTCGAGTTGAGTTCGAGCATTCTGGGCGAGCTCGGCTTCGATCCATTGCCTTACTGGCGCGACGAGCCGCCGCACGATCCGGCATGGCCGCTCACGATGTTCATGGGCGTGCGCGAGGACGAGTACTTTCAGACCGGTCACCGGCACATCACCGCACTGCGCACGCGAAGCCCCGAGCCGAAAATGTTCATAGCGGCGGCGACGGCGGCGCACGTCGGCTTGGCCGAGGGCCAATGGGCCGAAGTGGCCACACCACAAGGGCGCGTCAAGCTCAGGACGGCCATCCGAGCCGAGATGCCTGAGCAGACGGTGCGAGTGCCGCACGGCTGGTGGTTGCCGGAACGACCGGAAGGCGACGGCACGCTCTCAGGTGCGTGGGAATATGCCGACGCGCAGGTCTGTCCCGATGACGAGGACTATCTCGACATGGAACAGGGCATCCCGCACCTCAAGGGCATCCCCTGCAATGTGCGGGCGATCGAGACGCCGGCCCACTGGATAAAGTGAGCCGGCCTGTTCCTATGCCGCTATCGGTACTGCGGCCAGGTCCACTGACGATCCAAACGAATATCGTACCGCTTGCGCATCGCCCACCACTGACGGCGCCTGCCCCGTGTCCGAGATGCATACTCCGCCACCACGTGCGTCTTCCGTTTCAGGATGCTCATCATCCCGAGGTCAGGGATCCGCGCCCGCCACCGCCCAGTCCGCGGCATAGGTCGCGACGGCAACCACTCCCGCCAACGCAACCAAGCTGAGCGCGATGATTGCGTAGAGCGCGGCCGGCGGCCCGGCGACCACATGCACGGTCAACCAGCCGCCGATCGCCACCACCAGCAGCCGCGCGGCGCTGGCTCCGAGCGCCCATCCGAGCCGGCCGGCGCCCTGCGAAGCGAAGAACAGTACGAGACCCACGCCGAAGAAGCCGTAGCAGCCGCCCACGATGCGCAGGTACTCGCTGCCCGCGGCTTGCACCGCCGGGTCGTTGGTGAACAGCGCCATCCACGCGGCCGGCCACAGCGCGGCTGCGACGCCGATCGCGCCGGTCATTGCCCACACAACCGCGGCGCCGGTCCAAGTCACTCGCTTGGCGCGCGCAGACTGGCTGGCCCCCAGGTTGGTGGCAACCATCGCCGTGAGCGCGCTTCCGATGCCGAAGGTGACGGGCACCAGGATGTACTCCAGACGCGCGGCAATGCCGTAGGCCGCAAGGGCGACACTGCCGAAGGTGCCCACGTAGGCCGTCGCAAGCGCGATCGAGCCGTTGCTCAGCACCGGGCCCAACGCCGATGGCAAGGCCACTGCGAGAAGGGTGCGCGAAGTGTCCGACCGCAGCGTCCAGCCAGCGCCCAGCAGCCGCATCGGCGACGCATGCCGGGACAACCAAGCCAACAGCGCGAGCGCCGCGAGCCCGTTGCACGCGACGGTACTCGCTGCGGCACCCGCTACGCCGAGGGCCGGTACCGGCCCGGCGCCGAAAACCAGCAGCGGACACACGATCAGGTGCAGGGCGGTCGTTCCCATCAGCGCCAGCGAGGCTGCCAGCATGTCCCCCATGCCGCGCGCGATCCCCGACAGCACATTGACGGTCCACATCGCGGCGGCGCCCACGAAAAAGACGCCGGCATAGTCCAAGGCCAGCGCGAGCACAGCACCCCGGGCGCCGAGAGCCCGGTAAATCCCCGACGCCGTGCCGCCCAGCGCGAACAGCAGCGATGCCGCCAGGCCCATGAGCACCGCGTGCCGCGCAAGACGTACAGCGAGCCCGGCATCTCCCGCACCCAGCGCGCGAGCCACCGCCGCAGTGGTGGTGCCGCCGAGGGAGCCAGCGGACATTTGCAGCATCAGCATGGCGATCGGCAGCACGATGGCGACGCCCGCCAGCGCGTCTGCACCCAGCTTCCCGACGATGTACCCGTCGTAGCCGATCACCAACGTGGTGGCGAAGAGGCCGAGCACGTTCGGTGTGGCCAGCCGCAGCAGCGTGGGCAGCACCGGCCCCACGAGCATGCGCTGCGTGGCGGCCGGCGCGCGCGCAAGCGCCGCGGGACTCATTGCACGGGTTCCAGATAAGCCGCGTCCGGTAACGACAGCGACTTCTTGACCTGCCGGGTCGCCTCGTCCGCGAGTCCGATTCCGCGATTGGCACCGGTGATAAGGACAACGGCATGGGCAAGTGACATGGAAAGCTCCCGTTGAAATATGATGGATGTCATATTTGTGGTTAAACGGAATCGCGCAAGGTATGCAAGGCGGTGCTTCAGCGGCCGGCGGGCCGCGGTTGACATGGCCTGGATCTTAACCTAGCACACGTTTATCAAACGATCGTTGGTTAATTGGCCCCTCCGTGAACCAGGAAATTCACGCGCTCGCCGATGAGGCATCGGCCTGAATGCAGCCGCGATCTGCCCACCTTCGGGGGCGCGAAACCATCGTCGACCTGCTGGAGCCAGGTCAATGGTTTGGCGACGTCCCACTGGCTTGTCAGGCCCCAGATGGGAGGCTGGAACTGCCTATCAAACCGCCTTCCCCAACCTCCCCACCCCCTCCTCAATCTTCCCGACATCCGCCGTAGCAAAACTAAGCCGCAACGTGCTCATATCCGGATCCACCGCATAAAACGGCGCCCCCGGCACAAACGCCACGCCTTGCTCGATCGCCTTCTTCGCAAAGTCCCCCGCGTCGCTGATCTTCCCGCCGGCCCCCGTCAGCCTGGCCCAGAAAAACAACCCGCCTTCCGGCTGCGTGAATTCAATCGCATCGCCCATCTCTCGCTTCAGCGCCGCGCCCATCGCAGCCGCACGCTCCCCATACGTCTTGCGCACCCGCGCCAGCGTCGCCGGCATCCTTCCCGCCTTCAAATACTGCCCCGCCGTAGCCTGCGCAAACGTACTCGTATGCGCATCACTGAACTGCTTGCACATGGTGGCCTTGGCCAGCAACTCGGGCTGGGCGATCATCCAGCCCACGCGCAGGCCGGGGCTCAGCACCTTGCTCATGCTGCCGCAGTGCGCCACCCATTCGCGCGCGCCGGGCTGTTGCGCGCACAGCGCGAGGATGGAAGGCGGCGGCGGCTCGCCGAAGTACAGCTCGCCATACGGGTCGTCCTCCACGATCAGCGTCCTGTGGTTCACGGCCAGCTCCAGCACGCGCTTGCGGCGCTCCAGGCTCAGGGTGGCGCCGCTGGGGTTGCCGAAGGTGGGGATCAAGTAAACGAACTTGGGCTTGTGCTGCACGATCAGCTTTTCCAGCTCGTCGACCTTCACGCCGTGCTCGTCGATGGGCGCGGTGATCAGCTCGGCGCCATACAGGCGGAAGCACTGGATGGTGGCCAAAAAGGTGGGCGCCTCCACGATCACCTTGTCGCCGGGGCTGATCAGCGTCTTGCCCAGCAAGTCCAGCGCCTGCTGGCTGCCGGTGGTGACGATCAGGCCGTCGGCGCCCACGGCCACGCCCTTGGTGGCCATGTAGGCGGATAGCTGCTCGCGCAGCGGCTCGTAGCCTTCGGTGGCGCCGTATTGCAGCGCGCCGCCGGGCTCTTGCTGCAAGGCGGTGTCTACCGCTTCCTTGATGCCCGCCACGTCGAACATGGCGCTGTCGGGGAAGCCCCCGGCAAAGCTGATGATGCCGGGCTTGCCCAGCAGCTTGAACAGCTCGCGGATGGCGGAGGTTTCTACGTTGTCGAGGCGGGTGGCGAATTGCAGGGGCATGGTGGGTCTCTGGTGCTGGCTGATGCAATGGTAGCAATGTGGAACAGGGCCCCCGGCGGGTGGCCGGTGTCGCCATTGGCTGACAACTGTCGCTCACCTGCACTGCTATAAGAAATTGATACCCCGGAATCAGCCATGCTCAGCCCCAAACACCTCTTCCACCTCATCGTCAAGGCGGCCAAGGCCTGGTCGGACGACTATGCGCCCAGCATGGGCGCTGCCATTGCGTACTACACCGTGTTCTCGCTCGCGCCGCTGCTGGTGATCGTGGTGGCCATCGCGGGCGCGGTGTTCGGCCACGAGGCGGTGCAGGGCGTGATCGTTTCGGAGCTGTCCGGGTTGATGGGCGCGCAAGGGGCCAGCATGGTCCAGGGGCTGCTGGCCAGCGCCAGCGATACCGAGCGGGGGCTGGTGGCCGGGCTCGTCAGCGTGGTCCTGCTGCTGGTGGGCGCCACGACGGTGTTCGCCGAGCTGCAGAGCGCGCTGGACCGCATCTGGCACGTCCCCGAATCGCAGAAGCCCTCGGGCATCTGGGGCATTCTGAGAGCGCGGCTGCTGTCGTTTGGGCTGATCCTGGGGCTGGTCTTCCTGCTCATGGTGTCGCTGGCCGTCAGCGCAGGCTTGGCGGCGTTCAGCAGGTGGACGGGGGAGCTGATGCCCGGGGCCGAGGCGCTGCTCCAGGCGCTCAACCTGGCCGTCTCGCTGGGCATCACCACGGTACTGTTCGCGATGATCTACAAGCTGATGCCCTCGCTGCCCATCGCGTGGCGGGATGTGTGGGTAGGCGCCTTCACGACGGCCCTGCTCTTCGAGGTGGGCAAGCTGCTCATCGGCCTGTACATCGGCAAGAGCACCATGACAGAGGCGTACGCGGCGGCGGGCTCGCTGGTGGCGCTGCTGGCGTGGGTGTACTACGCGGCGCAAATCTTTTTGTTGGGCGCGGAGTTCACCAAGGTGTACGCGGACGAGCATGGGTCCAAGGCGGCCGCGAAGGCCATGGCGGCGACGGCGCAGACGGCCGAGTCGGGAATGCCGAAGGAAACGCCGGATCCGCAAGCGCCGGCGGCGCGCTGGCAACCGGGGCCACACCACTCGCGGTGATGTGTTTTTTGTATCGCGGGCGGTAACGGCGCCGCGCGGGCCTAGAATCCGCCGCTTCGCCGTAGCAATCGCGCCATGTTCAAAACTGCCTCATTTTTCCGCATCGCTTCCGACTTCGTCATGCCGCCGCTCGAAGCCTTCGAGGAAGCGCTGCAGGCCCAGCGCTTCGTGCCCTGCGGGGCCACGCAACCCGAGTCGAGCGGCTGGGTGCCGCCGCGCGGCAAGAAGAGCATCACACTGGCCGAGAGCGTCGGCGGGCAGGTGATCCTCAGCCTGTGTACCGAGCGCCGCGCCCTGCCCGCCTCCGCCGTCAAGGCGGGCGTGGAAGAGAAGATCGAGCGCTACATGAAGGAGACGGGCAACGAGCGCGTCGGCGCCAAGATCAAGAAAGAGTTCAAGGAAGAAGTGGTGCTGGATTTGATGCCCCGCGCCTTCAGCAAACGCGCCAACACGCTGATCTGGATCGACGCTGCGCGCAAGCTGCTGGTGGTGGGCACGGGCAGCCTCACGGGCGCTGACAAGGTGGTCACCGCGCTGGTGGAAGCGCTCGCCGCCGTGCCGGGCGCGCCGCCGGCGCTGGGCTTCAAGCCGATCCAGACGAAGACGTCGGCGGCTGTGTCGATGTCTCAGTGGCTTTCCACGCGCGAGGCGCCGATGAATTTCACGGTGGACCGCGATTGCGAGCTGAAAACGCCCGACGAGCACAAGTCCACCGTGCGCTACTCGCGCCACACGCTGGAGATAGAAGAAGTGCCGCAGCACATCGCCGCCGGCAAGGTGCCGACGCAGCTCGCGCTGACGTGGAACGATCGACTCTCGTTCGTGCTGACCGAGGCGGCGCAGATCAAGAAGATCCAGCTGCTCGACGTGGTGCTGGACGGCGTGCAGAAGGGCGGCAAGGACGATGACGGCTTCGACACCGACGCGGCGATCATCACGGGGGAGCTGGCGGGGTTGATTCCGGATTTGCTCGAGGCGTTGGGTGGGGAGATGGAGGCGGAGTCGAGCCCTGCTTGACACTTGTCATTGCGGGCTTGACCCGCAATCCATCGTCCGCAAGGCTGATGCATTGCAATTGCAGTGCATCGGAGATAGCCCATGAAGACCGCAACCTTGCCTGCCCTTCGCGTCGATCCCAAGCTGCGAGACGCCGCCGAACGAGCGCTGCGTCCCGACGAGACGCTGTCCCGACTCATGGAAACCGCTCTATTTCCCTTCTCCTGTCGCAAAGCAGCCGCTGGCCTGCACGGACCGCGATTGCGAGAAACGGTGATTTCCTTTGAAGCCTCGGGCTACGTGGCGCTGTTCGAGATTGAAGACGCAAGCACAGTCACGGTCACCGCCATACGGCACCAGCGCGAAAGCGACTACCACTGATTAATCGGAATCTGACCCCGATGGGTGGTGTGACAATGCACGCACCATGCTCGATTCCTACTTCATCGCCGCTGGGGCCATCGTCATCCTGGCCCTGGGGCTGGTGCACCTGCTCTACACCTTCGGCGGCAACAAGTTCGATCCGCGGGACGCGGCGCTGAAGCAGCGCCTGCAAGAGGTTCCGCCCGTCATCTCGCGCGAGACGACGATGTGGCGCGCCTGGATCGGCTTCAACGCCAGCCACGCGTTCGGTGCGATTCTCTTCGGGCTGGTGTACACCTACCTGCCGCTGGCGCACGCGGCCATGTTCTTCCAGTCACCTTTCCTCATCGGCGCGGGCCTGGCGATGCTGGCCGGCCTTGTGACGCTGGGGCGGCTGTACTGGTTCAGCATCCCACGCCGCGGAATCATCACCGCCACGGTGCTGTACGTGCTGGGGCTGGTGGTGCATTTCGCCTGAGCTTGACTGTGAGGGCCAATCGGCGCCTACAGGTCTGAAGGCTGGGTCTTGACGAACATGCGCTGCGTCGCTTCGAACCCGGGTTCGGCGTTGCCCTTGAAATCCGCGTCCCGAACGGCCATCAGACGCTCCAGATCCGACTCAACCCCGTCCTCGCGGATGCGGACCGGGCCCGCGATCACATCCGCGCTGCCGCCGGGCAGCAACGCGGCGCTCGGCTCGAGCGCGGGCGGCGGGTCGGCCGTCCAGGAGCCGGGGTGCGGCATAGCGGGACAAACGCTTTCATCCGGCAGCACGAATTGCCATGAGATGCCAAGCAGCCAGTCATGCGCGCTCGGCTCATACATCAGCACCCGGTTGACCAGGCTGTGTTGCAGCGCGACACCGTGAAGCATCAGCCTTGGGTCCCAATGCCTGATCGCCAACCGCCAATGCAGCCCGACCTCGCTGTGGCGGGAGGTCGCCGCGAGCGCGTCGGCGGTGATCCACGACGTGGGGATGCCGTGGCGCTGGAGCGACTCGCGAAGGGCCAGTTGCAGTATCTCCCGGCGTGCGGCGTTGTGGGAACGCGACGCGGTTTGGGTGCTGGGAGCATGAAGCCGGGATTGTTCCGCTTCACGTTCTGACGGTTTGGCACGGAAAGGCCATCCGAACAAGCTCATATTCTTATCCTCCTTGTTGCGCCGCAGTGCGGCCCCTCTCCTCGTGCCAGTGTGGATCAATCGGGGCATTTGCAGCACAATCGCGCACCGCAAAGGAGCCCACGCCATGATCGAAAAGCACCTCGACATCGTCACGGCCGACGGCGCGATGAACACCTTCGTCGTGCACCCCGTTGGCATGCAACCCTCGCCGGTGATTCTGTTCTACATGGACGCGCCAGGCAAGCGCGAAGAGCTTCACGACATGGCGCGGCGGCTCGCCGGAGCCGGCTTTTACGTCGTACTCCCTAATTTGTACTACCGCCGCACTAGGGATTACTGGCTGAAGGAACGCACGCCCGAGGCCATGACGGTGATGTTCGAGCACATGAACGCGCTGACGATCCCTATGACCGTGCGCGACACCGAAGCGATGCTTCGCTTCGTCGATTCGCAGCCCGAGGCGGACGGCACGCGCATCGGCGCGGTGGGCTACTGCATGAGCGGGCCCTTCGTGATGGCGGCCGCGGCGGCCTTTCCCGACCGGTTCAAGAGCATCGCCTCGATCCACGGCGCCAACATGGCGACGGGCCAAACCGACTCACCCCACCTGCTTGCGCCGAAGATCAAGTGCGAGAGCTACTTCGCGTGCGCCGAGATCGACAAGTGGGCGCCGAAGAAGGACATCGAGACGCTCGAGGCCGCGCTGGTGGCGGCCGGCACGCCGCACCGCATCGAGTGGTACCCGGGGGCGGAACACGGCTTCGTCTTCCCCCTGCGCACGGGCATCTATGACGCGCCGAGCGCGCAGCGGCATTGGGAGAGGTTGTTCGAGTTGTTCGGGCGGACGCTGAGATAACAAAAACAACCTTTGAGGCGTATTTTGCGTTAACTACCTTTTGGGAGTAACATCAATTTACCACCTTGAAGGAGTTTTCTATGTATGCCGTGGATACGCCGCAGCAGCTGCGAACCATCCTGCGCGCACTGCGCAAAGCGCGCTCGCTCACCCAGGCTCAATTGGGGGAACGCCTGGGCGTCAGCCAGAAACGCGTGGCAAGGATAGAAGCCGCACCTGAACACACCAGCTTCGACCAGATCGCCCGCATGGTCTCAGCCATGGGTGCGCGACTGATGATCGAGGAAGCGCCGGCCCACCGGGTCGCTGAACCCCCCGCCCCGTACGGGAGTGACACATGGTGACGCCGCGGCGTGCGGGGCGAGGCGCGCCCAACAATGGAAAGCTGGATGTCTGGACCAATGGAAACCTGGTTGGGCAATGGGAGCTCGTGAGTGGAGAGCACCGCTTCAGCTACGCAGAAAGCTGGATGAACTCCCCTGCCGGTAGGCAAGTCTCGCTGTCGTTGCCGTTCACCCCGGGGAACATGCCGCACCGCGGCGATGTGGTCCGGAATTATTTCGACAACCTACTGCCGGACAGCGACGCCATCCGCAGGCGATTGCAGGAGAAGTTCGCCACCCACAGCGCCGGGTCGTTCGACCTGTTGGCCGCGATCGGCCGTGACTGCGTCGGCGCGGTTCAGTTGATGCCCGAAGGAGCCGAGCCGTCGGGCTGGGATCGCATTGCCGCGCAGCCGCTTGACGATGCGGGCGTGGAGCATGCGATCGACACGGCGGTCGAGGCCGGCCACACACTGGGACAGGGCCATGAGGACGACTTGCGGATATCGCTGGCCGGCGCGCAGGAAAAGACCGCATTGCTATGGCACGAAGGCAACTGGTGCAGGCCGCTCGGTGCGACCCCCACCACACACATTTTCAAGCTGCCATTGGGCTTGGTGGGCAACATGCGCGCCGACATGAGCGGCTCGGTAGAGAACGAATGGCTGAGTGCACGCATTGTCGCCGAGCTGGGGTTGCCGGTTGCAGGATGTGAAGTCGCGAACTTCGGGCGACGCAAGGTCCTCGTTGTTGAACGCTTTGATCGTGCGCGTGTGACCGGGGTAGCCGGCCAGCCCTGGCTCGCGCGCTTGCCGCAGGAGGATTTCTGCCAGGCGCTCGGGCGGCCCAGCGCCTTGAAATACGAATCCGACGGCGGACCCGGCGTGGCCGACATACTTCGCCTGCTCGACACCAGCAGCCACGCCGAAACGGACAAACGCAACTTCGTGCTGGCCCTGCTCGCTTTCTGGTTGCTGGCCGCGACGGATGGCCACGCCAAGAACTTTTCGATCTTCCTGGAACGTGGCGGCGGCTACCGCATGACTCCCTTGTACGACGTGCTCTCCGCGTGGCCCATCATTGGCCATGGCCCGAACCACATCGCGCCGCAGCGGGCCAAGTTGGCAATGGCGCTTCGCTCGAAGAACGTTCACTCTCACTTGAGCGAAATCCAGACGAGACACTGGCAGGGCCTGGCGCTGAAGTCCGGCGTTCCGTTTGCCTTGATGACTTACCTCGTGGATCGCGTGCCTGCGGCACTGGACCAGGTCGAATCGCAACTGCCAGGCTCTTTCCCGGAAAAAATCTGGCGACCGATTCGCGCGGGCGTCCTCGCCCAGGCGCTGCGCTTCAGCGCGGGACTCGCATGACCCCGGCTCCAGGCACAAGCCCGAGCGCGGAGAACCCATCGGCCCATTTTGCCACCCGTCCTACAAACCGCTGGGCAACGTCGTTCATGGCATGGGCAAATTCCGGTGCGCGAATACCTGCGCGAAGGCAAATAGTCGCGCGCGTCAGAACCCCGCTACCTGCCCGTCACGGCGCGAGTCGCTGGCGGCGATGTAGCCTTCGCGCATCGGGTCGCCGGCACGCCAGATGAACTGGCCCGCGCCGAAATCCTGGTAGCTGTCGTTGATCACTTCCACCACGTGCCCGCGCTCCGACAACGCCTGCACCGTCGCCTTGTTCATCTGCTGTTCGACGTTGATCTCCAGGCCCGCGTTGTAGCGCCAGCGCGGCGCGTCGCACGCGGACTGCGGGTTCTGCTTGTAGTCGAGCATGCGCACCAGCGTCTGCATGTGGCCCTGCGGCTGCATGTTGGCGCCCATCACGCCATAGCTCATGACGGGCTGGCCGTCCTTGGTGAGGAAGGCGGGGATGATGGTGTGGAACGGCCGCTTGTTCGGCGCGATCTGGTTGGGGCCTTTGTTCAGGCTGAAACCGTGGCCGCGGTTCTGCAGGCTGATGCCGAAGTGCGGCTCCACGCAGCCGGAGCCGAAGCCCATGTAGTTGCTCTGGATGAAACTCACCATCATGCCGCTCTCGTCGGCGGTGGTGAGGTAGATGGTGCCGCCCTTCACGGGGTTGCCGGCGCCGAAATCCTGCGCCTTCTTCATGTCGATCAGCTTCGCGCGGCTGGCCAGGTAGGCGTCGTCCAGCATCTGCTCGGCCGTCACCTCCATGCTCGCGGGCTCGGCGACGTATTTGTACACGTCGGCGAAAGCGAGCTTCATCGCCTCGATCTGCAGGTGCTGCGAGTCGGGGCCGTCCACCGGCAGGCCCGCCACGTCGAACTTCTCCAGGATGCCAAGCGCGATCAGCGCGGCGATGCCCTGGCCGTTCGGCGGGATCTCGTGCAGCGTGTGGCCGCGGTAGTCGCGCGAGATGGGCTTGACCCACTCGGGTTTGTAGTGCGCGAAATCCTTCGCCGTGATGCTGCCGCCGTTCATCGCGGCAAACTGCTCGATGGCCTGCGCGATCTCGCCGCCGTAGAAGGCCGAGCCTTTGGTGTTGGCAATCGCGCGCAGCCCGCGGGCAGCGGACTTGAACTGGAACAGGTCGCGCACTTGCGGCGCCCTGCCCCAGGGCAGGAAGGCCTCTGCGAAGCCGGGCATGTGCTGCAACTCAGGCGTGGCCGCAGCCCACTTCTGCTGCACCACGACCGGCAGCAGGTAGCCGCGCTCGGCGATCTCGATGGCGGGCTCCATCAGGTCCGCGAAGGGCAGCTTTCCGAAGCGTTCGCTCATCGCCACCCAGCCCGCGACGGCGCCCGGCACCGTGACCGAATCAAAGCCGCGCTTGGGCGGCGTCTTCGCATCGGCGCCGTACTTGCGCTTGAAATGCTCGGGCGTCCACGCTGCGGGCGCGCGGCCGGATGCGTTGAGGCCATGCAGCTCCTTGCCGTCCCAGAGGATGGCGAAGGCATCGCTGCCCAAGCCGTTGCTCACGGGCTCGCAAATCGTCATCGCGGCGGCCGCGGCGATGGCCGCATCCACGGCATTGCCGCCCTTCCACATCATGCGCAGGCCCGCCTGCGCGGCCAGGGGGTGGGAGGTGGAGACGACGTTGCGCGCGAAGACGGGCAGGCGCGTCGTCGGATAGGGGTTGGTGAAATTGAAATTCATAATGTTTCTCTGAGGGTTTGTCATCCCGGGCTTGACCCGGGATCCATCTGGGCGCGCCACGATGGATACCGGATCCAAGTCCGGCATGACAGGTTTCACTCAACGGCTATTTTCCGCTCGATGATGATCTTCTTCCACTTGGCCCGGTCGGCCGCGGCCATGGTGGCGAACTGTTGCGGCGTGCCGCCCACCGGCTCGATGCCCAGGCGTGCAAGGCGGTCCTTCACATCAGCCTCTTGCAGGGCCTGGTTAAGCCCTACGTTGATGCGGCTCACCAATTCGGGCGCCATGCCCTTCGGTCCATACAGGCCGAACCAGGTGACTGACTCGTAGCCCGGCACTGTTTCGGAAATCGCCGGCAGGTCCGGCAAGAGGGGCGATCGCTTGAGCGACGTCATGCCGAGCGCGCGCAGCCGCCCTTCCTTCACGTGCGGCAGGCCGCTGGGCAGCGAGTCGAAGAGCACGTCGATCTTGCCGCTCACCAGGTCGGGGATGGCGAGCGCGGTGCCGCGATAGGGAATGTGGACGAGAAAGAGGCCCGTCTGTGCCTTGAAATACTCCGCCGTGAGGTGGACGATGGTGCCGTTGCCGCTGCTCGCGTAATTGAGCTTGCCGGGGTTCTTGCGCGCGTAATCGATCCACTCCTTCACCGTCTTCGCGGGCGAGGTGTTGGGCACCAGCATGATGCTGGGCGCATTGCCCACGTGCGAGATGGGCGTGAAGTCGGCGACGGCGTCGTACGGAAGCTTGCCGCCGAAGCTCGGGCCGATGCTGTGAGTGCTGCTGGTCGCCAGCAGCAGCGTGTAGCCATCGGGCTGCGCCTTGGCCGCGATGTCGGAGCCGATGGTGCCGCCGGCGCCGGGCTTGTTGTCCACGACGATGGTGGTGCCCAGCTTCTCGCCCAGCCTCTGCGAGACGGCGCGGGCAAAAATGTCCGTCGCGCCGCCGGCCGGGAAAGGCACCACCAGGCGGATCGGCCTGGAGGGGAAGGTTTGCGCCTGCGTGACGGCGCCAAACAGTGAAGCTGCGCAAAGCAGGAGGACTTGGACAAGTTTCATCGCGATTTCCCGAAGTTGGGCTGTAGCTTCCATTATCGAGCGCCCAAAGAAAAGCAAATGCGAATATTGCTTTACTCAAGATAAAGCAATTCTTTATGATGCCAGGCCATGAGCAGCATCCGCGTCCTCAAGACTTTCATCGCCGCCGCCAGCGAGGGCTCCTTCGCCGCAGCGGCGCACCGTGTCGCGCTGACGCAGGCGGCCGTGGGCCAGCAAATGCGCGCGCTGGAGGCAGACCTGCGCCGCCCCCTGTTCGAGCGCCAGGGCAAGTCCGTCGCGCTCAACGATGCCGGGCGCGAGTTGCTGCCGTCGGCGCGCAAGCTGGTGGCGCTGTACGACCAGATGCGGGCCGCGGGCGTCTCGCCCGAGCCGATGTCGGGCACCGTGCATCTGGGCGCTGTCGTGTCGGCGGTGCGGCCGCTGATCCAGGCGACCCTCTCGCTGAAGGCGCGACACCCGGGGCTTGATTTGCATGTCTCGGCCGCAAAGTCGATAGAACTGCTGGCGCGCGTCGAGGCCGGCGAGCTGGACGCCGCCATCGCGGTACGTGAGCCCGGGCAGTCACGCCCCGGCCTCGCGTGGACCACGCTGTACGAAGAGCCCATGGTGCTGCTTGCGCCCCGGGGTTCGGGCGAAGGCGGCATGCGGGCACTGTTGCAGCGCTACCCTTTCATCCGATTCGACCGCAGCCAGCACACGGGGCATCTCGTGCAGCGGACGCTGCGGCGGCTCAAGATGGAGCCGGACGACTTCCTGGAGTTGAACGCCATCGAGTCGATCGTCGACCTGGTGCGCGCGGGCCTGGGCGTCGCCATCCTGCCGCACCTGCAAGGCGGCCGCTGGGCGGCGGACACGCGGCTTCGCGTGCTGGAAATCCCCAAGGCCGAAGTGCGCCGTATCGCCTTCGTGCAGACGCGCGACTCGGCGCAGGCGCCGGTGGTCGGCGCGGTGATCCGCGAGCTGCAGTCGCGCTTGCAAGGCTAGTGTGCTGTCCCGTGAGTGACGCCCGACCGCTAGGCGAGCAAACGACGGTGTGTGGGCGGCGGGCCGTGGACGTCGGGTGGCCAATTCCGCTCGTGTCCCCCGCCGCCGGGAGGGCGGCTCCTCCTTGACCTCGCTGCATTGGCCACCCGCCATCCACGGCCCTTAGGCGACGTTGGCTCTTTCGACGCATCGAACACCCACACTGCTGGATGGATCAGGGCGGCGGGGCGCTCTACGTAGCGGAATCAAGGGGGAGCCGCCCTCCCGGCGGCGGAGGACATCCGCGGAGTAGAGCGCCCCGTCGCCCTGATCCCGCCCACCCTCAATGCGGTCAATGCAGACTATGAACTCATGGCACAGCCACTAAACTCGAACGCGCCCCATGAAAAAAGACCAGATAGAACCCTTCTTCGCCACGCTGCGCGCGGCCAACCCGCTGCCGACGACGGAACTTGAATTCACCACGCCGTTCGAGCTGCTCACGGCCGTGCTGTTGTCCGCGCAGGCGACGGATGTCGGCGTGAACAAGGCGACGCGAAAGCTGTTCCCGGTGGCCAACACGCCGCAGGCCATCCTCAACCTCGGCCTGGAAAAGCTCGAGGACTACATCAAGACCATCGGCCTGTACCGCACCAAGGCACGGAACCTGATGAAGACCTGCGAGATTTTGGTGCGCGAGCACGGCGGCAAGGTGCCGCGCACGCGCGAGGCGCTGGAATCGCTGCCCGGCGTGGGCCGCAAGACGGCCAACGTGGTGCTGAATGTCGCGTTCGGCGAAGAGACGCTGGCGGTGGACACGCACATCTTTCGCGTGGCCAACCGCACGGGCCTGGCGCCCGGCAAAAATCCGCTGGAGGTGGAACAGGCGCTGATGAAGCGTGTTCCCAAGGAATACCTGGCCGACGCGCACCACTGGCTCATCCTGCACGGCCGTTACGTTTGCGTCGCGCGCACGCCCCGCTGCTGGGAGTGTGCCGTGATCCAATATTGCGACTACAAGCCCAAGACGCCCCCGCCGGGGGCGACACGCTGACTGCAATTTGACCGCACCGAGGTGGCCATGGAACAAAGCGAATTCGAGAAGATGCTGGCCCTGTACAGCGACAACATCAACGGCCTGATGGACAACCAGCTGGCGCTGACGGCGCAGGTGCAGGTGCTGCAGGCAGCCCTTGCCTCGTTGCTGCTGCAACAGCAAGACAAGCCGAGGCTGCTGGCCACGTTCCAGCAATACATGAAGATCTCCAAGCAGGCCGCGCCGCAACTGGCCGGCCGCATGGAAGGCCTCGAGGCCGGCATGCTCGCGCTGCTGGGCCAGCACCAGGCGTGACCGTCCGAAGGGTCAATCAGGTTGTGCCTTGCACCGCCCACGCACGCGCGCCGAGCGTGATGCTTCCGTCAGGCTGCACCGGCAGGCGCACCTTCAACTCGTCGCGGATGCGTTCTTGCATCGCCGGCTCGAGCTTGGCCAGGTAGGTGGGCGCCGCGCCCTGCTTCCCCAGGAACGGCGTCCAGAAGTCATCGAAATCGCGAAACACCATCGGGATGTCGATTGCGCGAGTGGACACCTGCTTGAGCCTTTGCGCCTCGAAAAGCGCCTGCAGCGGACCGGGGTTGCAGATCGGGAAGCGTTCGGCCTGGTCGAGGCTGGCGTCGTTCGGGTTCAGCGCGATGGCCACATCCCAGAAGTGCCGCATCATCTGCATGCCGCCCGCGTAGTCCCACACATAGGCGGCGACGCGGCCGCCGGGGCGCGTCACGCGGCGCATCTCCCGCACCATCGCCGCGCCATCGGGCACGAAATTCAGCACCAGCCCGGAGACGGCGGCGTCGGCGGATTCATTTGCCCAGGGTAGCGAGGTCGCGTCGCCCACCTCGAAGGCGGTGCGCGAGTCGGCGATGCGGCGCCGCGCGACGGAGACGAACGCCTCAGCGCGGTCGATGCCAGTGACCGACACAGGCTCGCAGCTTCGCATGATGAGCTCGGTGAGCGCGCCCGTGCCGCAACCCACGTCGACCCAGCGCAGGCCCTGCGGCATGGCCAGCCAGTCGATGAACTGGGCGGCCACCGGCCGGCTCCAGCGGCCGACCCAGCCATCGTAGGCGTCGCCGGAGTCCCAGGCTTCCTTGGTCTGCTCGGTCATCGCTTCCTCCTTTGCGCCGTGCGAAGCGCGAGCCAGTTTAGGCGCGCTCGCCCAGCGCGGCAAGCCGCCTACAACCCGCGCCAGCCCCCACCCAGAGCCTGGATCAGCGCGACGGCCGCGACCTGGCGGTCGGACTGCGCCTGCACGAGCGCGCGGCGCGCGTTCTGCGCGGTGACCTGCGCCGTGACGACTTCGGTGTAGCCCACCTGCCCGGCCTGGTAGCGGTTGAGCACCTGCTGCTCGACGAGATTGGCCGCTTGCGCCGCCTGCTGACGCAGCACCAGTTGCGATTGCAGGATGCGCGAGGCGACCAGCTGGTCCTCCACATCCTGGAAAGCCGAGAGCACCGTCTGCCGATAGCGCGCCGAGGCTTCATCGAGCCCGGCACGCGCGCCTTCGACGCGTGCCCCGGTGGCGCCCGCGTTGAAGATCGTCTGCGCGATCGAAGCCCCCAGCGACCACACCAGCGCCGACGCGCTGAACAGGTCGCCGATGCTGGCTGCCGCCAGCCCCGTGCTGCCTGACAACCGCAAGCTCGGGTAGTACGCGGCCTGCGCGATGCCGATCTGCTCGTTCGCCGCGGCCACGCGACGCTCCGCCGCGGCGATGTCGGGCCGACGCTGCAGAAGCGTCGACGGCACGTCGAGGGGAATATCCGGCACCACGCCCGCCCACACCGGACGCAGCGCGATGCTGAAGTTGGACGGCGCCTTGCCCACCAGCACGGCGATCGCATGCTCCAGCACGGCGCGTTGCCGCTCCAGGCCGAGCTGCTCGGCCTGCGCGTTGGCAAGTTGCGTCTGCGCCTGCAGCACGTCGGTGCGGGCAGCGATGCCCGCGTCGTAGCGGTTCTGCGCGATCTTCAGCGTGCGCTGGTAGCCGGTGATGGTCTCGGCCTGCAGCGACAGCGCCGTGTCCAGCTCGCGCAGGTTGAAGTAGTTGCCGGCCAGCTCGCCCTGCGCCGACAGCTTGGCCGCCTGCAGGTCCGCGAGGCTCGCTTGCGCACCGGCGCGCGAACTCTCGACGCCACGGCGCAGACGGCCCCACACATCGGGCTCCCAACTACCGCCGATGCCCACCTGGTAGCTGCCGCGGGCGGGCGTGTCACCACGGCCCCCGCTGCGGTTGGCGCCGACGTCCAGGCTGACCGTCGGGAACAGCGTCGCGCGCTGCTCGGCGACGAGAGCGCGCGCCTGGGCATAGGCAGCGACCGCGGCGGCGACGTTCTGGTTGGACACTTCGACCTGGGAAGCCAGCGCGTTGAGCTCCGCATCACCGAACAGCTCCCACCACGGGCCACGCTCCAGCGTGTCGGCGGGCACGGCGCGCACCCATTCGCCGCGGCCTTCCTTGAAAGCGACTGGCGTTTCGACGGCGGGTGTCTGATAGGTCGGCCCCACCGCGCATGCGGTCACCAGCAACCCACCGAGGACAACAGCCAATACGGGGGCCACCGCGGAACCGGCTTTGCCGGGCCGCTGGTGGCGCCCCCTTGAGGGGGGGGCGCCGAAGGCGCTTCGGGGGGGAAAGTTCTTCATATCGGTCTCGGCTCCTCGTGCCGCCCCAGCTGCCGCTCCAGCGGGCTGCGGCGGCGCAGCTTGTCCAGCAGCAGGTACACCACCGGCGTCGTGAGCAACGTGATCACCTGGCTCGCGATCAGGCCGCCGATGATGGAAATGCCCAGCGGCCGGCGCAGCTCGGCGCCTTCGCCGAAACCGATCGCCAGCGGCAGAGCGCCCAGGCCCGCGGCCAGCGTGGTCATGAGGATGGGGCGGAAGCGCAGCAAGCAAGCCTCTCGCACCGCCGCATAGGGAGAAAGCCCGCGCGAACGCTCAGCATCCAGCGCAAAATCGATGATCAAAATCGCGTTCTTCTTCACGATGCCGATCAAAAGGAACAGGCCGATGAGCGCAATGATGGACAGCTCCATCTTGAAGATCAGCAATGCCAGCACGGCGCCCACGCCGGCGGACGGCAATGTCGAAAGCACGGTGATGGGGTGCACCAGGCTCTCGTACAGGATGCCGAGGACGATGTAGATGACGACCAGCGCCGCGAGGATCAGCATCGGCTGCTCCTTCTGCGATTCCTGCGCCGCCCGCGCCGTGCCCTGGAAGCTTCCGCGCACGTTGATCGGCAAGCCGATCTCGGCCTCGGCCTGCCGCACTGCATCCTGGCCGTCCGCCAGGTTCCGGCCTTCCGCCAGGTTGTAGGAGATGGTGGTGGCAAGTTCCGCGTCCTGGTGGTTCACCGAGCTGGCCGTCGGCCGCTGCGAAAACTTCGCGATGGCCGACAGCGGCACCATCGTGTCGGCGGAGCTGTTCACGGCCTGACCGGTTGCCTGGTCGCGCAGTGCGGGGTTGACGGATGTACTCGCGCTCGCGGCCGTCGAAGTGCCGTTCGCCGTCGAATTGTGCGGCGTGGTGATGCTGCCCGTGCTGCCGCGCGCCGGCACGTAGATGTCCTTGAGCGCCTCGGGGCTGCGCGTGTACAGCGGCGCCACGCCCAGGATCACCCGGTACTGGTTCAGCTCGTCGTAGATCGTTGCCACCTGGCGCTGGCCGAAGCCGTTGTACAGCGCGTTGTCGACGTCACGCGAGTTGATGCCCAGGCGCGAAGCCGAATCCTTGTCCACCTCCACGAACACTTCCACGCCGTTCTCCTGCTGGTCGGTGTCCACGTCCACCAGCGCGGGTTGCCGCTTCATTGCCTCGGCCAGCCGGGTGGCCCAGTTGCGCAGGTCGTCGATGTTGTCGCTCTTGAGCGTGTACTGGTAGGTGCTGCTGCTCTGCCGGCCGCCCATGCGCAGGTCTTGCACCGGGTTGAGGAACAGGCTCACCCCGGTCACCTGCGCCAGCTGCGGGCGCAGCCGCGCGATCACGGCCTGGCCCTTGTCCTCGCGGTCGCGCTTGAGGTTGACGAACAGGAAGCCGCCGCCCGCGCGGCCACCGCCGGTGAAGCCGACCACGGTGTCCACTGCCGGATCGGCCCGGATGATGTTGACCAGCTGCCGAAGCTTCTCCTGCATCGCCTGGAACGAAATGCTCTGGTCGGCGCGCAGGCCGCCCTGGATCTGCCCCGTGTCCTGCTGCGGGAAGAAGCCCTTGGGCACCATGACGAACAGGTAGGCGTTCAGGCCGATCACCAGCGCCAGGATCAGCAATACCAGCCACTGCGCGGCCAGCGCCCAGTCCAGGCTGTGCTCGTAGACGCGCTGCATCCATGCAAAGCTGCGTTCGAAGAAGCGGGAGACGGGGCCCGGCTTCTTCTGGTGCGCGTCAGGGCGCAGCAGCCAGGCGCACATCATTGGCGTCGTCGTGAGCGAGATGACAAGGGAGATCAGCACGGCCGCCGACAGCGTCACCGCGAACTCCCGGAACAGCCGCCCGACCTGCCCGCCCATGAACAGCAGCGGGATGAACACCGCCACCAATGACAGGCTGATCGAGAGCACGGTGAAGCCCACCTCCTTCGCGCCCAGCAGCGCCGCCTTGAATCGGTCCATGCCGGCCTCGATGTGGCGGCTGGTGTTCTCCAGCACCACGATGGCGTCGTCCACCACGAAACCGGTGGCCACGGTCAGCGCCATCAGGCTCAGGTTGTTCAGGGAGAAACCCAGGAAGTACATCACGCCGAAGGTACCCAGCAGCGAGACGACGGTGGCCACCGCGGGGATGATGGTGGCCCGCACGCTGCGCAGGAACGCGCTGACCACCAGCACCACCAACACGATGGCGATCAGCAGGGTCACCTCTACCTCGTGCAACGAGGAGCGGATGGAGTGCGTGCGATCGGTCGCCACCTGCAGCTTGATATCGCTGGGCAGCTGGCCCTGCAGCTCGGGCAGCATCGCGCGGACCTGATCCACGGTTTCGATGGCGTTCGCGCCGGGTTGGAGCGTCACCAGGACGATCACCGCCGGCTCGCCGTTAAAAAGGCCCAGCGTATTGATGTTCTCGACGCTGTCGTTCACCTCGGCGATGTCGGTCAGCCGGATCGCCGCGCCGTTGCGCCAGGCGACCACCAGGCCGCGATAATCCGCCGCCGTCGGCCGCTTCTTGTCTGCCGAACCGGTGCCGGTGTAGATCTGCAGCTGCCGCCCTGCCCCTTCAATCGTGCCCTTGGGCCGGTTGGCGCTGCTGGCCTGCAGGGCGGCGCGCACGTCCTCACTGCTGACGCCGTAGCGGCTCAGCGCGAAGGGCAGCAGGTCCACACGCACGGCCGGCAGCGAGCCGCCGCCCAGCTCCACGTCGCCGACGCCCTGCACCTGCGCGATTTTTTGCTGCACGATGTTGGAGACGGCGTCGTACACCTGGCCGGGCGAGCGAGTGGGCGACGTGAGCGCGAGGATCACCACCGGCGCCGCCGAGGGGTTGGCCTTGCGGTAAGTCGGGTTGCTGCGCAGCGTGGCGGGCAAGTCGCCCCGGGATGCGTTGATGGCGGCCTGCACCTCGCGTGCCGCCGAGTCGATCTTGCGGTTCAGGTCGAACTGCAGGCTGATGCGCGTCGATCCGTTGCCGCTGTTGGACGTCATCTCATTGACGCCCGCGATGACGCCGAGCCTTCGCTCCAGCGGCGTCGCGACGCTGGTGGCCATCGTGTCCGGGCTCGCGCCGGGCAGGTTCGCGCTGACGCTGATCACGGGGAAGTCCACTTGCGGCAGCGGCGCCACGGCCAGCATGAAGAAGGCCGCGATGCCGGACAGGGCGATGCCGATGGTCAGCAGCACGGTGGCGACCGGGCGGCGGACGAAGGGGGCGGAGAGGTTCATGCTGTCTCTGCTGCCTCTGTCATGCCGGACTCGATCCGGCATCCACGTCGGCGCGGCCGGATGGATTCCGGGTCGAGCCCGGAATGACATCCTTTTTTCCCCACTTCCGCCCCAACGCATCGAACCCGAGATAAATCACCGGCGTCGTGAACAGCGTCAACATCTGGCTGACGATCAGCCCGCCGAATATCGCAAGCCCCAGCGGCCGGCGCAGCTCCGCGCCCTCGCCCCAGCCCAGCATCAACGGCACGGCGGCGAACAGCGCGGCCAGCGTCGTCATCAGGATCGGCCGGAAGCGCAGCAGCGCGGCCTGGTGGATCGCCTCGCGCGGGCTCTTGCCTTCGGTGCGCTCGGCGTCGATGGCGAAGTCGATCATCATGATCGCGTTCTTCTTGACGATGCCGATCAAGAGGATGATGCCGATGATGCCGACCACGCCGAGGTCCTGCCCACTGATCATCAAGGCCAGCAAGGCGCCGACGCCTGCCGAGGGCAACGTAGAGAGGATGGTGAGCGGGTGGATGTAGCTCTCGTAAAGCACGCCCAGCACGATGTACACGCACACCACCGCGGCGAGGATCAACCACAGCTGGTTGGACAGTGAGCTCTCGTACGCGCCCGCAGCACCCAGGAAGGTCATCGTGACACCGGCGGGCAGCTTCAAATCGCGTGTCGCCTCGCGGATCGCATCGACCGACGTGCCCAGCGAAACGCCGGCGGCGGTATCGAAACCGATCGTCGTCGCCGGGTATTGCGCGACGTGCGTGATCTGCAGCGGTGCGCGGCGTTCCACGATGTTGGCCACCGCGGACAGCGGCGTGGCGTCGCCCGACGCCGTGCGAAGCTGCACCGAGCCGAGCGTGGCGGGCGTGGCAGCGGCGTCGGGCCGCGCCTCCAGGATGACGCGGTACTGGTTGGTCTGCGTGAAGATGGTCGAGACGATGCGCTGGCCGAAGGCGCTGTACAGCGCGGCGTCGATGTCGGCGGCGGAGATGTTCAGGCGCGCCGCCGTGTCGCGGTCGATGTCCACGTAGACGGCCGCGCTGGACGCGTCTGCATCCGTCACCACATTGCGCACCTGCTTGACCGACTGCAGCTTCTGCGTGAGGCGCGTGGCCCATTGCGTGACGGTGGCAGTGTCGGCGCCTTCGAGCGCCAGGCGGTATTGCGTGGGGCCGGTCTCTGCATCGATGGTCAGGTCCTGCGTGGGCTGGAGATAGAGCGCGATGCCGGGCACGCGCTGGGCGCGCTCGCGCAGCCGGTCCATCACCTTCTGCTGGTTGCCGTGGCCGCTCTTCAGGTTGATCAGCATGCGGCCGGTGTGCAGCATGGTGTTGTTGGCGGCGTCCACGCCGACGAAGCTGCTCAGCGTTTCGACATCCGGGTCCTCCATCAGCAGGCGCGCGACTTCCTGCTGCAGCTGCGCCATCCGCGTGTACGACACCGATTGCGCCGCTTCCACGCGCGCCTGCAACTGGCCTGTGTCCTGCGTGGGGAACAAGCCCTTGGGGATCCAGATGTACAGCAGCACGGTGAGCACCAGCGTGGCCAGCGCCACCAGCAGCGTGGCGCGCTCGCGCTCCAGCACCCATTGCAGCCAGCGGTCGTAATGCGCCACCAGGGCGTCGAAGCGCCGCTGCATCGCGCCGCCCCAGCCCTTCTCGCCGCCCGGGTGGGCCGTGAGCCAGCGGGCGGACATCATCGGCACCAGCGTCAGGGAGACGACGGCGGAAATCAGGATGGTGATCGCCAGCGTCACCGCGAACTCGCGGAAGAGGCGCCCCACCACATCGCCCATGAAGAGCAACGGGATCAGCACGGCGATCAGCGACACCGTCAGTGAAATAATCGTGAAGCCGATCTCGCTCGCGCCCTTGAACGCCGCTTCCATCGGCGGCTCGCCGTTCTCGATGTGTCGCGAGATGTTCTCGATCATCACGATCGCATCGTCCACCACGAAGCCGGTGGCAATCGTCAGCGCCATCAAGCTCAGGTTGTTGAGCGAGTAACCCAGAAGGTACATCGCCCCGCAAGCCCCGACCAGAGAGATCGGCACCGCGAGGCTGGCGATCAGCGTCGCGCGCGGGCTGTGCAGAAAGGCGAAGATCACCAGCACCACCAGCACCACGGCCAGCACCAGCTCGATCTGCACGTGGTGCACCGAGGCGCGGATGCCTGTGGTGCGGTCGCTCAGCACGTCCACCCGCATCGCGGCGGGCAAGCCGGCCGTCAGCTCCGGCAAGCGCTCCTTGATCGCGTCCACCGTGGCGATCACATTGGCGCCCGGCTGGCGCTGCACGTTCAGGATGATCGCGGGCTTGAGCTTGCCGTCGATGGCTGCCCATGCGCCGAGCTTCACGTTCTCGGCGCTCTCCACGGCCTGCGCCACGCTGGACAGACGAACCGGCGCACCGTTCTTGAACGCGACGATCAGGTTCTGGTAATCGGCCGCCGCGACGAGCTGGTCGTTGGAGTTGATGGTGTAGGCGCGCGTCGGCCCGTCGATGCTGCCCTTGGCGCTGTTGGCATTGGCCGCGGTGATCGCCGTGCGCACGTTGTCCAGGGTGAGGCCGTACGAAGCCAGGGCGCGCGTGTCGACCTGGATGCGCACAGCAGGCCTCTGCCCGCCCGAGAGCGTCACCAGGCCCACGCCCGTCACCTGGCTGATCTTGAGCGCAAGCCGCGTGTTGGCAATGTTCTGCACTTCCGTCAGGGGCAAGGTGTCCGACGTGATGGCCAGTGTCAGCACGGGCGCGTCGGCGGGGTTGACCTTGGCATAGATCGGCGGCGCGGGAAGGTCCGCAGGCAACAGCGACGAGCCCGCGTTGATCGCGGCCTGCACCTGCTGTTCGGCGACATCCAGCGCGAGGCCGAGGCCGAACTGCAGCGTGACGATGGACACGCCCGCCGCGCTGGTGGAACTCATGCGCGAGAGGCCCGGCATCTGGCCGAACTGCCGCTCCATCGGCGCGGTGACGGTCTGTGCCATCACTTCCGGGCTCGCGCCCGGATACAGCGTTTGCACCTGGATCGTCGGGTAGTCCACCTGCGGGAGCGCCGACAGCGGCAGGAAGCGGAAGCCCAGCACCCCGGCCAACACGATGGCCAGCATCAGCAGCGAGGTGGCGACCGGCCGCAGGATGAAGGGGCGCGACGGGCTCATGGCGATGAAGAAGCCGGTGCCTGCGCTGCGTCGCGGCGGCGGCGCCTCTCACCGCCCTCACCGCTCGCGCCGCCCATGCGGCGCTGGCCGGCGGAAGCCTGGGGCGGACCACCGGGCGCGGCGCCCGGCAGCACCACCCGCGAACCGTCGCGCAGCCGGTCGGCGCCTTCGGTGATCACACGCTCGCCAACCTGAAGGCCTGTGGCGATCTGCACCTTGTCCACAGTGGCCTGCCCGCGCGTGACCGGCCGCAACGCGACGGTCTGGTCGTCCTTCAACACGAAGACGTAGTCGCCTGTATTGCCATGCCGCACCGAGGCCACCGGCACGACCACGGCGTCCTTGATCGTGCGCACGTTCAGCTGCACGTTGACGAACTGGCTCGGGAAGAGCGCCAGTCGAGTGTTGTTGAAGCGCGCCTTGGCGCGCACCGTGCCGGTCTGCGTATCGACCTGGTTGTCCAGCGCTGCGAACACGCCCGTGTCGAGCACGGTGGTGCGCGTGCGGTCCAAGGCCTTGGCCTCCATGAACGCGCCCGCGTTCTGCTGCAGCATGGGCGCCTGGTCCTGCGGGATCGCGAATTCCACGTCGATGGGCGAGATGGCCGTGATCAGCGCCACGCCGTTTGCGTCGCTGGTGCTGACCACGTTGCCCACGTCCACGGTGCGCATCCCCACGCGGCCCGCGAGCGGCGAGACGATCCGCGTGTAGCCCAGGTTCAGGCGCGCCGTGCCCTCGTTTGCCTTGGACATCACCACGGCCGCTTCGAGTTGCTTGACCAGCGCTGCCTGTGTGTCCACTTCCTGCCGCGCTATTGAATCCTGCTGCAGCAGCGTGCGAAAGCGCTGCAACGTCACCTTGGCGGCTTCCAGTTGCGCCTCGTCGCGCATGCGCTGGCCCGAGGCCTGCTGCAGCGCCATCTGGAACTGGCGCGGGTCGATGAGGGCGAGCAGCTCACCCTTCTTCACCATCTGCCCTTCCTTGAACAGCACCTGCTGCAGCACGCCCGAGACTTGCGGGCGCACGCGCACCGTCGCCTGGGGCACCACGGTGCCCAGGGCATCGATGACGATGGGGATGTCGGCGCGTTCGGCGACGGCAATGCCGACAGTCGTCGCGGGGCCGCGACCACCTGCGCCGCCTGCGCGCCTACCGGCGCCCCCGCCGCCGGGACGGCTACCCTCGGCTACAGCCGGTGCGTCCGGGTGCGTGAGCTCCCAGGCCAGCCAGCCGACACCGGCGACAACCAGCACGGCGATCACGCTGCCAATGAGGGTGGCCCGCCGGCCAAGCCGCCGCCGCGCGGGTTCACCGGGTGGGGGAGTCACTGGGGCATCGGGATTCACTGGCGGCTGCGCATCCATCACTGTCCTTGTTCTGGCCGGCAGCCGCCTTCACATCCGAGGCGCTCGCCCGCTCTTGTAGCGTGAGCGCAGTCCCACCGAAGAGCCATCGGTGAGCTGCGCTATGCAGTGTAGGCGCGGTCCTGCAACCGATCGGCGCATTTACCGAGGTTTACCTGGGCTTCACGAGGCGTGCACATGTGTCGCGTGCGCCGGTTCTAGCGCAGCATGTGAAAGTTCAACAATCGCGTCGCGATCACGGTCTCGGCGAGGAAGCACACGAGCGCCATGAGGAAGCACACCACCCCGAGCAGGAAGCCGCCGATCGCGAACTTGTTGATCTGGAACGCGGTGGTCTCGCCCAGGAACAGCACGATGATCGTGACGCCGATCAGGAAGGCGCAGGAGGTGAGCAGCGCGATGCTTGCGTTGGCCAGGCGCCCGCGCATGCGCAGTTCCGCCAGTTCGGCGTAGGCCCGCCGCAGGTACTCATCGTCGGTTGTCGCGCGCGCCCGGTCCTCCACCAGCCGGGCCCGGTCGATGATGCGAGCGAGCCGCCCCGCCACGGCGCCGATCATTCCGGAGACCGCCGTCAGCAAGAATACCGGCGCAATAGCCAGCTGGATTCCGTGCGTCACGGTACTCGCGTCGATCTGAAAAGCCATGGTCAGTCCTCGATCCTGATTTCGTACATCGCGTCGCCCATGTAGCGGTTGGGGCCGAAGGCCGCTGCCACCGCGGCCGTCTCCGCCGCCTGCCACTGGTCGAAGACGGCTTGCTCGGCGTCGGTCAGCGTGTCCGGTGGCGGCGCTTCGCCATAGGCACCGACGATCCGCAGGTACGCCGCATAAACCGGCGCAACCAGTTCAGCGTCGCCCAGCGTTTCTTCGAGCACCTTGCGAAAGCGCGCTTCCGCCGCGCGCCGCTCTTCGGGCGGCACGTCGGCTTCGTACAGAATGAGGGAGTAAGGCATGGGACTGCGTTGGACGGATTATCGGCCAGCTCGTCAGGCGTTCGCCCAAGCCGGTTATCCTCTCACAAAGTCATGAACACGCGCCACGCCACTCCCGACAAGGAACAGATCGCTCTGCTCGAGCCCTTCGACCGCCTGGGGCTGGACCGCATCCGCCTCGTCGCAACCGCGAGCGATGCGCACGACGCGCACACCGAACTGTCGGCCAGCGACGCGTGGGGCTTCGACACGGAGTCCAAGCCCACGTTCTTCAAGGACCAGGTTTCAGAAGGGCCGCACGTGGTGCAGCTGGCGACGCTGGACAAAGCCTGGGTGTTCCAGCTGCATGACCTGGAGTGCCGTGCCGTGGTGGCGCACCTGCTCGCGCACCCGAAGTCCACCAAGGCCGGCTTCGGCCTGGGCGACGACAAGAAGCGCATTGCCAGCAAGCTGGGCGTCGAGCCCGTGGGCGTGCTGGAGCTCAACACGATCTTCCGCGAGCGCGGTTATCGCAAGGACATGGGCGTGAAGGGCGCCGTCGCGGTGATGTTCAACCGGCGCTTCATCAAGTCGCGCAAGGCGACCACCTCGAACTGGGCCAACCCGCGCCTCACCGAGGCGCAGCTGATCTACGCGGCGAACGACGCTTACGCCGCCCTGCGCGTGTACCACGCGCTTAACGCGTAGCGGTCAGCTCTTGTTCGGGTTGTTGGGGCGGCTGTCGTCGCGGTTGCGCACGCCGTCGCCGTCGCGGTCACCACGGCGCCACTGGCCGCGCCTGAGTTCCCACTGTCCGTTGCGCTCGACCCAGCGGTCGGCATCCCAATGCTGGCCGCGGCGTGCGCGCATGTAGTGCCCCGCCACCCAGACATGCTGCCCGCGGCGCCATTCCCAATGGCCCGGCGCCCAGACATGGCCCCGCCGTGCCTGGGGGACCGCTTCCTGGCGCGGCTCGGGCGGTGCTTCGCGGATGATGATGGTCCGCGCGACCGAGGTCAGCGGCACGCTGGCGAAGGAAGCCGCGATCAGGCCGGCGAGAAGAATTTTCTTGAACATGGAGTTCCCTAAAAGGGTACGCGCGTCGGGATTGAGCGCTCCGCTGTCCAACGCCATAGCCTGCGCGGCGTTGACCCGCCGTTCGTAGGACAACAGCGCGACAATGAACCTAGTCCTCGAGTTCGCCCGGCTCTGGCTTGCCCTCACCCTCGCCCGCCGGCCGCGCCTTGCGGTGGCCGGGCTTGGCCAGGATCTCCACGTAGACTTTGTCGGCGCCTTCCTTTGCGGCGGCATCGACCAGGCCGATGATGCTATTGAGGTGCGCGGATTCCGCGGTGTCGGGCGTGATGCCGAGCTTGCAGTCGAAATCCCAGTAGTCCGCGCCCGCGGGCACATCGCGCCGCCGCTCTCGCCTCACGTACTTGCGGATCTCGTGCTTCACCGCATCGAGCACGCGATCGCGGTTCTTGCCTTCGACGCTGAGCTGGAACGTTTTTTTCATGCGCGATGGTAACGCTTCATGCGAAGGTGACTCGCAGCGGCGACAGCGGTGCATCGAAGGCCGCCGTCCACTGCTGGCCGGCTGCCACCGGCCACGCGTCGGTCCAGGTACCTGTCGTGACCACGTCGCCGGGCTGCAGGTCGGTCGCGCCGGGGCAATCGCGCAGCGCCTGCAGGAAATGGTGCAACGCGCGCAGCGGCCCGTCGAGCACGTTGGCGCCGGAGCCGGTTTCCACCACCTCGTCACCGCGCTTGAGCGACACGCGCGCATCCGCCAGGCGTTGGTCGAATTCGTGGGCATCACGCCCGACCTGCGCGGGCGGAACTTTCGCGCCGACAAGCAAGCGCGCATGCAACCCGCAATCGGCCACGGTATCCCCAGCGGTGAACACCCAGCCCGGCATGTGCGATTGCACGATCTCGAAGCCGGCCGCCACCCATGCGATGCAGCGGAACAGGTCTTCGAGCGACGCGTTGGCGGGCGGCGTCGCCGCCATGCCGAACACGGCCTCGGGCTCCAGGCGCGGCTCGCAGGTACCGGCCAGAGACACGGTGCCTTCACCCTCGCAGAACGTGACGGTCGTGCTCCACACCGAGCCCCAGATCGGCGCGAACACCTGGTAGCGCGGCCAGATATTGCGGTTGGTGAATCCCACCTTGTAGCCCACGGGCCGTTCGCCGCGCGCGATGCGCAACTGCCGCACGGTGAGCGCGCGCTCGTACGCGGCGGGCACGTCCAGCTCGCAGCCGTACGGCCAGGGCAAGCCGCTGTCCCAGTGGGACAGGATTTGTTCCGGTGTCAGGGTGTTCATTCCTCCACTGTAGACGAGCCGCGAAAGCGGTGATCAGCGCATGTTCGGCATTGCCGACCCGGCCACCATCTGAAGGCCGGACCGGCTATATCGCGCGGCCTGCACCTGGCCGTCGAGCAGGGCCGCCTCCTGCGCACCGATGCGCGCGTTGGCAATGTGCCGCTTCGTCTCGATCGGCAGTCGTTCGGTGTTGCGGCCGTTCCAGGCCGCGCGGCCGCGGCTGGAGAGGTTGTAATAGATCGACACGCCCTCGCGCAGCCTCGAGGCGCGGTCGTCCTCGGCGAGCTTCAGGCCGGCGATCCGCGAGGCGCTCCACTGCGCGGCTTCCTTCATATGCTCCGCCGCGATGTGCACCGACTCGACCACGTCGTTGGGGTTGCGCAGGCCCAGCGCGCGGGCCGTGGCGGGCTCGAACTGCGCGATGCCCAGGTTCGGTGTTCCGTCCTTGCTCTGGCCCGTACGCGGCACCCAGGACGTCTCGGCGGTGATGATGCCGTACACATCGCGCCAGCCAAGCCCCACCTCGTGCAGGCCCGCGCGTTTCGCCGCCGATTTGGCAAGCAGCAGGCGCGACGAGTGATCGGGGGTGGCATAGCTGTTGTCGCCCAGACGGGTCTGCACCCAGCGAATGCTGGAGCGCAGCCGGGCGTAGTAGCCTTCCTCGCTGCGTGCGGCTATGGTGACGGTCGGCAGCTCGATAACGGACTCCACCGCGCGGGACGTGACGCCAGGCGGATGGATGAGCTTGAGAGGCACCTGATTGGGGCCGCGCAGGTCACGCGCAATCAGGCATGCCAGCCCGACAGTGGTGAAGCCGGCTATAGCGGCATAGACGGGCAGAGATGCACGAGCACGAACCATGTAGTCCCTTTCTTACGAACATAAGGGACAGTGCCTGCATGGCTGAAGTTCAGCGATATTGCAGTTTCTGCGGCCGATGGGCCGATTTGCGCGACAAATTACTCATCGACGAGCGCATTCCGGGCCTGCATCTGCCTTTCGGAGATAGGCGATAAGGTCGGCCCGGTCCTGCGCATCGAGCACGCCGTCGTAGGTCATGCTGGTGCCGGGTACCACGGCCATCGGCTTGGCGAGGAAGCGATCCAGGGCCTTTTCGTTCCAGATGAGCTTCGAATTCTTCATCCCATCCGTGTACAAAAAGCCGGGCACGCTGCCTGCGCGGCGGCCGAGCAGGCCGCAATGCCGCGGGCCCACCCGGTCGCTTCCAAGCGCGTGACAGGCGGCGCAGCGCGCATAAAGCTGCTCGCCACGCGCCGCATCGGCGGCTTCTGCCGGCGCGGCGGCGATAGCGAGCGTCGCCGCCACAGCCATGCCCGCAGCCAGCGGCCTCATGCCATGAAGGCCGACGGCACCGGGACTTCGCCCAGTGCCTGGCGCAGCACGGCCCAGTGCATGGCCTCGTCGCCCAAAATGCTCGCCGCCGCCTTCGCCAGGTCCCGGTTACCGAACAGCGGGACAGCGCCCAGATAGGCGCTGACGGCGCCCTGCTCCAGCTTCGCCGCGAACTTCAACACGGCGGCCTGCGATGTCAGCTGCTCCACGGGGAAGTCGTATTTCGCCTTCGCCGCCACCGGCTTGCCACCGAGCTTTTGCACCGTCTTCGCGAGCATGTCCGCATGCTCCCTATGGTGGCCCTGGAAGGTGACGGCCAAGTCGAGCACGGGCTTTTGCAGCAGCTTGCTCTCGGCGCCCAACTGATAGGCCGCGATCGCTTCGAGCTCCGCGCCCAGCGCGGTGTTGAGGATCTGAATGTCGGTGGCCGCCCCGCCCTGCGTCTTGGCCGCGAGCGCATCATTGCCCGCGAGCAGCGCTATCGCCGCCCCCGAGAGCACGAGGCCCGATTGCCCGAGGAATAGGCGGCGTGCCGCGGCGGGGTTGGGCATGGTGAGGAATGACATCGTGAAGCTCCTTCGGTTCTACGGATGGGGCGGAACAAGCCCGCCGGGGGTGATGGATGCCAGCACGCCGGCAACGATTCGGTCGCAGCGAACACCCGCGAAGGAGAACGCGTCCTCCATGGCAAAGTCCATGTCGCGCGACAGGCTCTCGCGCAGTTGCGCGCGCGCACGGAAGAAGCGCGTGCGCACCGTCGTCTCGGGGATGCCCAGCAAGGCCGCGACTTCCTCCACCGGCATTTCCTCCACGGCACGCAGCATGAACACCGTGCGGAACAGGTCCGGCAGCTGGTCGATGCGCGCCTCCATCAGGCGGCGCATTTCGCCGCGGCTGGCGGCCATGTCGGGCCGCTGGTCGTCGTCGGCTTCCATCGCCACCTCCGCCTGTCCTTCGTCCGATTCCGGGGCCACGCCGAAAGTCACGACGTTGGAGGCCCGCCGGCGCACGCGCTTGAAGGCCTCGTTGAGGGCGATGCGCACCAGCCAGCTGGAAAGCTTCGCGTCGCCGCGGAAGCTGCCCAGCGCCCGCCATGCGCAAAGGTAGGCCTCCTGCACGGCGTCTTCGGTGTCGGCGTCGCTCTTGAGGATGCTGCGCACGGTGCGAAACAGCAGCCGGTTGTGGCGGCGCATGATCGCCTCGAACGCGGGCGCCGAGCCGGCGGCGGCAAGGCTTGCCAGTTCTGCGTCGGTGGCACTTTCGGCGGCCCCGGCCGTGAGGGTAGTGTGTGTTTGCATGATCGGTCCTCCATAGGATGCGGCTCGATCCCGCTGCGTTCCCGGCAGGGTCGAGTTTCGTTTGTATTCGCGTGGCGCCGGGGGGTGGCGGGCGCATCGTGGCGCGGCCGGCGGGTGGCGGTTGGCGCGCGCTTCGCGGCGCGGCAGGCGGTACCCGGCAGCGGCTCATACTGTGGCGGTCTTCGCTTCGCTACGACTTCGCGAAGCGGCTTGGCCTGGGGACGGCGCCGTACAACTCGCTACGCGCCTTCGGCT